>Ga0068859_100000010_pt1 | contig 311529 bp, 259 predicted proteins | sample KBSSwiS22_FD_66585 | JGI IMG/M metagenome (GOLD analysis project Ga0068859, IMG submission 66585) | Switchgrass rhizosphere microbial communities from Kellogg Biological Station, Michigan, USA - KBS Switchgrass S2-2 | ecosystem: Host-associated > Plants > Roots > Rhizosphere > Soil ...
CGAGATACGCGGGGTGGCCGGCGTCTCCGACCTCCACGACCTCCACGTCTGGTCGCTGACCTCGGGGATGCCGGTGCTGACCGCGCACGTGGTCACCGCGGCGCCGCTGGAGTCCTGCGACGACCTCCTGGACCGCATCTCGCAGCGCCTCAAGGAGGTTTTCGGCATCGACCATGTCACCATCCAGATCGAGCACGCCGACCGCGCCCGGAAGGAAGACTTCCGCTTCTGATGCGCCGGTTGAACTCCAGCGGCGAATCTCTATAGTGTCGGCGCTTCATTGACCCGACCGGGTCTGGAGGGTTCCAGAGTGAAGAGAGAGCCGCGCGAAGCGCTCCGCGCCGTCCGTGACCGCTGGCCCGCCCTCGCGGGTCTGCTCCTGTCCCTCGTCCTGGGCCCGGCCGCCTGGGGGGCGGACCCTTCACAGTCGTGGTGGCGCCCGGTCAAGGACGTCTCGGCCGAAGGGCACCGCGCGATCTGGCTGTTCTGGTACGTCACCTGGCTGTGCATCGCGGCGTTCGGGCTGGTGGTGATCGCGCTGGTGACGTTCGCGCTGAAGTACCGGGCGCGCCCCGGCGCCAGGGCGTTCTACGACCACGGCACGAACCGCCAGGCGTTCTTCGTCACGCTGGGCGCGGCGGTCATCGTCTTCGTGACGATCGACATGCAGCTGGTCCGCTACTCGCAGAGGGACATCAAGGAGTTCCTCTTCAACTGGCCGACCTCGGCGGACACGGTGCGCGTCGAGGTGATGCCCCAGCAGTGGGCCTGGAACTTCCGCTATCCGGGTCCGGACGGGAAGTTCAACACCGACGACGACGTCGTGACCCTGAACGACCTGCGCGTCCCGGTCGACAAGCCGGTGATGCTGAACCTGAAGGCCAAGGACGTCATCCACAGCCTCTACCTGCCGTCGCTCCGCATCAAGCACGACGCCAACCCCGGCTACGTGACCCGCATGTGGTTCACCGCCAAGGAGTCGGGCAAGTACGAGATCGCCTGCTCGCAGATGTGCGGCTGGGCGCACTACAAGATGCGCGGAGAGATGACGGTCCTGGCCGATGCCGATTACCAGCGCTGGCTGAAGGACGCCGAGGCCGACGCCCAGCGCCGCCACGACCCGGCCGACAAGGACATCAATTGGGGATGGGAGTGGGTGCAGTGATGGTCAACAGCTTCCGTGCCTCGGGCCGCGGAGGGGTTAGGGGAACCCGGGCCCGGGTTCCCCAGAACATGACAAGTCGGCGCGCTCCCTCTACCCCGCGGCCGGCGAAGCCGGCGGAGCGCGCCTGGGAGTGGGTGCAGTGAGTCACGGACCCGCAGACGCCACCATGAGCGACTCCACCACCGTCGTGGTCGAAAACGGGCTGGCCCACGTGGGGCCCGGCTTCCACGAAGAGCAGCACATCCACCCGGACCCGACGAATTTCATCCGGCACTGGATCTTCTCGCTGGACCACAAGGTCATCGCCAAGCAGTTCCTGTGGCTGGGGCTGGCGTTCCTGGCCTGGGGCGGGACGATGGCGATGATGATCCGCTGGCAGATCGCCAACCCCGGACGCCCGTTCCCGGTGCTCGGCGCGCTCTTCTTCCCGCACGCCGGCGGGGTGATGCCGCCGCAGGCCTACTCGTCGTTCTTCACGATGCACGGCACCATCATGATCTTCTGGGCCATCACGCCGATCCTCATCGGCTGCTTCGGGAACCTGCTGATCCCGCTCCAGATCGGCGCCCGCGACATGGCCTTCCCGACGCTCAACATGATGTCGTTCTGGACGATGTTCCTGGCGACCGGCGTGCTGGTGGCGTCCTTCTTCGTGCCGATGGGCGCGGCCGCCGGCGGCTGGCAGTCCTACCCGACGCTCTCGACGAACATCGGGCAGCCGGGACCCGGTCAGACGATGTGGGTGGTGGCCATCTTCCTGGCCGGCTCCGGCACCATCATGGGAGCGGTCAACTACATCACCACCGTGATCCGGCTGCGCGCGCCCGGCATGGGCTACTTCGACATGCCGCTGGCGGTCTGGGGCATCTGGCTGACCGCGATCCTGAACGCGCTCTTCGTGCCGGTGCTGGCGGCGGGGATGCTGCTGCTCTTCCTGGACCGCACCTTCGGCACGCACTTCTTCATCGCCGGGCAGTCGGTCACCAAGGGGGGCGGCGACCCGGTCCTCTACCAGCACCTCTTCTGGATCTTCGGCCACCCCGAGGTCTACATCCTCATCCTGCCGGCCTGGGGCATCGTCTCCGACCTGCTGTCCTTCTTCTCCAGGAAGCCCGCCTTCGGCTACCGGGCGACCGCGCTCTCGATGACCATCATTTCGCTGCTCTCGATGGCGGTCTACGGCCACCACATGTTCGTGGTCGGCATGAGCCCGCTCCTCTCGCAGAGCTTCATGACCCTGACGATGCTGATCTCGATCCCGTCGGCGGTCTTCTTCCTGAACTGGCTGGGCACGATGTACCGCGGCTCGATCCGCTTCGCCAGCCCGATGCTCTTCTCGGTCGGCGTCGTCTTCGTCTTCGGGCTGGGCGGTCTCACCGGCCTCCACCTCGGCGCCATCGGCACCGACATCTACCTCCACGACTCCTACTTCGTGGTGGGGCACTTCCACCTGACCATGGCGGCCTCGGTGCTGCTGGGCGCCTTCGCGGCGATCTATTTCTGGTTCCCGAAGATGTTCGGCAAGATGATGGACGAGACGCTCGGCAAGTGGCACTTCTGGCTGACGATCGTCCCGCTGACCGTCGTCTTCTGCGGGATGCTGATCGTCGGCTACGGCGGCATGCAGCGCCGCCTCTACAACTACCACGACTACCAGTACCTGCAGCACCTCCACCCGGTGAACGTCTGGGTGACGCGCGCCGCGCTGGTGCTCGGGGCGTCGCAGTTCCTCTTCGTCTACAACTTCCTCAAGAGCCTCATCTCCGGCAAGAAGGCCGGCGCCAACCCCTGGGAGGTCGGCACCCTGGAGTGGACGGTGCCGTCGCCGCCGCCGCACCACAACTTCGACAAGATCCCGGTGGTGGTGAACGGCCCGCACGAGTTCTCGAACCCGCGGGTGAAGGGCAAGGACTGGGTGGCGCAGAACGAGCCGATCGGCGATCTGGCGCCCGCCTCCTCCACGCTCGGAGCCGCCGGGAAGTGACGCCGGCGCTCCCGATGGCGACGGGACGGATCCTGCCCCGCTCGGCCGAGGCCGAGAAGCGGAAGACCTCCTACGTGGGGATGGTCTTCGCGCTGGGCTCCTGGACGATGCTCTTCGCCGCGCTCTTCTTCTCCTACGCGGTGCTGCGCCTGCGGGCCGAGGCCTGGCCGCCGGAAGGGGCGGCGCCGCTGCCGCGGCTGCTGCCGGCCGTCAACACCTTCGTGCTGCTGCTCTCCAGCTTCCTGCTGGCGCGCGGTGTGCGGCCGGAGGCGGCCTGGGCGCACGGCGCGCTGAAGCGCGCGCTCTGGGGGACGCTGGGGCTGGGGACCCTCTTCCTGGTGCTGCAGCTCGCGGTCTGGATGCCGCTCTGGAATGCCGGCTTCACGATCCGCTCCGGCACCTACGGCTCGATCTTCTACGGCCTCACCGTCTTCCACGCGTTGCACGCGCTGGCCGGGCTGATCGCGCTCGCCTGCCTGCTGCCGGGGACGCACGCCGGGCGGTTCAACTCCGGGCGCCAGCCGGCGGTGCGCGTCACCGCCATGTTCTGGCATTTCGTGGACATCGTCTGGCTGCTGATGTTCATCGCGGTCTACCTGATATGAGGAGCGAGGCATGGGTTTCCTGAGGCGTTCCGCGGGAATGCGCGCCGTCGTGGCGGCAGTGGCATCGGTGGCGTTTGTCGTTGCCTGCGCGACGCCGGCCCGCACGTTCCGCAAGGCGCAGGTCCTGGGCGGCAAGAAGGTCTCGGCGCGCGCCCTCAACAACGGCGCCGCCCAGTACGTCAACTACTGCTCCGCCTGCCACGGCGTGAACGGCGACGGCAAGGGGCCGGCGTCGTACGCCCTGAGGCCTCCGCCGCGCGATTTCCGGCAGGGCAAGTACAAGTTCGCGGCCGTCTCCTCGGGACAGCTGCCCAATGACGAGGACTTCCTGCGCATCGTCCAGGGGGGGCTGCACGGCACCGCGATGCTGCCCTGGAGCGACGTCCCGCAGAAGGACCTCTGGGACATCATCCAGTACATCAAGACCTTCTCGCCGCGCTGGGCCGACGGCAAGCCGGGCGAGCCGGTGGTGGCCGGCGCCGACCCCTGGGGCGAGGCGCAGAAGACCGTGGCCACGACGCGCGGCTCGAAGGTCTACCACGGCTTCGCGCAGTGCCTCCTCTGTCATCCCTCCTACGAGCCGGCCGAGGTGGTGAACGCGGCCAGCATGGAGCTCAGCAAGCGGGAGGCGCAGATGCGCCCGGACGCGTTCCATTCGACGCTGAAGGAGAGCGACTACGGCGTCAAGATCATGCCGCCCGACTTCACCCGCGACCCGATCCGCTCCGGCGAGAAGCTGACCGACCTGTACCGCACGATCGCCTCGGGCATCGGCGGCACGGCCATGCCGGCCTGGAAGGGCGCCTTGCCGGATGAGGACATCTGGGCGATGGCCTACTACGTCCGCTCGCTGATCGAGATCCGCGACACGCCGGCGGCCAACGCGCTGAAGGAGCGTCTGATCGCGTCGCACCCGGCCGCGACGGTGGCCCAGGTCCAGGCGCCGGTTCCGGGAGCGGCCACGAACTGATGGCCCAGGCGCTGGCGCTGCCGCTCTCCCGGCCGGTGCCGCGGCTGCAACGCGCCGCGGCGCGAGCCGTGGGCAACCCGCTCTTCTGGGTGCTGCTGGTGAGCCTCTCGTTCGGGCTTCCGCTGGTGCGCTCGATCCGGCGAGAGCTCCCGCCGCCGCCGCCGGTGCTGGCCACCCTGCCCGCCTTCCGGCTGGTGGACCCGCAGGGGCGCGCGGTGACGCCGGAGACGCTGCGGGGGCGCATCGTGATCGCCGAGCTGGCCTCGGACGACGGCGTCTCGCCGCTCAACGCGCTGCAGAAGCGGGTGCGCAACACCGCCGACGCCGTCGTGCTGCTGAGCCTGGTGGCCGCCGAAGAGTCCGAGGCGCGGCAGGTGGCCGTGCGGATCGCCGCCGCCGTCCACCCGGGAGCGGGCCGCTGGACGATCGCCGCCGGCGACACGCGCCCCATCGTGGACGCGCTCGGCAAGGCGCTGGGCTACGCGCCCGAGCGCAAGCTCCTCCTGCTGGACCGGGACCTCAAGCTCCGGCGCTGCGTGGACCCCACGCCGTCGGACATCGACCTCCTGATGCGGGACATCGGACTCCTGGCCAATGCGACGTGAGGGATAGGCAAGCATGAGCGCTCAACCGCGACCCAATACACCGGGCCTCATGACGGTGAAGACCGACGCGACCTTCGGGCAGGCCACGACCGGCAAGGTCGGCATGTGGATCTTCCTGATCACCGACGCGATGACGTTCGGCGGCCTGCTCATCGGCTACGGCATCCTGCGGGCCGGGAACAAGAGCTGGCCGGTGCCGTCGGAGATCCTCGGCATCAAGTTCACCGCGTTGATGACCTTCATCCTCATCTGCAGCTCGCTCACGATGGTGCTGGGGCTCGACGGGGCTAAGCGCGGCAACCGGCGCGAGGCGGTGAAGTGGCTCCTGCTCACCGCGCTCGGCGGGCTGTTCTTCCTGGGCGGCCAGGTCTACGAGTACTCGCACCTCATCCACGAGGGCTTCACGCTCCCTTCGGGCAACTTCCCGGCGACGTTCTACGTGGTGACCAGCTTCCACGGCATGCACGTCTTCACCGGGGTCTGCTACCTGCTGATCACCGCGGCTGGGGTGGCCGCCGGCAAGCACCTGGACAACGGCGCCAATTTCGTGGAGATCACCGGCCTCTTCTGGCACTTCGTCGACCTCATCTGGATCCTGGTCTTCACTTTCATCTATCTTCTGTAGCGGAGCGGAGAAGAGTCAGAGATGAGCGATCACCCCCACGCCGCCGTCATCCACAGCGCCGACGCCCCGCCCGACGCGCACGCCAATCACCGGCGCGACTACTTCCGCATCTTCTGGGCGCTGGGCATCCTGACGATCATCGAGATCTGGTTCGCGACGCTGAAGATCGACCGGCGGGCGGTGGCCGCGCTCCTGGTCGGCGCCGCCGTCACCAAGGCCGCGCTGGTCGGGCTCTACTACATGCACCTGAAGTACGAGAAGCGATCGCTGCTCTGGCTGGCGGCGGTGCCGTTCCCGCTGGCCGGCCTCTACGCGGCGTTCCTGATGCTCGACGCTCACAACATCATCCGGGCGATCACGCTCCCCTGGAAGTGAAGCGGGTTCGCGTGCTCAGGCGGGCGCTGCTCCTCGCGCTGCTGCTGACCGGCGTCCGGGCCGCCGCCTGCCCGCTCTGCGCCGGCGACCAGAAGACCAAGGAGTTCAGCATCTGGCCGATCGTCGGAGTCTTCATGATGGTGCCCCCGGTCCTCGGTACGGCGGTGGTGCTGGCGATCCGGCGGGAGAACAAGAGGACCTAGCGTCCTAGTGGCCGTCAGCGAGGAATACCGGCTCTTCGTCCTCGAGCAGCTAGGCCGCGTCGCGCCGATCACCTCCCGGAGGATGTTCGGCGGGCTCGGCCTCTACAGCGGCGGCCTCTTCTTCGCGCTGGTGGACGACGACGTCCTCTTCTTCAAGGTGGACGAGGAGAGCCGCGCCGTCTTCCAGGCCGCCGGCAGCCGTCCCTTCGAGCCCTGGGAGGGGAACGTGATGCCGGGCTACTGGGAGGTGCCGCCCGGCGTCCTCGAGGACGACGAGCGGCTGAGCGAGTACGTGAAGAGCGCGCTGCGCGCGGCCTCAGCGGCGAAGAAGAAGCCGCGGAACCGCCGCGCGCGCTAGCAGGAAGGCGACGAGCCCGGCGGCGTCGACGCGGGCCGGGACCGTTACCGTCACTGGGCCGGTGCGGCGCCAGACCGAGAGCCCGGTCGCCTCCACGGTGGGATAAAGCTCGCGGACACCGCTGAAGAGCTCAGGCGCCAGCAGCCAGGCGGGCGCCAGGAGGTCCCAGGGGTGGAAGCCGCCGGCCTCCTGATCGTCGCCGCGCCCCTGCAGCCCCCGGAGGAGGTGCTGCCACCAGGCGAAACGCCGGAGCGTCGAGCGGAAGCGGGCGACCACGCTCCTCTCGTCGCTGGTGAGGCGCGCCACGTCGGCGCGGGTGACCACCGCCGGAAAGCAGAGGTCGATCGGGAGCAGCGTCTTGCGGCACGGCCAGTCGAGCACCCGGCGCGCCGCCTCGGGGTGCGCGTGGAAATTGAAGTCGGTGAGACCGGCCTTGGCGCGCCCACCGAGGAGGACCAGGCCGGCGAGCTGCCGCGGGAGCTCCGGCCAGGAGTGCGCGGCGGCGGCCAGGTTGGTGAGCGGGCCCAGCGTGACCAGCGTGAGCTCGCCCGGCGCGCGGCGCACCGCGTCGACCAGGAAGCGGCTGGCGGCGGTCTCCCTCAGGTCGCGCGCGAACCAGCCGGCGCCGGCGACCACCGGGATGTCGTCGCGGCCGGCCATCGCCAGCAGGCGGCGGGCATCGCGCTGCGCCAGCCAGCCGAGCGTGTTCCCGTAGGTGGTGGTCACGCCGGCGAGCTCGACCTCGGGCGAGCCGAGCAGCGCCAGCAGCGCCAGGTCGTCGTCCAGGTCGAGCCCGGGCACCATCAGCGCCGGGTCGGTGTCGACCAGGATCCGCACGCCCGGCGATGATACGCAGATGAGCGCTGCGCCCCTGGTGGAGCTCGCGATCGCGGTCGCCGGCGGAGCCGCGCTCTACGCGTCGGGGGAGCGCTCGCCGCGGGGACGCCTGGCCTCGGGCACGCTGGCCGCGCTGGCCGCCCTGGGCTCCCTGCCGGTGCTGCGCTCTCTGCGCACCGCGGACCTGAACTGGTGCTACGGCTACACGCTCCAGGACTCCTTCGACTGGATCGCCAACGGCCTCTTCTGGGCGGGACAGCCGATCGCGGCCAGCTTCCGGCCGCCGGGCCTGCCCCTTCTCATCGCGGCGCTCTGGCGCCTGGGGCTCCTCCACCTGCTCCCGCTCCTGAACATCCTGGTGCTGATGCTCACCGCCGCGGCGCTGCAGCGCTTCCTGCTGCTGCGCTTCACCCCGCCGGTGGCGGCGCTGGCGGCCTGGGTCTTCTTCGCGAACTCCTACCTGCAGTGGTACGCGCCCTTCGTGATGGCGGAGCTCTACGCGACGCTCTTCCTGGTGCTGGCGGCGCAGGCCTTCGCCCGCGCCGGCGAGGACCCGCGCCTCTACCGCCGCTTCGGGGCCGCGCTGGGGGCCGGCTTCCTCTTCCACTACGCCGCTCCGATCGCCGGCCTGGGGTTCGCGCTGGCGGTGCTGCTGACCCGACGGGCCCAGCTGCGCCGCCGCGAGCTCTGGGAGGGAGCGCTGCTCGCGACGGCGCTTCCGATCGTCTGGCTGCTGGTGCGCCACGCGCTCCAGGTCGCCCATCCCGGGCATGACCATCCGGTCGAGAGCCTGCTGCGGCTGACGGCGCACCACGCCGGCTTCTACGCGGTGGCCGTGGCCGCGCTGCTCGGGCTGGCGCTGCTGCCGCTCTACGCCGTCGGCGCGGCCCGGCTGCTGCTGGCGACGCCCAGGTGCGCGGTGGCCGACGCCGCGCTTGCCGCCGGCCTGCCGCTGCTCCTCTTCTGGGCCTTCCTCTACGACTGGCGCGACAAGCGCTTCCTGATCTACGTGCTGCCCTTCGCGATGCCGCTCCTGGCCGCCGGGATCGAGGCCCTCCTCGCCTACGCGCGCCGCTCCCCGGCGGCCCTGGCGGTGGTGGCGGCCTACCTGCCGGCCGCGCTCCTCTGGAACCAGATCGCCTATCCGCCCTTCGGTATCCAGTACCTGGCGCTGACGCCGCGTGACTTCATCGACCTGGGCGATCACCTGGAAGGAGCCAGCGTGGTCCGCTATCACCGCCGGATGCGCGACGCGCTGGGCGGCGCGCTCTTCGACTTCCGGCGCCGGCCTCTGCCGTGCGCCGATGCCGGCGGGCGCGCCGAGCTGGAGGCGCTGAAGCCCTGCGTCGACCGCGCCCTGCGCCCCGGCGAGCCGCTCGGGGTGGCGATCCCGCCGCTGGCGCCGGTGGAAGGCTGGGTGGCCGTGAACCGGCTCAGCAACCTGCTGCTGCGGCCGATGGCCGCGCCGGAGGAGACGCGGCTGGCGATCACCGAGGACCCGGCGCTGGTGCGCGGCCTCGCCGGTGTCGGGGTCACCGGCGGCTGGCGGCTCATTCCCGGCCGCTCGGCCGCGCCGCTCAGCGCGACGTGTCCCTGAGATCCCAGTCGGCCAGCAGCAGCGGCGCCGGCGGCTCCGCCCTGGCGACCGCGGGCGCGGCGAGATAGCGCATCGCCTGCCGCGCGATGCCTCGGTAGAAGTCCTTGCCGGTGCGGCGCGCCAGCTCGACACCGAGGCGCACCAGCGCCGCGTTCTGCTCAGCTCCTGATTGCGCCTGTCGGCGCCGCGGAGATCGCCTTCGCCAAGTCTCTTCAAGGTAGTGCGCGCACTCCTCGGCGCGTTCCAGCCACCGGGATTCGCCGGTCGCGGTGTGGAGCGCGAGGAAGGCCTGCGCCATCGCCAGCGTGTCTCCCAGGAAGGGCCCGCCGGCATCTTCTTCTCCGTGCGCGAAGCCGCCGCCCGGCAGGGCCCGATGCGCGAGCACCCACTCGGCCGCCCGGACCGCGGCCCTCAACGTTTCAGGCTCCCTGGTCGCCTGGGTAAGCTCGGCGAGCCCGCGGATGAGCCAGCCGTTCTCGCGCGCGTAGACGTGCCGGTCCACGCGCGGCACCCCGAGCCTGCGGCGCGCGCCGTCGTCCAGCGCGAAGTAGTCGGCCGAGTGCTCGCCCGGCACCAGGTCGGCGTCCTGGCTGGCGTAGAAGCCGCCCTCGGGGCTCGTCAGGAAGCTGGCGACGAAGCGGGCGATCTCCCGTGCGGCTCGCAGGTAGGACTCGTCGCCGAGCCGGCGGTAGGAGAGCGCGTAGAGGCGCATGAGCTCCCCCTGGAACTGCGCCAGCTTCTCGAAGTGCGGCTCGCTCCAGACGCCGCCGGTCGAGTACTGGTAGACGCCTCCCCAGGCCGGGTCGAGGAGCGCCAGACCGGCGGTGAGCGTCTGCCGCGCGCGGCGCTCGGCCTCGGCGTCTCCCTGCCCGGCGCGCTGGAGCGCGTATTCCACGCTCGGCCAGTCGACGTACTTGTGGCCCGTGCCCCAGCCGCCCGCGTCGTCGTCGTAGCTCTCCACGTGCCGTCTCTCGAGCTCCTCGCGCAGCGCGGCGGTCAGCGAGGCGCTGCGAGCGGTCCCGTTCCTCCGCTCGGGCCGCACCGAGGGGCCCGGGGTCGGGTCGTCGGCGAAGGCCTTCAGCATCCCCGCCATCCCCTCCGGGGCGATGTAGCCACGGCGCTTGGCGAGCTCGCGGCCGCCGGCGTCGAAGATCACCGTGGCCGGCCAGCCGTAGTCCTGGTAGCGGCCGGAGAGATCGGGGCGCGCGTCCTGGTCGACCTTCACCGCGATGTAGCGCTCGGCGAGGAGCGCGACCACGCGCGGGTCCTGGTAGGTCGTCTTGTCCATCACGTGGCACCAGTGGCACCAGACCGCCTCGAGGTCGAGGAGCACCAGGCGGTGCTCCTTCCGAGCCCTGGCGAAGACGCCGTTGGACCAGCTTTCCCAGCGCACCGGCGAAACGCTGGCCGTCTCGGCGGCGGCCGGCAGCACGACCAGGAGCAGCAGGGACGCGCGCAGCATGCGCGGTCTACGTAACGCACGTCCGGACCGGATCAGGCGGGACCCGGCCGCGGAGGTCAGACCCGATGCGCCAGCAGGCGCTGCGCGAAGAGCTTCCCCTGCGGGTCGCTGCGCAGCGAGACCACGCCCCCGCCCCCGAGCGCGCGCGACAGGATCAGGTTGAACGCCAGCAGGTTCGGCAGCGCGTAGCGGAGCACCTCGCCGCGGCACTCCTCGCGGAAGACCTGGCGCACCAGCTCCGGCGTGAGGACGGACTCCAGGATCCGGTATTCGTCCTCCCCGCGGGCCGCGACCCCGATGTTGGCCTTGTCCCCCTTGTCGCCGGAGCGCGCGAAGGCGAGCTCGCCGAGGGAGCCGTGCCATTTCCGCCCCGTCCGAGCCGGCGAGGGGAGTGGGCGCGTCGCCGCCTCGAGATCCGGATCGCCGTCCGCCACCAGAGCCGGCCAGAAGCCGTAGACCTCCTGCACCGGCGGCCGCCCGCCGCCGGGGATCGTCACTCCGGGCGGGCCGGAAAGCGCGTAGGAGGCGAAGCGGCGCGAGAAGGCCTCCACCTTGTCGCGGCTGGCATCGCGTACCGCGAGCCGCAGGAAGACCTCGTCCCTGCCGAGCGCCTCGGTGAGCGTCTCCTCGTAAGCCGTGCCGTCGCGCGCCCAGAAGATCCGCGCCAGCTCCTCCGCCTTGGCGCGCGCGCCGGGCGGTCCCAGCAGGTAGGTGCCGGCGCACTTCCAGCCGGCCGCGTAAGAGATCCCGGCCTTCAGGTGCTGTGGCGGGGGAGCGCCGCGCATCCCGGTCAGCGTCACCCGGTCGGGGGACTCCTCGCGAAGCTGGATCGAGGTGAAGTCGGCGGTCACGTCGGGCGTGGCGTAGGCGCGCGGGTCGCCGATCTCGTAGAGGAGCTGCTCCACGACGCTCTGCCGGGTGACCGCGCCGCCGGTGCCCGGGTGCTTGGTGACGGTGACCGCGCCGTCGGCCGTCACCTCGGCGATCGGATAGCCGACGCGCTCCAGCGCCGGTACGGAACGCCAGTCCGTCTGGTTTCCGCCGGTCGCTTGCGCGCCACACTCGATCACGTGTCCGGCGACGACGCCGGCCGCCAGCAGGTCCCAGTCGCCCCAGCGCCAGCCATGCTCGAAGACCAGCGGCCCCAGCGCCAGCGCGGCATCCACCACGCGCCCGCAGACGACGATCTGGGCGCCGGCGGCGAGCGCCTCGACGATGGCCAGCGCGCCCATGTAGACGTAGGAGGCTTCCACCCGCCCGCTGATCTCGGAGAAGGGCGCGCCGGTGTCGGCGTGCGGCGGTGCCAGCCGGGCCACGTCGAGCTCGCTGTTGGAGACGACGGCGATGCGCGGCGAAAGGCCGAGCTTGGCGGCGGCGCGCGCCAGCGCGTCCGCGCACCCCTGCGGGTTCACGCCGCCGGCGTTGGTGACCACCCGGATGCCGCGCTCCAGCACCTCGGGAAGGACCGGGGCCAGTGCCGGGACGACGTCGGTCGCCCACCCCTTCGTCGGGTCCTTGGCGGCCATCTTCTGCAGGATCACCATGGTGATCTCGGCGAGGTAGTCCATGGTGAGGTAGTCGATGGGGCCGCCGCGCACCTGCTGCGTCACGGCGTCGGGGTCGTCCCCCCAGTAGCCGCCGGCGTTGGCGACGCGGACGCTCCTCATCCGACGATCTCCGCCAGCCTCTGCAGGAGCGCGTCCTCGTCCTCGGCGGCGACCAGGCCGTCGTCGAAGATTCGTGCCGAGGCGCTCAGCGCCTCGAGCCCGGCGATCGAGGACTCCGGCCGCGCGAAGAGGAAGGCCGGCGAGAGGGAGCGCAGCGAGAAGCCGGTCACCGTCCCGACGCGCAGCGCGATCCAGGGGGTGGACAGGAGCGACAGGGCGCGGACGACGTCCGGTGCCGGCGGCTCCCCCTCCTCGAGGAGCGCCACCGGCCGGCCGTCCCGCTCGGCGAGGCGCAGCTCGCGCGCGGCGCGCGGCGCGTGCGCGGCGATGCGGGTGAACGGGCCTGGCCGGCGCCGGGGAGTCTTCGGCAGGCGCGCCACGGCGTCGCGGGCGCGCTCCAGGGCTTCCGCCTCGGTGTCGGCGAGCTCGTCGGCGACGCCCGAGAGCCTGGTGTGCATCTCGCCGCCGCCCAGCTCCTCGGCGCTCACGCCCTCGCCGGTCGCGGCGCGGACCAGCGGCGGGCCGGCCAGGAAGATCGCGCCGCGTCCGCGCGTGATCACGCTCTCCTCGCACATGGCGGGAATGTACGCCCCGCCGGCCGTGCACCATCCGAGAACCACCGCGACCTGCGGGATCCCCAGCGCCGAGAGGCGCGCCTGGTTGTAGAAGATCCGGCCGCCGTGCTCGCGGTCCGGGAAGATCTCCGCCTGGAGCGGCAGGAAGGCGCCGCCGGAGTCCACCAGGTAGACGCAGGGAATCCTGAGCCTCTGCGCAATCTCCTGAGCGCGCAGCTGCTTCTTCAAGGTCACCGGGAAGACGGTCCCGCCCTTCACCGCCGGGTCGTTCGCCAGCACGACGACCAGCCGCCCGGCCACGCGGCCGATGCCGGTGACCAGGCCGGCGCAGGGCACCTCGCCGCCGTAGAGGCCGTGGGCGGCCAGGGGGGACAGCTCCAGGAACGGCTCGCCGGGATCCAGGAGGCGCGCGACCCGCTGCCGCACCGGAAGCGTCGGGGCAACCCGGGCGCTCAGTACGATCGCGGCAGCCCCAGGACGTGCTCGCCGATGTAGTTGAGGATCATCTCCCGCGAGACCGGCGCGGTGCGCAGCAGGCGCACCCAGGGCCAGACGGTGATGACGTCGAACTCGCGCGAGAAGCCGTTGCCGCCGTGCACCTCGATGGCCAGGTCGCAGGCCTCGATAGCCGCCTCGGCCGCCTCGTACTTGGCCATGTTGGACTCGGCGCCGGCCGGGCGGCCGTGGTCGAACAGCCAGGCCGCCTTCTGCGCCATCAGCGCGGCCAGCTCCAGGCGCGACTTCACCGCCGCCAGCGGATGCGCCAGGCCCTGGTGGGCGCCGATCGGCACGCTCCAGACCACCCGCTCGTTGGCGTAGCGCACCGCCTTGTCGAGCACGAAGCGGCCGAGGCCGACCGCGGCGGCGGCGCCGGAGATGCGCTCGGCGTTCAGCACCTCGAACATCTCGGCGGCGGCGTTGCCCTCCCGTCCGATGAGGTTCGCCGCCGGGACCCGCACGTCGTCGAAGAAGAGCAGGAACTGCGACTCGGGGCCCTCGATCGCGACCGGCACCTTGCGCATCTCCAGGCCGGGCGCGTCGGCGGGGATGAGGAGGAGCGAGATCCCCTTGCGCTTGCCTTCGGCGACCGGTTCCCCCGAGACGACCGTCAGGATCGCGTCGGCGCGGTCGGCGCCGGAGATGTAGGTCTTCCGGCCGTTGACGACGTAGTGGTCGCCGTCGCGGCGGGCGGTCGTCGACAGGCGGAACGAGTTGGAGCCGGCGTCCGGCTCGGTCAGCGCGAAGCAGACGCGCTTGCGGCCGGAGACGAGCTCGGGCAGCCAGGCGCGCCGCTGCTCCTCGGTGCCGTGCCTGACCAGCGCCAGCGTCCCCATGACCGCCGAGACGATGAGGAAGAGGAGCGGCGTGCCCTGCTCGCTGAGCGCCTCGAGCAGCGTCTCCATCTCCAGCATGCCGAGCCCGGCGCCACCCTGCTCCGCCGGCACCAGGAGGCCCAGGAACCCCCCCTCGGCGAGCGCCTGCCAGTGCTCCTCCGGCCCTTCGGGCCGCCCGATCGTGGAGAGCCAGTAGCTGCGCCCGTAGCGCTGCGCCAGGCGCGCCACCGCCTCGCGGATCATCCGCTGCTCGTCGGTGGTCTCGAAGTCCACTGGTCCTAGCGTACCTTCTCGAGGACCATCTTCACGACGCCGGGATCGGGACGCGTGATTGCGAGGACGCGCGTCGCGAAGCCGGACCGCCGTAGCCATCGCAGCACCATGCCCTTGCTCACCTGCTTCAGGGCAGTCTCGAGAATGACGCGGCACTTGCGCTTTCCCTCCGGGGAGAGCGGCGAGAAGCGGCTGCCGAAGAAGCGCAGGACCGCATAGCGGAGCGGCGACGGTAGCCACTCGGCCGAGAGCAGACCGGTGTGGAGCTCCTTCCAGTGGTAGCGCGTCGGGAACTCCAGCAGGAACGCGCCTCCGGGCTTCAGCACGCGCAGCTGCTCGGCGAGGTAGGCCGCCGGGTCCGCGGTGTGCTCCACGATGTGCCCGGAGATCAGGGCGTCGAAGGCCGCGTCCTCGAACGGCGTGCGTTGGCCGTCGTAATGATGAGCCTGGAGCCCGCTCAGGCCGCGGAAGCGGAGCGAGCAGAGCCGGACGTAGAACGGGTCGACCTCGGTGCCGTGCACCTCGTGGACTCCGTAGCGCCTGGCCGCCAGCATCTCTGTCCCCGAGCCCATTCCGGAGACCAGGAGCTTCCGACCCGGTCCGAGGACGCCGGGAGCGGCGGCCAGCAGCGTCAGGAGGCGGCGCTGCGAGCCCTCGACCGCCATGGCATCCGCGACCGCCTGCTCCGGGTTGAAGTAGCGCAGCGCGACGAAGTGCTCGAGCAGGAGCGAACGCGCCTCGGCCTCGGCCGCGGCGTCGGGTGCGAACGACGAGTCCAGCGCGGGGATCACGCCGCCGACAGCCTTCGCTCCGCCTCGGCCTTGCCCTGACGCATGAAGTCGGCCAGCGGGGAGCGCGGGCAGTGCGCCAGCAGCCAGTCGAAGATCCGCAGCGCCTCGGCGGGATTGCTCTCCCGCTCGAGCTGCGCCTGCGCGAGCTGGAGCAGCGATTTCACCGCGCGCGCGTCGTCGGGGTCTCCGGCCAGCTCGAGCTGCAGCAGCGCCGCGGCCGCCCGGGAGCGCCCCCGCTCCTGAAGCGTCTCGGTGAGCCGCCCCATCTCCTCGCGCGAGAGCGCCAGCTCGGCGGCGCGGTGAAGGAGCGCCTCGGCCACCTCCGCCGCGCCGCGCGCGTTCCCCTTCAGGAGAGCGATCGGCACCGCCTCGCGCGCGACGCTCACCGCCCGGTCTTCGAGGCCTGCTTCCAGCGAGAGCAGGCAGAGCGCCTGCAGCACCACGGCGTTCACCGCGTAGGCGCCGCGCAGCTCCTCGAGCGCGTCGAGCGCCGCCGCGGGGTCGCTCTGGAAGCGCCGGCGCTCGGCCTCGACGCGCTCGCGGGCGTCGAGGAGCGGAGGCTTGCGGGAGAGCTCCGGCGTCGCGCCGCTGGCCGGCGCCGGGGAGAAGGACGCCGCAGGCGGTGCCGGCAAGGGCGCCGGCAGCGGCGCCGGCTGTCGCGCGGGCTCGCTCGGCGCGGCGATGAAGACCGGCGCCTCCGGGCGTGGCCGCGCGGCGGGTGGAGGCGCGGTCACGGCGCGCGGCGCGGCGCTGGCGCGGGGTGTGGCGGCCAGGCGGGACGCGACGAAAGCGGGGGCGAGCCGCCCGAGCAGCCCGAGACCGGTGCCGGCGGCCGCGCCCTTCACCAGCAGCGCGGTCAGGACTGCGGCGGTCGGATGCAGCCGTCCGGCGAGCGCCACCAGCGGCTGTCCGGCCGTCGAGACCAGCGCCACCGCGCCCAGAGAGACCGCGTAGAGGATGGCCAGATCCCCGAGCCGTCCGGAGAAGAGCGGCCGCCAGTGTCCCGGGCGGAAGACGTCCAGCAAGCCCGGCGCCGTCAGGGACACCACCAGGAAGACCGGAGGCGTGAGCGCCAGCGCCGCCGCCAGGAACGGGTGCGCGGCTCCGGCGCTCCTGCCGGAAGCCAGCGACGCCACCGCGTCCGAAGCGCGCGCGCTGCCGCCGGCGAGGAGCATCGGGACGAGCCAGAGCGCCGAGAGCGCCGCCAGGCCGGCCGCCACCTGCGCGGTCCGTTCCCAGGTCGGCAGGCCCCCGGAGCGCGTCACCGCCGCGCGGGCGAGCAGCAGCGAGCCCAGCGCCGCGGCGAGGAGAGGGACGACCACGCCGAGCCGTGTGCCCTGAGCGAACCGGGCCAGGAGCGCCGGCGGCACGACCAGCGCCAGGCCGAGGCCGAGCGAGGCGGGCTCGAGCGCCTCCAGCAGCAGCCGACCGGCCGTGCCTCCGAAACGCTCGCGCTCCCCGGTTGCCATCCGGCGATCCTACAATCCGCCCCGAGGTTCGACGTGGACGTTCCCGATGGCTACGAGAAGATCGACGCCCAGGTCTTCCGCAAGGGGGACGAGCTCCTGGTGGTCGGCACGCTCGAGCCCGAAGGGCCGTTCGCGTTCAGCCTCAAGATGGCTCCGGCCGAGCCCGACCTCGGGCCGCCGCCCGCCGGCTTCGAATGGACCGGCGAGGTGCGCCCGCCCAAGAAGGACGAATGGTTCTGGAGCGACCTGAAGGGGCAGCCGGTGCGGGCGATCGAGGACGAGACCGGCGTGAACCGCTTCGGTGAGCCGACCGGTGGCCGCAAGATCCTGAAGCCGCTGGCCAGGCCCGAGCGCCCGAAGCTGCGGCTGGTCAAGCGGGAAGAAGAAGCTTGATCGACTAATCCGGCGTCATCACCACCAGATACTTGCTGCCCCTCCAGAAGGCGTCCGGATCGGTCACGGTGAGGGTGGACTTCTGCGGGCCGTCCTCGCTGAGCTGGTAGCTCTCCTTGGGATGGTCGGACAGGATGCGGATCTTCTTGGCCGCCGCGTTCAGCGGGAAGCTGAGCTCCTGGGTGGTGTCGATCTCGCGGAACGTGTCCGGGTCGTACTTGCCGGTGCGCCGGAAGCTGCCTCCCAGGCCGAGCACCGAGCCCTTCTTCTCGACCAGCCCCTTCTCGCGCAGCACCTTCTTGCCGGCGATCAGCACGTAGCCGGTGTGGAGGGCCTTGGTCTGGGTCTCGATCGTCGACTCCTTCTCCTTGATGGTGCCGGCCTGCTGCTCGATCGTCTGCGACATCTGGAGGACCTTCTCCTCCAGCTGGGCGATCGTGGCCTGCTTCTCCTCCAGCGAGCTGCGCAGCTCGCCCACCAGCCGCTGCAGCGTTCCGCTCTCCTTCTGGGCGGCCTTCTTCTCCTTCTCGAGCTTGGCCAGCTTGTCCAGGTTCGACTGGATGGACGTCCGGATCTCGTCGATCTCCTGCTTGAGCGCGTCGCGGCGGGCGCGCCGCGGCTTGCCTTCCTGGGCGATCTCGATGGAGCTGCTGATGACCTTCAGCTCCTTGGCGCGCAGGTCCTCGAGGCTCTTCTGCACCTCGTCCAGCGTGGCGTTCATCTCGGCGGTCTCGCCGCCGGTCTGAGCGACCTGCTTCTCGAGCTGCTGCTTCTCCGTCGCCAGCCGCTGGTTGTCGGCCTTGAGCTGCTCGGCCTCCTTCTTCCACTTGCAGGCCGGAGCCGCGAGGAGGAGTGGCAGGGCCAGGAGGACCAGGGGTCTGGTGAGGGCGGACTGCGTCATGGCTCTCTCCTTCCAGGGAGTCTTTTCCCGGGTCGCCGTGGGAGAGGCTGGAGCCGAAGCCCGGACTTGAACCGGGGACCTACTGATTACGAATCAGTTGCTCTACCAACTGAGCTACTTCGGCCCGGTAGAGGCGCGGATGATAACAGCGCCCGTATGATCCGGCGATGGCCGATGCCCCGCGAAACCCACCCGCTCCCGTGGCGCGCCGCGCGCTCTTCGGACGCATCCTGGAGCGCCTCAACCTGCGCTTCCCGACGCTCTTCACCACGCTGCTGGTGATCACCGTGGTGGACCTCTTCGTACCCGACATCATCCCGTTCGTGGACGAGATCGTTCTCGCGCTGATCACCGCGATCCTGGGTCTCTGGAAGGCGCGCAGGGAGCCGCCGGTGACTGTCGAGCCGCCTCCGCGCTTGGGTCCCTAGGGCTCGGTCCAGGGTAATTGCGGAAAGGCGAGCGGACCGATCTTCCGCTCCAGCTCGTAGACCACGTTCTCGCGCGCGTCCAGCGAGCGGGCCAGCAGCTCGCGGCGCACGTGGAGGTCGGGCACGCGGCGAATCGCCGCCTCGGCCTCGTCGAAGAGCGGCCAGGTGAGCGCGTGCAGCACCTCGTGAAATGCGTGCCGCCGCAGCGCGGCGAGCGACTCGCGCTCCACGTAGGCCGGATCGAACGTCACCAGCCACACCTTGCGATCCTCGGTGCCGCGGTACGAGCGCTGGATGTCGAGCATCCCGACCTGGTCCCCGGCGTTCCCGGCCGAGACCACGAACTCCAGGTCCAGGCGGAGGCGCCGCTTCACGTAGTCGAGCGCTCGCCTCACTCGCTCTGTCTGTGCATGGCGGCGGCTCATCCGATCTCCGAAGAGAGGCGTATTCTGCCCGACGGCAAGCCCCGCCAACGAAGGAAAACACCAGTGAGACTAAGTAGTTCTGTTCCAGGTGCTTAGCTTGTTGATGGCGATCTACCTGACGCTCGCCGCGGCGGGACTGGGGTGGGGGCTCTGGACCGGATTCGGGACGCTCCTGCTGGGCCTCCCGGCCCCCACCGACGCGCCGGGAGGCCAGGTCCGGCTCCTGAGCCGCCCCGGTCTCGCGGTCCTGGCGACGGCGATCGGCGGAAGCGGCGCGTTGCTCACGCTCGAGGGACGTCTCTCCGCCGGCGCGGCGGCGCTCACCGCTCTGGGGTCGGGTGCGCTGGTCGCGCTGCTCGTCCTCGGGGTCGCGCGCGCGCTCGGTCCCGGCGAGCGCCGCTGACGCGAGTCAGCGCGACACCACCTCGACCTCGAGCTCGCGGGACTCGGGCGTGCCGGGCAGGCGCGTGAAGCGCAGCCCTTCGAGCAGCGCCTCCACGTCGCGCCTCTCTGGCCCGCGCGGAGGCAACGGCGTCACCGACAGCACGCGCCCCTCGCCGTCGAGCGCCAGGCGATAGCGAGCCGCGACCGGTGTGCCGAGCGAGGCGCGCAGCGGAGTCGCCAGCCGCCAGCTCGCCGGGCGGGTGACGATCGAGAGCGTCGCCGTGCCCGCCTGGTCCCGCCGGCCTTCCAGCGCCGGCTGCGCCGCGGCTCGATCGCGCGCCGGCGGCTCGGGCGCGAAGCCGGCGACGGAGCCCGCCGGTCGAGGAGCCGCCGAGAGCGCGTCGGCCTCGCTCCGCGCGGAGCGCTGCTCGGCCAGGCGTTCGTCGTCGGCGAGGTCTTTCTTGCCCGGAGCCTCTTCCCGCCGCTCCTGCTGCTTTCCCTTGAATCGCTCGGCTTCGGCCTTCTCCCCGACGCTGGAGCGGGTCTTCGCGAGCAATGGGCCCCGGGCGGGAGCCGGCTCGCCTTCGGCCGCCGGCGATGCCGGTGCCGGCTGCGCCACCGGCGGGGGCGCCTCTTTCGCCGCCTCTTTCGCCGCCGAGCTCGCCGCGTCCTTCGACGCGTCCTGGCCTTCGGCGAGGAAGACGCGGACCGGTCCGTCTTCGCGTGGGGCCAGGTGCTGCGCCGTCTGCACGGGGCGCGGCCGCCCCAAGCTGGTGAAGTAGACGCCGGCGCCGAGCACCAGCGCCAGGACGCCCGTCGACGCGAGCACCAGCCCCGGCGGCGGGTAGATCCCGAAGCGGTGCCAGAGCGAGCCCACTCCGCGCGAGCCTTCCAGCACGCCGCTGCTGACCCGGCTGGCCAGCCCGAACGGAGGCTCGGGGGTGGGCAGCCTCTTCAGCGCGTCGGCCACCGACTGCAGCGCCGCCTGCCGCTCGCGCGCCCGGGCGTCGGTGGCCAGGAGCTGCTCGAGCTGGCGCTCCTCGTCGGGGGAGAGGTCGCCGTCGATGTGCCGGGAGATCAGGAGGTCCAGCTCCTCGTCGGACAGCCTTCGCAGGTCGGGACGCGCGCTCACGGTCGCTCCTCTTTTTCTGGATGCGGCTCGCCGCCCAGCTCTTCCCGCAGCAGGGCACGGCCGCGCGCGATACGGCTGCGCACGGTGCCGATCGGCACCGCCAGCGTGTCGGCGATCTCGCCGTAGGAGAGCCCCTCCAGGTCGCGCAGCACCACCGCGGCACGGAAGTCCTCGGGCAGCCTGGACATCGCGGCGCGCAACCGGGTGCGCTCCTGCCGCCGCATCGAGCTCTCCTCGGGCGTGGCGCCCGGGTCGGCGGCGCCGTCGATCAGGGACACGATGTCGTCGCCGCCGGCCGACGGGGCCGGGCTCGCGAAGAGCGCCTTCAGCCGCGCGAGCGTGCCGTGGCGCGCCCGCGCGCGGTTCAGGGCGATGGCATAGAGCCAGGTCTTCAGGCTGGATTCCCCCCGGAAGCGCTCGAGCCCACGATAGGCGCGCAGGAAGGTCTCCTGCACGACGTCCTCGGCCTCGGAGGGTCCGACCAGCCTGGCCGCCAGCGAGAAGATCGTCGAGGAGTAGTGCTTCACGATCTGCTCGAACCCCGTGACGTCGCCCGCCAGGAACCGTGTGACGGCTCGCTCGTCCCCGGGCCACTCGCTTCGTTCGGAAGCCTGCCCGTGGCCGGCCACAGCGGTCATTCTGACACGCGGCGGCGGCGGTGTTTTGCCGGGCGCGAAGGCGAGGATGCGAGCTCCCATCCTGAGGATGAGACCCGCCCCGTGGCCAGGAGGTTCCCGCGGCGGTGACTTGCTGTGAGGCGCCATGCGGGAAGAGCGCGCGAACGCGCGCGGCGGGAAACCCGGTAGGGGTTTCCCCTCAAGGGCTCGGCGTGGGGCTCGGCGGCGGCGGCAGCTTCTTCTTCGGCGGGCGGGCGGTCAGCGTGAAGGCCGAGGGGCCCATGCCGGTGCGGGCTGCCGAGGCGGCGTCCCCAAGCTCCACCGCCGGCATCATGCGCGGCGGCGGGGGCTCGCCGATCGTCAGGATGTCCTCGTCGCCGAAGCTCAGGATCGGCTTGGCAGAAGACTCGGGCTTCTCGCCCCCCTCGGGGCGCAGCTCGGCGTAGCCGAAGACGTCGATCGCCTGCTTGAGGCCGATGAGGCGCGGTGCCGTCAGCGAGCCGCCGGTCACCACGAAGGGCACGCCGCTCCGGGCGACGACCTTGCCGTTCTGCACGTACTCCAGGAAGCCGGTGGCGGCACCCGACGGAACGAAGATGCTGGAGCTGGCCATCTCGCGCAGCACCGGTACCGCCTTCCCGCCGAAGCGGACCTCGGTGCCCGGAGGCGGAGGCGCCTTGAAGACGACGCGCGAGCCGATCGCGCCGACCTTCGGCTCGAACTCGATCGTGGAAGGCTGCGCCGCGGCGGGAAGCCCGGCGAGGACCGAGGTCAGGAGGAGGATCGCGCGGCGCCAGCTCACGGAGGGAACTCTACACCTCCCACGCCCCTTGTGCCTCACGGCTGCGACCCCGTGAGACCATTGATGAGATGGAGCGTGGAGGCCGGTGAGCTCGTTCCTGATGGCGCTCCTGGTGGGCTTCGGGACCGGCTTCCTGGGCGCGATCCCTCCCGGGCCGCTCAACGTCACGGTGATCCGCAAGGTCAGTACCGGGCGGCGCCGCGACGCCTACCGCGTCAGCCTGGGCGGCGCGCTCATCGACGCGTTGATCTGCGGCGCCGTGGGGCTCGGCTTCGGCTGGATCCTCGAGCGGCTGGTCACCCACCGCTGGGTCAAGCTCTCGCTGGCGGTCTTCCTGATCGCCTACGGCCTGCTGATCCTCTGGCGCGACCGCCGCCACCAGCGCCCGCCGGCGTTCCTGCCCGAGGAGGACCCGGTGAACACGTCGCAGCCGCTCAGCGCGGCGACGGTGGCCGCCGCCGCCAAGGCGCCGAAACAGACGCGCATGCCGGTGCTGGTGGGGCTGCTGCACGGCGCGGCCAACCCGGCGCTGCTGGTGAACTGGACGTTCCTGATCGGCTTCCTGGTGGGGCATGGGCTGGTGCACGCCACGCTCCCCTCCGCCTCGGGCTTCGCGCTGGGCGTCGGGCTCGGCGTCTTCGGGTGGTTCGCGCTCCTCATCGAGCTCCTGGAACGGCTGCACGACCACCCGGTGGGGGAATGGATCCGGCGCTCCACCGTCTGGGCCGGCGTGCTGCTGATGATCTTCGGAGCCTACTTCGCGGTGCGCACCCTGCTGATCGCGGAGATGTGAAGCCGATGAGCCTCCGCAGCGCGCGCCTCTCGACGCGACTCGGCCTGATGCTGGCGGCGATCCTGGTGATGGCGGCGGTGGCGCAGACGCTCCTCTACCTGAGGACACGCGACGAGACGGTGAAGGAGGCGGACGACTCCTACCAGTCGCTGGCCAAGGCGATCGAGGTCGCCACCACCCAGATCGGGCCGGAGGGCTGGAAGGACGAGCGGGTCCTGGCGGACTATCGGAGAAAGTTGGCGGCGAAGGGGCTGCGCGACATCCAGGTGACCGAGGCCGGCCGCCCGTTCCCTCCCGAGCCCGTCCCCACGCCCGCCGGCCCGGCGTTGCCGGGAAAGAAGAATGCACGGCCCAAGCCGGCCGGCCCGCGCGACATCCTGATCTCCGGCACGGTCGGCGAGGGGACCCCCAACCGCACGCTGCTGATTCCGCTGGTGCTCGAGGGCAAGCTGGTCGCCCACATCAAGATCTCCTATTCGCTGGAGAACATCCGCGAGCAGCTGGCCGACAACTTCCGGCGCCGCCTCTACGCGTTGCTGGGCGTCTTCGCGCTCGGCCTCGCGGTGACGCTGGTCGTCACCCGCAACGCCACCTCCCCGCTCGACGCGCTCGACGTCGCGGCCGAGCGGGTGGCCGGCGGCGAGCTCGACGTGAGCGTGCCGGTGCGGCGCGACGACGAGATCGGTCGCCTGGCGGCCACTTTCAACCGCATGACCGAGAGGCTGAAGGAGCGCAAGGAGCTGGAGCAGCGACTGCTGGCCGCCGAGCGGCGCGCCGAGATCGGGCACCTGGCCTCGGGGCTGGCGCACGAGATCAAGAACCCGCTGAACGCGCTCTCGCTCGGCCTGGACGTGCTGCGGCGCCGGCACAGCCCCAGCGACCCGGTGGCCGCCTCGGAGCACGCCGCCCGCATCGAGGCGCTGCGCGAGGAGATCAACCGGCTGACGACGCTCATCAACAACTTCCTCTCCTACGGACGGCCGCTCACGATGACGCCGCAGCCGACCGACTTCGCGGCGCTGGTGAACGGGACGCTGTCGGACCTCTCCGAGCTGGCCGAGCGCGCCCACGTGAGCGTGGACCGCGAGATCGCCGAGTCGATTCCGCGCGTCAGCGTCGACCCGTCGCTCCTGAAGAGCGCGATCTGGAACCTGGTGCAGAACGCGGTGCAGTCGATGGAGGCGACCGGCGGCCGGATGCGCGTCTCGCTGGCGCTGGAGAACGGGGCCGCCTCGCCTTCCGGCGGGCACCAGCTGGTCCTGCAGGTGGAGGACAGCGGCCCGGGAATCGACCCCGCCGACCTGCCGCGCCTCTTCGAGCCCTACTTCTCCCGAAAGGAAGCGGGGGTCGGGCTGGGGCTGGCGATGGTGAAGCGCATCGTCGAGTACCACGGCGGGCGCGTCGCCGCCGAGAACCGGGAGGACGGCGTCTCCGGCTCCCGCTTCCGGATCAGCCTGCCGTTGTAGCTCAAACCTTGATGGGGAACCCCTACCGGGTTCCCCCTTCCCCTCCCGCAAAGCGCCTCACGGCAAGAAAACCACCTCCACTTCTTTCCCGGTTAGCATCTCGACGTGAGCACCCGCGCGTCCGTCCTGGTCGTGGACGACGAGAAGCACCAGCGCGAATCGCTGCAGATGATCCTCGAGGACGAGGGCTACCGCGTCAGCGTGGCCGGCAACGGACGCGAGGCGCTGGCGCAGGCGAGCGAGGTGCGGCCGGAGGTCGTGCTCACCGACCTGAAGATGCCGGGCCTCAGCGGCATGGAGGTGGTCAAGGCGCTCACCGAGGGGCCGTTGCCGCCCAAGGTCATCCTGGTGACCGCCCACGGCTCGGTCGACCGCGCCCGCGAGGCGCACAAGATGGGCGCCTTCGACTACATGTCGAAACCGGTGGTGGCCGACGAGCTCCTCTTCCGGGTGGAGCGCGCGCTGGAGTCGTTCCGCCTCGCCGAGAAGACGCTGCGGCTGGAGCGGCGCCTCAAGCAGGACGGCCTGGAGGCGATCGTCGGCGACAGCGCCGCGATGCGCGAGGTCTTCCGCCTGGTCGAGAAGATCGCGCCGACGAACTCCACCGTGCTGATCCGCGGCGAGTCGGGCACCGGCAAGGAGCTGGTGGCCCGCGCCATCCACTCGCGCTCCCAGCGCTCCGGCAAGCCGTTCTCGGCGATCAACTGCGCGGCGATCCCGGAGAACCTGCTGGAGAGCGAGCTCTTCGGCCACGAGAAGGGCTCCTTCACCAGCGCCGACGCCCGCAAGATCGGCCTCTTCGAGGCGGCCACCGGCGGGACGCTGTTCCTGGACGAGATCGGCGACCTCACCCTGCCGCTGCAGGGGAAGATCCTCCGCTGCCTGCAGGAGAAGGAGATCAAGCGGGTCGGCGGCAACGAGACGATCCCGGTCGACGTGCGGGTGGTGGCCGCCACCAACCGCGACCTCGAGGCGATGATGAAGGCGGGGCAGTTCCGCGAGGACCTCTTCTACCGCCTCAACGTCATCCCCATCGTCCTGCCGCCGCTGCGCGACCGCGCCAGCGACGTCCCGGCGCTGGTGCTGCGCTTCCTGGAGAAGGCCAACGGCGCGCACGGGACCTCGGTCGGCAGCATCGAGCCGCCGGCCATGGAGCTCCTGACCCGCCACCCCTGGCCGGGCAACGTCCGCCAGCTCGAGAGCGTGGTGGAGCGGGCGGTGCTGCTCTCCGACGGCGCGTCGGTGCGGCCCGACGACCTGCCGCTGGAGGTGCGCCTCAAGACCGCTCCTTCCTCGCGGCCCTGCGGCTTCGAGATCCCGGCCGAAGGGATCGACATCGAGGACTTCGAGCGGCAGCTCATCGTGCAGGCCATGGAGCGCTCCGGCTGGGTGATCGCGCGGGCGGCGCGCCTCCTCGGCCTGACCTACCGGACCCTGCAGTACCGCCTGGAGAAGTTCGGCATCAAGAAGCCGGAGCAGACCGGCGAGTTCCGGAGCATCCGTCCGTCGTGACCATTTGCGGCACGGCGCCGACCCAAAACCGGCAGCGGTGCCGCAATGGCGTCTCAAACTGGCGTCGCCAGACGGGCACGAGCGATGCTTGCGCCCTGACGGGGATCTGAATTTGGGCGCTGTCCTGCCCGCGTTCCTGGCCTTGCTTCTGCCGGCGGCCGCACCGGTGTCGACGACACCGGTGGCTTCGCCGTCGTCGCGTCCGGCTCCCCGACCTTCGGCCCCGCTCACCCAAACGATCGTGGGGCAGATCATCTCCGTGGACGCGGCCGCCTCCACGCTGGTGGTCGGCGAGTCCGTGCAGGCGAGCCCCACCAAGAAGGGTGGGGACCGCGAGACGGTCAGCCTGACGGTGGACGGCGGCACCCAGGTGCTGCGCGGCAAACGCGCCACGACCGTGGCCGAGCTGCGCCCTCGCGACCACGTGGTGGTGCGCTACGTGCTCACGCCGCACGGGGCGCGCGCCCTCTCGATCCGCGCCGCGGATCAGGGGCGGGACACACCCACGGCGGTTCCCCAAGCCGCGGGCGGCTAGCCCGCCGATCGCTTCGCGATCGAATCGGGGAGGGGCGGGCTAGCAGCTGCCCTGCTGGGGGAAACACGGTCGTGTTTCCCCCTTGCCCCCTTCACCCCTTGTCCAGCGCAGCGTCAGTTGGGCGGTTTACCCGGACGGGCCACTAGCCACTGGCAGTTACCCTAAACTGCGGGCATGGGGTCCTCGGGCGTCCTCGCCCCCGCCATCGAGCTGTCCGATCCCGCCGGGCGGCTCATCGCCCTGAAGGAGCTCCTCGAGGAAGGCGGGAAGCCCATCCTCCTGGCGTTCTTCAAGGTGAGCTGTCCGGTGTGCAAGCTGGCCTGGCCGTACCTGGCGCGCCTGCACCGCGCCTACGGCTCGGCGGCGCGGGTGATCGGCGTCTCGCAGAACGACGAGGCCGCGTCCCGCCGGTTCTACGCCGAGAACGGCGGCGCGGCATTCGAGCTCCTGCTCGACCTCGAGCCCCGCTTCTCGGCCTCGAACGCGATCGGAGTGGAATCGGTCCCGCACCTGGCGTTCGTCGAGCCGGACGGCACGCTGGAGCGGAGCTTCGCCGGCTGGGACCGCCAGGCCATGGAGTCGCTGGGCGCCGAGCTGGCGCGGCGCGCCGGCGTGGCGACGGTGACGCTGATCGAGGAGGCCGAGCGCGTCCCGGCGTTCAAGCCGGGGTGACTGGGACGGAACCGCTGACGGTGCGTCGGCAATCATCCAGGCGGCTGACGCCGCAAGATGCGCATCGCCTCCGGCGAGCGTTAAGGAACCCCTGATGGAAAGACCTTCGACGCTCGGCGAGCTGATCGAATCGGGATATCGCCCTCGCTCCATCCGGGACGAGCTGCGCGAGAACCTGATCCAGGCGCTCTCCAACGGCACCAACCCGTTCCCCGGCATCGTCGGCTACGAGCGCACCGTCCTGCCGTCGCTGCAGAACGCGCTGCTGGCGCGGCACGACATCATCCTGCTGGGACTGCGCGGACAGGCCAAGACCCGACTCCTGCGCTCGCTGGTGAACCTCCTGGACGACGAGATCCCGGTGATCGCCGGCTCCGAGCTGAACGAGGACCCGCTGGCGCCGTTCACCAAGTACGGCAAGCGGATGGCCGCGGGCTCCGGCGGGGACCTGCCGATCCAGTGGCTGGGGCGCGCCGAGCGCTACCGCGAGAAGCTGGCCACGCCCGACGTCACCATCGCCGACCTCATCGGCGACGTCGACCCGGTGAAGGCGGCCACCTTGAAGAAGAGCTTCGCCGACGATGAGGTCATCCACTACGGGATCATCCCGCGCACCAACCGCGGCATCTTCGCCATCAACGAGCTGCCCGACCTGGCGCCGCGCATCCAGGTCGGATTGCTGAACATCCTCGAAGAACGTGACCTGCAGATCCGCGGCTTCCCGGTGCGCATCCCGCTCGACGTGCTGATGGTCTTCTCGGCCAACCCCGAGGACTACACCAACCGCGGCAACATCATCACCCCGCTGAAGGACCGCATCGCCTCGCAGATCCTCACCCACTACCCGCGCGACCCGAAGACCGCGGTCACCATCACCGACCAGGAGTCCTGGACCGACCGCGACCTGGACGGCACCACCGTGCTGCTCTCCGATGACGTCAAGCTCCTCATCGAGGAGATCGCCTTCCAGGCGCGCCGCAGCGACCTGGTCGACCAGACCTCCGGCGTCTCGGCGCGCATGCCGATCGCCACCCGCGAGCTGCTGGTCTCCAACATGGAGCGGCGCGCGCTGCGGACCGGCGAGAAGGTCGTGGCGCCGCGGCTGGTGGACTTCTTCGCCACCCTGCCGGCCATCACCGGCAAGGTGGAGATGGTCTTCGAGGGGGAGCAGCAGGGCGCCGAGATCGTCGCCAAGAAGCTCATCGGCGACGCGGTGAAGGCGCTCTTCGAGGCGCGCTTTCCGCCGGTCGAGGGACCGAAGGGGCGGGCCGAGCGCGAGCGCGCCAAGGCGCGCGAGAGCTCCGAGGACGAGGAGCGCTACCCCGGCCTCCAGGCAGTGGACCGGATGGCGGAGAAGCGCGGCACCGCCACCCAGGCGGCGCAGCCCCCCGGCCCCTACGACCGGATCGTGATCTCGTTCGGCAAGGACAAGAAGGTCGTCCTCTCCGACGACACGCCGTTCTCCGAGCACCTCAAGGCGCTGGAGTCGATCGAGGACCTCTCGGCGTTCGTGCTGCGGCACGCCAAGCCGCGCGATCACTACGAGCGGGCCTTCCTGATGGAGCTGGTGCTGGAGGGGCTGGTGCAGAGCCTGCGGCTGGCCCGCGAGGACCTGGATTCGACGGTGACCTACGCCGAGCTGGCGAAGTTCAACCTGATGAGGAGTCGGGGCTAGCTTCGAAGCTCTCCCCCTTATCATCCGCGCCGATGTTCCGGCGTTCGTGGGTTCGCGAGGCATTGTGGTTCCTCGCCTTCCTGGGGTTGACCGCGCTGATGACGTGGCCCTGGGTGACGCACGTGCGCGACGCCGCCGCCGATGCCGGCGACCCCTACCTGAACTCCTGGATCATGTGGTGGGACTTCCACCAGACGTTCCACGACCCGCTGCACCTCTTCCACGGCAACGTCTTCTTCCCGTACAAGTACACGCTGGCCCTCAGCGAGCACAACTACGGGCTGGCCCTGCCGCTCTTCCCCCTCTACGCGCTGGGCATGCGCCCGCTGACCGGCCAGAGCCTGGCCACGCTGCTGGGCTTCGCGCTCAGCGGCTATGGTGCCTTCCGGCTGGCCCGCACGCTGACCGGCTCCGCCGGAGCGGGGCTGGTGGCCGGAATCGGGTTCGCGTTCGTGCCCTACCGCTTCCATCACCTCTCGCACGTGAACTACCTCTCCTCCGGGTGGATGCCGCTGCTGGTCGAGGCGCTGGTGCTCTTCCTGAGGAAGCGCACGCGCGGGAGCGCGCTCTGGCTGGGTGTGGCCTTCACGATGAACGCGCTCTCCTGCATCCACTGGTTCGTGCTGACGCTGGTGCCGCTGGCGCTGATCGCCGCCGTCCTCTGGCAGCGCTACGGCCTGAAGCTGCGCGACCGCGCGCTGCTGCTGCGGGGGAGCGCGGCCATGGCGGGGAGCGCGCTGGTGCTGCTGCCGTTCTTCCTCCCCTACCGCAGCATCTCCAGGCTCTACGGCCTGGTGCGCAACGAGGGGGAGACGCGCGACTTCTCGGCCGACCTGGCGCACTGGATCACGGTGGACCCGAGGAACCTCTTCTGGCGCGGTCTGGGCGTCACGCCGGCCCCCGGCGAGCTGTGCCTCTTCCCGGGGCTGCTGCTCCTGCTGCTGCCGCTGGCGGCGGTGTTCCTGGCCGAGCCGGTCGAGACGCAGGTGCCGCGCTCTTCCTGGGTGCCGCCGCGCTGGCTGCTGATCTTGCTGGACGCGGTCGCCGTCGTGGCCGTCGGGGTGGCGCTGATCGCCTCCAGCCCGTACCCCTTCTTCCAGGTCCGCTGGCACGGCGAGGTGGTCTTCAAGGCCACCAGCCCCGAGCGCGCGCTGGGCCTGCTGCTGGTGGTCACGCTGGTGCGCTGGTGTCTGGCCTGGCCGAAGGCCTTCGGCTTCGCCGAGCCGAGCCTGCGCCACAGCATCGCGCGGAACCGCCGGCCCGACGTGCTGCTGGTGGGCGGCATCCTGGTGGTGATCGGCTTCATGGGCTCGCTGGGGCTGAAGTTCCTCTACCACCGCCTGCTCTTCGAGTACGTTTTCCTGTTCAAGAGCATCCGCGCTCCGGCGCGCTCGGCGATGGTCGCCGACCTGGGCCTGGCGGTGCTGGCCGGCTACGGAGTGCTGCGCCTGGCGCAGGCGCTGGAGGGGCGCCGGGTGCCGCAGCGCGTCCCGTTCGCGATCGCCTCGTTCCTCCTCCTGGTCGAGCTGCGCGCCGCGCCGCTCGACCTCATCGCCGGCGACGCCGACCCCGACCCGGTCACGCTGCGCCTCAAGCGGACCGACATGAAGGGGGGCATCGTGGAGCTCCCGGCAGGGGGGCCGCGTGGCAACTACCAGTTCGTGCTGCGCGCCGCCGACCACGTCAAGCCGCTGGTGACCGGCGTGTCCGGGTTCGGCCTGCCGATCGTCGAGAAGCTGCAGGAGCTCTCGCAGCAGCGCCCCATCCGCACCGAGTTCCTCGACTTCCTGGAATCGATCCCCACCTCCTACGTCGTCGTCCACCAGGCCTGGCTGGACCCCGACGAGCGCAACAACCTGCACGCCTTCCTGGCCAAGGCGATGCAGGCCGGCCGCCTCCGCTTCGTGGCCCGCTTCGGCCCGCCCGGGCGCGACGACCTCTACGCGGTGGTGAAGACCGAGCCGGGGGCACGGCAGGAGATGAAGCTGCCCTGGCCGGTGGACAACATCCCCGAGGTGCTGGACCGCGCGCGCGAGGACGACAAGCTCGCCGGCAGCATCGACGAGCCGGCGGAGAACCAGGTGCTGCGCGGCACCCTGCTGGTCCGCGGGTGGGCCCGAAACCCGGGTGAAGACCTGGCGGTCACGATCCTGATCGACGGCGAGCCGCGGCCGCCGCTCGCCTTCGCGCGGGTGCCGCGGCCGGACGTGCAGAGCGTGCTGCCGTACCTCGGCGACTGCTCCGGCGCCGGATACGAGGCCCGCTTCGCCTACACGCCGGAGGACGAAGGGAGGCACGAGCTCCTGGTCATCTTCGGCTCCAGGGACGGCCGCGCCCGGCATTACCCGATCCGCCGCTTCGAGTGGCTGAAGTGACCGACTGGCTTAGAGGTCTCGTGCGGCGCCTGACGGCGTCGCGGGGATCGCCTCCGCCAAGTCTCCGGCGACCCGGTCTGCCACCAGATCGAAGCAGCGGGCAGACCATGGCCGAGGCCTGGAATGCGCGCGCCGAGGAGAACGCGCGCTTCTTCATCGCCTCCGGCGCCTCCACCAGCGAGGAGGAGTTCCGCCGCTCCGGTGAGGACGAGATCCCGCTGGTGCTCGACGGCCTGGCGCTCTCGCCGGAGAGCGACGTCCTGGAGATCGGCTGCGGCGTGGGGCGGCTCCTGCTGCCGCTGGCCTCGAGGGCGCGCACGGTGCACGGCGTCGACATCTCCAAGGTCATGGTGAAGAAGGCGCGCGCCTACTGCGCCGGGCGCCGCAACGTGAAGCCGTCGGTCACCGACGGGACCTTGAAGGGTTTCCGCGGCGATTCTCTCGATCTGGTGTTTTCCTACATCGTCTTCCAGCACATCCCCGACCGCGCCGCCATCGAGACCTACGTGCGCGAGGCCGGGCGCGTGCTGCGGCCGGGCGGCGTCTTCCGCTTCCAGGTGGACGGCCGCTGGCGCATGGTCGAGTCGCGCGGTGCCGAGACCTACGACGGCGCCAAGTTCGCCGGCCCGGAGCTGCGCGCGCTGATCGACTCGGCGGGGTTGACGCTCCTGGACGAGTGGGGAGAGGACACCCACTACTACTGGCTGACCGCCCGGAAGGGGGCGCCAGGTCCGGCGGTGCGGGTGCTGCCCCGCCGCTGGGACGAGCAGATGGTCGCCGACCTGCTGGAGAGCGCCGGCGTCGACGCCGCGGCGGCGCGCGCGGCAGAGGTGGCGGGAGGGGCGCTGAGCCTGCGGGTCGCGCTCGGCGAGCCTGGCGCGTCCGTCGACGACGCTCCCACGTACGTGCGCGATCTCTACCGCCTCGTGCTCGGGCGCCCCCCACGGCCCGACGAAGAGGAGTTCCACCTGCGCGTCCTCTCGCAAGGCTGGGACGAGCGCGACTCGGTGCTCGATTCGGTGCTCACCTCCAAGGAGCTGCGCGACCTGCTGCAGCCGGCGCTCCTCGAGCCGCCCTGGCCGCGGGTCGAGAACGTGCGCCAGGCGCTCGGAGGTGACAGCGACGATGGCTTCGCGGTCGCGGCGCGGGTCGCTGAGGCGCTGCCGGAGGAGCCTGAGGAGGCCGTCGAGAAGGCGTTCCGGCTGGTGCTCGGGAGGTCCGCCGACCCGGAGGGCCGCGCGCACCACCTGGCGACCTCGCTGGCGCACCGGCAGGGGCGCGACCTCCTGGCGCGACGGCTGCTGAGCGCACCCGATCCGGCGCCGCCGCCGCGAGCGCCGCGGCCGGACGTGCTGAAGCGACTCGCCGCACCCGCCGGCGGCGCACCGCGTGCCGGCGAGTCGTTCGCCGGCGAGGCGGCGCTAGGACGCGCGCTCCTGGACGAGACGCGCTCTCTCGACGACGGCGCGTTCGTCGAGGCCTGCTACCGCCGAGTCCTGGACCGCGCGCCCGACGCCGACGGCGCCGCTTACTGGGCCGGCAAGCTGCGCGGCGGCGAGGTCTCCCGGGCGTCCTTCCTGCAGAGCCTCTTCTGGAGCGACGAGATTCGCTAGAGCGTACGATCGCCGGCGGTGGACTACCGCTACGGCGAGCTCCCGTACGACCTCCTCCAGTCGCTCCTGACGTACGAAGAGCTGCTCAAGCTCTTCTTCGACCTGGTGACGCGGCTGGGCGGCGACGTCGAGCAGGCGCTGCGCTGGCTGAAGGAGCTGCAGCGCCGCGGGGTCCTGGATCCGCGCATCGACCTCGAGGCCTTCCGCGCCGAGCTCGAACGGCAGGGAGTGGTGGGGCGGGACGGGCAGGGCAACCTCCAGCTGGCGGGGCCCGGCGAGCGCCGGCTGCGGCGCGCGGCGCTGGAGGAGATCTTCACGTCGCTCTCCCGCTCGGGTGCCGGCCTGCACAGCATCCCCCGCGCCGGCACCGGGAGCGAGATGCTTTCCGAGACGCGCCCCTACGAGTTCGGCGACGAGCTCTCGCGCCTGGACAGCGTCGGCACGGTGAAGAACGCGGCGCGCCGCGACCCCGAGGAGCTGGCGCTGGCTCCCGACGACTTCGAGGTCTTCGACACCGAGCACCAGAGCGCCTGCGCGACCGCCATCGCCATCGACATCTCGCACTCCATGGTGCTCTACGGCGAGGACCGCTTCACGCCGGCCAAGAAGGTGGCGCTGGCGCTCACCGAGCTGATCCTCCACAAGTACCCCAAGGACACGATCGACATCGTGCTCTTCGGCGACGACGCGGTGCATGTCCCGCTGGAGGAGCTCTCGCGCGCCCAGGTCGGCCCGTACCACACCAACACCAAGGCCGGTTTGGCGCTCTGCCGCGGCCTGCTGGCCCGCCGGAAGTCGCGCAACCGGCAGGTCTTCCTGGTGACCGACGGCAAGCCCTCCTGCATCCGCGAGGGGACGCGCCTCTACAAGAACCCGTTCGGTCTCGACATGAAGATCGTGAACCGCACCCTGGAAGAGGCCGAGCGCTGCCGCCGCGACGGCATCCAGCTGACGACCTTCATGCTGGCCACCGACCCGGCCCTGGTGGACTTCGTGGAGACGCTCACCAAGGTGGCCCGCGGGCGCGCCTACTACGCGTCTCCCACCGACCTCGGGACCTTCATCTTCCGCGACTACATCAGGAACCGGAAGAAGCTCTTCCGCGGATGAGCCCCCTGGCGCTGCTGGGGTTGGGTCTCCTGGCCGTGGCGCTCATCGCGGGAGCGCTGCACGCAGCGCTCCTTGCCTTTGCCGGGCGGCAGCGGCGCGCGTTCCTGGCGGCGCTCGGGCCGGTGGTTCGCATCGCCACCCCCTGCCGCATCGTGAAGGGGGCCGCGCTGGTCCCCGGCACCGTCGGCCTCACGCCGCTGGGCCTGCGCTGGGAGGCGCTCGACGGCAGCGCCGGCGCCACCTCGTTCGAAGGGGTGAAGCGCCTGGAGACCGACGCACGCCTCGCCTCGGGGCGGCGGCTGCTCTTCGGCGAGGCGCTGCGGGTGACGCTCGACTCCGGCGAAGCGCTGGAGCTGGTCGTCTCGCGCGGGCACGCCTGGGAATGGCGGCGCGCCCTGGGCGAGTGGGTGGGGGCGCGCGGAGGCCCGCCGGCGAGCCTCGGCTAGCCTCCGGTCCATGGGCGCGGGCCCCGGTGTTCGGCCTATACTGCCCGTTCCACATCACTCCGTCGGAGCGCGCGATGGTCCTCTTCAACCATTCGACCCGGGAGCTGACGGCCAAGATCGTCTACTACGGTCCGGGCCTGTGCGGGAAGACGACGAACCTGCGCATCCTGCACGAGCGGCTCGAGCGCGGCACCGCCGGGCGGCTCCTCTCCCTGGCCACCGCTCAGGACCGCACGATCTACTTCGACCTGCTGCCGGTGGAGCTCGGCAACATCAAGGGGTACACGGTCCGCTTCCAGCTCTGCACGGTGCCGGGGCAGGTCTTCTACAACGAGACCCGCAAGCTGGTGCTGCGCGGCGTCGACGGCATCGTCTTCGTGGTCGACTCGCAGTGGTCGATGCTGTCCCACAACCTGGAGTCGTTCCAGAACCTGCGGGACAACCTCAAGGAGGCCGACCTCACGCTGGAGTCGATCCCCCTGGTCGTGCAGTACAACAAGCGCGACCTGCCGGGCGTGCTCTCCATCGAGGCCTTGCAGGAGTCGCTGAACTTCCAGCCCTATCCCTACGTCGAGGCCGTGGCCTCCGCCGGGCGCGGCGTAGTCGAGACGTTCCGGCTGATCTCCAAGCTCACCTTCGTGGACCTCCTGCGGCGGCTGCAGCGCGGCGCCGGCGTGGAAGGGATCCCCGCCGAGCCCAGGAAGCACGACCCGCTGGAGGAGACGGCCGTGCAGCCCGGACGCCGCCGCGCCTCGGGGACGCAGGCAGCGGGGCCGCCGTCCTCGGCGCAGCGGTTCTCGGGGCCGCCGTCCTCGGCGCAGACCATCGCTCAGCGGCCGGCCCGCGCGCCGGAGCTCGCCGAAGCACCCGCCACCGACGTCCTCCCGCGCTCGCAGGCGGCGCTGCCGCAGCCCCTGCCGCCGCACGGCCCTCCGCCGCCCACCGAGGCGCCGTTCGAGACCTCGGGCGCCTGGCACTTCTCCCGCCAGGACGACGTCTTCGACCTGGGCGCGCCGCGTCCGGCGTCCCTCGAGCCCGAGCCCGAGCCCGAGCCCGAGCCGTTTGCCGCGCCTGCCGAGCAGGGCGCGCCCCGGGATCTGCCGCCGCCGTCGCTGGCGATCCCGAGCGCCGAGCTCGAAGTGGCGCCCATGGCGCCCCAGCCGCCGGCGACTCCTGCCGAGTCGGCGGTCGCACCGGAGCCCGAACCCGAACCCGAGCCCGAGCCCGAGCCCGAAGCGGCGGTCGCTCCCCCTGACCTCTCGACGGCCTACGAGGAGCTGGCGCGTCAAGTGGAGGAGATGCGCCTCGAGATGATCCGCATGCCCGACCGCTTCGCGCCGGCGGAGACGATCGAGGCCGTGCAGTCCACGCTCGACGGGCTGATGATGGAGAGCGTCAAGCCGTCGGACCTGCAGCCGCTGCGCGAGCGGATCGAGGAGCTGGCTCCGCGCGCGGAGCTGCTGACGTTGGCCGAGCGGATGTCCGAGGTCGGTGCCCAGCTCACCGGCCTGGGCGAGCAGCTCGCCCAGCACGTCTCCCAGCTCGACCAGCGCTTCGAGAGCGCCGCCCGCGGGCTCCAGCCCCAGCTCGAGGAGCTCTCGCGGCGGCTGGGCGCCGAGCTCGACCCGGTGCGGCACGAGGTCACCGAGCTGCGCCGCGGCCTGGCCGCGCAGAGCGAGCGGCACGACGCGTCGCTGATCGCGGCGGCTGGCTCCCTGCGTGAGGCGCTCGACGCCGAGCTGCGCGAGCACCGCACGGCGCGCCAGGCCCTCGAAGGGCGGAGCGCGTCGCGCGCCGAGCTCTACGGCCTGCGCGGCGCGCTGGAGGGCGCGCTGGCGGGGTTGCGGCGCGACCTGGACGGGCAGCGCGAGGCCCTGGCGGGGGAGCGCGAGCGGCGCGACACGACCGCGGTGCGCGCCGAGCTCGAGGCGCTGCGCGCCGACCTGGAGACGCGCACCAAGACGATCGGAGAGGTGGTGGAGGTCTTCCACGGCAGGCTCTCCGACGAGATGGCCACGGCCCGCGAGGCCTCGGCGGCGGAGCTGCGGAACGTCGCCAACCGGCAGGCCGAGCTCCTCGCCAAGCTCTCGGAGATCGAGTCGTCGGTGGCCCGGGCCACGACCGGCTCGGAGGAAGCGCAGCGGAAGGCCGAGGAGCGCGTGTCGAGCGCCGAGGAGCGCACCCGCAAGCTCCTGGAGTCCATCAAGAAGGCCCTGGAAGAAGTCGTCAGCTAGCCCGCCGATCGCTTCGCGATCTGAACGGAGAATTGCGGGCTAGCAACTTCCATGATGGGGGAAACACAGTCGTGTTTCCCCCCTGCCCCCTTCACCATTTGTCCGGCGCCGTTTCCTGAGAAGGTCACTCGGACGGGCTCCTAGGCCGAAAAGGCCTGCACCCAGTCGCGGAAGTCGCCGGCGTGCTCGCCTTCCAGGCTCACGAACTCGGCGCCGGCGCGGAAGACCAGCAGCTTGCCGCCGTGGCCGTCCGAGGCATATCCGCCCGCCTTGCAGCGGGTGATGCGCACCACCGCCGCCAGCGGGATGCCGTTCACGCTGGCCTGGAGCTCGTACAGAGAGCCGGGGCGCAGCGAGCTGCTCACCTCGAGCTGCATCCCGTCGCCGGAGAGGTCCAGGACGTGGACCGGCACCGCCGACCTCAGCTTGCCGTGCGCCACCCTCTCCAGAACGAGGCGGGGGGAGCGACGTCTCTCGTGAGCGGGCATGGTGGTCTCTTCCTACCTAGACGGACACAAACGTAGGGCTGCCACCGGCCGCCGTCAATGGACCGGCATCACAGTTCGGGCTAGGAGCCCGTCCGAGTAATGCCTCCCAGAACCATTGCGCTGGACAAGTGGTGAAGGGGGGCGGGGGGAAACGTGACCACGTTTCCCCCATTCATGGAAGCTGCTAGCCCGCACCATCCTCGGTCAGATCGCGCAGCGATCGGCGGGCTAGCTCGTGAGACGGATCAGGAAGCGCGGGTCCTCGCGCCAGCCGGGGTGCGCGGCCACCCTGAGGTCCAGGTAGAAGCGGCCGCCGAACGTCTGCTCCATCTCCAGGCGGGCCGCGGTGGCGGCGTCCTTGAGGAGCGCGCCCCCTCGTCCGAGCACGATTCCCTTGTGGTTCTCCTTGTCGACCACGATCGTGGCGGTGACCACCGTCAGGTCCTTCGCGCCGCGCCGCTCGACCTCTTCCACGACCACGCCGAGGCCGTAGGGAATCTCCTCGCGGGTGCGCTCCAGCAGCTTCTCGCGGATCAGCTCGGCGTAGCGCACCTCGGTGGCGGTCAACGTGTGCTCGGCCTCCGGATAGAGGTCGTCCCCCTCGGGCAGATAGCGGAACAGCACCTCGACCAGCCGCTCCACGCCGTCGCCGGTGAGCGCCGAGAGAGGCACCACCTCCTCGAAGAGCCTGGTCTCGAAGAGCGCGGCCATCCGCGGCAGCAGGCGGTTCTTGGGCACCAGGTCGATCTTGTTCAGCACCAGCAGGCGCGGCTCCGGCGACTGTCCCATCAGCTCCAGGGCATAGCGTTCGCCGCCACCCTCTTTCTCGGCGGCGTCGATGACCAGCACCCGCACGTCCACGTCGCGGATCGCCTCCAGCGCCTCGTCGAGCATCGCCCGGTTCAGCCGGTGGAGCGGCTTGTGGAGGCCGGGCGTGTCCACGAAGACGAGCTGCCCGCGCGCCTCGGTGCGGAAGCCCAGCAGGCGCCGCCGCGTCGTCTGCGGCTTGTCGGAGACGATCGCCACCTTGTGCCCGACCAGCGCGTTCACCAGCGTCGACTTGCCGGCGTTGGGGCGCCCCACCAGGGCGACCGTGCCGGACCTGCGCGGCGCCGTCAAACGCGCGCCTCGACCGCCGCCTCCGCCCGCTGCACCTTCACCCGGTAGATGCGGCGCCGGTCGGCCTCCTCCACCTCGAAGAGGAGCCCGCCTTCCGAGGTCCGCTCGCCCGGACGCGGGATGCGCCCCAGGCGCGCCGAGACCAGGCCGGCGACCGTGTCGTAGTCGGCGGGCGGGAAGGAGGTGTCGAAGAGCGACGCCACATCGGTCACCCGCACCCGTCCGGCCACCGAGTAAGAGCCGTCGGGCAGGGACAGGACCGGGTCCAGGCCGTCCTCGTGCTCGTCGCCGATCTCGCCGACCAGCTCCTCCACCAGGTCCTCCAGCGTCACCAGGCCGGTCACCGCGCCGTACTCGTCCACCACCATCGCCAGGTGCTGGCGCCGCCGCCGGAAGTCGGCCAGCAGCGTGGTGATCGTCTGCGACTCGGGAGCGAAGAACACCTCGCGGGCCAGGGGCCGCGCGGTCTCCGGCGGGTTCGGGGCCCGCAGCACGGTGAGGATGTCCTTCACGTGCACCACCCCGACCGGCTTGTCGACGCTGCCGTCCACCAGCGGGATGCGGGTGTACTTGGTCCGCACGAAGAGGTCGGCGATCTCGGCCAGCGGGCGGCCGGCGTCGGCGGCGGTGATGTCGGGGCGCGGGGTCATCACCTCGTGGACGGTGCGGTCGCCGAAGTCGACCGCCCGCGAGACGAGCTCCTCCTCGTGCTTCTCGAGGATGCCCTCCTCGCGCGCCACGTCGAGGAGCGCCCGCACCTCCATGTCCTTGGTGGCCTCCTTCTCGGCGTCGGTCTCGCGCGCCTCGGCCTCGGCGTCGCGCTCGCGCTCCCTCTCGATCAGGCGCGACAGGATCGGGTAGAGCGGCGCCGCGAAGAGGAGCACCACCGGGATCAGCCAGGAGAAGTCGCGCAGCAGCTCCTCGGGGCCGCGCCGCGCCACCCAGCGGATGACCAGCGTCTCCAGCACGATCCAGCCCAGCAGGATGGCGATGGCCGCCAGCAGCCAGGGCTCCGGCAGCGCGAAGGCCGAGAGGGTGGTGCCCAGGGAGAGGAGCCCCGCCAGCACCGCGCCCTGCGCGGTGAGCCGCACCGCCAGCCGCGAGACCTTGACCGCGATCGGCGAGAGCAGCCGTCCGTAGCGTTTGGGGTCCTGCTCCAGCAGCGCCTTGCGGCGGATCGAGGAGAGGCTCTCCAGCGCCTGCCCGAAGGCCGAGAGGAGCACGTAGAGCGCGGCGCAGCCGCCGGCGAAGACCAGTGCGACCGTGGCGCCCAGCGTGAAGCCGTTCACGAGCCCTCAGGCTCCGGCACGCCGTCGGGTCCGGGCCCGAACGCGCGCCGCACCCAGCGGCGCTGGAGGCGGAACATGGTGCCGTCGTCGTTCTCGTGGTCGTGGCCGAGGAGGTGCAGGACACCGTGGGCCAGCAGCACCTGCAGCTCGCGCGTCAGCGCGTGTCCCAGCCGCCGGGCCTGGCGCGCGGCGTAGGGGACGTCGATGACCAGGTCGCCGAGGTATGGCGGCTGACGCCGCGGGAGTCGCGTCGCCTTCGGTGAGCGTGGATACGCCTGCTGCTCCGCCGGGAAGGAGAGCACGTCGGTCGGTCGGTCGAGGCCGCGCCAGGCGCGGTTCAGCCGTTTCATCCGCGCGTCGCCGCAGAGGAGCACCGAAAGGCCGGCGCGCCGCCGCCCCAGGAGCGAGCGGGTCCAGCTCGCCACGCGGCCGGCGGCGGGAGCTCCCGCCACGGTCACGGTCACATCGATTTCCAGGGGTGATCGACTTGGAGGCTCCATCTGTGCCGCCCGCTAGTCTATCGGCCAGCCGGCTCGGGCGCTTCCGGCAGGGACTGAGGCGCCGCCGGCTTGGTCCGCTCGAAGGCCTCGTAGGCGCTCACGATCGACTGCACCAGACGGTGGCGCACCACGTCGCGCTGGTCGAAGCGGACGAAGCGGATCCCCTCCACGTTCGACAGCACCCGATCGGCCTCCTTGAGGCCGGAGATCTTCCCGGGCGGCAGGTCGACCTGGGTGACGTCGCCGGTGACGACCGCCTTGGAGCCGAAGCCGATGCGGGTGAGCGCCATCTTCATCTGCTCGGAGGTGGTGTTCTGGGCCTCGTCGAGGATGAGGAACGCCTCGTTCAGCGTGCGGCCCCGCATGAAGGCCAGCGGCGCGACCTCGATGATGTTGCGCTCCATCATCCGGCCGACCTTCTCGTAGCCGAGGATGTCGTAGAGCGCGTCGTAGAGGGGCCGCAGGTAAGGGTTCACCTTCTCGGCCAGGTCGCCGGGCAGGAAGCCGAGCTTCTCGCCCGCCTCCACCGCCGGCCTGCAGAGGACGATCCGCTTGATCCGCTTCTCCAGCAGCGCCGCCGCGGCCATGGCCACCGCCAGGTAGGTCTTGCCAGTGCCGGCCGGTCCGATCGCGAAGACGAGGTCGGTGTCGGCAATGGCCTGCAGGTATTCCTGCTGCCGGACGTTGCGCGGCGAGACCACCTGGCGCAGCGCCGGACCGAGCGCGCGGTTCTCGAAGAAGTCGACCAGCGAGACGTCGGGGTCCTCGCGGACGATGCGCACCGCGGCGGCCACGTCCCCCTTCTTGGGCACCCAGCCGCGCTCGATGAGCCGGCCGAGCTCGGAGAGCACCCGGGCGGCCCGCGACGTCGCCTCGGGGTCGCCGCTCAGCGAGAGCTCGCGACCGCGGGCGGCGATCTCGACGCCCAGCGCCTCCTCGAGGTACCTCAGGTTTTCGTCGTGAACACCGAACAGCGCGCCGAGACCGATGTCGGGGAGCGTCAGTGGGATCGAAGCCGGTCTTATGGGCGGCGCCTCCTGTCCGAAGTCAGGATAAGCGCCGCCCGAATGCTCGTCAATTGAGCTTGTGTCCCGTTACTTTCCCTTCTCCAGGGTCTTCACGATGTTCTCGAGCCCGTTCTCGACCGCGTCCTCGATCGTCGAGCCCTTCGACTTGTGGCGCACCTCGAAGACGATGGCGCCCGACTTGTCCTTGCCGATCAGCTCGAGGCCGGCCCCGGGCGCCGCCATCCAGCCGCCCCAGAAGCGCGCGCCGCCGCTGGGCTCCCAGGCGTTGAAGATGTTCCCCTCGATGGTGAGGTCGGCGCCCCCCTTGCCGACGTCCCAGCCGAGCTTCTTGGACTGCTTGATCCACTCCTCCGCGTAGCCCGGGCCGGACTCGGCGGCGGCCTTCGCCTTGGAGGGCTTGCCTCCGGTCGTGGTCCAGGCCGGCAGGGCCACCGTCTTGTATTTCTTCAGGTCGGCGCCGGGGGCGAAGTAGACCCAGTCGGCCTCGCTGCCCTTCACCAGCTTGTCGTAGTCCTTCAGGAACGTCTGGGCCTCGTCCTTTTCCTTGGCGTCGTCGGAGCCGAGGAACTTCTTGTCGGCCGACGCGCTGAGCGACGTGCCGAGGAGCGCGACCAGCGACAGGAACGCAAGCCTCCGGGTGAGTTTCGACATGTTCGTGAGTCCTCCTTGACGTCGATCGATTGTAATCACCAGCCGGCCGGACGCCACTCGACGATCCGTCCCTCCAGGGCGGAGGCGGCGACCACGTAGGGGCTGGCCAGGTACATCTTCCCCGGTCCGCTCCGCCCAGGGAAGTTGCGGTTGATGGCGCTGACCGTGACCTGGTCGGTCCTGGTGGAGACACCCGGACCGGCGGCGATGCAGGCGCCGCAGCTGGGCTCGATGACCCGCGCCCCGGCACGCTCGAAGATGTCCAGGTAGCCCTTGCCGCGGCACCACTCCTTGACTTCCTGGCTGCCGAACTGGATCCAGAAGGTCACCCCGGGCGCCACCCGCTTGCCCTGCGCCAGCCCATCGGCCAGCACCGCCGCGTACATCTCCATGTCCTCGCGCTTGCCGGCGGTGCAGGAGCCACCGTAGGCGATGTCGATGGCCACCGGCTCGACCAGGTCGCGGATGAAGACGCCGTTCCCCGGGTCCCCCGGCAGCGCCACCATCGGGGCCAGGGCGGCCACGTCGATGCGGAGGACCACCTCGTACTCGGCGTCCGGGTCGGAGGTCCATCCCTGGCAGAGGCGACGCGCCTCTTCCAGCGGGATACCGCGGTTCTCCGCCAGGAAGCGGGCGGTCTCCTCGTCGGCCTCCACGATGCCGGTGAAGGCGCCCACCTCGGCGGCCATGTTCGTCATGGTGGCGCGCTCGCCCAGCGAGAGCGCCCGCACCGCGTCGCCGCCGTACTCGACGACCTTGCCGATCGCGTCGCCGTTCTTGACGTAGGGGTGCGCCAGGAGCGCCAGCATCATGTCCTTGGCGGTGATCCCGGCCGGCTTGGCGCCGTGGAACTCCACTTTCACCGAGGGCGGCACCTTCACCCTGACGTCCTTGGTGAGCCAGGAGTTGAAGACGTCGGTGGTCCCGATGCCGAAGGCCAGGCAGGCCACCGCGCCGGAGTGCGGCGTGTGGGAGTCGGAGCCGACCACCACCATGCCGGGCAGCGCGTAGTCCTGGAGGATCTTGGAGTGGCAGATCGCCTCGCTGCCACGGCTCTCCTGCCCCTCGGCGAGCGGGAGCTCGCCGTGCAGGCGGATGCCCTGCCGGGCGGCGAACTCGGCCTGCTTGACGGCCAGCCGGTCGGCGGCCTCCAGGAGGCCGCGCTGCCGCTGCGCTTCCGGCATCACCCACTTCAGGAACGTCAGGTGGTCCCGGAAGAAGTAGATCGAGGAGGGGTCGGTGACCTTCTCGTCGGGCCCCAGCAGCGACTCGAAGAAGGCGGCCGCCATCGGGGTGACGTACTCGTGCGAGAAGCGGATGTCGGTGCGCACGAAGCCGGCGTCCCCCGGAGCCACCGCCGGGATGCCGGTGGCGCCGGTCCGGGCGTCGGCCACCATGCGGGCGGCCAGGATCTTCTCGGCCAGGGTCATCGGTCGCGGGGCGGTGGTGATGCGAGGAGGGACCGTCTTCCCCTGCACCCGGGCCACGTTGTAGGGGAAGAGGCCGCCGTACTCGATGATCTCGCGGGTGATCTCGTCCTCGCCGTCGGTGAAGAGGGAGAGCGGGATCGGCTCGCCGCGGCGCACCCTGTCGAGCACCGAGAAATCGTTGGTGGTCAAAAGACCCAGGTTGCGGCAGTTGTCGCGGTAGATGCGCTCGATGTTCTCGGCCACCACCAGCCGGATGCCGGCGGTCCGCTCGGCGTACGGCGACTGCTCGCGCGAGGAGCCCTTGCCGCGGCGCTTGCCGGCCACCGACACGGCGAAGCCGCCGCGGGCCACGTCCCCCTCGCCGATCGGCTTCTCGCCGCGGCAGGTGAGGCCCACGTAGACGAACTGCCCGAGGGTCTCGTCGAAGTGGTAGCAGACCCAGCCGGGGGTGATCTCGTCGGTCGAGATGTTGTCGCGCAGCTGGTGGGCCGGGTCGTTGGGGTCCCAGGCGAGGTCTACGCCGGCCAGCTGCCGGCGGAGGAGCTCCGGGTCATCGGTCAGGTAGAGGATGCGCCCCTCGAAGAGGACTTCCGACGGGCGTTTTTCGACAGTTTTGGTGAGCAAGGTCTCCATCGCGCACGGATTGTAGTGGTCGCCCCGGCGATAGGATCCCGCGCCAGATTCCCGATGTGGCGCGTGGTGCTGCTGGCCGTCCTGGTGGCCGTACTGGTGGCCGTCAAGCTGCTGCCTTGGTGGGGGACGCTGGCGCTGCTGGCGGTACTGCTCCTGAGCTTCAAGCTGCTCGGCAGGCGGCTGATCGAGGCGGCCTTCACCGCCCCCTTCAAGGCGAAGGGGCGCGTGCTGCGCGGCGCCACGTCCGACATCCACTCCGTCATGCCGGCCGAGCCTCCCCCGGCCCGCGCCGAGCCCTCCGAGGAGGAGGACGACGACGAGCGCCCCGAGCCGGACGGCCCGCGCGACTGGTTCACGGTCGAGGTCACGATCCGGCCGGCCGACGGCGCCGCTCGCCCCGGCGGCTTCACGCTCTGGGAGCCGGGCGAGCTGCTGCTCGTCCCGCCGGACGCGCCCGACCCGCGTGAAGACGGCGGTGACGACGACGTCGCGCGAGTGGAGCGCCTCGAGATCCAGGAAGACGGCGCCTTCGTCGAGGACGAGGGCTACAAGCTGCCCGGGCCGCAGCGCCTGCGGATGCTGCTGGGCGTCAAGCCGGGCGCGACGCGTCTGAAGTTCCGCTACTACTTCGAAGACTTCGGGGAGGTGAAGCTGCCGTGACCGGAATCCTGATGCTGGTGGCCATCCTGGTCGTCGTCCAGATCCTGCAGTGGGTGGTGAAGAGCAAGTTCGCCGCGCCTCCGCGCATCACCCTCGAGCGCGGCGGCTCGTTCAAGAACGAGGCGGCGGTGAATGCGATGGTGCGGCCGCTCCTGGCCGAGGGCTTCAAGGAGGTGGGCACGTACGTGGCCATGCCCATGAAGCTGACGCTCAAGGCGCTCTGCCATCCCACCGAGCAGGCCTGGGCGGTCGCCTACGACAAGTTCCGCAACGTCGACCCGTGGCTCGACCTGGTCACCCGCTACGAGGACGGCGGCTCGATCACCTACGCCAACACCACCAACCAGGCGATGACCCAGCTGGACAAGCGCCCGGGGCACGACAAGGTGAACGTGCCGGGGGCCGACCCGGTCGGGCTCTGGCGCCGCTTCCTGGGGGAACGCCCGCGCAAGCCGATGACGGCGTTACGGCCGCAGGACTTCAAGATGCGCTTCGAGACCGCCTACGCCGAGGAGATGGCCTGGCGGAACGCGCGCGGCGGCGCGACCGAGGAGGAGATCCGCCGGGTGGCGGCCGCCTCCGGGATGAACGTCAACGATGCCCAGGTGGCTCAGGCTCGACAGGAGATGAGCCGTCAGGCGGAGCGGGCAAGGAGTAGCCAGCCGAAATAGCCGGCATCTCCAGGACCCAGCGCTCGTAGAGCGACTCCGGCAGCTCGCGCAGGAAGCGGCTGGATTCGGTGACGACCATCAGCCCATAGCGGTCCAGGCTGGCCAGCGGGTGGACGAGCAGGAGCTCGTCCTTGGCGCGGGTGACCGCCACGTAGAAGAGGCGGCGCTCCTCCTCGAGGCCGTCCTCGGTCCTCGACGACCGGAAGTTCGGGAAGCGGTCCTCGACGAGGCCGATCACGAAGACGGCCCGCCACTCGAGCCCCTTGGCCTGGTGCACCGAGGAGAGCACCACCCGCTCGTCGTCGCGAGGGCCGGCCAGGTTGTCCTCGCCGGTCGGCTCGCCGAAGAGCGTGACCTCCTCCAGGAAGCTCTCGGTGCTCTCGTAGGGCAGCGCGAACTGCGCCAGCGCCTCCAGGTCGTCGACCCGGGCCTGCCAGTTCGGGAACTTCCCGCGGGCCAGGTCGCCGTAGCCGCCGTCGGCGACCACGTGGCGGATGGCGTCGGCGGGTGTGTTCGCGTAGGAGGGGCGCCGCAGCGTCTCCAGGGTCTTGGCCAGGCGCTGCAGCCCCTTCTGAGCGCCGCCCGGAGCCCTGGCGAAGTCCAGCGCCAGGAACGCTCCGAGCGGATCGCTCTTGTCCGAGACCGCGGCCCAGAGCGTGGACGCCACCCGCTCGCCGACCTTGGGCAGCAGCTTCAGCACCCGCTTGAAGGACGTCTCGTCCTTCGGGTTCGCCAGGAGGCGCAGGTGGGCCAGCACGTCCTTGACGTGCGCCTGCTCGAAGAAGCGCATGCCGGAGCGGACCTCGAAGGGGATGCCGCGCCGCGTCAGCTCCATCTGAAGCTCCAGCGCCTGGTGGTGCGCCCGGTAGAGCACGGCGATGTCGGTCAGCGCCGTCCCCTCGTCGCGCAGCTCCAGGATCCGCTGCGCCACGAACTCGGCCTGCTGCGGCGCGTCGGCCGCCCCCACCACCGCCACCGGCACGCCGGCGTCGCGCGTGGGCACCAGCTCCTTCTCGAAGCGGCGCGCGTTGCGGGCGATCGAGGCCGAGGCCAGCTGCAGGATCTCCGGCGTCGACCGGTAGTTCGTCTCCAGCCGGTAGACGGCGGCCGCCGGATAGCGCTCCGGGAAGCCGAGCAGCGAGTCGAGGTCGGCGCCGCGGAAGGAGTAGATGGACTGCGCGTCGTCCCCCACCACCATCAGGTTCTTGCTCGGGGACTCGGCGACCAGCAGGTCGACGACCGCCGCCTGCAGCTTGTTCACGTCCTGGTACTCGTCCACCAGCACGTGACGGAAGCGGGCCGCGAAGGCGCGCCGCACCTCGGGGTGCTGGGCCAGCAGCCGTTTCCAGTTCAGCAGCAAGTCGTCGTAGTCCATGCCGTTGGCCGCCACCTTGCGCTCGATGTAGCGGCGGAGCACGGCGCGGATCTCCTCGAGCTGGGAGAGAAAGTGCGGATGGTCCTGCGCCAGGACGTCCTCGAGCCTGCGCTCGGTGTTGATGCAGAAGGAGAGGATCGCCTGCAGCACGTCCCCCTTGGGGAAGCGGTGCTCCAGCACGGGGATCGCCAGGTCGGAGGTGGCCGACTCCAGCAGGTCCTTGGCGTCCTCGGTGTCCAGGATCGTGAAGTTCGGGTGGTAGCCGAGAACCTCGGCGTACTGGCGGAGGAGCCGCGCGCCCACCGAGTGGAACGTGCCCGAGGTCATCCGCGCCAGCTCCGCGCCGACCAGCCCCTCGGCCCGGCGGGTCATCTCCCGCGCCGCCTTGTTGGTGAACGTCAGCAGCATCATCCCGGCAGGATCGACGCCGTCCTCGATGAGGCGCGAGACGCGGTAGACGATGGCCCGCGTCTTCCCGGAGCCGGCGCCGGCGATCACCAGCGCCGGGCCGTCGGGAGCGAAGACCACCTCGCGCTGCTCCAGGTTCAGCTCGCGCTGGTAGTCGACGCGGTAGCTCTTGGCGCTGACGCTTCGCTTGAGGACGTAGCGGCGCGGAGCCGCGACGGCGCTCATGCCTTGGCGCTCTTCAGACTCTTCACGATGAGGCCGAGGCCGGCGAAGAGCAGGATCAGCATCAGCAGCGTGTTGAAGAGGCTGGTCGGCTCGAAGTAGATCTGCAGGTTGAGGAGGATTCCCGCCAGGATCATCACCGCGCCGGCGATCGTCAGCAGCCAGCCGGCCTTCGACTTGCCGTCCACGAAGAGGAGCGCCACCCCGATCAGGAGCGGCACCAGCGTGAGGCCGAACGTGTGCCCTCCCCAGAACGCCCAGAACCCGGTGTGGACGGTCACCTGCTGGGTGACCAGGTAGCCGCCGGCGACCGCCATGCAGAGACCCAGCAGGAACGTCCCGACGCCTCCCGGCGTCCCGCCCGCGCCCTCAACTGCCATACGCTTATCTTACGCTGGACTTGCGAGACGGCTATCAGACCGGGCTTGCGAGACGGTCAGCAGACGGGCTTGAGAGCCGGGCAGCAGAGCGGGTCGCCGGAGCCTTGGCGGAGGCGATCTCCGCGGTGCCGTAGGCACCGCACAAGAGACCCAGCCAGCGACCCGATCCCGCACGACCGGCCCGAGACCCGAGCCGCACCTAGAATCGACGCGTGGAAACCGTGCGCATCGAGGGGATCGAGGTCGCGCTCGCCCATCCCGACGAGCTGGCGCTCGAATGGACGGGCCGGCGCGAGCTGCTCGACCAGCTGCTGGCGGCCTGGCTCCTGGTCGAGCCGCGTGACCTCCCGCTGAACCCGCGGCTGATCGGCAAGCCGGGCGTCGGCAAGACGACATTGGCCTATGCCGGCGGGCGGCACCTGGGCCGGGACGTCTACCTCTTCCAGGCGACCGTCGACACCCGGCCGGAAGACCTCCTCATCACGCCGGTGGTGGCGGGGGAGGGGCGCATCCGTTACGTGGCCTCCAGCCTGGTCACGGCGATGTTGCGCGGAGGCGTGGCGATCCTCGACGAGGGCAACCGGATGAGCGAGAAGTCCTGGGCCTCGCTGGCGCCGCTCCTCGACTCGCGCCGCACGGTGGAGTCCATCGTGGCCGGCGTGAAGGTGCGTGCCCACCCGGAGTTCCGCTTCGTCACCACCATGAACGACGACGCTTCCACCTTCGAGCTGCCGGAGTACATCCATTCGCGGCTGACCCCGACGATCCTGGTGGATTTCCCCGACGAGCAGGAGGAGCTGGAGATCCTCTCCAACAACCTCCCCTTCGCCCCCGAGGAGCTCCTCAGCTGGGTGTCCCGCTTCCTGGCGAACGCGCACCGCCAGGACGAGCCCTACACCGTGCGTGACGGCATCAACATCGCCCGCTACGCCCTCAAGCGGATCGCGCTCGAGAAGGGGCTCCACGCCGCCGTCTCGATGGAGGAGCGGCTCCGCCAGGCGGTCCGGTCGGTGGTGGGTGAGGACGCGCTGCGGCACGCGCCCGGCGAGGAGAGCCCGGGCGGTCCGGCCGGTCCGCGCCGCGTGTGACGCCCGACGCCGACACCGGGGCGATCGTCGACGGCGAGCTCGCGCTCCTGCCGACGCTGCACCAGACGCTGGAGTTCGCGGTGCTGGCGCGGCGCGCCTTCCACGCCTTCCGGCCGACCTGCGTCGCCCTGGAGCTGCCGCGCACGATCGAGACGGCGTTCACCCGGGCCGTCTACCGGCTGCCGTTCCTCTCGGTCGTGCTCTATCGCGATCGCGAGGAGATGGTCTACCTGCCGGTCGAGCCGCACGAGGCGATGGTGGAGGCGGCGCGGCTGGCGCTGGAGAACGGGCTGCGCCTGGCGCTGGTCGACCGCGACGACGGCTCCTATCCGCTGCGGCGCGGGCGCGCCCCCGACGCCTACGCGCTCACCCGGACCGGCCCGGCCCCCTACATCGCCGCGCTCCTGGACGCTCACCCTGCCGGCGACGACCCGCACGACATGCTGCGGGAGGGCGCCATGGCGCACCGCCTGCGCGGGCTCCTGGACGCCGGCGAGCGCGTCCTCTGGGTGGGCGGCGCCTCGCACGTGCGCGGCATCCTGCGGGCGCTGGAGGAGCCGACCGCCGAGCCCTTCGACCGCGTGACTCGGCCGGACGTGCGCCTGGCCTCGCTCTCGGCCGACTCGTCGCGCGAGGTGATGAGCGAGATTCCCTACGTCGCCTGGTCGTACGAGAAGGCGCGCGGCGAGGGGAGGGCGTTCGCCTTCGACGCCGAGACCGACACCCAGAAGGTGCTGGACCGGCTGCTGCGCGACGCCGCGGCCCGCTACCGGAAGGACCGGCGCGAGGAGATCCCGCGGCGGGCGTTCCAGGTGATGCGCCGCTTCTCGCGCAACCTGGCGCTCGTCGAGGGAGTGCTGACGCCCGGCTTCTACGAGCTCCTCTCGGCGGCCCGCGGCTGCGTGGACGACGACTACGCCTGGGCGGTCTACGACCTCGGCAGCACCTGGCCGGCCCAGGATGCCTCGCGCTCGCTGCCGGAGATCGAGCTCAAGGGGGAAGACCTCTTCCTCGAAGGCAAGCAGGTCCGCTTCCGGCGCCGCTTCCCCGGCAAGGAGCTGCGCATGCGCCGCCTGCCGGTGCGGCGCCGCCCCAAGGAGAAGAAGCCGGGTGAGTGGGACACCAAGCGCTTCGGCGGCGGCATCTGCAGCTATCCGCCCGAGGACATCGTGATCGAGCGCTACGGCGACCACCTTCGCAACAAGGCGTCGCGGGCGCTCTCGGAGGAGACGCGCCGACTGGCGCCGATGACCACCAGCCTCCTCGACGGCATCGACATGAAGGAGACGCTCCGCCGCTGGCACGAGGGGCGGCTCTGGGTCTTCGAGGAGAAGCAGCTGCGGGGCGGCGTGGGCTCGGTGGTCGTCATCTTCGACGAGGACGAGGATCGCTACCCATGGAAGACGACGTGGCTCGGCGAGCACGGCCAGGAGTCGGACATGGCGTTCTACGCGACCGCGCTCGGCAGCGAGCTGGACGGCCCGGGCATCTCGCGCTGCGATTACGGCGGCTTCCTGATGACCTATCCGCCGGGGCGGCTGATGGACGTCTGGACCGACCGCGACTACAAGTGGGCCGAGAGCGCGCCGGAGGTGCTGCTCCTGGCGGCGCTCGACTACGCGCTGGAGCCGCGCGTGGTCTACGCGGCCAGGAAGCCGCCGCGCCCCTGGCTGCGGCAATGGGCGGCGCGGCTGGGGCGGCGCATCGTCTACCTGCCGCTGGGCAGCCTCTCGAAGGTGACCGAGGGGCGGCTGCGCCGCTTCCACGTGCTGTCGGACCGCTCGGTCCGCTCCTACGCCAAGGACTACATCTTCTGAGGCGGCGGGGCGGTCGATAATCGCCTCCCGATGATCCTCAGGAGCTTCCCGCCGATGGGCGTCTACGAGACGCTCTTCCGCTTCGCCGAGGTCACCCACAAGTACATGGGCGACCCGGGAACGCACCCCTGGGCGCAGGGCTTCCCGCTCACCACCCAGCTCCCCGGCGGGCCGCCGCTCCCGACCGGCGTCGAGCTGGGCGCGGCCGACCTCAAGTACCCGACCGCCACCGGACAGCTCGAGCTGCGGCGCGCGATCGCCGCGATGTCCAACCAGCACTACGGCACGGCGCTGACCGAGGACCACGTGGCGCTCTTCGCCGGCGGGCGCCCGGGTATCTGCGCGGCCGTCGCTCTGCTGCTGCCCGGGATCCCGGTGGCGGTCGAGGAGACCGAGTACACGCCCTACGACGACATGCTGCGGCTGCTGGCGCGCGAGCGGCGGCTGATCCCGAGCAACGAGGGGAACCGCTTCCGCCCCTCGCGGGAGGACTACGCCGCGGCGCTGCCCGGCGCGTTCCTGCTGAAGAGCAACCCCTGCAACCCGACCGGCGTGGCGGTCCGCGGCGACGAGCTGGGTGCGCTGGTGGAGCTCGTCCGGAGCGAGGCGCGCGGCGGACTCTTCGACGAGGCCTACGAGCTCTTCCAGGAGCCGCCCGACAGCGCCCTGCGCTACATCGGCGACATCGACGCCACCGACCTCTTCGTGGTCGGCGCGGCCACCAAGGGATTCCAGGCGCCCGGCATCCGCATCGGATGGGTGATCGCGGCGCGCCAGCACATCGAGCTCTTCCGCAACCTGTCGTCGATCGCGATGGGCGGCGTCTCGCGCCCCTCTCAGCTCTACGCGCTGAAGCTGCTGGAGCCGGGGAGGGTTCTGCAGGCGCGCCAGGCGGTACCGGCGTTCTACGGCGCGCAGCGCGCCCGCTACGCGAAGGGCCTCGCCGCGCTGGGTCTGGAGCTCTTCACCGGCGCCGGCGGCTTCTACCACTGGGCGAAGCTGCCCGGGGAGCTCGACGCGCGCGCCTGGAACGAGCGGCTCTTCGCCCACGATGCCGCCATCCTGCCGGGGCGCCTCTGCGACATGGCGAGGGCGCCCGGGCAGCCGAGCCCGCTCGACCGCTTCGTCCGTTTCTCGTTCGGGCCGCTGGCAGCCGATTCCTACGACCGCGACATCGAGATCCTCTCGGCATGCCTGTGATCGGCGAGCGATGCGCCACCTTTCGCCGGCTCCACGAGAGCGGCTGCTGGGTGATGCCGAACCCCTGGGACGCCGGCACCGCGCGCTATCTCGAGCACCTGGGCTTCCGGGCGCTGGCGACGACGAGCTCCGGCTTCGCCTTCGCGCGCGGGTTGCCGGACGGCGAGGCGGGTGTCACCCGCCAGGCCCTGCTGGCCCACATCGCCGAGCTGGTGGCCGCGACCGGGCTGCCGGTGAACGCCGACTTCCAGGCGGGCTACGGCGGCGATCCTGAAGCCGTCGGCGAGAGCGTGCGGCTCTGCGTGGCGACCGGCGTCGCCGGACTCTCGATCGAGGACGCCACCGGCGATCCGGCGCGCCCGCTCCACGACGTCGCGGCCGCCGCCGAGCGGGTGGCCGCGGCCCGCGAGGCGATCGACCGCTCCGCGACCGGCGTCGTCCTGACGGCGCGTGCCGAGTGCTTCCTGGTCGGTCATCCCGACCCACTGGCGGAGTCGCTGCGCCGCCTGCGGGCCTACGCCGAAGCCGGCGCCGACGTCCTCTACGCCCCCGGCCTGCGCACGCGCGACGAGATCCGCGCCGTCGTCGAGGCCGCCGCGCCGCGGCCGGTGAACGTGCTGATGTCCTCGTACAGCGGCCTCGCCCTGGATGATCTGAAGGAGCTGGGGGTGCGGCGCGTCAGCGTTGGCTCCGGGCTGGCCCGCGCCGCCTGGACCGCGTTCGCGCGCGCCGCGCGGGCGATGGCCGAGCACGGCACCTTCGAGGGATTCGAGGGCCTGATGCCGGTCTCGGAGCTGAACCGGCTCTTCGGCTGACGACCGGGCTGTAGACAGCGTCAGCGCGGCGCGAGCGCCAGCAGCGTGATCGGATCGAGGTAGAGCCCCTGCCAGCGCACCGCCAGGTGCAGGTGCGGTCCGGTGGCGCGGCCGGTGCCGCCGGAGAGGCCGAGCCGCTGCCCCTTCTCCACGCGGTCGCCTTCCTTGACCTCGATCTTCGACAGGTGCAGGTAGAGCGTGATCAGCCCGCGGCCGTGGTCCACGGCCACGCAGCGCCCCTCGTAGAAGAAGTCGCGCGCCATCAGCACGCGGCCGCCGTTGATCGAGCTCACCGGCGTTCCGCTGGGCGCGCGGTAGTCGAGCCCGTAGTGCACGCTCTGCCGCTTGCCGTTGAAGACCCGCTCGATGCCGTAGCCCTCGGAGGTTTCGACCGTCACCGGCGGCTCGAAGGGTCCGGAGAAAAGCCTGTCGGTCGTGACCTTGGTCAGCAGCTCCGCCTTGATCTTCTTCTCGCGCTCGACGCGCGCCAGGATCCTGGGGTCGGGCTCCACGTACTGCTTCGGCACCTGCAGCTGGCTGCGCGGGCGGATGGCGTGCTCGACGTCCAGGGGCAGCGCGAAGCGCTCTTCTTTGCCTTCTCTGCCTTCCTTGCCGGACTCCAGCTGCGCGTGGACCACCAGCTCGTGCCGCCCCGGCTTGGCGTCGAAGCCGACGCCGCCGAGTCCGCTCCAGGTGCCGTCCGCCTCGCGGTCCAGGAAGATGCGCTCGTCGTCGAGCGTAGCCCGCGCCGCCCGCCAGGCCTGCGCGGGGCGCAGCGTCACCAGGAAGGCGCTGCCGTTCACCAGCCGCTGCGGCTGCATCCGGAGCGAAGGTGGCTCCGCCCCCAGAGCGGGGATCGAGAGGACGAGGGCGATCAGCGCGGCGCGCACGCGTCCGAGGATGCGCGTTCGATGCCAGGGGTCAGTTTATTTTCATCCGCAGCCGTTCGAGGTACTCGGACGCCACCGGGTCGCCGGGGTTCAGCTCGCGCGCCTTCTCGAACTCGTCCATGGCCTCGATGAAGCGGCCGCGCTCGTAGAACAGCCGCCCCAGGTTCAGGTACGGGAAATGCCGCGGCTCGTAGCGCGGCGCCCGCTTGGCCTTCAGGAACCAGGTCACCGCCTCGTCCGGGCGGCCGAGCGTCACCAGGTAGGAGCCGATGTCGTTGTAGGGATTCCCGAAGGTCGGGTCGGTGGCGATCGCCTTGCGGCACTCCTCGATCGCCCGCTCGTAGTCCCCCTGATGGGAGAAAGCCCAGCCGCGGAACGTGTAGGCCTCGGCGGTGGGCCGCACCTCCAGCGATTTCGTGAAGAGCTCGATGGCGCCCTCCACGTCTCCGGAGAGGAGGGTCTTGGTCCCCTCCTCCCAGAGGTCCAGGGCGCGGCGCTCGGGATCGTCCTCGGCCATGGAAAAATTCTATCGGGTCGCCGGAGACTCGGCGCAGTCAAGGTTGGAGGCGCCCGAGCGCGCCTGTGCCCGCGTAGCCGGTCATCTCCACGTAGGCCCGCCCCAGCGGCACGCCTTCCGGCGAGCGCACATCGCAGGCGCCTTCCCAGTAGGTGACCTTGGTGGAGCGCTCGGTGACGAGCTCCTGGTCGGCGACCGACGGCACGACATCCACGGTGAGCGCCACCTTCGGAACGCTCACCCTCCAGCGCGACGGGTAGGTCGCGCCGCTCTTCGGGCTCTTCCAGCGCGCGGTCTCGGTGATCGTGAAGTCGGAGGAGGCGAGCGGCTTGCCCGTGCCGTCCTTCTCGACCAGCGTGCCCGAGGTGTAGGGGGAGATGCCCTCCGTGCCGCGCAGGCGATAGAGCATCAGCTCGCGGCCGTCGTCGAGCTGCAGCGCGAACCAGTCCCAGCCGGAGAAGCCCTTGGAGAGGACTCCCGGTCCCCACTCGTGGTCGAACCAGGAGGAGCCCCGTACCCGCTGCCAGGCGGAGCCGCGCCGCCACCAGCCGGCCGATTCCAGGCGGGTCAGGCTCACGTAGCGGCTGACGGCCTCCGGGTCGGGCCCCTTGCGCGAGAGACCGCCTTCGCCGTGCAGCACCGGCGGCTTCCGCGGCGTCAGCAGCAGCGAGAGCTCTTCGTCGCCGTCGCGGGCGCGGAGGACCAGCGCGTCCCCCAGCTGCTCCAGCCGCCAGTCCTCGTTGGCGACGTCCAGCCGCGCCTCGCCGGCGTGGGCCGCGCCCGGGCCGCTGCGGTGCGCCCGCTCGGCGAAGCGGAAGGTCCCGCCGGTCACGTCGGTGCGGGCGAAGTGCGCCAGGTGGAGGTCGCGGGCGGAGAAGGCCGAGCGCGCCGCTCCTCTGGGCTCGTCGAGGACTCCGGTGCGGAAGAAGGTGAGCTCGTAGCCGAGCCGCCCGCCCGACTCGGTCTCCAGGTGGCCGGTCACGTACCACCACTCGATGCGCGCCTCGTCGTGCGAGCCGTGGTCGCGCGGGAAGGCGGGCGGGCGCGCGTCCGGGACGGCGAAGCGTGAGGCGGCGGCCAGCAGGAGGAGCGGGGCGAGGCGCATCAGGCTTCTCTCACTCTTCCTTCAGCACCGCGGCGGCGTCGGTGGCGGCGGCCATCCGGGCCGGGTGGTGCGAGGCCAGGAGCGTGGTCGCCAGCACCGCCGCCAGCGCGCCGGCCAGGGTGCGGAAGGGCCAGTCCATGCGGATCGTCCAGCCGAACGACTGCCGGTTGATGACGTGCACCAGGATCAGCGACATCGCGGCGCCGGAGAGGAGGCCGACCGCCGAGCCCAGCGCCCCGATGGCCGCGGCCTCGAGCCGGACCGCGCTCTTCACCCGCGCCGCCGAGGCCCCCAGCACGCGCAGGAGTCCGATCTCGCGCCGGCGCTCCAGCACCAGCGCCACCAGCGTATTGAAGACGCCCAGCACCGCCACGGCGATGGCCACCCCTTCCAGCGCGTAGGTGATCGCGAAGGTGCGGTCGAAGATCTTCAGGACATCCCTCCGCAGCGAGGCGTTCGTCCTCACCCGCAGCACGAAGCGCCCGCGCGCCGCCTCCAGGATGCGCCGCCGCCCCTCCTCGGCGCTCACGCCCGGCGCCAGCGCCACCGCGATGCTCACCGCGCCGTCCAGGTCGTAGAGGCGGCGGAAGAGCGCGCGGTCGACGGTCACGGTGCCGCGGTCGTTGGAGTAGTCGATGTAAACGCCGGCCACCTTCAGCCGCTTCGGGCCGCGCGCGGTGGGGATCTCCACCACGTCGCCGGTCTTCACCCCGTGCTTCTCCGCGAACGGCTCCGAGACCAGAGCCTCGCCCCGCTCCAGCGCGCCCCGCACCACCGCGCGCGCGTCGCGGCCGTCCACCATCGGCAGGTCGCGCTCGGCGATGTAGGCGAAGCGCCCCGAGGCCACGGTGAACGGCACGCCGTCGCGGGTGGCGCCGAAGGCCAGGAAGGGATCCAGATCGGTGACGCCCGGCACCGAGGCGATGAGCCGGATCGCCTCCTCCGGCAGCCGTCCGAACGACGGCCCCGACTTGCCGGCGGCCGGGGACACGAAGAGGTCGGACTTCAGCGTGTCGTTCACCCATCGCTGCACGGTGCTGCGGAACGAGCCGACCATTACCGCCACCGAGACCATCATCGAGAGGCCCATGCCGAGTGCGGCCACCGCCACCGCGGTGCGCGAGAGGCTGCCGGTGAGGTTGGCCCGGGCGATGCGCGCCGAGGCTCCCAGCCGGCGCCCGGCCAGACGCGCCGCCAGCAGGACCGCCGCCGGGGCCAGCAGCGAGGCGCCGGCGACCACCAGGAAGACGGCCAGGAAGCCGTAGACCGGCAGCCCTCCCACCGGGCCGAGCCGCGAGGCCGCCGCGGCGCCCGCCAGCAGGAGCGCTCCGCCGGCGGCCAGCGGCGCGACCTGCCGGCGCCGCAGCGCCTCCACCGAGCCGTGGCGCATCGCCGCGGCCGGGGGGACGCGCGCCGCTTCCAGCGCCGGCGCCAGCGCCGAGGCGATCGAGGCCAGCGTGCCGAGCGCCACCGAGCTGGCCAGGACCCAGACGTCCAGCGTGAGCTCGGGGTGCGCCGAGGGAAGGTAGTACTCGGTGGCCGTGCCGCCCACCGCCAGCAGCGCGCCCCTGGCCAGCGCGACCCCCAGCGCCGCGCCGAGGAGGCTGCCGGCCAGCCCGAGCGCGCCCCCTTCCAGCAGGAAGGCCAGGAAGACCGAACCGGCCGAGCCGCCGAGCGCCCGCACCACGCCGATGTCGGGACGGCGCCTCAGGACCGAGATGGAGAGCGTGTTGTAGACGAAGTAGACGCCCACCAGGAGCGCGATGAGGCCGAGCAGGGTGAGGTTCACGCGGAAGGCGCGCACCATCCGGTCCACCGTCTCGGCGCGCCGCTCGGGGCGCCCCACGGTGACTCCGGGCGGCAGCGACGCGCGCACCTCCTCCTCGACCCGGGTCCTGGCTTCGGGCGAGGAGAGGTCGGCGGGGAAGACGAGGTCGATCCGGTCGAGCCTCCCGACCTTGCCGAAGAGCTCCTGCGCGGTGGCCAGGTCGGTGAAGACGACGTTGCCTCCGGCGGCGCGCGCCGGTCCCACCGCGGCGAGGACCGCGACGATCCGCATCCGGCGCTCCACGCCGCCGGCCACCAGGGGAAGCGAGTCCCCTTCGCGCAGCCGGTGCGCTCGGGCGAACGTCTCGGTGACCATCACCGCGTCGTGGCCGAAGAAGCGCCCGGCCGTGCCGAATGCGACGACGGCGTCAGGCCTGGTCGCCGGAGACTTGGCGGAGGCGATCCCCGCGGCGCCGTGAGGCGCCGCATGGACATCCCTGTACTCGCGCACCGCGCCGTCGCCCAGCGGGTCGATGCCCAGCACCTCGACGACGTCTCCGGAATACGCGCCGGTGGCCGCGGTCTCGGTGACCGCCGGGGCCAGCGTCACACCCTCCGCGCGCAGCCAGGCAAGCCGCTCCAGGACCTCCTCGGGGATGCCGGGCCCGTCGTGCAGCACGGTCAGGCCCGCCTTGCCGGCGACGAAGTCCACGGTGCGCGCGAAGGAGCTCAGCACCGAGGCGTTGGCCAGTCGGATCGCGCACATGGTGGCGACCCCGACGGCGATGCCGGAGACGGTCAGCGCGAAGCGCAGGAGGTCACGGCGGGCCGGGCGCAGGACCAGCGGCGCGAGGATCGGCCCCAGTCTCACGGCGCCAGCCGTCCGTCCAGGAGGTGCAGCTCGCGGGTGGCGTAGGCCGCGGCCTTCTCGGAGTGCGTGGCCATGACCGCGGTGAGGCCGCGCTCTCTCACCAGTGAGGCGATGAGCTCCAGCACCTGCGCGCCGGCCTTCGAGTCGAGGTTGCCGGTCGGCTCGTCGGCGAGGAGGAGCGCCGGCCCGTTGATCACCGCGCGCGCCACCGCCACCCGCTGCATCTGCCCGCCGGAAAGCTGGTAGGGATAGGCGCGCTCCTTGCCGGCCAGGCCGACCGAGATGAGCGCGGCGGCGGCGCGCTCGTCGGCTGCGCCCGAGGGCACGCCGGCCAGCAGCAGCGGCAACGCGACGTTCTCCACGGCGGTCATGGTCGGCAGCAGGTTGAAGAACTGGAAGACCGTGCCGGCGCGGCGCAGGCGGTACTCGTCGCGATCGCTCTCGCCGAGCCGGGCCAGGTCGCGGCCGTCCACCACCACGCGTCCGGAGCTGGCGGTGTCGAGCGCGCCCAGGAGGTTCAGCAGCGTCGACTTGCCGCAGCCGGACGGTCCGACCAGCGCGGTGAAGGTCCCGGCGGCGAGCTCGAACGAGACGCCGGCGAGCGCCGTGACGCTGCCGTCATACGTCCTGGTGACGTCCTCGACCACGACCCGCGCGCCCACGCCGGGGAGGATACGTATCATCCCGGCCCGATGATGGCCAGCTTGCGCGACCTGTACCGCCACCGGGCCCTCGTCCTCGTGCTGACCGCGCGAGAGCTGAAGGCCCGCTACCGCGGCAGCGCGCTGGGGTTCTTCTGGTCGTTGCTGAACCCGCTGCTGATGCTGGTCGTCTACACCGTGGTCTTCCAGGTGATCTTCCCGAGCCGGGCGCTCTCCACCAAGCCCTACGCGCTCTTCCTCTTCGCCGGCCTCCTGCCCTGGACCTGGCTGGCCGCCTCGCTGCAGGACGCCTCCGCCTCGCTGCCCACGCACGGCGCGCTGCTGCGGAAGATCCTCTTCCCGGCCGAGGTGCTGCCCACGGTCGCGGTGCTGGCGCAGGGCGTCCACTTCCTGCTGGCGCTGCCGGTGCTGCTGGCCGGTCTGATCGCCGGGGCGTTGGGTGCCTTCGGCGGGACCGTCCACCTCGGCTGGCCGCTGCTGCAAGTCCCGCTGCTGCTGGCGCTACAGGCGCTGCTCCTGCTGGGACTGGGCTTCTTCCTGGCCGCCCTCACCGTCCACTTCCGCGACGTCAAGGACGTGCTGGCGACGGCGCTGACCCTCTGGTTCTTCGCCACGCCGGTGCTCTACACGCTGACCGACGTCGGGAGCGCGCGCCTGGCATCGCTGCTGCGCTGGAACCCGGTCGCGCCGCTCTTCGGCGCCTGGCACGACGCGCTCTTCTACGGGCGCTGGACCTCGCCGAGCGTCTGGGGCCTCCTGTTCGCGCTCTCGGCGGCGGTCTTCGTGCTCGGTTACGCCTTCTTCGACCGCCTGCGCGACTCGCTGCCGGAGGCCGTCTGACGGATCCCGCCGTCACCGCCGAGGCGCTCACCAAGCACTACCGGCGCTACGGGAAGACGCGCGCCTTCGGCACGCTGAAGTCGGCGTTCCTCGGCCGGGGCCTCACCGAGGCGCTGCGGCCCTCGGACGTGGTGCCGGCGCTGACCGGCGTCTCCTTCGAGGTGCGCCGCGGGGAGACCTTCGGGGTCATCGGCGCCAACGGCTCCGGCAAGTCGACGCTGCTGAAGCTGGTGGCCGGCATCCTGAAGCCGACCTCCGGGAGCCTTCAGGTGCGCGGCAAGGTCTCGGCGCTCATCGAGCTCGGGGCCGGCTTCCATCCGGAGATCTCCGGGCGCGAGAACGTCGTCATCAACGGCGTGATGCTGGGGCTCAGCCGCCGCGAGATCGAGCGGCGGCTGCCGGAGATCGTGGAGTTCGCCGGCCTGGCGGACTTCATCGACCAGCCGGTCAAGACCTATTCCTCCGGCATGTACGTGCGGCTGGGCTTCGCGGTGGCGGTGCACGTCGACCCCGACGTCCTGGTCGTCGACGAGGTGCTGGCGGTGGGCGACGAGGCCTTCTCGCGGCGCTGCCTGGACACCATCCAGCAGTTCTCGACGCGCGGCAAGACGATCTTCTTCGTGTCGCACTCGCTGGCGCTGGTGGAGGAGCTCTGCGACCGCGTCCTCTACCTGCAGGCCGGGCGGGTGCGGGGGCTGGGCGATCCGCGCGAGATGCTGGCCGCCTACCGCCTCGACGTCTCCGCCGGGGAAGGGGAGCGCCTGGCCACCGAGCACGTCGGCGACCAGGAGCTGCTGCGGGCGGCGCCTGCACAGGCGGCGGCACCGGAGCCGCAGGAGACGTCGATCTCCGCAGGGTCCGACCAGCCGGAGCAAAGAGCCCGGCGCTGGGGGGACCGCGCCGCGGTCATCACCGGCTGCCGCCTGCTGGACCGCGCCGGCGCGGAGCGCTACGCCTTCCAGTCCGGCGAGGAGGTGACGGTGGAGATCGCCGCCACGCCGTCGCGGCCGCTCTCCGACTTCGTCTTCGGCCTGGGGGTCTTCACCTCCGAGGACGTCTGCGTGCACGGCAGCAACACCGAGATCGACGGGCTCGAGCCGGCCCGCTTCGACGCCCCGGCGGTGGTGCGGGTGACGCTGCCGCGCTGCGACCTGGGAGAGGGGACCTACCTCGTCGACGTGGCGGTGCACGACCGGCGCGGGACGCCGCACGACTACTGGCGCGGCGCCTGCCGCCTGCGCATCGACTCTCCGACGCGCGACGCCGGCGTCTACCGGCCGGAGCGGCGCTGGAGCAGCGAGGGAGGGGTGGCCTGGCGGAACAGCTAGCGACCGTCGCGCCCTCGAGGGCATTGAAGGCGGTCACGGTCGCGGTCCTTCTGCTCCTGGTGCTCGAGCCGGGACGGGTGCCGCTCTTCGAGCCGGACGAGGGGCGCTACGGCGAGATCCCGCGCGAGATGCTGGCCAGCGGCGACTTCGTGACACCGCGGCTGAACGGCGTCCTCTACTTCGAGAAGCCGCCGCTCCACTACTGGGCGGTGGCGGCGTCGATGGCCCTCCTGGGCCCCACCGAGCTGGCCACCCGGCTGCCGGTGCGCGCCGCCTCGGCCGGGATGGTGCTCCTGGCGTTCTGCTTCGCACGGCGCCGCTGGGGGGACGCGGTCGGCTGGCTGGCGGCGCTGATCACCGCCAGCTCGGCGCTGGTCGTCGCGCTCGCCCGCATCAACCTCATCGACCCGACGCTCTCGGTGGCGCTCGCCGGCGCGGCGTTCTCTTTCGTTTCTTTCGCCGAGGCCGAGGCCTCGGCGGACGCGCGCCGATCGAGGTGGGCGCTCTACGGGCTGCACCTCTCCTGCGCGGCGGCGGTCATGCTGAAGGGGCTGATCGGCATCGTGCTGCCGGGAGGCGCGGTCCTGGTCTGGGCGGTCCTGGCCGGCCGCCTGCGGCTGGTGCCACGCCTCTTCTCGCCGGGACCGCTGGCCCTCTTCTTGCTGCTCACCGTGCCCTGGCACGTCGCGATGGCGAGGCGCCATCCCGACTTCCTGGACTTCTATTTCGTGAACGAGCACTTCCGCCGATTCGCCAGCAGCGAGCACCGCCGGGCGGGACCTCCTTACTACTACGTGGGGGTCCTGGTGCTCGGCTTCCTGCCCTGGTCGGCGTTCCTGGTGCGGCTGGGCCACGTCTGGCCCGGCTGGCGGCGGGCCGGCTGGCGCGAGCGCGGCGCCGAAGGGTTCCTGATCGTCTACGCGCTCCTGGTGATGCTCTTCTTCTCCGCCTCCAGGTCCAAGCTGATCCCCTACGTGCTGCCGGTGTGGCCCGCCATCGCGGTGCTGCTGGCGCTGGCGATCACGCGGGCCGCCGACCGCGGCGCGGCGTTCCGATGGGAGCGGGTCTTCACCGGGCTGCTGATGGGGATTCTCTTCGCGGGCGGCCTCGGCGTCGCGCTCGGCTCCGGCATCCTGGCCGACCTCGGGATCGGAGCGCTCCCGATCGCGGTCATGCTCGCCGGCTTCGCGCTGGGCTTCCTGACGCTGCTGGCCTGGCCACGGCGCGAGCGGCTGGCGGAGCGGATCGCGGCGGCCTGGATGGTCTTCCTGGCCGGCGCCCTGGCCGCGCTGCCGGGCATCACGCGGGTCATCACGCCGTGGCCGCTGGTGAAGGCCGCGCTCGCCGAGATGCGCCCCGGCGACGTCCTGCTGCAGTTCGGCCACTTCGTGGAGGTGATGCCCTTCTACGCGCAGCGGCCCACTCCGATCTGCGACCTCGGCTGGAGCGAGCTCGACTTCGGGCGCGCGCACGCTCACCAGGCCGGCCTCTTCCCGTCGCGCGAGGAGTTCGCGACGCTCTGGCGCGGCGACCGCCGCGTCTTCGTGGTGACCTACCGGACGCGCCTCGTCACCTGGAGCCCGCGTGAGCTGGGGCTCGGCCAACCGCGGGTGCTGGCCCGCTCGGACAACGCCAAGCTCTACCTGCTGTCGAACCGATGAGCGCCGAACCGCCCGTCTCCACCCCTGTCCCGGCCGGCGTGCTGGAGGCGCGCGGGCTCACCAAGCGCTACGACCGGAGGCCGGTCGTGGACAACCTCTCCTTCACGATCGCGCGCGGCGAGGTCCTGGGCCTGCTGGGCGCCAACGGCTCCGGGAAGTCGACCACGGTGAAGATGATCATCGGGCTGGTCGCTCCCAGCGAAGGCGAGGTGCTGCTGGACGGCCGTCCGGTCGGCAGCCAGGCGCTGGAGCTGAAGCGGCGGCTCGGCTACGTGCCCGAGGAGGCGCACGTCTACGGGCACCTCTCGGCCCAGGAGTACCTCGAGCTGGTCGGCCGCCTGCGCGGCCTCGCCGAGGGGACGGTGGCGCGCCGGTCGGCCCGGCTGCTGGAGCTCCTCGGCCTGGGGATCCATCGGCACGCGCTGCTGGGCGAGCTCTCCAAGGGAATGCGGCAGAAGGTGCTGATCTCGGCCGCCCTGCTTCACGACCCCGATCTGCTGGTGCTGGACGAGCCGCTCTCCGGCCTGGACGTCAGCTCGGCGCTCGTCTTCCGAGCCTTGATCCTGGAGCTGGCGCGGCGCGGCAAGTCGATCCTCTACAGCTCGCACGTGCTGCCGGCGGTGGAGCAGACCTGCAACCGGGTGGTGATCCTCCACGAAGGCAAGCCGGTGGCGCACGACGAGATCGGCCGGTTGAAGGAGCTGATGAGCTCGCCGTCGCTGGAGAACGTCTTCCGGCGCCTGGCGGTCAGCGAGGACCCCGAGGCGACGGCGCTGTCCCTCGCCGAGGCCGTGCGCGAGTGAGCGCTCTGCCCGTCCTGGTCCGCCATTTCCGGAGCCGCTACTTCGACCCGGACGAGGTGGGGGCCGGCGGCGACGCCGGGCTGACCGCGGCCAACCTCGTCACCTGCCTGGCCGCGCCGGGCGTGTTCCTGCCCTTCTTCCTGCTCTTCAAGTACCTCCGGCTGCAAGGGCACCCGATCGACCTCCTGGATGCCGTATGGGACGACCGCTGCCTCTTCCTGACGGTGGCGATGGCGGTGACCGGGCTGGCCACGCTGCTGACGTGGGACGCGGTCTTCCCCGACGAGAAGGACTACCGCAACCTGCTGCCGCTGCCGGTCCCCCTGCGGATCCTCTTCCTCGCCAAGCTGACCGCCGGAGCCCAGCTCGTCCTGATCTTCACCACCGCCGCCAGCGCCGTCTCCACCTTTCTCTTTCCCGCCCTCGCCGGTGAGGCGCGCGGTGGCGATGCCTCCTACCTGCGCTTCGCGGCCGCGCACGGGCTGGCCCTCGCCGCCGCCTGCCTGTTCACCTTCCTGGCTCTGTCCGGCGTGCAGGGGCTCCTGCTGGCGGTGCTCGGGCCGAGCTGGGCGCGCCGCCTTTCGCCGGTGGCGCAGGGTCTGTCGCTGATGTCGCTCCTCCTGCTTCTCTTCCGCCTGCGCGACCTGCGCTACGGGTGGCGCTATCAGCGTCCGGACGCGCTCGCCTGGGAGCCGCCGCTCTGGTTCCTGCAGCTCTACGCGCGGGTGCTGGGCCGGCAGGCGAGCGCGGCGCCCGCCGGATGGGCCCTGGCCGCGGCGGGACTGCTGTTCCTGATCGCCTACGCCGGCGCCTACCTGCGTTTCGCGTCGCGCTCCCTCGGTGACGCGATCGCTCCGCGGCGACGTCTCCTGCCTCCGTGGGGGTGGCTGGCGCCGCGCGAGCCTGGGGCGCGCGGCGTCTACCACTTCGCTCTGGCGACCGCCCGCCGCAGCGCCCGGCACCGGCTGCTGCTGTCCGGCTTCCTGGGGCTGGGGCTCGCGCTGGCGGTGCCGGCCTTCCTGCAGGACGACCGCAGCCTCGAGGCCTCGACGCCGTTGCTGGCGGTGCCGCTGGCGCTCTGCTTCCTGCTGCTGGCGGGGCTGCGGCTCTCGTTCGGGCAGCCGGCGCAGCTCAAGGCGGCCTGGATCTTCGAGCTGCTGGTCGTGCCCCAGGATCAATGGTGGGCCGGCGCGCGGCGCGCCTGCTTCACGATGGTGACGCTTCCCATCGCGCTGGTGGCCTTCCCTCTCGCGGTCTGGCTCTGGGGCCCGTGGATCGCCGCGGCCCAGCTCGCCTACGACCTCCTGCTCGGCGCCCTGCTGGCGGAGCTCCTGCTGCCCAGCCTCAGGGGCCTGCCGTACGCGCACCCGTACCTGCCCGGCTCGGCCAACCTGAAGCTGTCGATCGTGCCCTGGATCCTGGCCTTCTCCGGCTACGCCTACGGGATGGCTCGCGTGGAGCTCAACCTGCTGACCCGTCCGGCCGCGCTGCTGGCGTTCCTGGCCGCCGGGACGGCGGCCCTGGCGCTGCTCAGGGTCCAGACGCGCCGCCGCCTGGGCCGCGTCGAGCCGGCGCTCCGTTCCGAGTCGGCGCTGGGCCTGGCAGACTGAGCCGCCCTTAGAATGTCGTCTCTGTGAGACGCCAGGTCGTCCGGGGCAAGGTCTCGGTGGTCGTCCCCGTCTTCAACGAGGAGGCGAACCTACCCGCCCTCCTGCCGCGTCTCCTGCCGGTGCTCGAGCAGCTCCGCCGCCCCTACGAGGTCGTCCTGGTGGACGACGGCTCGCGCGACCGCACGCTCACCCTGCTGAAGACCGCCGCCGCCGAGCAGCCGGGGGTGGTCCGGGTCGTCGAGCTGGTACGCAACGCCGGGCAGCACATGGCCATCATGGCGGCCTTCACCGAGGTGGACGGCGAGTACGTGATCACGCTCGACGCCGACCTCCAGAACCCGCCCGAGGAGATCCCCAAGCTCGTCCACAAGATGGACGAGGGGTACGACGTGATCGCGACCGTGCGCGCCCAGCGGCGCGACAGCCTGTTCCGCAGGGCCGCCTCGCGCCTGGTGAACCGGACCACCGCGCTGCTGACCGGCATGAAGCTGAACGACTACGGCTGCATGCTCCGCGGCTATCACCGCGACGTCGTGGACGTGATGACCGCTTCCGACGAGATCTCCACCTTCATCCCGGCCCTGGCCCAGCAGTACGCCCGCCGGCCGATCGAGATCGAGGTGGCGCACGCCGAGCGAGCCGCCGGCGAGTCGAAGTACTCCCTCTACAAGCTGGTGCGCCTCAACTTCGACCTGATGACCGGCTTCTCGCTGGTGCCGCTGCAGCTCTTCACGTTGCTGGGCCTGGCCACGGCGATCTTCGGCTTCCTGTTCGGCGTCTACCTCCTGATCCGCCGGCTCCTGCAGGGGCCGGAGGTGGAGGGGGTCTTCACGCTCTTCGCGCTCTCCTTCGTGGTGATGGGCGTGGTGATGGCTGGCATCGGCATCGTCGGCGAGTACGTGGGGCGCATCTACCAGCAGGTTCGCGGGCGGCCGCGCTTCCTGATCCGCACCGTCCACGGCAGTCAGGCGGCTGGCGCCGCCAGAGCCGCGTCGCTGGACAGCGACGCGTTCCCCGTCTCCACTGACCCGTTCGGTCAGGAGGTGCACCGGTGAGCGGCATCGTGATCGCCGGCTACAGCGAGGTCGGGTACCGCTGCACGCAATGGCTGCTGGACGCCGGCGAGCCGGTGCGGCTGGTCTACACGCACCCCGACGACCCGAACGAGACGCGCTGGTTCGAGTCGGTGGCCGAGCTGGCCCGCTCGCGCGGCGTCGACACGCTCCTGGTGCAGGACCTGGCCGCGCCTTCGGAGGAAGCGCGCCTCCGCGCGGTGGCCCCCGAGTTCCTCTTCTCCTTCTACTTCCGGGCGATGATCCCGGCCTCCGTCCTGGCGATCCCGTCGCGCGGCGCGCTCAACATGCACGGCTCGCTGCTGCCCCAGTTCCGCGGTCGCGCGCCGGTGAACTGGGCGATCCTGAAGGGCGCCCGGGAGACCGGCGCCTCGCTCCACTACATGACCGACAAGCCGGACGCCGGCGATCTGGTGGACCAGGAGGCGGTGGCGATCGAGCCGGACGACGACGCGCTGGTAGTCTCGCGGAAGGTCGGTCAGGCGGCGGTCACCGTGCTGGCGCGCGCCTGGCCGAGGCTGAAGGCGGGCACCGCGCCGCGGATGCCGCTCGACCTTGCCAAGGGGAGCTACTACGGCGGCCGCAAGCCGGAGGACGGCCTCATCGACTGGCTCCGCCCGGCCCGCGAGGTGCACGACCTGGTGCGGGCGGTGAGCCACCCCTGGCCCGGCGCCTACACCGACCTCTTCGGTCCCAAGGTGACCATCTGGAAGACGGCGCTCTCACCGTACGGCGGGCACGACTGCTTCCCCGGCAAGGTGGAGCTCACCGAGACGTCGGTGATCGTCTACTGCGGCGACGACCGGCCGGTGGAGATCCTGAAGGCCCGTCCCGAAGGGCGCGGCAACCTGGACCCGCAGGGCTTCCGCCACTACGTCATGACTTTGAAATGAATGCGGTTACGTCGCTGAAGTGAGCCGCGGGATCGGCGCGGGCGCGCCCGCCTCGTCGCCGTGCCAGTGGAAGAGCTCGGTGGTGGGCGGGCCCAGCGGCATCTCGTTCGGGTCGATGCCGGTCAGCCGCTGGATCTGAGCCTTGAACCAGGTGTGGAACTCCTGCGAGGCCGCGCCGTAGCGCGGTCCCGCCTCGTGCGCGCTTTCGAGGATCGTCACCGCGATGAGGATCGGGCGCTGCTCGGTCATCTGCAGGTGGGCGGACTCGTGGACCACCCCGAACTCGCGGTAGAACCGGGCCGTCTCCTCGCGCCGCGCCCCGGAGAGGGCGTCGAGGAACTCCTGGACCTCGTCGAGCGGTCGGATGAGCGGGAAGGCGCGCACGAGCAGCTGCATGACTCCTCCTGGCCGGCTGGTATATCGTCATTTTCGCTCATGCGCGTCCTCGCCTGCGCCTTTCTGCTGGCCGGTCTCGCCGGCTGCTCCACCGCGCCGCCGCTCGAAGGTTCCGTGGCAGCCGAGATCGTGCGCACCGAGATCTGGACGGGCATGACCAAGACCGAAGTGCTGCGACTCGTGGGTAGGCCGCGCTGGAGACTCCCCTCGGGGCCGAATGACGTCCGTGGGGCCGCCGAAAGCTGGCGTTTCGGCCCGGCCGGCGACGTCGGTTCGCCTCCCGAGTGCTGGGCCTGGGGAGACGACGCGAGATATCCTGACACCACGGTCTGCTTCACCGGCGTCGACCACCGCGTGGTGTCCAAGAGCCCCTGAGCTAATCTCCGGCGCCCATGCGCGTCCTCATCCTTGGCGTCAACGGCTTCATCGGCAACGCCCTCACCCGCCGCATCCTCACCACGACTCCCTGGGAGGTCTACGGCCTCGACGTGGCCAGCGACCGCATCGAGGAGTTCCTGCCCGAGCGCCGCTTCCGCTTCCTGGAAGGGGACATCGGCATCAACAAGGAGTGGATCGAGTACCACGTCAAGAAGGCCGACGTGGTGCTGCCGCTGGTCGCCATCGCCACGCCGGCGGCCTACGTGAAGAGCCCGCTGGCGGTCTTCGAGCTGGACTTCGAGGAGAACCTGCGCATCGTCAAGATGGCCGCCAAGTACGGCAAGCGGATCGTCTTCCCCTCCACCTCCGAGGTCTACGGCATGTGCCCCGACAAGGAGTTCGAGGAGGACGCCTCGCCGCTCGTCTACGGGCCGATCCGCAAGGAGCGCTGGATCTATTCCTGCAGCAAGCAGCTCCTCGACCGGGTGATCTGGGCGATGGGGCACGCGCACGGCCTGCGCTTCACGCTCTTCCGGCCCTTCAACTGGTACGGGCCGCACCTGGACAACGTGGAGGCGCCCAAGGAGGGGAGCTCCCGCGTGCTGACGCAGTTCCTCCACAACATCCTCTACGGCGTGCCGATCAAGCTCGTCGACGGCGGCGACCAGCGGCGCTGCTTCACCTTCATCGAGGACGGCATCGACGGCCTGATGACGATCCTCAAGAACGAGAACGGCGCCGCCGAGGGGCAGATCTTCAACCTCGGCAACGCGGCCGCCGACCTCTCGATCAAGGAGCTGGCGACTCGCCTCATCGACGCCGTCGGGCAGTACCCGGGCTACGACAGCGTCGCCAGCCGCGCCGAGGTGGTGACCGTCACCTCCACCGACTACTACGGCGAGGGGTACCAGGACATCACCACGCGGGTGCCGTCCATCGAGAAGGCGCGGCGGCTGCTCGGCTGGGAGCCGACCACCGACTTCGACAGCGGCCTCAAGCAGACGCTCGACTTCTACCTGCTGACCCGCAATCCGCCGGCGGTGTGAAGCTCGCCCTAAAAGTCGACGTCGACACTTATCAGGGCACGCTGGAGGGAATCCCGCGCCTCCTGGAGCTCTTCGCCCGCGAGTCGGTGCGGGCGACGTTCTTCTTCTCGCTGGGGCCGGACAATACCGGCAAGGCGATCAAGCGCGTCTTCCGCAAGGGCTTCGTGCGGAAGGTGCTGAGCGCGAATCCGGCCGCCTCCTACGGCCTGCGCACCATGCTCTACGGGACGCTGCTGCCGGCGCCGGACATCGGCGGCAAGCCCGCGGCGGTCGCCCGCATGCGCGAGGTGAAGGCCGCCGGCCACGAGGTCGGAATCCACGCCTGGGACCACGTCGACTGGCACGATCGGCTGCCGCGCATGTCGCGCGACGAGGTGCGACAAATCGTGGCGCGAGCCCATGCCCGCTTCGCCGAGGTCTTCGGAGAGCGCGCCGTGCTCTCGGCGGCGCCGGGCTGGACCGCCACGCCGCTCTCGGTGGAGGCGCAGGAGGACGAGGGCGTGCGGGTCACCTCCGACACCCGCGGCGGAGAGCCGTTCCGGCCGCTGCGCGCGGACGGCACGTCTTCGAGCGTTGTCGAGGTCCCGTCGACGCTGCCCACGCTGGACGAGCTCCTCGCCCTCGAGGAGTTCGCCGGCGCCCGGCGCGACGGCACGGTGGCGCGCCTGGCCGCGGAGGTCGGGCGCGCCGCCGGGCCCTCGGTGCATTCGATCCACACCGAGATCGAAGGAGGTCGGGCGCTGCACGCGCTCTTCGTCCGGCAGCTCGTCGCCTGGAAGGGGGCCGGAGTGCGCTTCGCGACCGTCGGAGAGCTGGCGGCCGCCTGTGTGTCCGAGGCGCTGCCCTGCAAGGCGCTTCGCTTCACGACGCTGCCGGGGCGCGCCACCCCGGTGGCGACTGCGGCCTGATGCCGAAGAAGGCTCGTCCTCGCGCCGGCGCCGCGCCCGCGCCGCGGCCGGAACCGGTCCGGCGCCCGCGCGCGCTGCGCTGGGCGGTGCTGGCGGTGTTCCTGGTCCTGTGCGGCACGGCCGAGGAGCGCACCTTCGGCACGATCTCCGACGAGCAGCAGATGCTGCACACCGCCACCTCGATGGCCTGGTTCGGGGAGATCGGCATCGCCCGCGGCCAGTTCTTCGCGATCCACCGGCCGGCGGGGGACGCGGTGGCGCCGTACGGCATGGGGCTGCCGCTGCTCGAGGTGCCGCTGGTCCTGGCGGCCGGCTCCTGGGAAAAGGCCTTTGGCGCGCGCAGCTCGCAGACGCTCTTCGTGCTGCTCCAGATCCTGCTGGTGACCGCCGCCTCGGCCGGCGCCGGCCTCCTGGCACGGCAGCTGGGCGTGCCGCCATCGGGAGAGGCGCTGGCCGCCGTGGCCACCGGCCTCGGCTCGCCGCTCTGGGGCGCCATCGAGAGCGGGCTCTCCGAGCCGCTGCAGGCCGCGGTCTCGGTCTTCGCGGTGCTCGGCGCGGCGCGCGCGGCGGCGCTACCGGCTTCGCGGACGCGCTGGGCCGTGCTGGCCGGGGCGCTCACCGGCTACGCCCTCCTCATCAAGGGGCTCAACGTGGCGCTCGGCCCGGTCCTCCTCCTGCCGCTGGCGCTGGACGGCGAGCTCGCCTGGAAGGACCGGCTGCGCCTGGTGGGGCTTGCCGCCGCCGGCGCGGTGCTGCCGTTCTGCGCCTGGCTGGCGTTCGAGTTCGTGCGCTTCGGCAGCCCGCTCTCCTCCTACTCGGGGCAGGCGTTCACGCACCCTTTCCTCGACGGCCTCTGGAGGCTCCTGGTCGGCGCCAACAAGGGGCTGCTGCTCTACTTTCCGCTGCTGCCCCTGTCGGTCCTGGGCGCCGCCGCGCTGCTGCGCCGCCGGGAATCGCGCGGCACCGCGCTGGCCGCCGCGGGGACGCTCGGCGCCCTGCTCCTCGTCTCGGCGTCGTGGTGGGCCTGGGACGGCACCGGCGGCTGGGGCCCGCGCTTCCTGCTGCCGGCCTTGCCGCTGCTGGCCGCGCTGGCGGCGGCGGCGCTCGCCTCGCGTCCGGCGCTGAGGCCGCTGGCGTTCGGACTCCTGGCGGCCGGCATGGCGGTGAACGCGCTGGGCGCGCTCCAGAGCTCGTGGGCGGCGCTCACGCTGCTGCAGGCCACGCCGGCGGTGAAGGGGACCGCGCGCGACGTGGAGCGCTTCCCGCCGTACCACGTGACCGTCTCGCCGTCGGGCGAGATGGAGCTCTCGCGGATCTTCGTGTCCGGTGTCGACGCCGCCTACGCGCCGATCCGCCTGCACGCGTACCTGCTCTGGAGCCGCCTCACCGCCGGCGACGAGATCGAGCTGCGCCAACGGCTGCGCAGCCCGCCCTGGCTTCGGGCGCACCCCGAGGCGGTGCCCGAGCTGGACCCTCCGCCGGCCACCAACAACGCGATTCTGCTGGACCTCCTGAAGAGCCCCTTCCGGTGGCCGCACCTCTTCCGGGCGACGCTGGCGGACGGCGCGGAGCGCACCCGCTACGCGGCCGCCTACGACGTGGCGATCGCCGACCAGGCGCTCCGCAACCTCGACCTCGGCCGGCCGGAGCAGGCCCTGCGTGCGGCGCGCCGCTTCCACGAGCTGGCGCCCTCCGGCTATTCCGCGGCGCTGGTCCTGGAGGCGCTGCGCATGGGACGCCGCGACGACGAGTACGCCGCGCTCCGCGCCGGGCTCAGCCCGCGCGAGGCCGGGTCGCCGTTCGTGCTCCTGGTGGAAGCGCTGCGCGCCCGCGACCAGGGCGCGCCCGAGCCGGCGCGGCGCCTGCTCTCCGCCGCTGCGTCGCGCATGCGGAACCCGCGGCTGCTGGCGGCGCTGGCGCAGCCGCCGGAGGCCTGGCCGCGCGGCTACCGCGAGCTCACGACCGACCTGCTGGAGCGGGCGCAGACGGTGGAGCGGCCGGGGCAGCGCTGGGTGCCCTGAACGCGGCGGCGCCGAGCGTGATCGTGGTGGAGTGGATGCGGGCGACCGTCTCCAGGTCACGCCCGTAGCCGCCCCCCATCGCGACCGCCACCGGAACCTCCGGCGCCAGCTCCTCGAAGACGCGCGCGTCCCGCCGCGCCAGACCCGCGGTGGTGAGCCGCAGCTTCCCGAAGCGGTCCGCCTCGTGGGGATCGGCGCCGGCCAGGTAGAGCACGATGTCCGGCCTGCCGAAGCGCTGCCGCACCACCGAGAGCGCGCCGTCGAGAGCGGCCAGATAGGCCTCGTCGCCGGTGCCGGTCGGGAGCTCGACGTCGAGGTCGGAGCGCTCCTTGCGGTAGGGGAAGTTGTCGCGGCCGTGCAGCGAGCAGGTGAAGACACCCGGCAGGCCGGCCATCAGCCTGGCGGTTCCGTTCCCCTGGTGCACGTCGAGGTCGAGGATCAGCACTCTCTCCGCCTGGCGATGCGCCAGAAGCGCCGCCGCGGTGACCGCGAAGTCGTTGAAGACGCAGTAGCCGGAGCCCGAGTCGCGGTCGGCGTGGTGCGTCCCTCCGGCCAGGTTCGCGCCGAAGCCGTCGGTGAGCGCCGCGCGCGCCGCGGCCAGCGACGCGCCGACGCTGGCGAACGCGCGGGCCACCAGCTCCGGCGACCAGGGGAAGCCGAGGCGGCGCAGCTCGCGGGCCGAGAGCTCTCCGGCCTCCACGCGGCGCACGTACTCCGGGTCGTGCACCCGCAGCAGGTCCTCGTGCGCGACCGGCGGCGCTTCGTGCAGCTCCAGACTCCCCTCCGCGAGGAGCAGCTCCCTGAGGCGCGAGTACTTTCGCATCGGGAAGCGGTGGTCGGGCGGCAGGTTCAGCGGGAAGAGCGAGGAATAGAACGCCTTCATTACGGCGCGAGCTCGACGACCGTGCGCGAGCGGCGCGGTGGAACCGGCACGCCGATCAGGTGGAGGTCGAGCGCCCAGACCTTCACCGGCTGGCCGTCCACGCTGGCCCTGGCGCGGGGCGTGAAGCTGCGGTCCACGTGCAGGAGACCCGGAGCCGCCCCGTCGCTGTCGATGACCAGGCGATCGGCCGTCTCCTCGACGACCTTCGCCGAGGCGCCCTCGTCGGCCCGTTCCGCCGAGAGACCCGGCGGCACCACCCCGGCGACGACACCGTCGGTGCGCGGGTCGAAGCCCGCGCTCTCCACCCGTGCCACCGCCTCGTTCACGCTGCGCGACGGGTAGACGCGCGAGAGGCGCCGCAACGCGGGCAGCGGATCCTGCAAGGCGTAGAGCGTCGTCGGAATGCCGGCGCGGCTCTCGCTCATGAGCGCCGTTAGACCGGCGAGGCCGGCCGGCACGTCGTGGGCGATGACGCCGGCCACGCCCGCGGCCCGCAGCCAGAGCAGCCGGCGCGGCCAGTCGCGCGCGAAGACCAGGTCGCAGGCCATCCGGTTCAGCTCGGTGTAGCTGCCGTCGGGATCCCCGTCGTAGGCGTAGCGCAGGCCGTGCGGCGCGCCGGTGAGCGCCCAGCCCTGCAGCGTCTGGACGAGCCCGAGCGCGCGCACGTCGTCCTCGGGGTAGCGGCCGAAGAGGCCGCGCCGCACCGGGTCGAGGTCCTTGCCGGTGCGCTCGAAGATCCGTCCGTTCAGCGCGGCGGCACGGGCCACCAGCGGCGACGGCCTCTCGTACCACTCGGACGGAACCCGGGGCAGGAGGCGGTGCGAGGCCAGCAGCAGCTCCACCGCGCCGGCGGCCAGCAGCAGGAAGCGCCCGCGCCCGTCCTCGGCGCCGCGCCGCAGCAGAGCGGCCGCGACCAGGAGCGCGGCGGCCGCCAGCGCCGCCTGCGCCGGCAAGCGCCGGACGATCGGCTCCAGCACGACGTGCGGGTCGCTGGCCCAGGCCTGGTTCCAGCCGCGGAGGAGGAGGCGCTCGGCGAGGCCGCGGTCGAGGCTGCCGAAGACGGCGGCCGCGGTGAAGAGAGCGGCAATCGCCATCAGCGCCCAGGAGGCGCGGATCCGGAAGCGCGGCAGCGCGCGCTGCACCAGCAGCCGGTCCGCGGCCAGCGCCGCCAGGCCGGCCAGCCCGAGGGTGAAGACCAGGAGCGCCTTGGCCGGGTAGCGCAGCGCGTGGAGCGGCGGCAGCGCGTCGTAGAGCGCATGGGCGCCCGGCAGCCAGGGCAGGGTGGACACCAGCAGCGACAGCGCGGCGGCGCCGAGGAAGAAGCGCCCCTCGTAGCGCCGGGCCGACACCGCGAAGACCACGGCCAGAGCCACCGGCAGTACGCCGAAGCAGAGCGAGGTGACGTAGGGCGGGTTCCCTTGAGTGGCGGCGAAGCCCCAGAAGGCGCCGCGTATCAGTCGCGTCGGATCGCCGAAGAGGAGCGGGAACGGCGTCTCCAGGAGGCGCAGCGGATGGAAGCCGACCGCCGCAAACTCGTTCCAGGAGAAGCCGCGCACGCGGCGGGTGGAGAAGGCCGAGGCGCGCAGCACCTCCAGCAGCCACGGCGACAGGAGGAGCAGGGCCGCGGCGACCGCCGCCGCCAGCAGGAGCGCGCCGCGCAGGCGGCCTCCGCGCGGGCCGGTGGCCGCCAGCCCGAACGCCGTCGCCAGCGCCAGCGCGCCCAGCGCCGGCTCACCTCCCAGCAGCAGCAGCGCGGTGAGCCCCGCGGCGGCGGCCGCCCAGGCGTAGCGGCGGCGCCCCTCGGCGTCGCGCAGCGCGTGGGCCGCGGCGCAGAGCCAGGGCATCCAGGCGATCGTGCTGGTGGCGTTCAGGAACGCGGTCGAGGAGAGGACATAGCCCGACAGACCGAAGGTGAAGGCGCCGAAGAGGGCGGCCTCCTCGCTGCGCGTCCAGCGCCGGAAGAAGACGAACGCGCCCGCCAGCGCCAGGCCGGCGTGCAGCAGCAGCTGGAGCCCGAGGAAGCGCGGGTTCCGCGGGAACGGATAGGCGAGCACGAAGTTCGGGTTGCCCAGGTACGGCTGCCCGAAGGAGGCCGCCGGCAGCAGGTGCGCCGCGCCGAGGCCCGCCGAGACGGCGCGCGCCGGCCGCTGGGTGGTGCCGAGATCGCGGTAGAAGGGGGTGGAGCGTCCGCTGATCAGGTCCCAGTTGGCCACGCCGATCAGCAGCAGGAGCGCGGCTGCCAGCACCGCCGGCCGGACTAGAGGAATAGCGGGTCCTTCCGGTAGCCCCACTTGTGCAGCTTGAAGCGGAGCATCGTCTCCAGGATGCCGAAGCCGTAGACGCAGGAGCGGCGGAAGCTGATCTGCGAGGCCTCGTCGAAATAACGGGTCACGATCGGCACCTCGCGGATGCGCATCCCCTTCCAGATACCGGCGGCGATGATCTCGGTGTCGAAGATGAAGTCGTCGGAGAAGGCCGGCAGGTTGACCGTCTCCAGGTAACGGCGCGAGTAGGCGCGCAGCCCGGAGTGGTACTCGGTCAGGTAGAGGTAGAACGTCGCGTTCTCGACCGCGGTCAGGAAGACGTTGGCCAGGTACTTCCACTTCGGCATGCCACCCTCGAGCGGCCGGCCGCCCAGCATCCGGCTGCCGAACATGGCGTCGGCCGTGCCGAGCGCCAGCGGCTCCACCAGCTCCGGCAGCACGCGGGCGTCGTACTGGTGGTCGGGATGCACCATCACGCAGATGTCGGCGCCGCGCTCCAGCGCGGTCGCGTAGCAGGTCTTCTGGTTGCCGCCGTAGCCGCGGTTCCTGGGGTGCACCACCACGTGCATGCCGGGAATGTTCCGGGCCACCTCCACCGTCTGATCGCGCGAGGCGTCGTCCACCAGGATGACGTCGTCGACCCACTCCCTGGGGATCTCGTCCCAGGTGCGCTGGAGCGTCTTCTCCGCGTTGTAGGCGGGCATCACCACCGCCACACGCTTTCCGTGCACAGGCATAGGGCGGCGGGATTATGGTCGGTCTTCGACGCCGTGGACCCGGAAGACCTTGAAGCGCGGCACCACCTGACCGTCCGGCAGGCGCGCGCCTGTGCGGCCGGTCAGGACGAGCGTCAGGAACGGCAGCGGGTGCGGCGACGCCGCGAAGTGGACGCGCGACACGAACATCTCGCGCGGCGCGGCCGGCGCGCGGCCGGCGGCCGCCGCGTAGGCCGGCAGCACCGGCGTGAGGTCGGTGGTCAGCAGGTAACGGCAGCGCGTCTCCTTCAGCAGGCGCTCGGCCTCGGCGTCGTCGGTGGCGGTGAAGAGGCGACACTGGCGGCGCCAGCCGTAGACCAGCGGGTCGGCGGCGGCGGGGCGGCCGGCGAGCGCGGTCACGAAGTGGCCGGCGGCCCAGGGGGCCATGACACCCGCCGCGCCGGGAGGCGGCGGATCGAGCTGCTTCAGCCGCCGCAGCAGGTCGAGGACGTCGTGCCCCGGCGCGTCGCGGTAGAGCGCCATCGAGCGCAGCATCGGCAGCCCGGTCGCCAGTACGACCGCGACCGCCAGCAGCGGTCCGCAGGCGCCCCTGGGCAGCCGGAGCCGGGCCAGCAGCTCGGCCAGCGCCAGTGCGGTGAAGATCGCCAGGTAGTAGACGGCGCGCCGCTGCAGGAGCGCCATGGCCAGCACGGTGAGGCCGAAGAGTGCCAGCAGGGTCCGCTGCCCGCGGCGGCGGCGGCCGGTGCGCGTCCAGACGAACAGCGCCCAGGGCATCGCCAGGAAGCCGATCGAGAGCCCCTGGACCGACTCCCACAGCGTCGCCGTGTAAGGGCGTCGCAGCAGCGGGTAGGCCTCGAAGACGCTGTTCAGGAACTCCGGTGGATAGGAGAGGTAGCCGTGGCGCTCGGCGTCGAAGTCGTCCTGCCCGGTCGGAGCCTTCACCACGAAGTAGCCCGAGCCGCGCAGCGTCGCTCCGGCCAGGTCCGCCGCCCGCGGCAGCACGGCCGCGAGGCAGAGCGCGGCTATGACTATGTTGCGGCGTCTGACGACGCCGCGGAGATCGCCTCCGCCAAGTCTCCGGCGACCCGGCGCGAGCAACGCCTCGCCTGCGTCGGCCGTTCCCCGTCGTAGCACTCCCGCCAGCGCAACCGGGACCGTCCCGGCGGCCAGGAGAAGAGGTTGGAACGGGGAGAAGCCGATGAAGGAGAAGGGCACCCTCACCCCGCCCAGGAAGAGCCAGGTGCCGAGCGCGCTGAGCGCGGTGGCCACGCCGGCCATCAACGCGCCGCGCGCGCCGAGCATCAGCAGCGCCCAGAAGAAGCCGACCGCCGCCACGAAGACCGCGCCCTGCCAGGTCAGCAGCGCCGCGGCCAGGACGGCCCCGGCCAGGACCGAGGAGGTCGTGCGCTGCCTCTCGGTGAGCCGCGCGTCCGCCGCGCGGGCCGCGGTGGCCAGGAAGAGCAGCAGCAGCAGCGCCTCGGCCACGTGGTGGTCGGCGTGGCCGAAGCAGCTCCAGAGCGCGGCCGCCGGCAGGACCGCGTAGGCCATCACCGCCAGCCGGGCGCGCCGGCGCGAGAGGACGCGGGCCGCCAGCGCGTAGAGCGGCAGCAGCTGCAGCGCGCCCAGGAGCGGCGGCAGTGAGGCCGCGACCCAGGCGACGCGCTCCTGGGGGACGTCCTTCCCGAAGAGGAGACGGGCCGTACCGCCGATCAGGAGGTCGAAGAACGGCGGCCAGATCCAGACGCCGCCGTCGGGGTGGTTCAGGAAGGTGTCGAAGACCGGCACCGCCGGGAAGTGGTGGGCGACCTCGGTCGAGCGGCGCAGGTGCCCGTAGCAGTCGGGGGAGATCAGCCGCAGCCCGCCGCGCGTCGCCTCCGGCAGCGGCAGCAGCCGGACGGCGAGCGCGAGCAGGAAGGCCGCGAGCAGCCACCGTCGGTCGCGCTGTGCGGCGGGCACGCGCCAGTTTAGGGGTCCCCGTATCATCCGCGCCCGATGAGCGGATTCCGCCCCTGGGCGCGTATCGGTGCCGTCCTCTGCGCCCTGGCCGGCACCGCGCTGGTGCTGGACCACCAGTGGCTCGACAGCCCGACGATGGACGAGCCGTTCCACGCGCTGGCCTCCGCCGAGTACGTGATCTCGGGGACCTACTTCGCGAACCTGGAGCACCCGCCGCTGACGAAGCTGCTGGCCGGGCTGACGATGCGCTCGGCCGGCGTGCGGCCTCCCCGTTTCACGAAGCCGTTCACGATGGCCGGCGCCGAGCAGCCGAACCCGTTCAGCTTCCAGAACAGCGTGACGCCCGAGGCGCTCTTCGCGGCGGCGCGCAAGCCGTTCCCGCTCCTCTTCCTGGCGCTGGTGCTGCTGGCCGCCGAGCTGGCGGCGCGCTGGGGCGGCAGCCTCGCCGGGTTCGCCACCGCGGCGCTGCTCTCGTTCGAGCCGACGCTGGTGGGGCACGCCGGCGTCCTGCACACCGACGTGGCCGCGGCGCTGGCCTTCCTGGGCACGCTGGCGCTGGCGCTGCTGGCGCTGGAGAAGCGCTCGCTCTGGCTCTGGGCGGCGACCGGCGCCGCCCTCGGGCTCTCGCTGGCGACGAAGTTCACCGAGATCTACCTGGTGCTGCTGCTGGCGGCCCTGGCCCTCCTCTACGTGCTGCTGGTGCTGCGCGCCGGCCGGCACGACTGGCGGCCGCTCGGAGGCCTGGCGATCGCGTTCCTGCTCGCGGTGCCGGCGCTCCTGGGCCCCTACGCGCTGGCGATGCGCCAGATGACCAAGCCGGAGGCGGAGCAGGCGGTGCGCATCTTCCTGGCCTCCCGGGGAGCCCAGCCGCCGATGGTCGAGCGGGTGGTCGCGATCTCCCGGGTCTCCAAGGAGGCGGGGCACTACCTGGCCGGACTGGCCGGCATCGCGCTCCAGAACAAGGTCGGCGGCGGGGTGAACGTGCTGCGTGGGCAGCTCTCGCAGACCGGCTTCTGGGAGTACTTCTTCGTCGCCTTCGCCGTGAAGAGCTCGCTGGCCTTCCTGGCGCTCGTGGCGCTCGGGCTGCTGGCGCTGGTCGTCCGGCGCGGGGCGGTCGCCGACATCCCGGTGGTGGCGCTGCTGGTCTCGGCGGCCTGCCTCTTCGCCTCGGTGATGGGCTCCTCCTACAACATCGGCATCCGCCACCTGATGCCGGTCTATCCGCTGCTCGGCATCGCCGCGGTGGTGCTCCTCTGCCGCGCGCTGCCGGTCGAGATCGCCGCGTCCTTGCTGGCGCTCGGCATCGGCGGCGAGCTCTACGAGACCGCACGGGTGCACCCGCACGAGCTCTCCTTCTTCAACGCGCTCGCCGGCGGGCCCAGGAACGGCGCCGCCTGGCTCTCCGACTCCAACCTGGACTGGGGGCAGGACCTCTACCGCGCCTGCGAGGAGCTGGAGACGCGCGGCCTCTCGCGCGAGGCGACCGTCGCCTACTTCGGCGGCGGCGACCCGCGCCGCTCCTGCCCCGATTCGCGCCTCTTCGACGGCCAGTCCGCCGAGGTCAAGCCGGGCACCTACGCGGTCTCTCAGTTCCTGCTGGCCGCGGGTCCCGAGCTCCTGGCGCTGCGCGGGAAGCCGGCCCCGGCGGCGGCCTACGCCGCGCTGCGCGAGGCGGTGCGCAAGCGCGGGAAGGTCGTGGGGCGCGTGGGATACTCCGTCCTCCTCGTCCAGATCGCGCCGCCATGAAGCTCTCCGTCATCATGCCCGCCTACAACGAGCGGAAGACGATCCGCGAGATCGTCTCGCGCGTCCTGGCCGTCGACCTCCCCGGCATCGAGAAGGAGCTCGTCATCGTGGATGACGGCTCCAAGGACGGCACCCGCGAGATCCTCTCCGAGCTGGACGGCCAGCGCGGCATCCGCGCCATCTTCCAGCCGCGCAACATGGGCAAGGGCGCGGCGGTCTGGACCGGCATGCGGGCGGCGACCGGCGACATCGTGGTGATCCAGGACGCCGACCTGGAGTACGACCCCGAGGAGTACAAGGTGCTCCTCCATCCGATCCTGATGCGCCAGGCGGACGTCGTCTACGGCTCGCGCTTCCTGGGCAGCCCGCACGGGCACCGGGTGCTCTATTTCTGGCACACGGTGGGGAACAGGCTGCTGACGCTCATCTCCAACACGTTCACCGACCTGAACCTCACCGACATGGAGACCTGCTACAAGGCGATGACTCGCGAGGTGGCCGAGCGGCTCGACCTGCAGAGCAAACGGTTCGGCGTCGAGCCGGAGATCACCTGCAAGGTCGCCCGGATGCGCGCTCGCATCTACGAGGTGCCGATCTCCTACCACGGGCGCACCTACGAGGAAGGCAAGAAGATCGGCCTGAAGGACGCCTTCCAGGCGGTCTGGACGATCTGGCGCTTCTTCCGCTGGGAGGCCCCGCGCGGCGACGTCGGGGCGATGACGCTGCGGCGGATGGAGCGCCTGGCGCCGTACAACGCCTGGCTGCACGACAACTTCGAGCGCCACCTGGGGCAGCGCATCCTGGAGGTCGGCTCCGGCGTGGGCAACCAGACGCGCTTCTTCGCCGACCGCGAGCGGGTGGTCGCCTCCGACATCGAGCCGCACTACATCCGCGAGCTGACCACCAAGCTCGAGGGGCGCGCCAACGTGCGGGTGGCCTCGTTCCGCTTTCCGCTGAGGGACGGCGACCTCAAGGACCTGCACGACGAGAGGCTGGACACGATCGTCTGCCTCAACGTGCTCGAGCACATCGAGAACGACGCCGACACCCTGCGCGACTTCGGCCGCGCGCTGCCGCCCGGCGGGCACCTGGTGCTGGTGGTGCCGGCGATGCCGTCGCTCTACGGCTCGCTGGACATCTACCTGGGCCACCACCGGCGCTACGAGGCCGAGGGGCTGCGCCGCCTGGTGACCGAAGCCGGCTTCCGGATCGAGGAGCTGAAGTACCTGAACCGGCCCGGCGTCTTCGGCTGGTGGCTGAACTCGAAGGTGCTGAGGCGGAAGGTGCTGCCCAAGAACCAGCTGTCCGCCTTCAAGCTGCTGCTGCCGCTGCTGAGGGCGGAGCAGTCGGCGCGCCCGTCCTTCGGGATGTCGCTGATGGTGCTGGCCAGCAAGGTGTGAATTCCAGCCGCGAGAGCTGGCTGCGGAAGGGGCTCGGGGAAACCCGTAGCCTGGCGGGTTTCCCCGACTCCATGGCCTTAGCCCTCGTGCTCCTCGCCGCCGCCGCGCGTTTCTTCTCCTTCCTGACCGGCGGCGTCTTCGCGTTCCGCGACGCCTCGTACTTCTTCGTCCCCTGGCGCGAGGCGCTGGCGCGCTGCCTGAGGAACGGCGAGCCGCCGTTCTGGAACGAATGGGCCTCCTGCGGGCGGGCCATGGCCGCGAACCCGACCGCGGCCGCGTTCTACCCGGTCACCTGGCTGCATGCGCTGCTGCCGCCCACCGCCGTCGTGCTGCTGAACCTGGCGATCGTCCTGGCGCTCTTCTACGCGGCGCTGCGGCTGCTGAAGCTCCCTCCCTGGCCGGCAGCCGCCGGCTCGCTGGTGCTGCTCTTCTCGGGCGTCTTCCAGTCGGTGCCGACGTTCTTCGGCATGCAGCAGGCGCTGGCGGGGCTGTCGCTGGCGGTGGCCGCCACCGCCACGCTCGAGCCCGGCGACCCGCGCGGGTTCCGCCGGAGGGCGGCGGCGGTGGCCGCGGCGCTCGGCCTCTCGTTCCTGGGCGGCGAGCCGGTGGTCACCGCGCTCGGCGGCCTGGCGGTGGTGCTGGTCGCGCTCTGGAAGCGGCGCCCGGTCTTCGCCATTGTCGCCGGCGTCCTGGCGCTGGGCCTGTCGGCGATACAGCTCGACCCGGCCATCGGCGAGCTCTCGCGCTCCTACCGCGGCGAGGGGCTCTCGGCCGAGCACGGCGCGCTCTTCTGGTCGGTGGCGCCGGCGCGGCTGCTCACGCTGCTGGAGCCGCGCCTCACCGGCGACCCCTTCGCCGAGGACGACCTCGACTACTGGGGCGCCGGCACCTTCGACGCAAGGAACCCGTACTTCTACGACCTGGCCCTGGGAGCGCTCCCTCTGGTGCTGGCGCTCGCCGCCTGGCGCGACCGCCGCGGACGCGGCGCGCTGCTGCTGGCCGGCGCCGGAATCCTGCTGGCGACCGGCCGCCACCTGCCGCTTACCGACGTCCTGCTGCGGCAGGCCACGATCTTCCGCTACCCGGAGAAGGCCTGGCTGCTCGCCACCTTCGCGCTGCCGGCGGCCGCGGCGATCACGCTGGCCACGCTGCGCGAGCGGCTGCGCGACCTGCGCGTGGCGGCGGCGGTGGTGGCGGCCCCTCTCCTCCTCCTCTGGCTGGCCGCGGTGGCCGCGCCGCAGGCGCTGAAGGAAGCGCTCTGGGCGCTGCGGCTGGGCGCCGGCCCCACGCCGGCGGACCGCGTTGCCGGCCGCCTCTCGGGGCCGCTGCTGCTGGCCCTGGCCTCTCTGGCGCTCCTGGTGCTGCTGTCGCGGCTGGTGGAGCGAGGCGCGGTCGCGCCGCGCGCCGCCGTCTTCGCGCTGGCGGTTCTCTTCCTCATCGACGGCGCCCTGCGGGTGGCCGGCACCTGCCCGGCGGCGCCGCCGGACGCCTATCGTCGGACGACGCCGGCGCTCTCCGCCGTGCGGCGGGAGCTCGGCGCCGGACGCTTCCACGACGACGGCGCCGACGTGCGCTCGATCGCCGTCCGGCGCGCGGCCGAGGCCGGTGGGCTGGACCCGCTGCGTCCGCTCACCGGCGTGCTGCACGGCATCCGCTACGCCGGCGAGAACGACATCGACCGCATGACTCCGCGCGAGCTCTTCGAGTGGACGCGGGACACCGCGCGCCTGCCCTGGGGGGAGGCGAAGGCCGCCCGCCTGCGGGACGCGGGCGTGACGGTGGTGCGGACGGCCGCGCCGGGACCCGATCCGCCCGGCGTGGTCGAGGTCGCCAGCAGCGGCGGCGACCGGATCCTGCGTCTCGAGGGCGCGCGCCCGGAGCTAAGCGTCGAGCCCGCCGGCGAGGCGCGGATCGAGTCACAGCGCAATCACGAGCAGCGCCTTCTGGTGCGGGCGCCTGGGGGAGGGCGCCTCCTGGTGGCGCGCACCTGGGACCCCAGCTGGCGGGCCACCGTGGACGGCGGCGACGTGGCGATGGAGCGTGTCGGCGGCCTGCTGGCCGCCGTCCCGGTGCCGGCGGGAGAGAGCGCGGTCGTGCTGCGGTACGCGAACACGAGGATCCGCCGCGGCGCGCTGATCTCGGCGCTCACCACGCTGGTCCTCCTGGCGCTCTGGCGGAGCTCGCGGTGAGACGCTTCCTGCCGCTGCTCTTCGTCGCCGTCCTGGCGCTCGTGCCCTATCGCGACTTCTTCACGTCGCGCGTGCCGATCGGACGCGACCTGCCGTTCTACTTCCTGCCGATCAAGGCGCACCTGGCCGAGGCGGTGCGCGCCGGAGAGGTGCCCTGGATCGACCGCTACCGCTGGGGGGGGGCGCCGCTCCTGGCGGCTCCGGGCGCCGCCGCCTTCCACCCCGCCAACCTCCTCTTCCTGCTGCTGCCGCTGGGGACGGCGGTGAAGGGCTGGACGTTGCTGCACCTGCTAGTGGGCCTGGCGGGCTTCGCGGCGCTGGCGCGGCGGCTCGAGCTCTCGGCGCCGGCGGCCGCCACCGCCGGACTCCTCTTCGCGCTCTCGGGGATCTCGGTCTCGCTGGCGCCGTTCCTGGGAGCGCAGGCGGCGCTGGCGGTGCTGCCGTGGGTCGCGGCGGCGCTGCTGGACCTGCGTCGCGGCCCGACCGCGGCGAGGACGCTGCGCCTCGCGCTGGCCTGCGCGTCGCTCTTCGTGACGGCGGTGCCGGAGCTCTGCCTCTACGCGCTGATCGTGGCGGCGGCGCTGCTGATCGGCCCATGGCGCACTCCGGAGGCACCGCCGGTGCGGCGCGGCTGGAGACTGGCCGTCACCGCCGCCATGCTCCTGGGCGCCGCGCTGGCGATGCCGGCGCTGCTGCCGGCCTACCTGAGCGGGCGCGAGAGCGTGCGCGGGCCGGGCGGGGGCACGAACCCCACCTTCGCGGCGATGGGCTCGCTGCCGCCGGTCAGGCTCCCCGAGCTGGCGCTGGACGGCGTGGTGGCCGACTGGACACGCGTGGGCGGCACGCCCGAGGTGCCGGACTATCCCTATCTGCCGTCCCTCACGCCGGGGCGTGTCGCGCTACTGCTTGGATTCCTGGGGTTGCTGCGCGGCGGTCTCGGCCGCTGGCAGGCGCTCCTCCTCGTCGCGCTCGGGCTGCTGCTGGCGCTCGGGCCGGCGACACCGGTCTGGCGCCTGGCGGTGCGCGCGCTCCCGCCGCTGGCGGCGCTGCGCTATCCCGAGAAGCACCTGATCCTGACCGGCTTCGGGCTCGCCTGGCTGGCGGCGCTGGGCCTGAAGGCGCTCGAGGAGCGGCTGCCCGAGCCGGCCCGGCGCTGGGCCGCGCCGCTGCTGGCGCTGGCGGTGCTGCTGGATCGCCAGGCGATCGCGCGCGGCCTCTCGCCGACCGGGCCCGGAGACGTCCTCACCGTCCCGCCTCCGATCCTGGCGCCGATGGCGGAGACGACGGCGCCGAGCCCTCCGCGCCTCCTGCACCACGACTCCCTGGCGCCGGTACCGGTCTTCGACAAGCGCGACCTGGCTTACTCGAACCTGCTGGCGCGGGCGACCGTGATGCCCGGGTTCGGCTCGCTGTTCGGCGCCGGCTACCTCTTCGAGCTCGACTACGACCTCACCCTTCCGCGCAGCGCCTTCGAGTGGACGCGCCTCCTCAAGGCGACGGCCTCGGCCGGCAGCCCGCTCACGCTGCGGGTCGCGCGCGCCACCGGCGTCTCCTGGATCGAGCGCAGCGAGGTCCTGCCGTCGCGGCGCTACCTGCCCCGGTGCGCACCGATCACCGACCCTCTCCCGCCGTACCGCTTCGCCGGCCGTGCGCTGCACGACGCCGACGCGTCGCGCCTCTGGCGCCGCCTTCTCCAGGAGGGTTTCGACCCCGACACCGCCTATGTCGCGGCACCGTTCGCCGGGGGGCGGCCGCTGGCGCGCGGGAGCGTCCTCTCCCTGGCCGACGGCGCGTCGGCGCTGGCCATCACGGCGGAGGTGCCGGCCGGCCGCGACGGGCTGCTGGCGGTCTACCGCCTCTTCGAGAGCGTGGAGGAGGCGCGCCTCGACGGCCGGCGTGCCGCGGTGCTCCCGATGGCGTTCGGCTTCGCGGCGGTCCGCGTCCCCGAGGGGCGGCACCTCCTCGAATTGCGGCCGCCCACGAGCTGGGTGAAGATCGGTCTCGCGGTCAGCATCGCCTCCGTCCTCGTGCTGGTCCTCCTCCACCGGCGAGGCCGCGCCCGCATTCCTACCTAGAACGGACCACCGTGACGCTGGAACGCAACGCCAAGAGACGCCTGGCCCTGTATGGGAGCGCCGCCGCGGTGGCGGTGGGGCTGCTGCTCGCGTCGCAGCTGCTGAGGAAGCGTGAGCCGCAGCTGATCCGGCGCCTGGAGACGGGCGCCGCGCTCCACCACGAGGCGACCGAGCTGCTGCGGCAGTACGTCCGCATCGACACCACGAACCCGCCCGGCTACACGGCCGAGGCGGCGGCGTTCCTGGCGCGGGCCTTCGCCTGCGAAGGCATCCCCTACCAGATCGTCGGGGACGACCCGCGTCGCCCGATCTTCCTGGCGCGGCTGGAGGGGACCCGGCACGACGAGACGCTGCTCCTCCTCTCGCACATGGATGTGGTGACCGCCGGCGACCTCTCCTTCTGGTCGGTGCCGCCGTTCGCCGCCGAGATGGGCAAGGGCATGAGCTCCGACTACCTCTACGGCCGCGGCGTCCTCGACATGAAGGGGCAGGCCATCTCCTACCTGATGGCGATGGCGGCGCTGAAGCGCGCCGGGATCGTGCCGCGGCGCGACATCCTCTTCGTCGCCGAGCCGGGCGAGGAGAGCTTCACCCCGGAGCTGGGCATCGGCTGGGTGGTGGAGCACCGCCCCGACCTGCTGGCCGGCGTGACCGACGTCTTCAACGAAGGAGGCGTGAACGAGACGGTCACGTCCGACATCGCCCGGTTCGGCATCGAGGTGCTGCAGAAGGCGACCGTCAACGTCACGCTGAGCGGCAAGCAGGAGGCGCTGGAGGACTACCGCCGCCTGCTGAAGGAGCGGGATGGCCAGCAGTCGTTCCGGCTGGTGCCCGAGGTGAAGGCCTTCATGCAGTTCATCGGCCCGTCGCGGAACGACATCTGGGGGCGCTATCTGGTGGAGCCGGAGAGGGCGTTGAACGCGGCCTGGTTCCGCACCGAGGCGCCCTGGGTCTACCACGCGCTGCTGCGCGACGTGATCTATCCGGGCGAGGTGGTGAAGGGGAAGGACGGCGCGCCGCGGCTCGACGCGGCGGTGACGCTCCTCCCGGGCACGCCGCCGGCCGTCTGGCGCGACCGCCTCCAGCAGTGGGCGGGCGAGCGCGGGCTCACCCTGAAGGTGAACTTCATGACCGCCGAGAGCGTGCCGGCCAAGGCCGAGGGGCGCGCCTGGCAGACGCTCCTCGACGTCCTGTCGCTCGACCACGAGGAAGCGCAGGTCGGCCCCTACGCGCTGGCGGCCTCGTACACCAGCTCCGGCTATCTGCGCGCCAAGGGGTACCGCGCGTTCGGCGTCTCGCCCTTCAACGTCAACATCAACGACGCCGGCAAGATCCACGCGAACAACGAGCGCATCGTGCTGGCCTTCTTCATCGAGGGCGTGGAGCGGATGTCGCGGATCGTCAGGGAGTACGCGACACGGCCCTGATCTCGCCCGGTGGCGCGAACAGCGTCACCCGCACCAGCGTGCGCGGCAGGTCAGCCTGGACGTCCACCCGCTGGAGCGGCCTCCAACCCGCCTCCAGCAGCCGCCGCTCGGCGCCGATCGCCGGCAGCGAGTCCAGCACCCAGGCCCTCGTCTTCCCGCCCGCCAGGAGGTCGTCGATGGTGCAAAGGGGCATTCGGGGCACGTTGTAGTAGTCGACCGGCTCCCAGAAGGAGCCGGGCACCGGACACAGCACGTCTCCGGCCTGGGCGCTGCCGAGCGCGAGCTGGACCGCCTCGCGCCACATGGTCTTCTTGCGGATCCGGTAGTAGCGGCCGAGGTAGGCGGCCTGCACCCCGACGACGAGCGTCAGAGCCAGGAGGCCGGCGGCCCTCCGCGCTCCACCGCGCCGCCAGAGCGCCCCCACGCCGACCGCGATCGCCAGGCAGAAGGGGCCGGCGACCAGCGTCGGGTAGCGCTCACCGCCGATGAGCACCGGCCGCCAGAGCGAGACAACGGCCGCCGCACCCATCACCGAGAGCGTCGCCGCCAGCGGAACCCGTGCCGACAGCGCGCCCCGGGAGCGGCCCCGGACGAGCAGCGCCCCGGCTGCCAGCAAGGCGCCGCCGGCGAGCGTCGCCGCGGTTCGCAGCCAGGGCGGGACCGCGGAGAAGACCTGCCCGGTGGCGAGGTCGCCGAGGATGTGCCAGGGCGTCGCCCAGCTGACCCGGTAGGCGAGCCAGCTCGTACCGGCGCCGCCGCCGGCCGCCTGCAGCATCCCGCGCGATTCCAGCGCCCAGGCCAGCGCCCAGACGAGGGCCGCCGCCGCGACGGCGCGCAGCGGCGCCGAGGGCGCCAGCCCGCGGGGCGCTCGCCGCCCCAGCCTTCGCGAGGCGCTCCTGATCCGCGCCGCGGTTGCCAGCGCCCACACCAGCGCGACTCCCATGTAGAAGAGCGCGTAGTAGTGCGTGGCCAGGAGGGCCGCGCCGCAGGCCGCCCAGCCGGCGAGCAGCGGGCGCCAGCGGTCGCGGCTCGCCAGGGGTGTGCTGAAGAGCCTCGCCGCCAGCGCCAGGAAGAGCGCGCCCAGGCAGCTGGCCAGCGTGTACATGCGCGCTTCCTGCGCGTACCAGAGCGCGTGCGGGTGGAGGGCGGTGAGCCCGGCGGCCAGCAGCGCCGCGCCTCGGGGAAGCGCCAGGGCGCGCGCCAGCCCGTAGACCGCGGCCACCAGCGCGATCCCGAAGAGCGCCGACGGCATCCGCAGGCCGGCCTCGGAGCCGGCCGCGACCGCCAGCCACCCCCGCAGCAGCAGGAAGTAGAGGGGCGGATGCTCCCCTTCGGCGGCCGTCCGCACCAGGGCACCCAGGCTCTCGGAGCGGGCCACCCGCAGGCTGTAAGCCTCGTCGTACCAGAGCGATTCGGCCCCGAGCCTGAAGAGCCTCAGGGCGCCGGCGAGGAGGAGGATGGCCGCCAGCAGCGCGAAGGCGAACGCCCGGCTCTCGGTTCGCCGCGCAAGCCCCCGCACGAGGGGATTCTAGGAGCGTCTTAGAATGGCGCCCACCACGTGAGCTCTCTCCTTGGACGGCTCCTCCTCCAGCGCGGCCGCGCCGTACCTCAGGCCCTCGACGGTTTCGTGGACTCGCTGCTGCAGGCCTTCGAGAACTGCCGCCCCGGATTGACCGACGAGACGCTGGCCAAGGGGATCAAGGGTGTCACCCCGTTCTTCCTGGAGCTCTACGAGAAAGAGATCCCTCGCCTGCGCGATGCCGTGCGGGTCTGCGAGCCGCACCTCTCCGCCGGCGCGCATCAGGAGCTCTTCGCGAAGGTGGACGACCTCGTCCGCAAGGTCGTGGTGCCGGCCTATGCGCGGCAGGCGGCGCGCTTCACCTCCGCCGAACGGAACGGCTTCTACCTGATGCCCGAGCCGCTGCACGTGCTGGAGCGCCTGCTGCTCGCCGCCGCCGGCATGCTGCTCGGCGCCTTCGTCGTCTGGGCGCCGTTCGTGCCGCTCTGGGAGAAGTACTGGATCGCGCTCTTCTCGCTGGGCGGGCTCTTCGTGCCGGAGCTGCGGCGCTGGCTCCGGACGCGCCGCTACGAGAGAGAGCTGAACGCCCTGGTGGGGCGCGCCGACCTGGAGATCGGGCGGCTCGACACCGCCTACCTCACCGATGGCGAGGCCCTGGCGGAGCGCGGCAAGCCGGAGCTCGACGAGGAGGCGCGCCGCCGGCGCCAGCTCGAGGGCAACAGGATCGGAGGCTCTTGATGGTTCAGATCGCGGGCAAGCTGGACGCTCTCCGGGAGCTGCGCGCCAAGGTCAGCCGCTTCGGCGTGCTGGGGCTCGGTGCGTTCCTGGTCCTGGTCGTCGGCTACTCGGCCTGCTCAGCGCGCGTGCTGCCGAACGAGGTGGGGGTGGAGCAGAAGCGCTTCGGCATCAAGACCGGCATCGTGGAGAAGGCCTACGGCCCGGGCCTCTACTTCGTCGGGCCGGGCACCACCATGCACACCTTCCCGCGCGAGATCCACGTGCTGGAGGCCTCCTACGAACGGGCCGAGTCCGAGGGCAAGGCCAAGACCGGCGACGTGCGGGAGCGCGTCGACGATTATTTCGACAAGCGCGACCGGGTGCTGGGCCATTCGACCCACCGGGTGGTGGACGCGCTGAACGTCCAGACCTCCGACGGCTACGCGGTGAACGCCGACGTCACCCTGCTCTACTCCATCCAGGACCCGGTGGCCATCGCCAAGAGCTTCGGCTGGGGCTCGCTCTACGTGGACGCGTTCGCGCTCAACACCTTCCGCAACACCGTGCTGACGACGCTCGGCAAGATGAACGCCGAGGCGTTCTACAACGAGGAGGCGCGGATCGCGGCGGTGCGCGAGTCCGAGGAGACGCTGCGGCAGCGGTTCACCGAGCGCGGCTTCACCGTCCACAAGCTCCTCCTTCGCAACTACCGCTACGTGGCGAACTACGAGAAGTCGCTGCACGACAAGAAGGTCGCCGTGCAGCTCACCGAGAAGAACCGCAAGGAAAGCCTGGTGAACGAGGAGAAGGCCAAGCTCAAGCAGATCGAGTCGAAGGGGAACGCGGCGATCACCATCGCCGAGTCGGAGGTGGCCGCCCGCATCGCCAAGGTGAAGGCCGAGGCGCAGCTCTACTCCTCGCAGACCCGCGCCAAGGCCGACAAGGAGGTCAACATCGCGCAGGCCGAGGCCAAGCGGCTCAAGGCCGACGCGCTCACCACGGCCGGCGGCCGCTACGTCGTGGCTCTGGAGACCGCCAAGATGTTCGAGAACATCGACGGCGCGGTGATGACCCCGGAGCAGTACATCACGTTCATCAGGAGCGCTTGGTCGGTGATCGGCGTCGGCGGGGCGCCCTCGACGGGAGGGAAGTAGCCGTGCGGCTGACCTTGTTCACGGGGGTTTCTCGATCCCCCCGCACCCCCCTCCTGGGGCTCTCTCTCGTCATGCTTCTCGCCGTCCTGCCCTGGGGCTGCGGCACGACCTCCTCCACCGAGGTGGGGGTGCGCACGAACCTCTTCGGCATCTTCGAGAAGCGCGGCAAGCAGGAGGTCTACTCGCCGGGAGGCGTCTACTTCTTCCTGCCGGTGGTGAACGCCTGGAACCGCCTGCCGATCTCGCAGCAGAACCTGATGATGAACGCCAACGCCGGCGAGGGGGACCGCCCGGTGCCGGACGACATCACCTTCAAGACGCGGGACGGCAACAACGTCTACATCGACGTCAACGTCATGTGGCGGATCGACCCCAAGCGCGCCGGCGACCTCATCTCCAACGTCGGCCAGAGCGTCGACGAGATCAAGGAGCGCGTCGTCCGCCCGATCTCGCGCTCGACGATCCGGGACATCTTCAACGAGATCACCTCCGAGGAGTACTACCAGGTCACCGTCAAGAACAAGATGGCCGCCAAGGCCAAGGACGTGCTGGCCAAGGAGCTCGGCGAGCTGGGCATCCTGGTGGACATGCTGCAGGTGCAGCAGCACCGTTTCGACGCCGAGTACCAGGCCGCCATCAACGCCCAGAAGCAGGCCGAGGCCGACGTGCAGACGCTGGTGGAGCAGCAGAAGAACATGGAGGTCCAGAAGAAGAGCGAGCTCGAGGGCAAGCGCTCCGAGTGGAACCGCCGCATCGAGGACTCGCTGGGCGAGGCCGGACGCATCAAGAACGAGGCCGACGGCTACTACCAGACCAAGACGAACGAGGCCAAGGCGGTGGTCGCCGTGGCGCAGGCCGAGGCCGAAGGCGTCCGCAAGGAGGCCGAGGCGCTCGGCAAGCTTGGCGGCGACGCCTACGTGAAGATGCAGGTCGCCAAGCAGTTCGCCCAGAAGAAGATTCTCATCGTGCCCGGCTCCAACGTCTCGACCATGGACGTCAACCAGCTGATCGGCTACATCGAGAACCGGCGGCAGGTGGCGGCCGCGGCGACCGCGGCGGAAGCGGCCCCGGCGACTCCGGCGGAAGGCAACGGCAAGTGAGGAGGCGGCGGGTCGCCGGAGACTTGGCGGAGGCGATCTCCGCGGTGCCGTAGGTACCGCCTCATGATCAACGAAGAATGACCGGGAGGCCGGCGCTGCGAGCCACCCAGGCGTGGAGGCCGGAGCCGGCCGCGATCGCCGTGCCGTAGACGCCGGTCTCTCGGATCCAGGAAGACCCGCTCCAGCGCCAGATCTCGTTCCCGCCCGTCCCCGAGGCCGTCCCCACGGCGTAGACGGCGCCGTCTGGGCCGGCGCTGAGGTCGAGCCCGCCGCCGGGCATGACCTGCCAGCCGTTGCTGTACCGCCAGATCTCGCGGCCTGCGTTCACCACCCAGACGTTGCCAGCCGCATCCACCGTGATCCGCTCGCCCCCGCCGCTCAGAGGCGTCCAGCCGCTGCCGTTCCAGCTGGCCGGGACCTTGTTGGTCTGGAGGATCCAGACCTTGCCGCCCCCCGCCGCGACGTCGATCGCCGCTCCCGGCATGAGCTGCCACGAGCCGTTCCACTTGTAGATCTGCGCCGCGCGGTTGACGACCCAGACCTGGCCGGAGCCGTCCACCGCGATGCGGTACGCGCCGCCCGGGATCGGCGAGGAACCCGAGCTGGTGAGCTGCGCGATCGAGTCGTTGGGGCCGATGAACCAGACGGCTCCGTTGGCGCCCGCCGCGATGTCGGCGGCGACGACGCCGGTGGACGTCCAGCCGGCGGGGACCGTCGACGGCGTGGTGGTCGGCGTCGGCGGGATGGAGGTGGGCGTCGGCGGGATCGAGGTGGGTGTCGGCGCGGTGGGGCAGGTCGAGGCATCGCCCCGGTAGGTGCCGGAGAGGGCGCGGCACCACGTCGCGTCCATCGGCTTGCACGTGCCGTCCGGCAGGCTGCAGGCTCCGGTGGGAGGGCAGGCGGTGCCGATCCCCAGGAAGCTCTGGGCACCCGTGTAATCCGGCATGCAGGCGCCCGGAGCGGTCTGCTGGCACAACGGGCTGACCGGGCGGGTGCAGGCGCCGGTCGTGCAGACTGAGCCGTTGCCCTGGTAGGTGCCCTTCAGGCTGGTGCACCAGGTCGCGTCCATGACCTTGCAGCTTCCATCGGGAAGCTTGCAGCCGCCGGTGGGCGGGCAGGCGGTGCCGATCCCGAGAAACATGCGGGCAGACGTGAGATCCGGCATGCAACCGCTTTGGCCGGTCTGCTGGCACACCGGACTGATGGGGCTCGTGCAGGCGCCGGTCGTACAGACCGAGCCGTCCCCCTGATAGGCCCCCCTCAAGCCGGCACACCAGAAGGAATCGAGGGTCTTGCAGGTTCCATCGGGGAGCTTGCAGGCGCCGGCCGGCGGGCAGATCGTGCCGAGGCCCAGAAATTTCGTGGTCCCGTTCGGTTGGCCCCGAAGGCTGCAGGCGCCGGAGTCGGTGATCTGGCAGATCGGGCTGGTGAAGGTGGTGCAGGCCCCCGTCGTACAGGCCGTGCCGTCGCCCTGGTACGTGCCTCTCAGGCCCGCGCACCAGTAGGCGTCGAGAACCTTGCACGAGCCGTCCGGAAGCTTGCAGGCGCCGGCCGGCGGGCAGGTCGAGCCGTCCCCCAGATACTTCGTCGTGATGGACCCGGTCGCCATGCCCTGATTGAGGCACGTTGTCTGGTCCGTGACCTGGCAGATCGGGCTGTTGAAGGTGGTGCAGGCGCCGGTTCCGGCTAAGGCCTCGGAGGAGAGCATCAGCGAGGGGATGACCGCGAGAAAGAGCACCCACCGACGTCGCCTCATGGCTCGCCTCCTGACCGAGTGGAGACAATCTAGGACCGCGCCCGAGCAGAGTAAATACGTAGATGTACGTAATCCGGCGCGGCGGCGGCCGGGCGGTATCATCCGCCCCCCCATGGACTCCATCGTCATCCGCGGCGCGCGGCAACACAACCTCAAGAACCTCACCCTCAGCATCCCCAGGAACTCCCTGGTCGTCCTCACCGGCGTCTCCGGCTCCGGCAAGTCGAGCCTGGCCTTCGACACCCTCTTCGCCGAGGGGCAGCGGCGCTACGTGGAGTCGCTCTCGGCCTACGCGCGGCAGTTCCTGGAGCAGATGGAGAAGCCGGACGTGGACTCCATCGAGGGGCTCTCGCCGGCCATCTCCATCGAGCAGAAGACGACCTCCAAGAACCCGCGCTCCACGGTCGGGACCGTCACCGAGATCTACGACTACCTGAGGCTCCTCTACGCCTCGATCGGCAAGCCGCACTGCACGTCCTGCGGGCGCCAGATCTCGGCCCAGACGATCCAGCAGATGACCGACCGGGTGCTGGCGCTCCCCGAAGGGACGCGCTTCCTGCTCCTGGCCCCCTACGTGCGCGGCAAGAAGGGGGAATACAAGAAGCAGATGTCCGAGCTCGTCAAGCAGGGGTTCCTGCGGGCGAGGGTCAACGGGCAGATGGTGGAGCTGGCCGAGCCGCCCGAGCTCGACAAGCAGAAGAAGCACACCATCGAGGTCGTGGTGGACCGCCTGGTCGTGCGGCGCGACGACGAGATGCGCCTCCGCATCGCCGACTCGCTGGAGACCGCCACCAAGGTGGCCGGCGGGCTGGTGACCGTGGCGGTGGTCGGCGAGAAGCCCGGGGAGACGACCGACGAGACCCTCTCGACGGCCTACGCCTGCCCCGACTGCGGCACCTCGCTGGCGGAGATCACCCCGCGCCTCTTCTCCTTCAACTCGCCGTTCGGGGCCTGCCAGGGCTGCTCGGGGCTCGGCAGCGTGCAGACGGTGGACCCGGAGCGCATCGTGCCCGATCCGTCGAAGACGCTGAACGACGGGGCGCTGGCCCTCTTCAAGGCCGGCTCCACGCACTGGCGGCTGCGGCAGATCGAGCAGCTGGCCAAGCAGCTGAAGTTCTCCATGGACGTGCCCTGGAACAAGCTGCCCAAGGACGTCCGCGAGATCATCCTGCACGGCTCCGGCGAGCGCGAGATCAAGTGGAAGTGGAAGTCGGAGAAGGGGCAGTACGCCTGGTCCTCGGCGTTCAAGGGGCTCGTTCCGTCCATCGCGGAGAAGTACAAGGAGGCCGGCAGCGAGGAGCTGCGCGCCGAGCTCGAGGCGTTCATGTCGGCGACGCCTTGCGCCGAGTGCGGCGGGCGGCGCCTGAAGAAGGAAGCGCTGGCGGTGCTGGTGGACGGCCGGCCGATCGACGAGCTCACCAGCATGACGCTGGAGGACGCGCAGGCCTTCTTCACGCGCCTCTCGCCCACGGCGCGCGAGGAGGAGATCGCCGGCAAGATCCTCAAGGAGGTCCGCGACCGGCTCGGCTTCCTGAACGACGTCGGCATCGGCTACCTCTCGCTCTCGCGCGGCTCGGCCACGCTCTCCGGCGGCGAGGGGCAGCGGATCCGCCTGGCCACCCAGATCGGCTCCAAGCTGATGGGCGTCCTCTACGTGCTGGACGAGCCGTCGATCGGGCTCCACCCCAAGGACAACCGCAAGCTGATCGAGACGCTGATCGCCATGCGCGACCTCGGCAACACGGTGGTGGTGGTGGAGCACGACGAGGAGACGATCCGGGCCGCCGACCGGGTGGTGGACCTCGGGCCCGGCGCCGGCGTGCACGGCGGCGAGGTCGTCGGGGAGGGCACCGCCGACGAGCTGGTGCGCTTCCCCCGTTCGCTCACCGGCAAGTACCTGGCCGGTGAGCTGCGCATCCCGGTGCCGGCCAAGCGCCGCAAGGGGACCGGCAAGTCGCTGTCGGTGATCGGGGCCCGCGAGAACAACCTCAAGAAGATCACCGCGCGCTTCCCGCTGGGGCTCTTCACCGCGGTGACCGGCGTCTCCGGCTCCGGCAAGTCGACGCTGGTGAACGACATCCTCTACCGGGCCGCGGCGCGCCTCCTCTACGGCGCCGCCGACAAGCCCGGCGCGCACGAGCGCATCGAGGGGCTGGAGCACCTCGACAAGGTCATCGACATCGACCAGTCGCCGATCGGCCGGACGCCGCGCTCGAACCCGGCCACCTACACCAACGTCTTCAACCCGATCCGCGAGCTGATGGCCCAGGTGCCCGAGGCGCGGATGCGCGGCTACGGGCCGGGGCGCTTCTCCTTCAACGTGAAGGGGGGGCGCTGCGAGACCTGCGGAGGCGGCGGGCAGATCTCGATCGAGATGCACTTCCTGCCGGACATCTACGTCACCTGCGACGCCTGCGGCGGCAAGCGCTACAACCGCGAGACGCTGGAGGTGCGCTACAAGGGCCTCAACATCGCCGACATCCTGGCGCTCACCGCCGAGCAGGCGACCGAGGTCTTCGCCAACGTGCCGTCCATCAAGCAGGTCGTGGACACGCTGGTGGACGTCGGCCTGGGCTACATCCAGCTCGGGCAGCCGGCCACCACGCTCTCCGGCGGCGAGGCGCAGCGCGTCAAGCTGGCCAAGGAGCTGGCCCGCCGCGCCACCGGGCGGACGCTCTACATCCTGGACGAGCCGACGACCGGCCTCCACTTCGACGACGTCGAGAAGCTGCTCAAGGTGCTGCATGCCCTGGTCGACCGCGGCAACACCGTGATCGTGATCGAGCACAACCTCGACGTGGTGAAGACGGCGGACCGGGTGCTGGACCTCGGCCCCGAGGGAGGCTTCCGCGGCGGCGAGCTGGTGGCCGAGGGGACTCCCGAGGAGGTGGCGGCCCAGCCGCGCTCGGTGACCGGCCGCTACCTGGCCCCGCTTCTCGCGAGGCGGACCGCCGCCTGAGCGGGAGCGGCGGCGCTCCGTCGGCACGGCCAGCTGTCCTGGTTACAATCACCGGTTAGCCGTGATCACAGGCTTCAACACCGATATCAAGCACGGAGAGCGCGTCTTCCACGTGCAGACGGAGGACCGCGGGCTTTCGAATCCGGTGATCGAGTCGCTGGTCTACGTCGGCGGGGAGATCCTCCTCTCCAAGAAGAGCCCGTACAAGGAGCACGTCCATGACGGCCGGGTGGACGAGAAGGTCGTCAAGGAGCTCATGGATCTGCAGCACCGCCGGATCATCGAGGCGATCCGCCGCGGGCGCTTCGACAAGCAGGCGGTGGTCGCCGAGGTGCCGGCCGACGAGATGACCGACGGCGGCACGCCGTACAACCAGGTCTCGGCGGCGGCGGCGGCGGCGGCCGCGGCGATCCTCTCGTCCAAGAGCGGCGCGATGCCGGTGATGGGCGGCAAGCCCGCGTCCACACCCAAGGCGCCGGCCGTCACGCCGCGCCCCACGAGCTCGCCGAACGTGCCCACCCCATCGGACCGTACGCTCGACCAGGTCATCATGGATTACCTGGCCGCCGAGGCGGCCTCCGAGCACCTGATGCTGTCGGTGATGAAGGCGGGGGAGATCGTGGCCGGCGAGGCGGTGGTCCTGACGATCCGCGCCACCACCTCGCTGAACGAGAAGCCGATCGCCGGCGCCCACGTGTCGGTGCGCGTGGTCTCGACCGTGGCGCCGCCGCAGGTCATCTACCGCGGCGTCACCGGCAGCGACGGGCTGGTGAAGGCGAACTGTCAGGTTCCGGATACCGGTCCGGCCCAGGCGGCGCTCATCATCGCGGCCTCCTCGCCGCTGGGGAACAACGAGACCAAGGAGTTCATCAAGCGGAAGTCCAAGTAGCGCCGGTTGAGTTTTGAGTCCCCCTTCCCTATAGTCCGCCGTCCCAGGGGGCCGCTAGCTCAATTGGTAGAGCAAGAGACTCTTAATCTCTGGGTTGGGGGTTCGAGTCCCTCGCGGCTCACCATCGTCGACATGCGGCCGGCCTCAGGGCCGGCCGATTTCTTTACTGCGCGGCCCTGTTGCCAGGCCCGCGCCAGAGACTTCGCCTCGCGCAAGCGCGAGACGTCAGTTGGAGGCCCGATGCGTCTCTCGCGTCTGCTCCCGGCCGTCTTCGCCTGCCTATCCGCCTCGGCCTGGGCCGCCCGCCCGATGACGCTGCAGGACCTGTTGACGGCGATCCGCGTCACCGAGCCGCAGCTCTCCCCGGACGGCAAGTGGGTCGCCTACGTCCGCACCACCACCGACGTCGGCGCCGGCAAGCGCAACGGCGACCTCTGGCTGCGCCCCGCCGACGGGTCGGGGGAACCGCGGCAGCTCACCCGCTCCGAGAAGTCCGACTCGGCGCCGCGCTTCTCGCCGGACGGGCGGTCGATCGCCTTCCTCTCCAGCCGCGACGGCGCGCCGCAGGTCTACCTGCTGCCGCTGGCCGGCGGCGAGGCCAGGAAGCTGACCAGCCTCACCATGGGCGTCTCCGCGCCGCTGGTCTTCTCGCCGGACGGCAAGCGGGTCGCTTTCGTCTCCGACGTCTACCCCGAATGCGCCGACGAGGCCTGCAACAAGAAGCGGCACGACGACGCCGAGAAGACCCCGATCAGCGTCCACCATCTCACCCGGCTCCTCTACCGGCACTGGAACGAGTGGCGCACCGACGTGCGGCACCACGTGCTGGTGGCCGACGTCGAGAGCGGCGCGGTGAAGGACGTGACCCCGGGCGACTTCGACTCGCCGACCGTGCAGTACGAGGACGCGTCGATCGCCTTCTCGCCCGACAGCCGGGAGCTGGCGTTCGTCTCCAACCGCGCGGGACTGGACAAGGAAGCCTGGTCGACGAACATGGACGTGCTGGTGGTGCCGGTCGACGGCGGCGCCGCCGAAAAGGTCACCACCGGAAACGTGACCACCAGCAACGTGACCACCAGCAACGTGACCACCAGCAACGCTGCGGCCGACATCAACCCGCTCTGGCTGCCGGACGGCCGGCTCCTGGTGCGGGCGCAGCGGCGCGCCGGCTTCGAGGCCGACCGCTGGTATCTCGACGTCTACGACCGCAAGACCAAGACCAAGCGGACCCTCTTTCCCGAAGTGGACCTTTCGGTGGAGCAGGTGACCCTGTCGGACGACGGGCGCACCGTCTACTTCGTGGCCGAGGACAACGCGCGCGCGCACCTCTACAGCGTGCCGGTCGAGGGGGGGACGCCGCGGAAGCTCATCGAAGGGGGCGCGCTCTCGGCGGTCTCCGCCGGGAAGGACCGGCTCCTCTACCTGCGCGCCAGCCTCACCTCGCCGGCGGAGATCTACACCGCCGCGCTCGACGGCTCGTCGCCGAAGGCGATCACCCGCGAGAACGAGGCCTGGCGGCGCGAGGTGAGCTTCACCCAGCCGGAGAGCGCCACCGTCAAGGGGGCCGCCGGCGCCAGCGTGCAGTACTGGATCGTGAAGCCTCCCGACTTCGATCCGGCCAGGAAGTACCCGGTCGTCTTCATGATCCACGGCGGCCCGCAGGGCGCCTGGCTGGACGGCTGGTCGTATCGCTGGAACCCGTCGCTCTGGGCGGCGCAGGGGTGGGTGCTGGTCGCGCCGAACCCGCGCGGCTCCTCGGGCTTCGGCCAGAAGTTCCTGGACGAGGTCTCGCAGGACTGGAACGGCAAGGTGATGACCGACCTCTTCGCGGTCTTCGACGCCGTGGTGAAGCTGCCCTACGTCGACAAGGACCGGCAGGCCGTCGCCGGGGCCAGCTACGGCGGCTACGCGGTGAACTGGATCCTCGGCCAGACGCCGCGCTTCAAGGCGGCGGTCACCCACGACGGGGTCTTCAACCTGGAGTCGAACGACCTGGTCACCGAGGAGCTCTGGTTCACCGACTGGGAGCGCGGCGGCGAGCCCTGGAGCGCCAGGTCGCGCGAGGTGGTTGCCAAGCAGTCCCCGCACCTCTTCGCCCACAAGATCGTGACCCCGACGCTGATCATCACCAACGAGCTGGACTTCCGGGTGCCGGTGGACCAGGGGCTGCAGCTCTTCACGGTGCTGAAGCGGCGCGGCGTGCCGGCCGAGGCGCTGGTCTTCCCGGACGAGGGGCACTGGGTGCTCAAGCCGCACAACAGCCAGCGCTGGCACGAAACGGTCTTCGGCTGGCTCGGCAAGTACCTCAAGTAGACGCGCGTGAGCGCTGGCGTGCCGCCAGGAGCTGCAGAAGGAAACACGCCACCAGCGAGAGGAAGAGCGCGCCCCACGGCTCCTCGATCATGGTCAGCATCTGCAGGTTGTTCACCCCGACCAGCAGGAAGATGTAACCGGTGGCGCTGTAAATGAAGTAGCCGGGACCGCGCATCAGCGCCCCGAACGTGGCGCCGAGGAGGAGGTAGGCCTCACCCATGCGCGTCATGAACGCCAGGGTCCCGACGGCGGAGATGCTCGCCGCTTCGGGCGCGCTCGCCCGGATCCGGTGGCGCAGCAAGAACACCACCGCGGTCATGCCAGCGTAGAAGAGCACCTGGGCGAGCGGGAGCGGCAGGAAACCCGAAAGGCCGTAATTCGTGCCCTGCGCGGCGTAACGGAGGAGGTTGTTGTAGATGCCCTCGCGCCCCTCAGGCAGGAACGGCAGGAAACTGAGCCCGAAGACTCCCAGCGACGCCCCGAACAGCAACAGCGGCCGCAGCACGCCACGCCAGACGGACACCAGCACCGCCAGTACCACGAAGAACACGATGTGCTTGATCAGCAGGCCTGTGGTGAGCAGGAGCCAGACGCATGCGAGGCCCACGCCGCCGAGCGGCCTGAGCGAGAGGGCGATCGCTCCCAGGACCGGGAGGCTGGCGAGCGGCTCGATCTGTCCGTGGTGGCCGACCAACGCGATCGCGATGGGGTTGAGGGCGTAGGCGAGCATCGCCAGGCGGCCGGTGCCCGGCCGGTCGCGCTCGGCGATGACGCCGAGGAGCCAGGTGTTGCCGAGGTCGGCCAGCGTCAAGAACACCTTGACGGTGGCGTAGAGCGGCAGGCCGAAGGTGACCGCGATCCGTTTCAGAACCAGCAGGCAGTAGGCCCAGACCGGGCTGTAGTTGTAGCGGATCGTCTCCTTGTAGAGGTTCCCGCCCCGCTCCATGATCTCGGCGACGATCGCGAAGCTGGTCTGGTCGTAGTTGCCGTAGTTCCCGATCGCCAGCCAGAGCCGCAGCGCGAAGCCGGTCGCGACGGCGGCCAGGACCAGCCCCCGCCCGACGCTTTCTGGACGCTGCACGGACGCGAGTATGCCGCCCGCAAAATCACACCGCGGCCTGGTTCTGAAAGGCCAAGTGGCCGCCGAACCCACTGTGCGGTATAAACCGCCCCGCGCCGCGGCGGGAGTGGCGGAATGGCAGACGCGCCGGACTTAGGATCCGGTGGGGTGACCCGTGAGGGTTCAACTCCCTCCTCCCGCACCACACCTCCCCAGCAAAACGGAAGTGAGCAGATGATCACGTCCTTCGTCGACGAGTCCCCCACCAAGAAGGTCCTCACCTTCGAGGTTCCGCAGTCCGAGGTCAGGAAGGCCACCGAGGAGGCTGCCCGGCACATCGCCAAGGATGTCCGGCTGCCGGGCTTCCGGCCGGGCAAGGCTCCCCTCGGCATGGTGATGAAGCGCTTCGCCGAGAACATCCGGCAGGAAGTGCTGGAAGACCTCATCAACGCGCAGGTGGGGGAGGCCCTCAAGGAGAAGAAGCTGGTGCCGCTGGCGCGTCCCAAGGTGGACGACGTGAAGTTCGAGGAGAACGCCCCGCTCACGTTCAAGGTGGACCTCGAGGTCCGGCCGCAGATCGAGCCGAAGGACTACCGCGGGCTGAAGGTCCCGACCGAGTCCACCAAGCCCTCCGACGCCGACGTGGACGCCGTGCTGCAGCGGATGCGCGAGGAGCACGCGACCTACGAGCCGATCGACGACCGTCCCGCCGCCGACGGCGACTTCGCGCTGGTCGACATCAAGGGGAGCTTCCCCTACGGCGACGGCAAGGACTTCGAGAGCGACAAGGTGCTGCTGGAGATCGGCGGCGACGAGACCATGACCGAGATGTCGGCGAACCTCCGGAACGCCGAGCCGGGCATGACCATCAGCTTCCAGAAGGACTGGCCGGAAAACGTGCCCGACCCTCAGTTCGCCAGCAAGACGGTCCTCTACCACGTCACCCTGGTCGCCCTGAAGGCGCGGGTGCTGCCCGAGGTGGACGACGAGCTGGCCCGCACGATCCTCACCCCGCGCGAGGGAGAGGCGCCCGAAGGAGCCGACCTGGCGATGCTGCGGCAGAAGATCGCCGAGTCGCTGGAGAGGGAGAAGGAGCGCGAGCTGCGCGACAAGAAGCGGCGCGCGGTGCTCGATCAGCTGCTGGCGCTGAACCCGGTGGACGCGCCGGAGTCGATGGTGGAGGCCGAGGTCGACTCGGCGCTCAAGGAGTACGCCCGGCATCTGACCCGCGGCGGCGTCGACCTGAAGAGCGCCAAGGTGGACTGGAACGCGCTGCGCAACGAGGCGCATCCCTCGGCCGAGCGCCGGGTCAAGGAGTACCTCCTCCTCGACGCGGTGGGGGATGCCGAGACCGTGACCGTCACCGACACCGAGCTGGACGCCGAGCTGCGCCGGCGCGCGCCGGCGATGGGAGTGAGCTTCGCCGAGCTGAAGGCGGCGCTGGTCAAGAACCAGCGGCTGGAGGGCGTCCGCGAGGAGGTCCGGATCGAGAAAGTGGTGGACTTTCTGCTCGCCGAGTCCGTCACGGCGGGATGAGTGATACTCCGGCCATGAGCTTCCTGATCCCCTACGTCATCGAGCAGACCAACCGCGGCGAGCGCTCTTACGACATCTATTCACGCCTGCTCAAGGACAACGTCATCTTCCTCGGCTCCTCGATCAACGACGACGTGGCCAACGTCATCATTGCCCAGATGCTCTTTCTGGAGGCCGAGAACCCGGAGAAGGACATCACCGTCTACATCAACTCCCCGGGCGGCTCGGTCTCGGCCGGCCTGGCGATCTACGACACCATGCAGTACGTGAAGCCCGACGTGGCGACCTACTGCCTCGGGCAGGCCGCCTCGATGGCCGCCATCCTCCTGGCCGGCGGGGCGAAGGGAAAGAGAGCCGCGCTCCCGAACGCCCGGATCCTCATCCATCAGCCGCACGGCGGCGTGGAGGGGCAGGCCTCGGACGTGGAGATCCAGGCCCGCGAGATGCTGCGGATGAAGCGGCGGCTCAACGAGATCCTGGCACACCACACCGCACAGTCCATCGAGCGCGTGGAGAAGGACACCGACCGCGACAACATCTTCGAGCCGGAGGCGGCGCGCGAGTACGGGCTGATCGACTCGGTCATCAAGAGGCGTGACTGAAGTCACTCCATCCGCTCACTTTTGACAGGGGAATCACCAAGACCGTCCGGACGTTGGGAAGGACGGTAGAATCCGCTGGGGGTCCACCCCAGGAAGGCTCTCGGTAGGTCACGATGACGAAGAAAACGGGCTCAGGCGACGTCCTCCGCTGCAGCTTCTGCAACAAGTCCCAGCGGGACGTGAAGAAGCTCATCGCCGGACCTACCGTCTACATCTGCGACGAGTGCGTCGACATCTGCCTCGACATCATTGCCGAGGACCGCGTGCTGGACCAGGCAAAGCCGGAGACCAGGCTTCCCAAGCCGCGCGAGATCAAAGAGTTCCTCGACGAGTACGTCATCGGGCAGGAGCAGGCGAAGAAGAAGCTCGCGGTCGCCGTCTACAACCACTACAAGCGGATCGACTACTTCGAGAAGAACCGCAAGCTGGACGTCGAGCTTCAGAAGTCGAACATCCTGCTGATCGGCCCGACCGGCACCGGCAAGACGCTCCTGGCCCAGACGCTGGCCAAGATGCTCTCGGTCCCCTTCACCATTGCCGACGCCACCACGCTGACCGAGGCCGGCTACGTGGGCGAGGACGTCGAGAACATCATCCTGAAGCTCTACCAGGCCGCCGGCCAGGACAAGGAGAAGACCGAGCGCGGCATCGTCTACATCGACGAGATCGACAAGATCGCCCGCAAGGGAGAGAACCCGTCGATCACCCGCGACGTGTCCGGTGAGGGAGTCCAGCAGGCGCTGCTGAAGATCCTCGAGGGCACGGTCACCAACGTCCCGCCGCAGGGTGGGCGCAAGCATCCGCACCAGGAGTTCATCCAGATCGACACCACGAACATCCTCTTCATCTGCGGGGGAGCGTTCGTCGGCCTGGAGGATCTCATCGGCCGCCGCCTCACCGAGAAGACGATGGGCTTCGGCGCCAAGATCACCTCCAAGAAAGAGAAGCGCGCCGGCGATCTGCTGGACAAGGTGCACCCCGAGGACCTCATCAAGTTCGGCATGATCCCCGAGTTCGTCGGGCGCGTGCCGGTCGTCGCCAGCCTGCACGACCTCGACCGCGGAGCGCTGATCGCCATCCTCAAGGAGCCGAAGAACTCGCTGATCAAGCAGTACCAGACGCTCCTCGACTTCGAGAACGTCAACCTCCGCTTCACCGAGGACGCGCTCGAGGGGATCGCCGAGGAGGCGCTGACCCGCAACGTCGGCGCCCGCGGCCTGAAGATCATCCTCGAGGAGCTGATGCTCGACGTGATGTACCGGGTCCCCTCGGAAGAGGAGATCGAAGAGTGCGTCATCACGCGCGACGTCGTTCTGCGCAGGGCAGCACCGATCCTCTCGCTACGGAAGGCGGGATAGTCCGAGACTTCCATCGGTCTGTCCTGCATGTTCGGGGGGCGCTCCAAGACCGCGCCCCCCAAGCCCCCCCAGGCCAGGCGCTTCGGTCCTTGAATTGCATGTCCTCGCTCACGGAAGGGCCTTCCGTCGCTTTTTGTCCCTTTTTGTTGAGGTGAACCTCCCATGACCGTCCTGAACTTCCCAGACTCGACCAATCCGGACCTGAAGACGCTGCCGCTCGTCCCGCTGCGGGACATGGTCGTCTTCCCGCGGATGATGGCGCCGTTCGTCGTCGGCCGCGCCTCGTCCATCGCGGCCCTGGAGGCCGCGCTGACGACCCCGGAGAAGGCGATCTTCCTGGCCGCCCAGAAGGACCCGAAGATCGACGAGCCGGCCGCGCGCGACATCCACGAGATCGGCGTGGTGGCGTCGGTGGTGCAGTCGCTGAAGCTGCCCAACGGCCACATCAAGGTCATGGTCGAGGGCCTCAACCGCGGCCGCATCCGCGGCTGGATGCCGGGCACGTCGTTCCTGCAGGTGGCGGTCGAGCGGCTGGAGGCGAGGATCACCGGCTCGGCGGCGTCGGAAGTGACGCCCTACATGCAGAAGGTGCTGTCCGTTTTCGAGCAGTACGCCAAGCTGTCGCATCACCTGGCCTTCGAAGGGCTGGTCACCTCTCTGAAGATGGACGACCCGGATGTCTTCGCCGACATGCTGGCCGGGCACCTCCCCACCTCCATCGGCACCGCCGAGAAGCAGGCGCTCCTCGAGACGGTGAACCCGCTGGAGCGCCTCCAGAAGCTCCAGGACCTGCTGGACGTCGAGATCGAGAAGATCAACATCGACCGGCGGATCAACAACAAGGTCAAGAAGCAGATGGAGCGGGCCCAGAAGGAGTACTACCTCAACGAGAAGATCAAGGCGATCCACCAGGAGCTCGGCAAGAAGGACGAGCGCTCCGACGAGGTGGAGGAGCTGCGCGCCAAGATCGAGAAGGCCGGGATGTCCAAGGAGGTCAAGGAGAAGGCGCTGGCCGAGCTGAAGCGGCTCGAGGCCATGCCCAGCGTCTCCGCCGAGGCCACCGTCTCGCGCAACTACATCGACTGGCTGGTCTCGGTCCCCTGGAAGAAGTCCTCGCGCGAGATGCGCGACATCAAGCACGCCGAGAAGATCCTCAACGAGGACCACTTCGGCCTGGAGAAGGTCAAGGAGCGCATCCTGGAGTTCCTGGCGGTGCGCCAGCTGGTGACCGAGACCAAGGGGACGATCCTCTGCTTCGCCGGTCCGCCGGGCGTCGGCAAGACGTCGCTGGCCAAGTCGATCGCCCGCTCCATGAACCGCAAGTTCGTGCGCCTCTCGCTGGGCGGCGTCCGTGACGAGGCCGAGATCCGCGGCCACCGGCGCACCTACATCGGCGCCTTCCCCGGGCAGATCATCCAGATGATGAAGAAGGCCGGCACGGTGAACCCGGTCTTCCTGCTGGACGAGGTCGACAAGATGTCGATGGACTTCCGCGGCGACCCGTCGGCGGCGCTCCTGGAGGTCCTCGACCCCGAGCAGAACCACGCCTTCGTCGACCACTACCTCGACGTGGAGTACGACCTCTCCAAGGTCATGTTCATCGCGACCGCCAACGTGGTGCATCCGATCCCGCCGGCGCTGAAGGACCGCATGGAGATCATCACGCTCTCCGGCTACACGCCGAACGAGAAGCTGGCGATCGCCAAGCAGTTCCTGGTGCCCAAGCAGGTCAAGGAGAACGGCCTCAAGCCGGCCGACGCGCAGTTCGAGGACGGCGCGGTCTACGGCCTGGTGGAGAAGTACACCCGCGAGGCCGGGGTGCGCAGCCTGGAGCGCGAGATCGCCTCGGTCTGCCGCAAGATCGCCCGCAAGGTCGTCGGCAAGGATGTCGAGACGCCGGTCGTCGTCACCGCCGACAACCTCGGCGGCTTCCTCGGCAAGCCGAAGTTCCGCCTCAACAAGAAGGGGGAGAAGGCCGAGATCGGCCTGGCCACGGGGCTGGCCTGGACCGAGGCCGGCGGCGACGTGCTGCACATCGAGACGACGCTGATGCGCGGCAAGGGCAACCTGGTGCTCACCGGGCAGCTCGGCGACGTGATGCAGGAGTCGGCCCGCGCGGCGCTCTCCTACGTCAGGACGCGGGCCGAGCTCTACGGCGCCGACCCCGACTTCTACGAGAAGAAGGACATCCACGTGCACATCCCCGAGGGCGCCATCCCCAAGGACGGGCCGTCCGCGGGCATCACCATGGCGACCTCGATCCTCTCGGCGGTCACCCGCATCCCGATCCGCAAGGACCTGGCGATGACCGGCGAGATCACGCTGCGCGGCAAGGTCCTGCCGGTCGGCGGTATCAAGGAGAAGCTCCTGGCCGCCTACCGCGCCGGCATCACCACCCTCGTCCTCCCAAGGGAGAACGAGAAGGACCTCGATGACATCCCGGAGGAGATCCGCAACATCATCGAGTTCCACCTGGTGGAAGACGTGGACGAGGTCGTCCGCATCGCCCTCGAGGGAGGGCCCTCACCCGTCGCGGTCAACGTCGTCACCGCCGCGGAGGGGACTCTCCCGCCTTCTCCAGGACTGGCTCATTAAGATCTGAAGGGCCGCCTGACGGCGGCCCTGTTTCGGGCACCCCGCTCTTTTCGTATACTCTCGGGCGCAACCTGGACCTCAGGTTCCGCGTTTCTCCTCTAGGGAGGCTCTCCCTATCGGAGCCTCTTTCCTCCGTCGTCCATCCGACACAATTCGATGAAGACACTGGTCACGCATTCGCACGCCTCGGCTGGCGGCAGCGCCGTCACCGCTCGTTCTCTGCTCGGAAAGAGCGTCCAGCTCGTGCTGGCCGCGCACGCCGCCGGAGAGAGGCCGAGCCTCGCGCTGCCCTCGGTGGCCGTCCTGGGCCGCTCCAACGTAGGAAAGTCCAGCCTGCTGAACGCTCTCCTGAGCGTGAAGGTCGCCAAGGTCTCGCAGACGCCCGGCCGCACGCAGGCGCTGTACTGGTATCGCGTGGACGAGCGGTTCCACATCGTCGACTGCCCGGGATACGGTTACGCGCGGGTGTCGAAGAAGGCGCGCGAGGGCTTCTCGGATCAGATCGAGCGCTTCCTCGTCGAGCCGCCCCGCCCCGCCGCTGCCCTGCTCCTGATCGACGGCCGGCTCGAGCCGCAGGACTCCGACCGCTCGATGGCTCTCTTCCTGCAAGAGGCGGGTGTCCCGACCGTGGTGGCCGCCACCAAGTGGGACGCCGTGAAGTCCTCGGTGCGGGTACGCCGGCTCCGAGAGCTGGCGGCCGAATACCAGACCCCGGATCGCCCCCTCCTCCCCGTCTCGTCCGAGACGGGGGAAAACCTCCCGGACCTCGGGCGAAAGCTCAAGCAGCTCGCCCTCGAAGGAGCCCAGCATGCCTCGTCGTAAAGCCCCAGGCGCCGACTACGCCGTGCCGACCATCGACCCCCGCGAGCTCCCCAACGACGTGGAAGAGGTCGCCCCGCACGACGAGCCGATGCTCGACATCCGGACCCTGCACAACACCGCCATGCCGCAGCTCCTGAAGCACGCGTCGGAGCTGGACGTCGAGGGCGCCGCCGCGCTGCGCAAGCAGGAGCTGATCTTCAAGATCCTCCAGGCGCAGACCGAGCGGATGGGCCTCATCTTCTCGGAAGGCGTGCTCGAGGTGCTGCCGGACGGGTTCGGCTTCCTGCGCGCTCCCGAGTACAACTACCTGGCCGGCCCCGACGACATCTACGTCTCGCCGTCCCAGATCCGCAAGTTCGGCCTGCGCACCGGCGACACGATCTCCGGCCAGATCCGGCCCCCCAAAGAAGGGGAGCGGTACTTCGCGCTCATCAAGGTCGAGGCGGTCAACTTCGAGCATCCCGACGTGGCCCGCGAGAAGATCCTCTTCGACAACCTCACGCCGCTCTACCCGCAGGAGCGGGTGCGGCTGGAGACGCCGAACCTGTCGTCGCGGGTGCTCGACCTGATCGCCCCGATCGGCAAGGGGCAGCGCGGGCTGATCGTGGCGCCGCCGCGCACCGGCAAGACCATGCTGCTGCAGTCCCTGGCGAACTCCATCACCACCAACCACCCGGAGATCACCCTCATCGTGCTGCTGATCGACGAGCGGCCCGAAGAGGTGACCGACATGCAGCGCTCGGTGCGCGGCGAGGTCATCAGCTCGACGTTCGACGAGCCGGCCACCCGCCACGTGCAGGTCGCCGAGATGGTCATCGAGAAGGCCAAGAGGCTGGTCGAGCACAAGCGCGACGTGGTCATCCTGCTGGACTCGATCACCCGCCTGGCGCGCGCCTACAACACCACCTGCCCGCCGTCGGGCAAGGTGCTCTCCGGCGGCGTCGACGCCAACGCGCTCCAGAAGCCGAAGCGCTTCTTCGGGGCGGCCAGGAACATCGAGGAGGGTGGCTCGCTCACGATCATGGCGACCGCGCTCATCGACACCGGCTCGCGGATGGACGACGTCATCTTCGAGGAGTTCAAGGGGACCGGCAACATGGAGGTCCACCTCGACCGGCGCCTGGTCGACCGGCGCGTCTTCCCGGCAATCGACATCAACAAGTCGGGAACCCGCAAGGAAGAGCTGCTGCTGGAGAAGCTGGAGCTCAACCGGGTCTGGATCCTGCGCAAGGTGCTCACGCCGCTGTCCACGGTGGAGGCGATGGAGCTCCTCCTGGAGCGCCTCGACAAGACGAAGAGCAACAGCGAATTCCTGTCCTCGATGAGCGCTGGATAGTCGCAGGAGCCACGCGAGATCCGCTCCTATCGCCGGCTGAGGCCCAGGATGGACAGGAAGAAGCTCGACAGCACGGCGTGGGCGCCCAGCGCCAGCAGGGTGACTCCCGGGATCATCAGCCTCATCGTCTCGCCGTAGTAGAGGTCGCCCCAGGCGACGCTGGCCCACCTCCGGATCACCAGCGCGATCAGGATGGCTCCGATCAGGAGCAGCCCGCCACCGGCGATGAGGCCGCCCTCCAGCGTCACCTGCCGGATGACCCGGCTGGCGCGCGGGTCGTCCGGCAGGAGGCCCTCGGACATCGCGAACATCTTCGAGAAGACGGCGAAGGTGGCCGCCTGTACGCCGACCAGGATCATCGCGGCCGCGCCGAGCATCGTGTGCACGTCGAGGTTGACGCCACCCAGGCGACGCGGTCCGGGGAGGACCAGCAGCATCAACGCGGTTCCGATCGCCGACACCAGCATGCCGGGCCACAGGAAGAGCCAGCGAGGCGAGTAAATCAACAGAAACCGCAAATGCCGCCAGCCGTCGCGCCAGGTCCGCAGGTGCGGCGGGCGCGAGCGACCGTCGCGCCGCAGCGTCACCGGGATCTCGGAGATCGAGAGGCCGAAGAGCGCCGCCTTCACCACCATCTCGCTGGCGAACTCCATTCCCAGCGTGCGCAGGCCCATCCTGGCGACCGCGTCCTTCCGGAAGCCGCGCATGCCGCAGTGGAAGTCGGTGCAGGGGACACGGAAGAAGAGGCGCCCCAGCCCGGTGAGCACCGGGTTGCCCAGGTATCGGTGGAGGAACGGCATCGCGCCCTCCTCGATGCGCCCGGCGAAGCGGGAGCCCATCACCAGGTCGTGACCCTTCTCGAGCTCGGCCACGAACGCCGGCACCGCTGCGAAGTCGTAGCTGTCGTCGGCGTCCCCCATCACCACGTAGCGGCCGCGTGCCGCCTGGATGCCGCCCAGGAGCGCCGCCCCGTAGCCGCGCACCGCCACCGGCACCACCCGCGCGCCGGCCTCCTCGGCCAGGCGCTGCGAGCCGTCGGTCGAGCCGTTGTCGGCCACCACGACCTCGCCGGCCAGGCCGGCCGCGCGCAACGCCGTCAACGCCGCGGTCACGCAGCGAGCGACCGTCTCCGCCTCGTCCAGGCAGGGCATCACCACGGACACCAGGAGCTCGTCCACGTTCGGCGACGCGTAGTCTGGCATGGCCCGTGCGCGCGTATGATCGTGTAGCCGGGGTGCGTCCGGCACGAGGGCTCATGAATCTCGATATCCGCGTCTCGCTCGTTGACTTCGTCAACGCGTGGCCCGTCACCTGGGGTTTCCTGCGGGGGGCGGTCGACGGAGTCGAATGTGTCACCGACGTACCCTCGGCCTGTGCCGAACGCCTGGCGCGAGGGGAGGTGGACGCCGGCCTGGTTCCCTCGATCGAGGCGGCTCGCATCCCCGGGATCCGCATCGTGCGCGGCGTCGGCATCGCCTCCAAGGAACGGGTGCGCAGCGTGCTGCTGGCGTCTCCGCGGCCCCTGGAAGAGGCGCGCAGCGTGGCGCTGGACAGCTCGTCGCGCTCGTCGGCGGCGATGGCGCAGATCCTCTTCGAGGACCTCCTGGGCGTGAGGCCCGAGTACCACTCCGCCGCCGCCGACCTCGAGGAGATGCTGCGCCATCACGACGCCGCGCTGCTGATCGGCGATCCGGCGCTGAAGGCCGACCTTTCAGAGCTCCACGTGCTGGACCTCGCCGAAGGCTGGCACCGGCTCACCGGGCTGCCCTTCGTCTTCGCGGTCTGGGCGGTGCGTCCGTCGATCGCCCCCGAGCCGTTCCTCTGGTCGCGCGACTACGGCAAGCGGCGCTGGGAAGAGGTCCTCGACTTCTCGGTGCAGCGCACCAAGCTGCCGCGGCCGCTGCTGGCCGAGTACCTGCAGGGCAACCTGCACCACGACCTGGAGCAGGACGACGAGAAGGGGCTGGCCGAGTTCTACCGGCGCGCCGCCGCCCGCGGGCTGCTGCCCTCGGCCGACGTGCCGCCGTTTGCCGGCGTGCCGCTCGTCCCCGTCCGCGAGCGCTGAGCGTGCTGCAAACGGAGGCGGTGCTCCCCAACCCGCCGGTCCCGGGCCTCGGCGGCTCGGCCAGCGTACGGGAGATCCTGGCGCGGACCGTCGGCGGAGAGCGGCTCCCGCCGGAGGACGCCCTCACGCTGCTGCGCGAGGCGACGCTGCTGGAGCTGGGGAGCGCGGCCAACACGGTGCGCCAGCGGCACAATGACCCGGCGGTGGCCACCTACCAGGTGGATCGCAACATCAACTACACGAACGTCTGCGTCTACCGCTGCACGTTCTGCGCGTTCTACCGCCCGGCCGGCCACGAGGAAGGCTACGTCCTGCCGCTCGCCGAGATCGGTCGCAAGGTGGAGGAGACGCTGGCGCTGGGCGGCACCGGGGTGCTGCTGCAGGGGGGCGTCCACGCCGAGCTGCCGTTCGCGTTCTACCAGGAGCTGCTCGGCTTCCTGCGCGACCGCTATCCGCGCGTCCACCGGCACGCGCTCTCGGCGCCGGAGATCTACTTCCTCTCCAAGAAGGAGCGTTGGTCGATCCGCGAGACGCTCTCGCGGCTGAAGGACGCGGGCCTGATGTCGGTGCCGGGGGGCGGGGCGGAGATCCTCGACGACGACGTGCGTAAACGCATCTGGGCGCTCACCAAGGCGCCGGTCTCGAAGTGGTCGGAGGTGCACCGCGAGGCGCATCGCCTCGGCATGGCGACGACGGCCACCATGATGTTCGGCGTGGGCGAGACCCTCGAGCAGCGCCTTCATCACCTGGACGTCGTCCGCGCGCTCCAGGACGAGGCGCTGGCCGAAGGAGCCGAGTCCTTCACCGCCTTCATTCCCTGGACCTTCCAGGAGGAGAACACCGCCCTCGACGGCAAGGTGGAGACCGCCGGAGGGCCCGACTACCTGCGCATGCTGGCCTTCGCGCGGCTCTACCTCGACAACCTGCCGCACGTGCAGGGCTCCTGGCTGACCCAGGGGAAGAAGATCGGACAGGTGTCGCTCTTCTTCGGCGCCGACGACCTCGGCTCGATCATGATCGAGGAGAACGTGGTGGCCGCCGCCGGCGCGCACAACAGGACGACGCGCCAGGAGATGATCGACCTCATCGAGGACGCGGGCTTCACGGCCCGCCAGCGCGGCTCCGTCTACGAGCGGTGCGACCAACTTTGTTGCGAGGGAACCCGCCAGGCTTCGGGTTCCCCCGCGCCCCCTCCGCAGCCGCGCTAGAGCTGCTTCAGCGCGTCCACCGCGCGCTCGATCGTCTCCTCCGGCACCGAGAACGACATCCGTACGTGCCCCTCGCCGGCCGCTCCGAACGCGCTGCCCGGCACGCAGGAGAGGCGCGCTTCCTTCAGCAGCCGCTCGGCGGCCGCCGCTGAGTCGGTGCCCAGGGCGACCGGCAGCCGGGCGAACAGGTAGAGCGCGGCCTTCGTCGGCGCGACCTCGAAGCCGGCCGAGCGCAGCCCCTCGCAGAGGCGGTCCCGCCGCTTCACGTAGCCGCGTCGCCACTCCTCGCGAATCGAGGCCGGCGTGTCGAACGCCGCCACCGCCGCCCACTGGTTGGGAGTCGCCACGCCGTTGGAGCCGTAGAGGATCGCGCTGCGCAGCGCCGGCAGCGCCGCCGGCGGAGCCACCAGGTAGCCGACGCGCAGCCCGGTCATGGCGAACGTCTTGGAGAACGTGAAGGCGGTGATGGTCCGCTCGAACATGTCCGGCAGCGATGCCATGGAGACGTGCGCCGAATGGTCGTAGACGAGCTCCTCGTAGGCCTCGTCGGCGATCACCGTGAGCTCCTTGTCCTCGGCCAGCTCGGCGATCGCCTCCACCTCGAGCGGCGTGAAGAGGCGTCCGGTCGGGTTCACCGGCGAGTTGAAGAGGAGCACCCGCGTCTTCGGGGTGATCGCCTTGGCGACCGCCTCGGCCAGAGGCTGCGGCCCCTCGAGGCCCAGCACCGGCACCTCCACCGGCACGCCGCCGTGCACCCGGACCATGTCGGCGTAGGGGGTCCAGTAAGGGGAGAGGAGCAGCACCTCGGTGCCGGGGTCCACCAGGACGGACAGCGCCGCGAAGATCCCCTGCGCCGCGCCGTTGGTGACCAGGATGGAGTCGAGGGTCGCAGCGCGGAAGGCGTTCTTGACGATCACCTTCTGCAGCAGCCGCTGCCGCAGCTCGGGGATACCCGCCGTCGGCGCGTAGCGCGTCTTGCCTTCCAGAGCCGCCCGCCCCAGCGCCTCGGCGATGGGCGCCGGCGTCGCGCCGAACGGCTCGCCGCCTTCGAGGCGGATCAGCGGCTCGCCGCGCGCCTCCATCTCCATCGCCGCGTTCCGGATGCGCGCGATGGCCGAGAAGCCGACACCATCCCAGCGGGCGGCGATCATCGGGCCGGGTCCGCTCCGCCGGAGGGGTAGACGCGCAGCGTCGCAGGGGAACCTGGCGGAACGAGGTTCCCCTGATCCATTACAGCTTTTCGGAGATGGACTTGGCCTGCAGGAACAGCCCCAGGTAGTCGCGCCCGCCGGCCTTGCTGTCGGTGCCCGACATGTTGAAGCCGCCGAAGGGATGCACGCCGACCAGCGCGCCGGTGCACTTGCGGTTGATGTAGAGGTTGCCGCAGAAGAGGCGCCGCTTGGCCTCGGCCACGTGGTAGCGGTCACGCGACCAGAACGCGCCGGTCAGCCCGTACTCGGTGTCGTTGGCCAGCGCCAGCCCGTGCTCGAAATCGCGCGCCTCGATGATCGACAGGACCGGCCCGAAGATCTCCTCCTGGAAGAGTCGGTGCGAGGCCCGTACGTTGCCGAAGACGGTGGGCGCCACGAAGTTGCCGACCTTCGGGTCCCAGGTCCCGCCGGCCAACAGCCGCGCTTCCTTCCTGCCGACCTTGATGTAGTCGGTCACCGTCTTCATCTGACGCTCCGAGGCGACCGGGCCGATCGCGTTCTTGTACTCCTTGGGCGGGCCGAGCGTCAGCTTCTCGGTCCGGGCCACCACCGCGTCGACGAAGCGCTTGTAGAGCCGCCGGTGGACGATGAGGCGCGAGCAGGCCGAGCACTTCTGCCCCTGGAAGCCGAAGGCCGACGATACCGCCGCCTGCACCGCCTCGTCGAAGTCGACGTCGTCGTCGATCAGGATGAAGTCCTTGCCGCCCATCTCCAGCACGGTGCGCTTGATCCAGCGCTGCCCCGGCGCCAGCTTGGAGGCCTTCTCCTGGATCGTCAGCCCGACGGCCTTCGAGCCGGTGAAGGAGATGAAGCGGATCTTGGGGTGGCCGACCAGGAAGTCGCCGACCTCGCCGCCCGGCCCGGGCAGGTAGTTCACGACGCCCGGCGGCATGCCGCTCTCCTCGAGGAGCTGGAAGGAGCGCCAGGCGATCAGCGGCGTGTCCGACGCCGGCTTGAGGAGCACGGCGTTTCCGGTGACCGCCGCGGCCACCGTCATGCCCAGCATGATCGCGACCGGGAAATTCCAGGGCGGGATCACCACGCCGGTGCCGAGCGGCAGGTAGAGCGATTCCGGGTACTCGCCGCGATAGGGCGTCACCGGGATCTCGCCTCCCCAGCGCATGGCCTCGCGGGCGTAGAACTCCAGGAAGTCGATCGCCTCGGCGACCTCGACGTCGGCCTCCGGCCAGGTCTTGCCGATTTCCAGGACCATGATGGCCGAGAAGTCGTGCTTGCGCTCCCGCATGCGCCGCGCCGCCCGCAGCAGCACGGTGGCCCGTTCCCGCGGCGGCAGCTCCCCCCAGGCCGGCTGCGCGCGCAGGGCGGCGTCCATGGCGCGCTGCGCCAGCGCCTGGTCGGCCATGTGGTGGCGTGACAGGACCTGCGAGCGGTCGGCCGGGTTGGTGCTCTCCAGCATCCGTCCGGAGCGGACGCGGCGGCCGCCGATGACCAGCGGCACCTCCTCGCCGGCGGCGCGCTCGGCGCGGGCCAGGGCGGCCTCGAACGCCGAGCGGTTCTCGGCCTGGGTGAAGTCGGTGAACGGCTCGGTACGGAACTCTTCGAGCATACGGCGGGCATCCTATCGCATGGGTCCTGCTACAGTCCGGGCGCGAAAGGACCAAACGCATGACCGTGGAAGAGCTCAAGGCGAAGCTGGACGCCGGCGACGCTCCCCTGCTGCTGGACGTTCGCGAGGCGTTCGAGCTGGGCATCGCCGCGTTCCCGATGCCGGTCGTCCACATCCCCATGGGCGCGCTTCAGGCGCGCCACACCGAGCTGCCCAAGGACGCTCCCATCGTCTGCGCCTGCCGCAGCGGCAGCCGCAGCGCGCAGGCGGCGCAGTTCCTCAGGCAGCGCGGCTACGACGCCGTCAACCTCGAGGGGGGCATCCTGGCCTGGTCGCGCAACATCGACCCGCTGGTTCCCCAATATTGATTCCCAAACGGCGTTTGTGTGACGATTTGCATGCGACGCCGTTGAAGGGCTGAGGGGAAGGGGAGCGCCCATGACCGACGGAGAGAAGGTCCGGGCCTTCGTGGAAGACCTGCTCCGGAGAGACAAGGCGCTCACCGAGCGCCAGGTGAAGGCGGCCATCGGCAAGGCCTTCCGCACCAGCCCGCGCGGCGTCGGGGCCGCGGTCATCCGCGACGTCCGCAAGGCGCTCGGGATCGACCGCCCCGGGGCGATCGGCTACGCCAGGTCGCTGCTCGCCAAGGACCCCGCCATGGAGGCGCGCAAGGTGATGGACGCGGTCTCGGAGCGGTTCGGGATCCGCCTCGGGCCGCCGGACGTCTCCCGCCTGAGGCCCCGCAAGGCGAAGACCGGAAGGAAGCCGAAGGGGGGCGCCCAGCCGCCGGCCCCCGCCGTCCCGGGCATCGCCTCGGGCGGGCGCGGCAAGGGGGACGTCACGGTCACGTTCCAGGGCAGCGGCTCGCCGGCCGACCTGGCGACGTTCTTCCTCGAGCTCGGGAGGAAGTAGGTTAGCCTGCGGTTCGCGTGGACGACGCTCCTGCCGCTCCTCTGAGCCCGGGCCGCGCCGGACGGGCCTTGCGGCTGCTGGGGCTGCCCGCCGCGGCCCTCGTCATCGTCTCGTTTCACGCCGCCGCACGGGACTACTACTCGGGATTTCGCGTTCCGCAGGGGCTGGGCATGGATTCCATGCTGCCGGAGGAGTTGGCGCACTACCTGCTTTTCTTCGTGTACGGATCGGTCGCCACCGTCCTGCTCACGATCGGTCTGCTCGCGACGCCGCTGCCCGACCGAGTGATCAGTGCGTTCCGCCTCCTCGCGCGACGACGACCAGTGGCGCTGGCGCTCGTCGTCGCGGTGGGCGTAGCCGTCGCCTGTTGGTTGCTGAAGACGCGCGCCATGGACGGCGGCGTCCTCACCGACGACGAGCACGTGTACAGCTTCATCGCACAGACGCTGCGCACCGGCTCGGTCACCGCGCCGTCGATGAAGGGGGACTACGAGTTCTTCTCCGAGCAGTTCGTGGTGCACAACGACCACGTCCGTTTCGGGAAATACCCGATCGGGCATCCGCTGTTCCTGGCCGTCGGGCAAGCTCTGGGCGCCGAGGATGCGGTCGTTCCGATCCTGACCGGTGTCCTCGCGCTGCTGGTCGCCTGGATCGGGTTGATGGAGTTCTCGGCGCCGATCGCCTGCCTATCGCTCGCTTTCTTCGCGATCTCTCCACAGGTGCTCCTGACCGGGGCGACCAAGCTGTCCCAGCCGACGTGCGCCGTTTGCCTGCTCGGCGCGATTGGCTGCCTTTTCCGGCTGGCCCGCGCCGAGGGACCGGCGTGGGGCTGGTCGGCTGCGGCGGGGGCGCTGCTGGGACTGGGCGTGCTGATCCGTCCGCTTCCCGGAATCCTCTTCGTGTTGGCGGCCGCAGCCTACGTGGCGTTCGGCACGCGCGCCGGGTTCCGGCGGGCTCCGTCACTTGCGGACTGGATTGCGCTTGCCTTGCCGATCGCGGTCCTCGGGCAGACGCTCCTTTGGATCAACGGCGTTCAGACCGGTCATGCCCTGACGACGGGGTACCACGTCGCGCATCCGGATCTGGGACGGTTCCTCGTCCTGCAGGGCAGGCTCAGCATGTGGGGACTCTCCTTGGCGAGCGCCGCGGTGAGGCTCAACTTCTGGCTGCTGGGGTTTCCGCTGTCGCTGATCTTCTGCATTTTCGCCCGCTGTCGTCCCGTGACCGTTCTCCTGTGGTCGATGGTCGGCGCAGAGTTTGGATATCGCCTGCTGGCGCCGAAGGCCGGGGTGGGCACGACCGGACCGATCTACCTTTTCGAGGTGGCGCCGTTGCTTTGCCTCCTCAGCGCCGACGGCGTCGCGCGGCTCGTCGCCGCGAGGGAGGCTTCCGCGGGACCGATCTTGCGGACACAGACCGTCGCCGCGCTGCTCGTCTCGGGTGCCGTCATGAACGCAACGCTCTTCACGCCCTTCAAAGTGGCGGACGCGGAGCGATCGGGACGGGCGCAGCAGATGGTCTTCCGAGAGATCGAGAAGCGCGGGATCAAGAACGCGCTCATCTTCCACGTGGGGACGGTGCCTTACTTCACCGGCTTGAGCTGGGCCTACTACCCGCCCCCCAATGCCCCCTCCATGGACGGCAACGTCCTCTTCGCCATGTATCAAGCCGAGGGACCCGCCGAGCGCAACGTCGAGTTCTGGAAGCGGAGGTTTCCGGATCGGCAGGCCTATCTGTTCGGCTGGAGCGGCAGCAGGGGTCCCTTCCTGATGCCGCTCGAGGCGTACGTGGCGCTCCAGAAGGCGTCGAGGGCTCCTGTCTTGCGGAAGGGGCTCCAATCAGGCGTCGCCGCGTCAACCCCCGGCGGCTCGTGAGGACGCGTGACTCGCGAGAAGCCGATCGAGCTGACGTTCCTGGTCCTGGATGTCTTCGTGATCGTCGCGTCGCTGTGGCTGGGCGCGGTCCTTCGTGAGCCGATCGCCAGCGTCGCCCCGGGCCTGAAGCCGGCGGTCGCCTGGCAGGAATACGTCCATCTCTTGCTGGTCTTCCTGCCGGCCTGGGCGCTCTTCGCGGAGCGCCTCGACCTATGCCGCACCCGTCTCCTGGCCGGCTCGGCGGTCGGCCTGTTCCGCGCGCTGGTGTGGACGCAGGTCTGGGGCCTGGTGGTGATCGCGCTGATTCTGGTGGGCGCGCAAGTACCGGTGAACCGCTCGCTCATCGTGGCGTTCATGGTCCTGTCGACGCTCCTGCTGGTGATCTCCAAGGGCCTGCAGCGCGCGTGGGTGCTGCGGCATCACGGGCGTGCGGTGGCGCTGGTGCTAGCGCCCCTCTCCCTGGAGCGCGTGGCGGACCTGGACGCCGTGCAGGGGCGGGAGCTCGAGCTTCTCGACACCGAAGGCCCCGACGCGCTGACGCGGCGTCTCGAGCAGGGCAGCGTGGACGAGGTGGTGCTGTCGGGGGCTGTCTCCAAGGAGGTGCTCTCGGCGCTCCTCGAGGCCTGCGAGAGGGTTGGGGTGCCGGCGCTCGTCACCACGGAGATCCCCGACGTGGGCATGCTGCGCACCCCGCGCGCCGAGACGGTGGGCAAGGTCCTCTACCTCCGCTACGAGCCATACGAGCCGGATGTCCCGGCGCGGTTCCTGAAGGAGGCGTTCGATCGCGTCGTCGGGCTCTTCGCGCTACTCGTTGCCGCGCCTCTCATGGTCCTGCTGGCGATCGCGGTTCGCATCTTTCCGCCGGGCCCGGTCTTCTTCGTGCAACGCCGAGGGGGCCTGAACGGACGACCCTTCCCGATGCTGAAGTTCCGCACCATGGCGGTGGGCGCGGAGCGGCGGCGGCAGGAGCTCCTCCCCGCCAACCGAATGAACGGGCCGGTCTTCAAGCTCACTCACGACCCGCGCGTGACCCGGATGGGCCGTTTCCTGCGGCGGACCAGCCTCGACGAGCTGCCCCAGCTGGTGAACGTCGTGCTGGGGCACATGAGCCTGGTCGGTCCACGCCCGCTCCCGGTGGAGGAGACGCGCGCTCTCACCGGCAGCCAGCGGCGGCGACTGAGCGTCAAGCCCGGCCTCACCGGCCTCTGGCAGGTGAGCGGGCGTAACGATGTCAGCTTCGAGAAGTGGATGGAGCTCGACCTCTGGTACGTCGACAACTGGAGCTTCGGGCTGGACCTGGCGATCATCCTGAGGACGATCCCCGCGATGCTCACCGGGCGCGGGGCCTATTGAGCGAGATTCCTTGGGCGCGGCCTGTCGTCGTTATCATGGCCGCAGGGCATCTGCCCTCGAAATCGGAGAGCGCAAGTGAGGTTCGTTCCGCTTCGCCGAGCGTTGATCGAGACGGCGCGCGAGATGAATGCCTGCGGGCTGAACCAGGGTACGAGCGGGAACGTCAGTGTACGAACCGAAGACGGCTTCCTGATCACGCCGACGGGGATGCTCTACGAGACATTGAAGCTCGAGGACCTGGTCGAGGTGCGAAACGACGGGCGGGTCGACGCGTGGCAGCGGCTTCCGTCCAGCGAGTGGCGCATGCACCGCGACGTCTACCGCGTCCGTCCCGAAGCCGGCGCGGTGTTCCATTGCCACCCGATGTTCGCGACCACGCTGTCGATCCTGCGCCGGGAGATCCCCGCGGTGCATTACATGATCGCCGTGACCGGAGCTGCGCGGGTCCGCTGCGGCGGTTATGCGACGTTCGGCAGCGAGGAGCTCTCCGCGTACACGCTGGAAGCCCTGGAGGGGTGCAACGCGGCCCTGATGGCAAACCACGGCCTGATCACCCTCGGGCCCGATCTCGGGGGAGCTCTGCGGATTGCCCGCGAGGTCGAGAACCTCGCGGCCCAGTACTGGCGCGCGCTCCAGGTGGGGATACCCTTCGTCCTGGACGACGATGAGATGACCCGCGTGCTCGCCAAGTTCCGGACCTACGGGCAACAGTCCCGGGACCGCCGCGACTAGCCGGATCCCGCGAGGGGCGGGCGCCGGCTAGACCCCGGTGGAGGGTCTCGGCCGGCCACAACGGCCTGTGCGGCCCGGCACGCAGCCGCTCGGCAGAATCGGCTAGTATCAGGTAGGTGGCCGGGTGAACATTCTCGTAACAGGCAGTAGCGGTCTCATCGGCTCCGAGGCCGTCCGTTACTTCGGTTCCCTGGGCCACCGAATCTACGGCATCGACAACAATCTTCGCAGGTTTTTCTTCGGCGAAGACGGCGACACGACATGGGTGCTGGAGCGGCTCAAGGCCGAGGTCCCCGGGTTCCTTCACCGCCACGAGGACATCCGCGACCGGGCCGTCGTGCTCGCGACCGTGGACGAGGTGCATCCTGACGCCATCATCCATTGCGCGGCGCAGCCGTCGCACGATCTCGCCGCCCGCTTGCCGTTCGAGGACTTCGACACCAACGCGGTCGGAACTCTGAACCTGCTCGAGGCGATGCGCCGCCACGCGCCCGACGCGGTGTTCGTCTTCATGAGCACCAACAAGGTCTATGGAGACGCGCCCAATCGCATCGCCCTCGAGGAGCTCGACAAGCGCTGGGACTACGCGGACCCGGCGTTCCGTCAGGGCATCCCCGAGACCTTCTCCATCGACCAATCGCTGCACAGCTTGTTCGGTGCCAGCAAGGTGGCGGCCGACGTCCTCTGCCAGGAATACGGCCGTTACTTCGGCCTCAAGACCGGCGCGTTTCGGGGCGGCTGCCTCACCGGGGTGAATCACTCCGGCGCCGAGCTGCACGGTTTCCTGGCTTACTTCTTCAAGGCTGCCGCGCAGCATCGCTCGTACACGATCTACGGCTACAAGGGGAAGCAGGTCCGCGACCAGATCCACAGCCACGACGTGGTTCGGGCTTTCGATGAGTTCATCCGGGCCCCCCGCCCCGGCGAGGTCTACAACCTGGGCGGCGGGAAGGCGAACAGCGTGTCGATTCTGGAGACTCTGGACCGCGTCGAGCAGCTCGGGCTGCCGGTCGAGACGGTCTACAGCGATACCGCGCGGATCGGGGACCACATCTGTTACTACTCGGACTTGGCGAAGCTCAAGTCCCACTATCCCAACTGGAGCATCACCCGCTCGCTCGACGACATCTTCGACGAGTTCGCGCGGGCCACCCACGCGCTGGTGCGCAATTGACGAAGGAGCCCACATGAAGGTCGCGCTTGCCAATCCGCCGTGGCTGAGGCCGGGGCACTACGGTGTGCGTGCCGGCTCGCGCTGGCCGCACTTCGAGGAGAACGGCTCACGGTACATGCCGTATCCGTTCTACCTCGGCTATACCGGTTCCCTCCTCGAGAAGGACGGTTTCGAGGTCGCGATCTTCGACGGCTGCGCCACCAAGGAGTCCGATGACGGCTATCTGCGCCGCGTCCTGGCCTTCGCCCCAGACATCGTCGTCCAGGAGAACGCCACAGCCTCCATCGACGTCGACCTGAAGTGGGCGGAGACGTTCAAGAGCCGCGCCGGGGCTCCGGTCCTCATGACCGGGCATCACGTCACCTTCATGCAGGAGGACCTGCCCAAGTATCCCTTCCTCGACGCGCTCGCCGGCGGAGAATGGGAGTTCACCGCGCTGGAGTTCTGCCAAAGGCTGCGAGATGGTCGCGGGCTCGACGGGGTGCAGGGACTCAGCCGGCGCGATGCGCAGGGGAAGGTGGTCCACGAGGCACGGCGGCCGAACGTCAGCGACCTCGACGCGCTGCCCTTCCCTCATCGCCGCACGCTCGACATGTCGCTCTACCACGACAACCCCGGGGACATCCCGCACCCGTCGCTCCAGCTCCACGGCTCGAGAGGCTGCCCCTACAAGTGCAACTTCTGCGTCTGGCCGCAGGTCGTGTACGAGGACAACAAGTATCGGACGCGCTCCGGTAAGAGCATGGCGGACGAGATCGAGGCGATGTTCCGCCGCGACGCGTTCCCGTACCGCTCCTACTACTTCGACGACGACACCTTCAACATCGGCGACCGCCGTCTTTCCGACCTGGCCGACGAACTGATCTCCCGGGGGCTGGAGCACATCCCCTGGGGCGCGATGTGCCGCGCTGACACCCTGAAGAAGGACACCCTCGCGAAGCTTCGCCGGGCGGGGCTGGCGGCGGTCAAGTACGGCGTCGAGAACGGCGACCAGAAGATCGTCAACGACTCGGGCAAGAACCTCGACCTCGACAAGCTGCGCGACATGATGGCCTTCACCCACGGCCTGGGGATCCGGACTCACCTGACGTTCTCCTTCGGCCTCATCGGCGAGACCAAGGAAACGATGAAGAAGACGCTGGACCTCGCGCTGGAGCTGAACCCGTACACCGTCCAGTTCTCCATCTCGACTCCGTTCCCCGGCACGCGCTTCTACGACTACGCCTCCGAGAAGGGACTCCTGCTCACGAAGGACTTCAGCGCCTACGACGGGATGTCGCGGAGCATCGTGCGCGCCGATCAGGTCTCGGCCGACGAGCTGGAGTCGTTCCTGGTCCACGCCTACGAGACCTGGCGCCGCCACGAGACCAAGAGGCGCGGTGTCGTGAAGCGGGTCATGAACGATCCCTGGGGCTCGGTGAAGCTCGCGGTCAAGAACCCGCGGCGCGCCGCCCAGTTCGCCATGGGGACACTCGCCGCGGAGCTGAAGAGGGCGACGGGAGGGCATGACCGACCAGCGGCGTGAGGCACCTCGGGAGCGCGGCCCGCTGTGGTCCAAGCTGACCGCTCCCATCTCCCTCCGCCGCCTCGCCACGAGGCTTCTGCTCCTGGCGATCTCGAGCTCGGTGTCGGTGGCGGCCGGCGAGCTCGTGCTGCGCTCGTCCGCGTCGCGGAACACGACCATCCGAATGGTCTGCGGCGGTCCTGGGACCGTCGCGGAGAGCTACGACCGGATCGCGTATTTGCCGCTTCTGCTGAGCACCGTACGCATTCCGGCCGCGCCGTTGCAGAGCTGGAACGGCTTCGTCCTGAACTCGAAGGGATTTCGAACGCCGGAGTATCGACCGGCGAAGAGGCCTGGAACGCTCCGGATGGTGGTCGTCGGAGACTCCTTCGCGTTTGACTCGGGCACCGTTCCCTACCCGCTGCACTTCCTGACGCTGATGGAGGCCGAGCTCTCCCGCGCGCTCGGGCGGCCCGTGGAGATCGTGAACCTGGGCGTCCCTTCCTGCGGCCCGGCGCTGCAGAAGAGAGTACTGGCCCTGGAGGGGCTCCGGCTGCAGCCCGACCTCGTCCTCTGGACCTTCTTCGTCGGTAACGACTTCACCGACCCGCTCGCCCCTCGCCGGGAGACTGCCCGTGCGTCGAGCGGCTGCAGTCTCTGCAGCTTGCGGTTGATCGAGTTCTTCCGCGAGCTCAGGAACGTCGAGTTTCGCGAGCCCGCCGACCTCGGTGGCGGAGGGCCTGGCACCTATCACGGCGACCCGGCTCAATACGATCCCGACCTTCCCACGTTCGCGCGGCGTCGTTTCCTCGAGATCCAGGCCGCGCGCATGGGGATCTACGACCAGCGGCGTTTTCCCGAGCGGGCCTGGAAGGCGCTGGAGAGCGTGCTCGCGGAAGGCGAGACGCTCTGCCGGCGAGCACCTGTTCCTCTCGTGGTGGTGGTGATTCCCGACGAGAACCAGATCAATCCCCAGCTGCGTGCCGAGGTGCTCGCCGAGCTGGGACGACGCGAGGCGGACTACGACTTCGACCTTCCGCAGCAGAAGGTCCGCGATGCCTGCGACCGGTACGGGTGGAGCTGCCTGGATCTGCTCCAGGCGTTCCGTAGTGGTGGCGACGGCCTCTACACGCTGCAGGACACGCATTGGAGCGCAAAAGGGAACCGCCTCGCGGCCGACGTGATCTCCCGCTACCTCACCCGATCTGGTCTGCTGGTGGGAGGTTCTTCGACGTGATGATCGGCCCGCAGCGTGACCGCCCCTTGCGCGTGGTCATGCTCATCCCTTACGACCTCTACTACCAGCCGTTCACCATCCGCTCGTCGATGTTCGCGCGTGAGCTCGCGCGTCGCGGGCATCAGGTCCGCGTCTTCTATCGGCCGATGCGCGAGAGCAAGCGTGGGAACCGGGTCCACTTCGAGCTGCCTCCCGGCTGCGAGGTGCAGGTCCATCCACGGATGAAGCAACCTCGGAGCTGGAAGATCATGGCCGACGTGATCCGCGACGCCGATGTCGTGCACTTCCAGAAGTCGCTTCCCCCCTACCCGCAAGTCGCGCTGTGGATGGGACGGCGCTTCGCGAAGCCGGTTCACCAGGACTGGGACGATTACGAATTCGCCTTCTGGTGCCAAGCGGCGCGTGACCGATGGAAGAGCTCCGATCCGTTTGTAGAGCGAGTTCGGAAGACGGCTCGGGCGGTCGTGGCGGCGATGGCCACGGGCTCTGCCGAATGGCTCATCCCGAAGCTCGTCGACACCATGGGCGCAGCCAGCATGTTCCTTCGTCAGAAGAGCCTGGAATGGGGGTGCGACCCGGCCGACCTCTTTCCCGCCCGGGTGGGTGTGGACGCCGAGAAGTTCCACCCCGGGCGGCGCGACGAGGCCCTGCGGGAGAAACTGGGGCTGCGTGGTCCCACCGTGTTGTTCGCCGGTAGCTTTGACGTCCATCCCGATCTGGTCTTCTTCGCCGAGGCCTTGAAGGTGTTGTTTCGGGAGTCTCCCGACGCTCAGGCGCTCATCGTGGGCGGCGGTTTCGGGCGAAACCGATTGGTAGAGCTCCTCGGGAAAGGTCTACCGGAGCGGGCGGTCGTCATGACCGAGGGCCTGGTGCCTTTCGAAGACATGCCGAGATACGTCGCCTCAGCCGACGTCGCAGCGTTGCCATTCCGGGACACGCCGGTCAACCGATGCAAATCGTCCTTGACCATGATGGAGTGCATGGCCTCCGGACTCCCCGTGGTGACCCACGACGTCGGGGACGCTGGCTGGATCCTCGGGGATGGAGGCATCATCGCGCCGCTCGGCGATGCGCAGGCGTTCGGCGCTGCACTAGCCGGGCTGGCCAACGACCCCAAGCGGCGGGGCGAGCTCGGCAAGAAGGGCCGCAGTCGGGCGACCGAGAAGCTTACCTGGGAGAAGAGTGTGGATTACCTGGAGGCCGCCTACTACCATGGCCTCGCCAAGAAGAACGGGCGCTCCGCATGACCATCCTCCTCGCCAATGCCCCAACCCGTGTCCCGGCTGACGCAGGACGCGAGCTCTACTACGTGAAGGCGGGCAGCCGCTGGCCCTTCTCGGTGGAGAAGCGCCCGGCGGAGACGTGCCGGTACGTGCCGTTCCCGTTCTCGCTGGCCTACCTGGCCGCCCTGCTCGAGAAGGACTCGCTGCCGGTCGAGGTGCTGGACGCGGTGGCCCTCAACATGCCCAAGGACGAGTTCGTCGCCGGGTGCGTCGGCCGGAAGCCCTCCCTCATCGTCATGGAGGCCACCACGCCCACGATCGAGGCGGACCTGGCCCTCTGCCGCGAGCTGAAGGCGGCCACCGGCGCCCTGATCGCCCTCACCGGCGCCCACACCACGGTCTTCGCGCGCGAGACGCTGGAGGCCGAGCCGAGCGTCGACTGGATCCTGAAGGGGGAGTACGAGCTGAACGCGCTGGCGGCTATCCGGGCCGAGCGCGACGGCGCCGGGAACCGCCAGGAGGCGCTCGACAGGGTGCCCGGCCTGGTGCGGGCCGTGGCCAGTGTCGCCGGTGCCAGGCGCATCGTCGAGGGGCCTCCGGGGCAACCGATCCAGGACCTCGACGCGCTGCCGTTCCCGGCGCGCCACCTGTTCCCCACCCGGGAAGCACCGACCATGTGGCCCTACTGGGACGGCTTCTGCCAGCGCCGGCCGGCGGTCCAGATGCACTCCAGCCGCGGCTGCCCCTTCAAGTGCACCTTCTGCCTCTGGATCTCGGTCATCTACGACCAGGGGCCGTACCGCACCTTCTCGCCGAAGCGCATCGTGGACGAGATGGAGGAGATCGTCGCCAGGTACGGCGCGCGCGAGATCTACTTCGACGACGACATCTTCACGGTGCGCGAGGACCACTGCGTCGGCCTCTCCGAGGAGATCCTGGCCCGCAACCTGAAAGTGGCCTGGTCGGTGATGGGCGACGCGATGGCGGTGACCGAGAAGTCGATCGACGCCATGGCCCGGGCCGGCTGCATCGGCATGAAGTTCGGCGTGGAGAGCGCCGACACCGAGGTGCTGAAGAAGCTGCGCAAGCCGGTGAAGATCGAGAAGGTCCGCAAGGTGGCGCAATGGTGCGCCTCACGCGGCATCAAGACGCACGCCACCATCACCTTCGGTCTCGAGGCCGACACCCCCGAGACCATGCAGCGCACGCTGGACTTCTGCTGCGAGCTCTCGGTCGACTCCATCCAGTTCTCGACCACCACCCCCTTCCCCGGCACCGAGCACTACCGCAACGCCAAGGCGGCCGGACAGATCGACGACAGCGACTGGTCGAAGTTCGACGGCGCGCGCTCCTCGGTCTTGAGCTTCAAGTCGATGACCCCCGAATATGTCGAGGACTTCACGCAGCGGGCGCCCTCGGTTTGGCTGCGCGCGCGTATGAAGGACCCCGCCTGGCTGGCGCGGCAGGCGAAGTACTTCGGGCGGGTGGCCATGGACCAGGGGCTCGCCGGCGTGGCGCGCCGCGCCGAGCGGGGCGGCCGGCTGCTGTTCAACCTGCCGAGGTGAGCGCGGAGCGACGGGCGGAAGGCGGGGCGCCGCTGCGCGTCCTGATGCTCAACCACAACGTCGCCTGGCGCAGCACCTTCTTCCGCGCCTTCTACCTGGGGCGGGAGCTCGTCGACCTCGGGCACTCCGTCACCCTGGTCACGATCTCCCCGCGCCGTCTCCTGCGTCCGCACGAGCACGAGCTCGAGGGCGTCCGCATCGTGGAGAGCCCCGACCTCGGCGTGTCGCTGGCGCGCACCGGCTGGGACCCCTGGGACGCGCTCTGGCGCTCACTCCGGTTCCAACGCGAACAGTTCGACCTGGTGCACGGCTTCGACTGCCGGCCGGTTGTGTTGGCGCCGAGCCTGCTGCTCTCGCGCCGCCGCGGCATCCCCTGGATCAGCGACTGGGCCGACGCCTGGGGAGGAGAGGGCGGAGCGGTCTCGCAGCGCAAGAGCTGGATCGGACGCGTCGCCTTCCGGCCACTGGAGACCTGGCTGGAGGAGGGCTTCCGGCAGCATGCCGCCGCGGTGACGGTCACCAGCCGGACGCTCCGGGAGCGCGCGGTGGCGCTGGGGCTGCCGGCCGAGCGCGTGCACTACCTGCCGTCCGGCTCCAACGTGCGGACGATCTCGGTGAAGGATCAGAGTCAGTGCCGGCGGGCGATCGGCCTGCCCGAGGACGTGCCGGTCGCCTGCTTCATGGGGTTCGTGCAGTACGACCTGGAGCTGGCGATCCGCGGCTTCGCGGAGGCGCGGCGACGCGTCCCCACGGCGCGACTGATGCTGGTGGGCCCGAGGAACCGCCAGGCGGCGGCGCTCGTCTCAGAGCTGGGCCTGCGCGAGGCGGTGCACGACTTCGGGCCGCAGCCCTTCGAGAACGTCCCCGCCTACCTCGCCGCCGCCGACGTCTTGCTGCTGCCGGTCTCCGACAACCTCATGAACCGGGCGCGGGGGCCGATCAAGCTGGGGGACTACCTGGCCGCCGGCCGCGCGATCCTGGCGAATCCGGTGGGGGATCTGGTGGAAGTGTTCGAGCGGGACGAGATCGGGGCGCTGGCGGGCGACAGCCCGGAGGCCTACGGCGCGGCGATGGCGGAGCTGCTGGACGATCGGAAGCGGTGCGGCCGGTTGGGAGTGAGAGCGCGGGAGGTGGCGGAGCAGGTGTACGACTGGAGGCTTCTGGCGCCGCGGTTGCTCGAGGTCTACGGCGGGGCCCTCAGCCGAAGTAGATGAACTCGTAGTCGCCGCTGTAACCGAAATGGCCGAAGAGCCATACCCATTCCTCGGTGTCGAAGAACGACTCGGCGGTCAGAGCCCAGCACTCGAGGTTGAAGAGCTCCTCCTCGTTTCGGTAGCTCTCCACCATCACGTAGCCGTTGCGGCCCACGCGCTGAACCTCCTTCAGGGCGCCCTCGAGCTCGAAGATTCGCAGGTTGTGCAGTGCGCCCAGCGAGATCACCAGGTCGAACTCTCGGTCGGCGAACGGATACGGATCCTGTGCGCGATGCTGGAAGAGCCGGCCGCGGAACCTGGGGTGAGCGTCGGTGAGAGCGTGCTCCGAGATGTCGAAGCCCACCAGCCGCAGCTCCGGCATCAGCAGTTGCATCTCGTAGAGCAGGAACCCCTTGCCGCAGCCGACGTCCAGGACGGTGTCGCCCGGCTTCAGACCGTAAGTGCGGATGAGCTCCTCGGCGACCGGCTTCCATCGGCCCGGGATGTAACGGTAGCCGCCGTATCCGTACCGCCGGTCGCCGTCCCAGTAGTCGGCGCCGTACTCTTTCGCCTTCCGCATGCAGGCGACCTTGTCGTCCGACATGCGGCGCAGGTAGTCGCGCCTCGTCTGTGTATGCAGCGGGGTGACGACGTTCAGGAGCTGGCCCATTTACCCACCATCCCCAGCTCGGAGACCGCCTGACGTGCGCTCTCGAGCTGGCGCATCTTGCGCGCGTCGACGTCGAGGCCCGGATCGGCGAAGACACGCCGCCGCAGGGCTTCGGGGTGGAACTCGTTGAGGCGGATGAGGCACCACCGGAACCAGGCGAGCGGGAAGAGGATCCGGGCCCGCTCTACCAGCGTGGTCGCCATCCCCGAGTGCGCGGTGAAGGCCGCCGCCACCTCGTCGAGGTAGCGGAGGTCGACCGGCACCAGGGGCTGGCAGAAGAAGTCGCCGATCGCCTTGGCCGGGTCGTCCCAGCCGGCGTACTCGAAATCGAGGAACACGACCGCACCGCCCGCCACCTCGAGCGCGTTGTGGAAGCCGAAGTCCGACGGCGAGACGCAACGGTCCTCGCCGGCGAGCGGCTCGTCGAACGAGATCCGCCGGGCCTCAGCCTCGCGCCGCAGGTGATGAACCAGCGGGGCGAGGAGACCGTCGAGCGCGGCTACGAGCTCACGCGCCTCGCGGTCCAACGCCTCATTGGTAGGGATCGCGCCCAGGCGCTCGAGGCGCCGCTCCACGAGCTCGACGTGTCCCGCGAGCGTGAAGGCGCCGTCGGAAGCGGTAGGCAGCCCCTGCGCGGCAGCGCGCGACCCGGCGTTCAACGCCTCGAAGAACGCCGCGGCCTGCCGCACCTGGGCCGCGCTCGGGGGAGCGGCGACCGGCCGTCCCTCCACGTAGCGATAGAGGCCCAGGCGCTGCTCCGGGTCGCAGCCGACCGGCGCCGGTACGCAGCGCAGGCCGAGCTCTTCGGTGGCGTAGCGCAGGAATCCGTATTCGGCTTGGAGGCGGTCGCGGTCGAAGTAGAGCTTGGCGACAAGAGATTCGCCGGCGCTGTCCAGCCGCAGCAGGCGGTTGTTGCCGCCGCCGCGCAGCTCCTCGCGGAGGGTGACGTCGCGAGGATGCAGCAGCAGCCGTGCGACGTCGAGCGCATCCGTCATCAGGCCTGCTCGTCGATCAGGCGCGCGAGCTCGGACCAGGTCCGGACGCTGCTGAAGGTCTGGTTTCCGCGATGGTCCCCCTCCGGGTCGAAGAGGATCCGGCGCGTCCCGGCAGGGAAGTCGGTCGAGAGGAGCACCTCCGGCAGGTCGTCCACGAAGAGGTCGCAGGCCAGCTGGCCGATGCGCCGGAGCTTGTCTTCACGCGACGTCTCCAGGTAGATCCGCGCCGGGTCGATTGACGGAAGGGAGCGCTGGATCCACTCGCGGGCGGCCGCGTGCAGGTCGTGAGGCGGACCCAGCGCCGGCCGCAGCGTGCGGTGGCTGATGACGAAGAGCTGGTGGCCGCGATCGCGCAGCTGGGCCATCGCCTCGAGCGCGCCTGGGAAGAGCTCCGCGTCGCGCATGTTCGGTCCGTAGACGCACCCCTGCAGCTCCACCCAGACGTTTTCACGGCCGCTCCGTCGCAGCGCGTCGCGGATCTGCAGCTTGGAGGCGCCCGCCCCTGTCTCGACGAGCCCGCGCTCCTCCGCCACCCGCTGGAAGACGTGGTCGTAACGCACCAGCGTGTTGTCGAGGTCGACGCCGATCCGGCGGGGTACCGACACGTCGCTACGGCGCGCCGAGGGCCGGGAGGAGCCGCTGCGCGATGCTCTCCGCGTCGAGCCCGAACCGGCGCCGGGCGTAGTCCTGGGAGCCCATCTCGTGCAGGAACGTGTCGCTCGTCCCGAACGTCATCAGACGAGCCGGGAACGGGCCGTGCTCCGCCAGCCATTCGGCGACGCTGCCCCCCAGCCCTCCGGCGCGGCCGTGCTCCTCGACGGTGGCCACCAGGCGGTAGATCGCGAAGATCTCCTGCAGCCGCTCCTGGTCCAGCGGTTTGACAGTGTGGAAGCTCTCGACCCGCGGGGAGATGCCGTGCGCCGCCAGGGCGCCGGCCACCTCCAGCACCACCGGCATCATGTTGCCGGTACTGATGAGGCAGAGGGTCTCACCGGCACGCATGGTGATCGCCCGGCCGATCGCGAACTCGGGCTCGCGCTGGTGCACGACCGGCTCCCCCTTCTTGCCAATGCGCATGTAGACAGGACCCGGATGGGAGATCGCGGCGCGCAGCGCCAGCCGCAGCTCCACCGCGTCGCAGGGCGCCAGCACCGTCATCTCGGGGAGAACCCGCAGGATCGCCAGGTCCTCGCAAGAGTGATGAGTCGGGCCGAGCTCCGCGTAGGAGAGCCCGGCGCCGGTGCCTACGATGACCACCGGAGCGCGGTGGTAGCAGGCGTCGACACGGATCTGCTCGTAGCAGCGGGTGGTGGTGAACGGGGTGATGGTGTAGACGACGGGGCGCAGGCCGGAGAGCGCCATCCCCGCGGCTACTCCCATCATGTTCGCCTCGGCGACGCCGCAGTTGAAGAAGCGGTCGGGGGCGCGCTCGCGGAAGCGGTCGAAGAGCTTGTTGCCGATGTCTCCGGAGAGGAGCACCACCCGCGGGTCCTTGGCTCCCAGTCTGGTGATCTCCTCGGCGAACGCGTTCCTCACGCCTCCACCCCCAGCTCCTGCTTGGCGCGTTCCACCTCCGCCGCGCTGGGAATCCGGTAGTGCCAGTTGTTGTCGTCCTCCATGAACGAGACGCCGCGCCCCTTCACGGTGTGCGCCACGATCGCGACCGGCTTGCCGCTGCCGTCGGGGACGTTGGAGAGGAGGCGGACCAGCGAAGGCAGGTCGTGCCCGTCGGTCTCGTAAGTCGACCACCCGAAGGCACGCCACTTCTCGGCCAGCGGCTGGATCGCCATGACCTCCTCGCTGCGGCCGGTGGCCTGCCACTTGTTGTAGTCGATGACGACCGCCAGCGTCTCGACGCGGCGGGCCGCCGCCATCAGGGCCGCCTCCCAGACCGAGCCTTCGTTGCACTCCCCGTCGCTGAGCACGGCGTACACGCGGTAGGAAGCGCCCTGGATCCGGCCGGCGAGCGCCATGCCGAGCCCCAGCGGCAAACCGTGCCCGAGCGAGCCGGTGGCGGCCTCGATGCCGGCAAGGTCGTGCGGCGTCGGCGGGTGCTCGGCGAACATGCTGCCGTCCTCACCGTATCGCTCCAACCACTCCACCGGGTAGAAGCCTCGCAGCGCCAGCACCTGGAAGAGCGCCGGCGCCCCGTGCCCCTTGCTGAGGATGAAGCGGTCGCGGCCGGGCGCGTGCGGCTCTGCCGGGTCCAGGCGCAGGGTATGGAAGTACGCCGCCACCAGGATGTCGACGCAGGAGAGGCAGGAGCCGAGGTGAGGCGTGCCGGTGCGGTGGGAGTTCTCGACGATCCGCGCCCTGACCCGGCGCGCGATGCGGCCCAGCTCGTCCGTGTCGAGGCCCGCGGCCGCGACCATCATGCGAAGAAGCTCCGGACCGACTCGATCACGTACGCGACCTCCTCATCCTGGAGCTCAGGATAGATCGGCAGCGAGAGAATGGTGCGCGCCTGTGCCTCCACCTCGGGGAAGTCCCCTTCACGATGGCCGAGCTCGCGCGCGCACTCCTGCAGGTGGATCGGGACCGGGTAGTGGACGCGGGTGCCGATGCCCTTCTCCTGCAGGTGGCTGGCCAGCCGGTCGCGCTGTTCGGAGCGGACGATGAAGTTGTGGTAGACGGCCTCCTCGTGCGGCTGGTCGCGGGGCACCTCGACGACGCCCTCCAGACCGCCGCGGTAGAGCGAGGCGATCTGTCGGCAGCGGTCGCTCCAGGCGTCGAGATGCTTCAGCTTCACCGAGGCGAACGCCGACTGCAACGCGTCGAGTCGGGAGTTGTAGCCCCAGACGCTGCAATGGTCGCGGTCGCGCAGCCCGTGGTTTCGGAGGAGCGAAATGCGGCCGAAGAGCTCCGGGTCGTCGGTGGTGATGAGGCCGCCGTCCCCCAGCACGCCGAGGTTCTTCACCGGGTGCAGGCTGAAACCGGCCGCCGTTCCCAGCGAGCCCGTCCGGCGGCCGCGGTACCGCGCTCCGATCGCCTGAGCGGCATCCTCGATCACCGCCAGGCCGTGCCGCGCGGCGATCGCCGAGATCTCGTCCATCGCCGCCGGGCGCCCGGTGAGGTGGACCGGCATCACCGCGCGGGTGCGCGGTGTGATCGCCGCCTCGAGCCGGGCGGGGTCCAGGTTGTAGTCGTGAGCGGCGTCCACGAACACCGGCCGAGCGCCGGCCGCGACGATCACCCAGGCGCTGGCGATGAAGGAGTTGGGGCAGGTGATCACCTCGTCGCCCGGACCGATGCCCAGCGCCTTCAACGGCAGGAAGAGAGCGTCCGAGCCGTTGGCGACCCCGAGCGCGAAGCGTGTGCCGCAGTAGGCCGCCGCTTCCGATTCGAAGCGCTCGACCTCCTCGCCCAGGATGTAGAAGCCGCTGGCGCCGACGCGCTGGAAGGCCGCGGTGAGCTCGTCCTGCAGGTCGCGGAACTGGCGGTCGAGGCTGACGAACGGGACCTTCACCGCGTGGTCCCCGCGTAGAAGCGCTCGATGAGGTCCACCACCCGGTCCTGCTGATCGCTGGTGAGGAACTCGTGGACCGGTAGTGACAGGACCTCGCCGACCACCCGCTCGCACACCGGGAAGTCCCCGTGGCAGTAGCCGAACTCTTGCGCCGCAGGCTGAAGGTGCATGGGGATGGGGTAGTGGACCTTGGCGTCGACGCCGTGCGCGATCAGGTGCTTCTGGAGCTCGTCGCGCGCCTGGCAGCGGACGACGTAGATGTGGAAGACCTGGCGGACCTCTGGGTCGCGCTCGGGCACGATCACCTGCGGGATGGAGCGGAGCCGCTCGTCGTAATAGGCGGCGTGGGCGATCCGCGCGCTTGTGATCGCGTCCAGCTTGCCGAGGAGGTGACGCGCTACCACCGCCTGGACGGTGTCGAGGCGCGAGTTGTAGGCAAAGACGGCGCACTCGTCGCGGTTCAGGAGGCCGTGGTTGCGGAGGAGCCGGAGTCGCGCGGCGATACCGTCGTTGCTGGTCGTCGCCACGCCGCCGTCCCCCCAGACGTTCAGGTTCTTGAGCGGGTGCATGCTGAAGCAGCCGATCGTGCCCAGCGAGCCGGCGGACCTTCCCTTGTAGGTTGCCTGGATCGCGTGGCAGGCATCCTCAACGACCGGCAGGCGGTGTCGCGCGGCGACGTCGAGGATCGTGTCCATGTCGCACGGCTTCCCCGACCAGTGCACCGGCAGGATCGCCTTGGTGCGCGGCGTGATCGCGGCTTCGATCCTCGCCGGGTCGATGTTGTAGTCCTCCCGGATGTCGACGAAGACCGGCCTGGCGCCGGCGGTGACGATGGCCCCCACGGTGGCGAAGAACGTGTAGGGCGTGGTGATGACCTCGTCCCCCTTGTCGACCCCCAGCGCCTTGAGCGAGAGGAAGAGCGCGTCGGTGCCGCTGCCGACCCCGACCGCGTGGCGCGTGCCGGCGATGGCGGCGAACTCGTCCTCGAAGCGGTCGACCTCGCGGCCCAGGGTGAAGTCGCCGCGCGCCACCACCTCGGCGATCTTGGCCAGGATGAGGTCCCGGTCGGCGAACTGCTGCGGCAGGTAGTTGTGGTTGATGTCCAGCGCGCTGGTCGCCTCGTATTGGCGCGGCAGGAAGGTGCGGTCAGGCTCGGTCACGGCTTGTGCTCGTATTCCCAGGGGAGGGCGCGCATCGCGTCGAGGTGCTCCCTCACCCAGCGAATGGTCTCCCGGATGCCCTCCCGGAACGAAATGGACGGCGCCCAGCCGAGAGCCGCGCGCGCCTTGTCGGAGTTCATCAGGTAGGCGTGGTCTTTTCCGGGGCGTTCGGGCGCGACCTCGGCCACCTGCTCGAACGGGACGCCCAGCTCCTCGCAGACGGTCTCGACGACCTGCCGGATGGTGTGGAACTCGTCCGGCGAGAAGTGGTAGACCTCGCCGGGCTGGCCGCGCTCCAGGGCGGCCAGGATGCCCGCTGCCACGTCGCGGACATGCACGAAGGCGCGCACCGAGGTGCCCCCGCCGTGCAGGGGCAGCTTGCGGCCGGTGAGGGCGGCCAGGATGGTGCGCGGCACGATCCGGTACAGCTGCTGCCCGGGCCCGAAGAAGTTCGCGAAGCGGCCGACGACCACCGGGAAACCGTAATGCCGCTGATAGGCGAGGAGGCTCATGTCGGCCGCGGCGTGCGAGACCGCGTACGGAGTGCTGGGCGCGTAGGGCCGCTCCTCGGTGACCGGCTCGGGCGTGCTGCCGTACACCTCCGGTGTGGAGACCCGCACGTACCGGCGGAGCCAGGGGCGGGTCCGCAGGAACTCGTGCAGGACGACCTTGGCCACCAGGTTCGTCCGATACCACTGCTCCGGGCGGCTCCAGCTCTCCGCCACCATCCCCTGTCCGGCAAGGTCCACGATCTCCTCCGGGGCGAATTCGTCCAGGGAGCGCTGGATCGCCTCCTGGTCCTGGTTGAGATCGGCCCGCAGGAACCGGTAGCCGGCCGGACGGGGCGCGTGGAAGAGCTCGGGAGCCTCGGGCGACCGGCTGATCCCGAGCACCTCGTAGCCGCGTCGCAAGCTCTCGTCGACCAGACCCGACCCGGCGAAGGAGTTCGCCCCGAGGACGGCGAGCCGCGCCACGAAGCGCTCAGGCCACCGCGGTGCGCTGCATCCAACGCAGGTTGTGGAAGCGGTCCTCGTCGCTGAGGACCCCCGCGGCGTGAAGGCGCACCAGCTCGCGGATCGCGTCCTCGACGCCGCGCCGAGGCGCGAAGCCGGTGGCGAGCAGCTTGTCGGAGTTCAAACGATAGGAGCGCGGATCCATCGAGGGGGTGACGGTGATGCGGGCCGGCACGTGACGGGCGACGAGCTCGGCAATCTGCCGGATGCTGAGGTTCTCGAACCCCGCGTTGTAGACACCGGTCAGCTCCGGATGCGCCAGGAAATGGAGGTAGACGTCGGCGATGTCCTCGATGTGGATGTTGGGACGCACCTGGTCACCCCCGAAGACCGTCATCTCGCCGCGGGTGAGCGCCTGGATCGTCATCATGTTCACGGAGACGTCGAAGCGCATGCGCGGGGAGTAGCCGCAGACAGTCGCCGGCCTCACGATCTGGACCGCCATGCGGTCGCCATAGCTCAGCAGAACCCGCTCTGCCACCATCTTCGACTTGTTGTAATCGGAGACCGGCTCCAGCGTCAGCTCCTCGGTGACCCGGTCCTCGGACTTGATGCCGTAGACGCTGCCGGAGGAGGCATAGACGAACTGCTTCACGCCGGCTCGGGCGGCGAGGTCCGCCAGCCTCATGGTGGCGAGGGCGCCTACCTCCCAGGTGAGCTTGGCGTTCAGGTCCCCGCAGGGGTCGTTGGCGATCGATGCCAGGTGGACGACGGCGTCAGTGCCGGTGAGGTCGAGCGCCCCTGCCTCCCGGACGTCCCCTTTCGTCAGGCGCAGATGGGGATGGGGCTCGAGGAAGTTCCCGAACCACATGGTGTCGAGGGCGATGACCTGGTGGCCGGCGGCCAGGAGCCGCGGTACCAGGACCGAGCCCTTGTAGCCGCAGGCGCCGGTGACCAAGACGCGCATCAGGCCTCCGCGTCCACGGCCATGCGGTCCATCCAGTGGTGAAGCACCGCGGCGTGCGCCGTCTCCGCCTCGCCGTAGGTGCGGCAGGCGAGGTGGATATTCAGGTCTCCCTGGCGGCGCAGCGGGTTCTCGGGCGACATGGCCGAGAGCGTGACCACCGTCATTTCCGCGGCGCGGGCGACGGCCGCTGCCGAGAGGATGTTGGGCGACCGTCCGGAGCTGGAGATGGCGATCAGCATGTCACCGCGGCACGCCCGGCGTTTGAGCGGCTCGGCATAGACGTGCTCGTAGCCCATGTCGTTCGAGATGGCGGTGATCAACGACAGGTCGGTGAAGACCTCGGTGTGAACATGGGCGTTCTTGGCGAGGTCCGCGGCGAAGTGGCTGGCCATCGACGCGCTGGCGCCGTTTCCGATCAGGAATGCCGTCCGACGGCGTTCGCGGAGCGCCATGCCCTCCTCGGTCCACCGGGCGAAGCCGGCCTCGACGTCCAGCACCGCCCCGGCGCGGTCGGTGAACGTCACCGCAGAAAGCAGGCGGTGAAGCTCGTCAACGGTGTCGTTCCAGCTCGTTGCCATGGCGCTATTTGAGCAGATGCTGGATGTGCTTCAGCATGGCTACCCGGTCGAGGGCGGCGCGGTTCCCGACGGTCGCAACCGCCTGAGCTCCGGCGGCGTTCCCGGCCAGGCCGACGACCGGGAGCGGCGCTCCGACGTGCGCCAGAAGCGAGGTGATCGCGAAGACGGCGTCGCCGGCTCCGACACGGTCGGTGATGTGAGTGGTCAGCGCCGGGACCTGGACGCTTCCTTCGGCGCCGAAGCAGAGGCAGCCGCTCTGGCCGCGGGTGACGATCAGGCTGCGGCTGCTCATCCGCCCGGCGAGCGTCCGAACCAGGTCCTCGATCGGAGTCGCCTTCCGGCGCGCGTCGAGGCGCAGCTCCGCTTCGGAGATGCTCACGAAATCGGCGCGTGAGTACTTGGAGACGGTATTGAATCCGTGGTTGCCGGCGTTCTTCTGGGTGTTGAGGCAGAGGAACCGCGACAGCCGGGAGAGAACGTCGACCGCCTCTCCTTCCAGCATGCCGTGCCCGTAGTCGGCCGCGATCACGACATCGGCCTGCGGGAGCTCGGCCCGCAGGGTACCGACCGTCGCGTCCTGGCTCTCGGTGTCCGGCTCGTCGTTCATGACGTACACCTCGAAGAGCTTCTGGAAGGGGTACGTCTCCACAAAACGCCGCTTGACGATGGTAGGAGCGTTCTTCACCCTCACGAACTTCGCCTTGATGGCGGGATTCAGGCTGCTCCTGACGAAGTCCTCCTGCGGGTCCTGGTCGCCCAGCTGGGTCACCAGCGTCACGTCCGGGCAAAACGCCGCGAGGTGGTTGGCGATGGCCAGGACGCCCCCGGCGTGCTTCTCGGCGTGCGTGAAGCGCGCGGCCAGGATGGGCTCCTTGCCGGACTTTCCCATCGTCTGGCAGTAGTGGTACTCGTCCAGGATCGTCTCTCCGACGAGGAGCACCCGGGCCTGGCTGGCCTTGGCGAACCAGCCGGCGATCTCCTCGAAGGTGAACCGCGATCCGAACTCCGAGAGGAAGAGCCTGACCTCGGCCGAAAGCGGTGAAAGGTAGTTGTTCAGCAGGCTGGACGAGCTGAAGACGATGTCATCGGTGAAGACCAGCCGACCCCCGACCGACTCGACCGCCTCGCGCTCCTCGGAGATCTTGCCGGTGACGTCGTTCGCGGCATCCCGGTACTCCGAGCCCTTCACGTAGACGTCGGGCTTGAGGAGGCGTATCGCTTCGGTGGCGGTGGGCCAGCGGTTCACGGCAACGTAGTCGACGCAGCTGAGCGCGGCAATTGCCTCCTGCCGGAGCGCCTCGTTGAAGATCGGCCGTCCAGGGCCCTTGTTCACGAAACGGTCGGGCGTGATGGTGACGACCAGGACGTCGGCGTGCTCCCGCGCCTTCTCGAAGTGGCGGAGGTGTCCGACGTGGAGGAGGTCGAAGACCCCGTGACACTGGGCGACCGTCTCGCCGCGGGCGCGGCGGGTCAGGAGGAGACTGGCCAGCTCGTCGAACTCGACCAGCTTGGAGGCTACCGTCGTCCGGGACATGCTCTTTGCCGCCGCCTAGCCGGCCTGATCTGCCGCCGAGCTTCGCTCCGACTTTTCTGTCTGTACGTCGAACGTGATTGCATGTCTCGTTGCCGTAGCGACGCGGAGCCGCGAGCCCGAGGCGGATCGCCGCAAATGCTAGCACCCACGAAACAGCTCAGCTGCCGGATGGCGGCGGCATCAGGCGGCAGCGGTCGAAGTCTCACCGGTGCCGGCACCCCTGGCGCTCAGGTGCCAGGAGAGTGCTGCGCAACCAACCAAATAAACGCAGCCAGCGATCCGGAGCGATCCGCTGAGACCGAGATTCCACCCGAGCAGGAGCGCTAGGATCGCGCCGATCGTGTTGGCGGCGGCGTTGGCGGCCAGAAGCCAGGGGATCGAGGCCCGCTCCTGCGCGGCCTCCATCACCGCGAGCCCGAGCGGGAAGGGTACGCCCATGAGCAGCCCTACCGGCACGATCATGACCGCGGCCGCCAGGAGCCGGGGCGCCATCGGCAGCCCGTCGCAGACGACGAACAGCCGGTCCAGCAGCGGTGAATAGACAGAAAGAACTGCCAGGAGCAGCCCTCCCGCAACCAGCAGCACTCTCGAGGGTCGTGCCGCGAGCCGTTGCGCAAGCGCATTTCCGACGGTCATCGCGCAAAGCAGGCCGGTCAGCACCAAGGGGACGGAAAACGTGGGCCTGCCGATCAGGAGGACGAAGCGTTGCAGCAGCACCACCTCCACCACCATGAAGGCGAGGCCTACCGCGAAGAAGAAGAAGGCGGGTACCGCTAATGCGCGGACCGCAACCCCATAAGGCATTCGTTCCCGCCGTAGCGTCAGCAACGGCACGAGTAGCAGCGCCGCAGCCAGGCCCAGCAGCCTGACCAGGTTGATGATCACATGGCGGAAGTTCGTGATCTCGCCGTCCCAGCGGTCGACGATGAAGAAGAAGGGAATGTCATTGGTGGTGGGAGCGAGATTGAAACGCTGCGACAGCCCCTTCCAGTTCGGTCGCGCCGAAAGGACCTCTGCGTTCGCCTGCGCGAAGAACGCGGGCTCTTCCCCGACGGTGCCGGGAAAGAGGAGTCCTCGTTCCTGGGAGGTGGCCCTCTGGAGGTCCGGGAATAGGCGAAAGACCAACGTCACCTCCATCTTCAGCACGTTGGCGAACCGCGTTCGGACGGTGTCAACCTCCGCGGGGGAGAACACGCCACCCTTTTTGATGAGGATGATGAAGGAGCCCTCGCCGGTCGCCACCATCAGCTGGCGCCACGGCTCTCGCACGCCGAGCTCACGCAACGCCACCAGGGCGGTGGTGTACATCCGCTCGCGCACCGGAAGGAAAGCGCCGAAGTCGGCCCAGAGGAGGAAGGCCACGCCGTCATCCTCAAGCCGCTCGTAGATGGAGCGGAACGCCTCGACCGTGTAGAGATAGTTCTCCGCTATCCGCGAGGTCCCGCCCAGGGAGGCCACGTCGGTGTCGACACCGGAGAGCTGGATGACGTCGTAGCGAGTGCCCGCTTGTCGCAGGAATCGCCCGCCGTCTTCGTTGACGTAGGTGATTTCCGGCAGGCGGCCGATGCCACCCAGGAAGTCGTTGTAGCGCCCTTTCACCAGGGAGAGCGTCGTGGGGTTGATCTCGACGGCGGTGATGGACTTAGCACCGAAGTGCACGGCGGTCTGCACGTCCGGCCCGCCACCCACGCCAATGACCAGGACTTTGCTCGGCGCCGGCCGAATCCAGTACGCCGCACCCCGGATCTCGGTGTCGAGGAATCGCGAGTGCCGAATGGCCTCGACGTCCTGGAAACGCTGGTAGATCGAGGGTGCGGAGTAGTCCTGCGTCAGGATCTTCACGGGGATCGGCTCGTCGGCGGTTCCCATAGGGGGGGCGAAGGAGAAGACGTCGATCTTGGCGACCGGGTCCCAATGGGAAAACTCGTGTAGGAAGGTGGGGATGCTCTGGAAGAGCGTGAACCACTTGTAACCCTGAGACGGCAGCACCATCCGAGTCGCGGGCCGCGCGCATGCCAGGCACAACCCAAGAGTCGTTACGGCGACGACGCGGCGTCCGAGCGTAAGGCCGGGCTGCACGGCGACCAGGAGCACGGCCAAGCCCGCCAACGCAACCATCAGACCGATGGCCCCAAGCGTCTCCTGGGCAAAGGAATACATCGCCACCCCGGCAACCGATCCGAGTAGGTTCCAGGTGTACTGATGCCGCGCCTCGCCGGAGCAGGCGTAGGCGATCGAGACCGCGGCTCCAGCAGCAACGAACGGCAGGGCCAGACACAGGGACAGGAAGGCGTGGAAGATGAAGGTCTCCTGAAAGCGCTGCAGGACCGCCAGCGGAACCAGGGCGGTCACTCCAAAAACGAGCACGGCATCCAGCATCCGCTGGACCGGTCGCGTGGAGATCCACCCAAAAGAGATCCTGACCAGGATGCTCCCTGCGCCAAGGCCGAGGAGCGCCAGACCGATGACCTTGTAGACGAAGAACGGCGAGTAGACGACGGAACAGACCCGCGTGTAGACGATCTCCAGCGCCAGCGATAGGGCGGAAATCGCAAACAGGACCCAGGCATTCGCCTTCGCGCTCATCGTGGGAACCTCCTTGCCGCGGGACACCGCAGTGTAAGCGAGGTGATCCCCTGGTCGCGCGATCAGCCTGGGCCGGCGCCGAAGCGCACGATGGAGTCGACGACGTGGTCCAGGTCCTCGTCGGTCAGCTTCTCGTGCACCGGAATGCACAGGATTCTGGCGATCAGCCTCCGCGCGTTGCTGAACTCCCCGCGCGCTTCCCCGGCATACGCCGGCTGGTCGGGCATCGCGATTGGGTGCTGGATCTTCGTCTCGATGCCTTCTCCCTCCAGGAACGCCTTCAGCGCGTCTCGCCTGTCGCACTGGATCTGGTAGGTGTAGTAGACGTCGCGTTGCTCTGGGCTCTCCACGGGAACGCCTACGACGCCCGCAAGGTGGTGCGCGTACACCCCGGCGATCTCTCTGCGCCGTGACAATACGGCGGGGAGCCTCGAGAGCCTTCGCAGAAGCAGGGCAGCCTGAACGGTATCCATACGGCCGTTCGGACCAGGTTCCAGGCACGTCTCGCGGTTGACCGTCCCGTTGTACCGCAGCCGCACCAGGCGATCGCGCACGTCTTCCCGATCGGTGACCACCACGCCGGCTTCGCCCAGCGCCGCGAAGACCTTCATCGGGTTCATGCTGAACGACGCGGCATCCCCGAAGCTGCCTGCCGCTCGTCCCCGCAGCGTGGCTCCGAAAGCCTGCGCGGCATCCTCCACCAGCAGCAGGCCCGCGTCACCAGCGATCGCCGCGAGAGCGTCCATGCGGCACACTTTTCCCGTGTAGTGCACGGGTACGATCGCCCGCGTCCGACGGCCGATCAGCCTGCGGACGCTGCTGGGGTCGATGTTCAGGTCGTCATCGATGTCGGCGAAGACTGGAGTCGCTCCGGTGAGAGCGATGGCGTTGGCGGTGGCGATCCACGAAAGCGACGTGGTGATGACCTCATCGCCGGCGCCGATGCCGAGAGCCCGCAGGGCCAGGTAGAGAGCGGACGAGCCGGACCCGACGCTGACCGCGAAACGCCGGCCGCAGTAGCGCGCCACCTCCGTCTCCAGCTGCTCCACCTCGGGGCCCATGACCAGCCGGCCGTGCCGCAGCACGCCTTCGAATGCCTCCAGGAGTTCGCGACGCTCGGCTTCGTCGGTGACCCGCAGGTCGAGAAACGGCACCTGGTACTTCACACGGATAGACTAACTCGGGTGGTTCAACGAGTCGGTTGGCCCGGAGTGACGAGGTCGCAGAATGGGATCTGAACGATGCCGGCCCTCGGACCTGCCCGAGCTCTTCGACCTCTTTGCCTCGTGTTATCCCGGGAACCCGCGCTTGCGCGAGGTCGACTATTTCAACTGGCAGTACCGAGATCACATGGGCCGAGACGGCGATCGATACACGTTCCTGCTCTATCGATCGAAGGGCCGCATCCGCAGCTTCCTCGGCTATGTCCCGGTCGAGGTGGTTGCCGATTCGGGCGTCACCAGCGGCTGCTTCCTTCAAAACTGGATGTCTCTCGACAAAGACGGATCGGGGTGGCAGCTGTTCACGCAGGTTGCGGCGGATTTCGACGTCTTGCTCATGATGGGAACCACACCATCGGCCGAGGCGCTCTATTCCGCGCTGAATCTGCCCGTTTGCCGCCTCCCTCGGTGGGTGGGTATCGTGGAGCCGGCAGAGGTGCTGCCGTTCTTCGCGTCGCCTTCTCCCCGGCTCGAACGTCAGTTGCATCACGACGTGTTGCCGCGTCCGATACTCACCAGCTCGGTGGAGCGGATCGCGCGATTCCCGGAAGAATTGCGGCCGGATCCCGCGAGGAATGCGGGTGCGACGGTGTTCGTCAGCCGGCGGGGTTCTTACCTGAACTGGCGTTACGCTGATGCCCCTCGCCATTCGTATGAGCTCCTCAAACTCGGATCCGAGGGGTACCTCGTTTTCCGGCTGGAGCAGGTCACCGGCTCCGCCAGCACCGTCGTACGCGTCATGGAATGGGTCGTTCCCGAAGCGGAGGACGAAGCGGCCCTGGCGGCGATCCTGTCGGAAACGCGGTCCCGTCGGCCGGTCCTGATCGACTTTTTCACGACGAGCGCATCGCTGGGCAATCGGCTCGCGGCGATCGGGTTCATCCCCGGCGATCGGGCCTTGGAGCGACCGGTCCCTTTCTTGTTCCGGCCGCTCCACTATGCCGGGGAGATCGGTTTCGCGCTCGACCGGAGGCCCCACTTCCGGAGCAAGGCGATCGACCTTTCCACCTGGTACCTGACGAAGGGAGACGGCGACTTGGATCGGGTGAAGCTCTAGGGCTCTGGCCAGGCGGGCATCGGGACCGATAGTAAGATCGCCCAAGGTGTAGCGGATGTGAGTGCCTGCGTCACTGTCGCTGCGAGATTCCCCATCGACTGGCGAGACGTTTCCGAGCCGGCCGATACCGCGAGCAGCCTCGGCACGCGCGGGCCTTCGCGACTCGGCGTTGCGGAGGTTTCGCGACCGCGGCCCTAGGGGCGAGGAGGCACACATGGAAGCACGCGCGCTCGAGATCGTCTACGGCGCTGTCCAGGCACTCAACGAGCAGATCGAGAACCCTGACGAGCGGATCCCGCTCGCTCCGGAGAGCACGTTGCTCGGCAAGGACGCGCACCTCGATTCGTTAAGCCTGGCGACCCTGCTCCTCTTCGCCGAGCAGCGCATCGAGGACACCTTCGGCGTGCGCCTCGTCCTTTCCGACGAGCGGGCGCTCTCGATTGCGACGAGCCCGTTTGTGACCATCGAGAGCTTCGCGAGGCATATCGAGCGGCTCCTGAAGCAGTCGGGGCAGGCATAGCAACGTGGACCGCGAGCCCCGCCAGTGAAGGTCACCCGCGCCCTGCGCATCGCGCAGATCGAATATGAGCTTCCGGCGCGCGTGGTGTCGAACCGAGACTTCGCGCTGCAGTTCCCCGAGTGGAGCATGGCTGCCCTGGAGGAGAAGTCGGGCATCCGCGGGCGGCACATCGCGGGCGACAACGAGACCGCCTTCGACCTGGCGCGCGAGGCGAGCCGGCGCCTGCTCGCACGCGCGGGGTTTCAGGGGCGCGACGTCGACGGTATCGTCTTCTGCACTCAGACACCCGACTACATCATGCCTTCCAACGCTTTCCTCCTACACGAAGCCCTTGGGATGCGTCGCGACGCCCTGGCGTTCGACTACAACTTGGCGTGCTCCGGGTACGTGTATGGCTTGGCCATCATCCAGGGGCTGGTGGAGACCGGCCTCGCCGAACGCGTGCTTCTCGTCACGGCGGACACCTACTCCAAGTACATCAATGAGAGGGACCGGGCTGCTCGAACGCTCTTCGGCGACGGGGCCGCTGCCACCCTCGTCGAGGCGGCTGGTGCGGACAGCCTCAGCGGGCTCATCGACGTGGCTCTGGCCTCCGCCGGAGAGAGCCACCGCTTCTTCCTCGTGCCCGCGGGAGGTGCCCGCACACCCCGTTCTGAAGAGACCCGCGCCGAGACCACCGACGAGAGCGGCAACACGCGATCGCTCGAAAATATTCACATGAACGGCTTTGCCGTTTGGCGCTTCGTCGCCACCGAAGTGCCGAAGCAAATCGCTCAGCTCCTCGCGCGTAACGGGCTCGGAGTAAAGGACATCGACCTGTACGTCTTTCACCAGGCGAGCAAGCTGACCCTCGACTCGTTGATCGCCGCGCTCAGGATCCCGCGCGAGAAGGTCTTTATCAACATGGAATGCGTTGGCAACACGGTCTCGGCGTCCATCCCGATCGCGCTCGCCGATGCAGCGGCTTGCGGTGTCCTGGAGCGCGGTCACCTCGTCCTTCTAAGTGGTTTCGGGGTGGGCCTTTCATGGGCCTCCGCCCTGATGAGGTACTAGGCGCCGCCGTTGTTTGTGCCCGCACGAGACGGGTCTGTCGCGTCGAAAGGGGGAAGCAACCCTGGACATTAAGCACGTGTCCACGGAGGTCCACCAGGCCGTGGGACCGGTCGTGTGGACGAGCGCAGCAGACGTAGCCTTCCTGAAGGGTGAGGCGGCGTTGAGCTCGCGTGGGCGCTCTCGCATTTGCGCTCATCCGACAGGGGACGACGCCGCCCACGAGATGATCGTGGTGCTTCGCCGAGACCAGGACATCCGGCCCCACTTGCACCCTGGCAAAACAGAGTCGTTCCACGTGATCGAAGGGCTCGTCACGGTGGTGTTTTTTCGGGACGACGGCACCCTCGAGGAAGTCGTTCGCATGGGGGACTTTCACTCGGGTCTCCCATTCTTCGTGCGTCAGACGAAGCCGCTGTTCCACACCCAGCTCGCCGAATCCGATTTCGTGGTCTTCCACGAAGTGATCCCGGGGCCGTTTACGGGCGACGCTGTCATGGCGCCTTGGGCCCCGCACGAGCCGGCTGCGCTGCGCGCCTACTTGAAAAGGCTTCGGGACTTGCTTCGGGACCGAGGCTCGTGCCGGGGCAGTTCCGAGTGACAAGACTCGGCGTAACCCGGATGCGAGCCGCCATTTTGGCGGAGCAACGCAAGCCGCTCGTCGTGGATGAGGTGGAGCTGCCGGCGTCCCTCGAGGTCGGTCAGGTCCTGGTGCGCATGGTCGTCAGCGGGATTTGCGGCTCGCAGGTTGGCGAGATCGACGGTGTGAAGGGGCCCGACCGGTATCTCCCCCATCTGCTTGGCCACGAGGGTGTGGGCACCGTTATGGCGTCCGGCCCCGGTGTCAAACGTGTCCGCGCCGGGGAGTCTGTCGTGCTGCACTGGCGAAAGGCGCCCGGCATCGACGCCGATCCTCCTGCCTACCGGTGGCGTGGCGCCCGGCTGAACGCAGGCTGGGTGACCACGTTCGGGGAATACGCGGTGGTCTCCGAGAACCGGTTGACCGTCGTTCCGTCGGATGTCGACCCGGAGACCACGTCTCTTTTCGGTTGTCCGGTGACCACCGCGTTCGGCATGGTCACGCGAAACGCGCGGCTGACGATCGGTGAGTCGCTCGTCGTGATCGGTTGCGGTGGCATCGGACTACCGGTGATCCAGGCGGCCGTGCTCGCCGGTGGCTATCCGATTGTTGCCGTCGACATCAGCTCGCCCAAGTTGGACCTCGCGCGTCGGCTCGGAGCAACCCATGTGGTCGATACGCGCGCGCATGAGCTCATCGCCGGCGTTCGGGAGATCGTCGGCGCGGGTGGAGCGGACGTAGTCATCGAGAACACTGGCCGCGCGGATCTGATACGGAGCGCCTACGAGCTGGCGGCCAGCGACGGCCGGACGATTCTGGGCGGCGTACCGGTGCACGGGCAGGACGCATCGATCGATACGTTGCCGCTCCATTTCGGCAAGGTCCTGATGGGCTCGCATGGAGGGGATGCGCAGCCGGCCCGCGACATTCCACGATACCTGAGTCTGGTTCGAGCTGGCCGGCTTGATCTCGAACCGCTGGTGACAGAGCGAACTGATCTCGGCGCAATCAACGAGGCGATCGAACGGCTGCGAAGAGGCGAGGTCATCGGCCGTTGCGTGATCCGCTTTTAGTCGACGGGGGACACTGGTCGACGCTGAATCCGGCCCCGTCGCCCCCGCTGACCTCCTGCCGCGGCCTCCGTTCTCGGCGCCGCGGGTGGAGCACGCGGTGCTACCATGACTTCGCGACCGAGCCCATGCGAGCAGCCGTGATCCATGGGGCTCTCGGCGGCCAACCGTGATCGGCCGTGGCCTCCGGTGGCTCTTCCCGCGCGACCCAAAGACCAACGCCGCCGTCTTTTTCGATCTGGCCGACAAAGTCTGGACCGCGGGCGGCGGCCTGGTCACGGCGTTCCTCATCGTCGCCCACTTCACAGCCCGGACGCAGGGTTTCTACTACACGTTCTTCGGTCTCCTTGGATTGCAGGTTCTGGGCGAGCTGGGCCTGGGCACCGTCATCGTCCAGTTCGCGGCTCATGAGTGGTCGAAGCTGAGGCTCGACGACACGGGAGGGATTGCCGGCGACTCCACTTCCGCTTCTAGGTTGCGCAGCCTGGTGCGGCTCGGCCTGCGCTGGTGCCTCTGGTCCGGAGCGCTCACTGCGGTCGCACTGGGGGTGGGAGGGGTCGCGTTTCTGCACGGGCAAAGCGGCGGGGAGGAATGGTTCTGGCCATGGGTGCTGCAGTGCGCCATTGCGGGCGCGTCTTTGGCGCTGGTTCCCCTCTCTTCGATCGTGGAGGGCACGAACCAGGTGGCTAGGCTCTACGGATTCCGGCTGGCCGTCCGCGTGCTCTCCAGTCTCGCGACCTGGCTAGCGATCGTGAGGGGGGCGGGCCTTTGGATCATCCCCCTTGCGGGCACGGTGAGCCTTCTTGGAACGACCCTGTTCCTGGCCCTCTCCTACCGGGCCTTCCTCGAGTCGCTCTGCCAGCGACCCGCCGGGCCGCGAATCGACTGGCGCCGCGAGATGCTACCCATGCAGTGGCGGATCGCCGTCTCCTGGATCAGTGGCTACCTGAGCTTCTATTTCGCGGTTCCGGTGCTGTTCAAGTTCAGCAGCCCCGAGGTCGCGGGGCGCTTTGGACTCAGCCGCAGCCTGGTGTTCGCCGCGGGCGCGTGCGCGACGTCGTGGCTCTGGCCAAGGGTCCCGACGCTTGCGTCGCTGGCCGCAGGTCGACAGAGGGAAGCGGTCGAACGCCTGCACTTCGCGATCGTGGCGCGGGTGATCACAGTGATGATCTCGCTCTCGGCCGGACTATGGCTCGTCGTATTGACGGCCGCCGAGCTCGGCGTCCCGCAGGCTGAGCGTGTGCTCGAGCCCATGCCTTTCGGCATCCTCCTGCTTGGGCACGTCATCCAGGTGGCCTCGACGCCCTTTGCAGCCTATATGCGTGCCCATCGCACCGAGCCGCTGGCGGCGATCGCAGTCGTACATTCGATCCTGTCCCTGGTCACGACGCTTGTCTTCGCAGCACATTGGCAAGCGCTTGGCGCGGCGCTCTCCTACCTCGCGGTCAACGTGCTACTGGCGCCGGTCAGTTTCTGGATCTGGGCGCGATGCCGGCGCCTCTGGTACGGAGATGAGCCGGCCCGACCGTTGGGCACCGCCGGAGCGACCACTTGAGCGGCGGGTCTCGTCCGACGCTAACGGTCGTAACCTGCAACTACAACCACGGCCCATACCTCGCGCAGTCTATCGAGGCAGTGATCGGGCAGTCTCGGCCGCCCGACCAATACATCATCGTCGATGATGGATCGACGGATAACAGCGTCCCGATCATCGAGTCCTATGCTCGTCGACATCCAGTAATTCAATTCGTGCGCCACAAGACGAACCAGGGCCTCTCTGCGGCATCGGCCCGAGCATGGAGCCTGATCACGTCCGAATACTTCCTGGGGGCCGCGGCGGACGACTACTTGAAAGAGGGGTTCCTAGAGGATGCGATGACCCTGGCGGCCCGCTATCCCGAGGCTGGGCTCGTCTTCGGCCGTCAAGTAATGGTCTGGGCCGATGGAGCGGAGACGCCCTTAGACCTGATGCCTAACTGGGATGAGCTAACCTTCGCGCCTCCGTCCAAGTTCCTCCACGAGTACCTTCGGAGAGCAACACCTCTGGCCTCGCCGACCGCCACCTTCATCTTCCGGCGCGTCTGTTTCGAGGAGGTCGGCAGGCTCAGGGCGGAGCTTGGTTATTGGGGAGATGCGTTCGCCGCGCGCGCGGTGGCGCTCAAGTACGGAGCATGCTTCGTACCCCGAGACTGCGCGGCTTTCCGCGTCAACACTTCTGGCTACGGTGGCAGGCAAATGCTGAGAATCGAGAGCGCTCTGCCTCCGATATCGAACGCCATCTCTCTCATGCGCATCGGTTTCGCGGACCGGTTTCCGCCAGCCTATGTCGACGAGTTCGAGCGCGCCTCCCGAGAGGACGTTATCGAATATCATTGCTGGCTCAAGTATTTCGTGCCCCCAGAGCAGGCGCTGCGACGACGTCGCCAGAGGCTGTCCCCGCTGGGGCGCCTGGGCGAATCTCTGGCGCAGGCGCTCACGCTCCCGAAAGTAGTTATTGGGTGGATCAGCCGCAAATTGGCACGGAAGTGGCTGCGGAAGAAAGCCTCGCTGGGTATCGGGCCCTTCGCGCCCGCCACCGGCTAACACAGCGTCGGCTAGGCCCGCAGGTCCCGCCGCAGGAAGATGAACCAGGCCGGCATGTAACGCGGATCGTGGGCCAACAGATGGAGGAGCCGCTGGATCTCCTTCCTGGGCAAGCTGTAGCCGCCGAAGCGCGAAAGAAACGAGAGACCGACCAGGAGCGGCCGGATGGAGCCGACTTCGACCGTCTCGACGCTCTCGACACGCAGACCGGCGTCCTCGAACAGCTTCTCGAACTCCGACCAGCGCAGCAGGCCGTAGTAGTCCGCGGACATGCCCATCGAGTTCAGGATGTCGTTCTGGACGTCGGGACGGAGCCAGTGGAAGAACCAGCTCTTGATCTCCCCGTCGAGGGGGAACGCGTAGTTGCCGGTGGAGACGTACAGGCCGCCGCCGGGCGCGACCAGGCTGGCCGCCTCCTTGAGCAGCGACCGCTTGGCGTCGAGGCTGGAGGCCGCGTCGCCTCGGTGACCTTGAAGCGGTCCGACGTGCTCGACGACCGAGTTCAGGACGACGTAGTCGAACCCCGCTCCGATCTCAGGCCGGATCGCGGCGAGGTTCCGACCGTCGCAGACCAGCCCCCGCCCACCCGGCACCCTCAGCGCCGCGACTTCGACGTGCGCGGGGACGTGGTCCAGCACCGTCATCTGCGCGCCGGCTCGAGCCAGGAGCACCGAAAGGCTTCCCCAACCGCAGCCGTAGTCCAGGATCCGCTTGCCTTCCAGGGAGCCCCAGACGCGGCGGCAACGCTCGACGGCGTCCGCGTACTCGCCGAAGTCGAGGGCGTCGGCCGCCCAGCTCTCCATTGTGGCCTGGTTGACGCCGAGCGTCTGCCAGTACGCGTACATGCGACTCTTGGCTCTCTCCATCACCGAGGCGTCGACAGCGACCCCAGGCGCGGCCCTCGCCCGGCGGCGCCGCACCAGCTCCGCCAACCCCTGGAAGCCCGCCCTCGCGACGTCGAGGAGCCCCGCGTTGGCGCCGTCGCGCCTCATGCGGCCTTGCGGAAGAACGCGAACCAGGTGGGCATGTACTGAGGGTCTTCGACGATCAGTCGCTGGAGGTGCGCGATCTCGCGGCGGGGGAGCCGGTAGCCCGCCAGCCTCGAGAGCATCGAGAGCCAGGTCAGCACCAGGGACAGGAAGCGCAGCTCGACCGTCTCGACGGTCTCGAGCCGCAGGTCCGCCTGCTCGCACAGGCTCAACAGCTGGGGCCAGCGCAAGAGGCCGTAGAGGTCCGCGTCGAGCCCGCGGGCTTCGAGGACCCGACGTTGCTCCTCGACCGGCAGCCAATGGAAGAACCAGGTCTTGATCTCCCCGTCGATGGGGAACTCGAAGTTGCCGGTGGCGATGTAGACGCCGCCACCCTTCTTCACGAGGTGCGCCGCCTCGGCGATGACCGCTCGCTTGGCCTCGAGGCTGGATTCGGCATCACCGCGGTGCTCGGGCGGCGGACCGACGTGCTCGATCAGCGAGTTGAGCAGGATGAAGTCGTGCCTCCCGGCGAGGTCTTTGCGAAGGCTCCCGAGGTCGCGGGCGTCGGCCACGTAGCCGGTTCCGGCCGGGACACGCATCCGCGTGACCTCGACGTGCGCCTCGAACCGGTCGAGGAACGTCATCTCGGCGCCGGCGCGGGCGAAGAGCACGGACAGGCTGCCCCAACCACAGCCGAGATCGACGATCCTCTTTCCTTCGAGAGATCCCCAGACCCGCCGGCAGCGCTCGACAGCATCTCGATACTCCCCGGCGCTGAACGCGTCCGCCAACCACTGCGACATCGTGGCTTCCGACACCCCGAGGCTCCGCCACTGCGCGAGCATCCGGTCTCGCACGTCTCCGAGCGCGGTGGGATCGAAGGCGGGGTCGACCGTGGGGTGCTGGCGGTTCCCGGCCCGGCGTGCGGCGCCCCTGGCCAGTACCTTCAGGAGGTCGAGCGGCCCGGCGTTCCGACCGTCAGCTCCCATCGGCTTCCGTCCTGCGGCCGCGGTCCACGCGCCGCGATGGTAACGCAGACGGTTTCGGCCTCCGGAAGCCGCCGCTCGGCCAGCCCGTAGACTCGGAGAGGGAGCTGCGGCTGCTTAACGATCTACGCCAGCGGGTCAAGACGGCCACCATCCGACTCGGCGTCTACCGCGTACTGCGGCGCGCATACCTTGAGGTGTTCTCGCGTGGATCGTTCCAGCGTGAGGTCGCTTTCTACGCGGCGCTGGTGAGGCCGGGGGAGCTCTGCTTCGACATCGGAGCCCATGTCGGCAACAAGGTTGAGGTGCTGCTCAAGGCCGGAGCCAGGGTGGTCGCCTGCGAACCCGAGGTGGTGTGCTTCACCGCGCTGCGCAGGGCCTACCGCGGGAACGACCGGGTGGTGCTCCTCGACACCGGCGTCGGGGCGCGAGAAGGCGAGGCGACGTTTTACATCCACGAGCAGGCCGCGACCTCGTCCTTCGTGAAGAGCTGGGGCCATCCGACCGAGCGCGAGACCGGCGAGCGGCGAGTAGCGCTCACGACGCTCGACGACCTGATCACGCGGTTCGGGCGGCCGCGCTTCTGTAAGATCGACGTCGAAGGGTTCGAGCTCGAGGTCGTGAAGGGTCTGGCGCAGCCCATCCGAGTGATCTCGTTCGAATACCACAGGACCGATGACGAGAGGACCCGGCGGTGTCTCGAACGGCTGGGCCAGCTCGGCGACCTGGAGGTCAACGTGACGGTGGGTGAGACGCCGGCCTTCGTCTGGCCGGCCTGGCTCCCGTTGCAGGAAGCGCAGGACGCTTTCCCGTCGCGAGTGCCGCGGCATCCTAAGTGGGCGCACGGCGAGGTCTTCGTGCGCTACCCGGCGCTCCAATGAGAGTGCTCGTGACCGGCGGCGCCGGATTCGTGGGAGCGAGCCTCGCGCTCGCACTCAAGGGTGCGAACCTCACCTGGGATGTGACCGCCCTCGACAACCTCAAGCGGCGCGGTTCCGAGCTCGGTCTCGGCCGCCTGGCAACCGGAGGCATACGGTTCCTGCACGGCGACATCCGTGTGGCTTCCGACCTGGAGGCCTGCGGAGCCTTCGATCTGCTCCTGGAGTGCTCCGCCGAGCCGTCGGTCCTCGCCGGCCTCGACGGTTCCCCGGCGTACGTGCTGGAGACGAACCTCGTCGGAACCATCCACTGCCTGGAGGCCGCGCGCCGGAACGGGGCAGGACTCCTGTTCCTGTCCACCAGCCGCGTCTATCCCATCGACACGCTCTCGCGCCTGCCGCTTCGCGAGGCGGAAACCCGCTTCGAGCTGGCCGCCGGAGATGTCGAGCACGGCATCGCCGAGGACTTCCCGCTCGACGGCGCCCGCTCGCTCTACGGAGCCACCAAGCTCTGCTCCGAGCTCCTCATCACCGAGTACGTGGCAGCCTACGGCATGCCGGCGATCATCGACCGCTGCGGCGTCCTCGCCGGGCCCTGGCAGATGGGGCGCGTCGACCAGGGCGTGGTCCTGCACTGGATCGCCAGCCACGTCTACGGCTGGCCGCTGCAGTACCTCGGCTACGGCGGCACCGGCAAGCAGGTGCGCGACGTGCTCCATGTCGCCGACCTCGCCGAGCTCGTCCTCGCGCAGATTCCGCGGCTCTCCGAGCTGCGCGGCGGCATCTACAACGTCGGCGGCGGCCGCGAGGTCTCCTTCTCGCTGCGCGAGCTGACCGACCTCTGCGTGGAGCTCACGGGAAACCGGGTCCCGATCACGGCCGTGCCCGAGACGCGCGCCGCCGACGTCCCTGTCTACATCACCGATGCCCGGCGGGTACGGGAGCAGTTCTCCTGGGAGCCCAGACGCTCCCTGCGAGACATCGTGCGCGACTCGGTGGAGTGGGTGCTCGCACACCGCGACGAGCTGCTGGCGGTGTTCGATCCGACCGGCGAGCGCCGGCGCGCGGCCGCCGCTGCTCGGGTTGACCCCGGCAAGACCGCGCCCCCATAATCCGCGGCCCCGCACTGGGGGGTCGTCCAACGGTAGGACTCCAGACTCTGGATCTGGCTATCGGGGTTCGAATCCCTGCCCCCCAGCCATTCTTCTAAGCCTCGAGGATCGGGACCCGCCTCCGCGCGAACGCCGCGACCGCCAGTGCCACTCCGGCGGTGTCGGCCATCGCGTCAGCGACCGATGAGTCGCGGCCCGGCACGTAGGCCTGGTGCCACTCGTCGGCCGCCGCGTAGAGCGCCGCCCCCACGAGCAGCGTGAGGACGAGGCGACGCGCCGGCCAGCCCTCCGGGCGCGCTGCCCGCACCGCCCAGATCCCAACGCCGAAGAAGTAGCCGGCGTGAATCACCTTGTCGGCGAAAGGGATCCGGGGCATCGGCACGTGAGGCCGAGACGAAATCCAGCTCTCGATCGCCAAGAGGAGGAACACCGGCGCCCACAGGACGAGCCGCCGGAGCGCCGGACTCCTCACGCTCCTCCGCGCGCCTTTTTCTCGATCTTGGCCCAGGAATCGCGCAGCGAGACGGAGCGGTTCAGGACGAGGCGCTCCGGCGTGCTGTCGGCGTCCGGGGTGAAGTAGCCGAGCCGCTCGAGCTGCAAGAACTCGCCGTTGCGAAGCTCGGCCAGTGACGGCTCCACCCGGCAGCCCGTCTTCACGACCAGCGAGCCGGGGTTCAGGTTGGAGACGAAATCGCGCCCTTCCTCGACGTCGTCCGGACTCTCCTTCGAGAAGAGCCGGTCGTAGAGACGCACCTCGGCGGCGAGGGAGTGCGCCGCCGACACCCAGTGGATCGTGCCCTTCACCTTGCGGGCCGCGCCGGAGTCTCCGCTTCGCGTGGTCGGGTCGTAGCTGCAGCGGAGCTCCACGACCTCGCCGGTCGCCGGATCTTTGACGATCTCCTCGCACTTGATGATGTAGCCCCAGCGCAGCCGCACCTCCTGCCCCGGGGAAAGCCGGTGGTACTTCGGGGGCGGCACCTCGCGGAAATCGTCGCGCTCGATCAGCAGCTCGCGCGAGAACGGCACCTTGCGCGTGCCCTGGCTGGCGTCCTCGGGGTTGTTGACCGCCTCGAGCTCCTCGACATGACCTTCCGGGTAGTTCACCAGCGTGACCCGGATCGGGTCGAGGACGCCCATGAAGCGCGGCGCCCTCTTGTTGAGGTCCTCGCGCAGGCAGTGCTCGAGCAGCGCCACGTCCACGACGCTGTCGCGCTTGGCGAGCCCGATGCGGTCGCAGAAATCGCGCAGCGCCTCCGGCGTGAAGCCACGGCGGCGCAGGCCGGCGAGCGTCGGCATGCGCGGGTCGTCCCAGCCGCGCACGTGCCCGCCGGTCACCAGCTGGAGGAGCTTCCGCTTGGACAGCAGCGTGTAGGTCAGGTTGAGCCGCGCGAACTCGATCTGCTGCGGCCGGTTCGGGAGGTCCAGCGCGGCCAGACACCAGTCGTAGAGCGGGCGGTGGTCCTCGAACTCCAGCGTGCAGAGGGAGTGGGTGATCCCCTCGATCCAGTCCGACAACGCGTGCGCGTAGTCGTACATCGGGTAGAGGCACCAGGCGTCTCCGGTGCGGTGGTGCGTCGCCTTGCGGATCCGGTAGAGCGCCGGATCGCGCAGGTTCATGTTCGGCGACGCCATGTCGATCTTGGCCCGCAGCGTGCGCGAGCCGTCGGGGAACTCGCCGGCCCGCATCCGGCGGAAGAGGTCGAGGCTCTCCTCTGGGCTTCGGTCGCGCCAGGGGCTGTTCCGACCCGGCTCGGTCAGGGTGCCGCGGTACTCGCGCACCTGCTCGGCGGTCAGGTCGCAGACGTAGGCCAGGCCCTTTTCGATGAGCGCCTCGCCGAATTGATAGAGCCTCTCGAAGTAGTCGGAGGCGTAGTAGAGGCCGTGCCAGTCGAAGCCGAGCCACTTCACGTCCTGCTGGATCGAGTCGACGTACTCCACGTCCTCCTTGAGAGGGTTGGTGTCGTCGAAGCGGAGATTGCAAGTGCCGCCGTACTCGCGGGCGACCCCGAAGTTCAGGCAGATCGACTTGGCATGGCCGATGTGCAGGTAGCCGTTGGGCTCAGGAGGGAAACGCGTCGCCACCGAGGCGCGGCGGCCGGACTCCAGGTCGGCATCCACGATCTCGCGGATGAAGTCCTTGCCGGAGGGACCTACGAGGCTCGCGTCGTCCATGTCTCCTCTTGCGGGGCAGGCGGGGTCGGCGCTTCGAGAAACCTGACGAAGGCGCGCAGCCGGCGGAACGCCGTCTCGGCGCCCAGCACCTCCATCAGCTCGAAGAGCGGCGGCGAGGCCAGCGTGCCGGTCAGCGCCAGGCGCACCGGCTGAGCGAGATCCCCGAGCTTCATCCCCGTCTCCGAGGCGAAGGCGCGCGTGGCCCCCTCGAGCTCGGGGTGGGCGTACGGCTGGACGCCTTCCAGGCGTGCGATGAGGCTCGTCAGCACCGGCGCCAGCTCGGGCTTGCCGAACTTCTTGAGCCCCGCGGGGTCGTACTCCTGCGGGTCTACGCCGTAGATCGTGAGCGCCTGCGAAAGCTCGACCAGCGTCTTGGCGCGCTGCCGGTGCAGATCCAACGCGCGCGTCAGCGTGGCCTCATCGCGGTCCGGCAGGCCGAAGGGACGCAGCAGCTCGAGGAGGCGAGGCGCCGGTGTGTCCTGCAGGTACTGGCTGTTCAGCCAGGTCAGCTTCTCGTGGTCGAAGCGCGCCGGCGAAGGGCCGATGCGATCCAGCGAGAAGAGCCGGACCATCTCGTCGAGCGTCATCCGCTCGCGGTCCTCACCCGGTGACCAGCCGAGGAGCGCCAGGAAGTTGACCAGCGCCTCCGGCAGGAATCCCTGGGCGCGGAACTCCTCCACCCCGGCGGCGCCGTGGCGCTTGCTGAGCTTCTTGCCGTCGGTGCCGAGGATCATGCCGAGGTGCGCGAAGACGGGCGGCTCGTGTCCCATCGCGCGGAAGAGCGCCACGTGCTTGGGCGTGTTGGGGAGGTGGTCGACCCCTCGGATGACGTGAGTGATCCGCATCGCAACGTCGTCGACGCAGACGGAGAAGTGATAGAGCGCGTGGCCGTCCGACCGCAGCAGCGCGAAGTCGTCGAGCGCCTCGGGCGGGAACTCGGCGCGCCCCTGCACTACGTCGTTCACGACCAGCGTCTCGTCCGGCATGCGCAGGCGCAGCACGAACTTCTCGCCGGCGGCGGCGCGGCGATCGGACTCGCTCTTGTCGAGGTCGCGGTACTTGCCGGAATAGCGATAGGCCTTGCCCAGAGCCTCGGCGGCCTTGCGCTCGGCGTCGAGCTCTTCGGGGGACTCGAACGCGCGATACGCCTTGCCTTCCTCGAGGAGCTTCCTGGCCGCTTCCTGGTAGATCTCCAGGCGCTCGCTCTGGAAGTAGGGACCCTCGTCCCAGCTCAGGCCTAGCCAGCTCATGGCGTCGAGGATCTGCGGGGTCAGCTCGTGGCGGGACCGCTCCACGTCGGTGTCCTCGATGCGGAGGATGAAGACGCCTTCCTCGCGGCGCGCGAAGAGCCAGTTGTAGAGCGCGGTTCGGGCACCGCCCACGTGAAGTGAGCCGGTCGGAGAAGGGGCGAATCGGACGCGCGGGCGCTCCGCCATGGGGCGGGGATGATAACTGGCGAGACCGTATCATCCAGCGGCCATGCGTGAGGTCGCGCGCCGCGAGGCGCTCCTGGCGGACCTGGCGCTGGTGGGTGTGACCGCCGTCTGGGGCTCGACGTTCATCGTGAACCGGCTGGTCCTGGATTCGGCGCCGCCGCTGGCGTTCCTGGCGCTGCGGTTCGGGGTCGCGACCGCGGTGCTGCTGCCGCTCGCGGTGGGGAGGCCACGGTCGCCGCGCCTCCTGGCCGACAGCGCGTTCGTGGGACTGCTGCTGGCGGCGGGCATCGGGTTCCAGATCGTCGGCCAGCTCTTCACCACCGCGTCCAAGGCGGCGTTCGTCACCGGACTGTCGGTGCCGCTCACTCCCGTCGTCGGCCTGATCGTCACCCGCAAGAAACCCTCCGCCGAGAACATGGTCGGCCTGGTGATCGCGACGATCGGCTTCGCGGTGCTGTCCTGGCCGACCGATGCCGCGGGAGTAAACGTCGGCGACGTACTGGTGCTCGGCACCGCGGTCACCTACGCGCTGATCATCGTTCGCATGGGCGAGGCGGCCAGCCGCCACGATGTGCGCTGGTTCACCGCCGGGCAGACCGCCTTTGCCGCGGTGGGTGTCATCGGCGCACGGCTGCTGGTGGCGCCGCTGGTGAAACCGATGAGTACATTCGCCCAGGCGGAGGCGCGGCCGCTGCCGTGGTCCGGGGGATTCCTGGCGGCGGTCGCCTGGATGGCGCTGATTGCGACCGTGGCGACGTTCCTGGTGCAGACGTGGGCGCAGGCGCGCATGCAGGCGACACACGCGGCGATCCTGTTCGCGCTGGAGCCCGTCTGGACGGCGCTTTTCGCGGCCCTGATCCTGTCGGAGCGGATGCGCGGCCGTGACTACGCCGGCGCCGGGCTGGTCCTGGCGGGGATCCTGGTGTCGGAGCTCCGGCGCAACGCCTGACGCCTCACTCCAGCGGGAAGCTCAGCGTGTAGGCATACCCGCCGCGCGCCACCACCAGCACCAGGCCGGAGCGGCCGAAGCCCGCCTCCACCGCGCGGTTCAGCGCGTCGAGGTCGGCCACCTTCTGACCGTTGACGCGGAGCAGGAGGTCCCCGCGCTCCAGTCCGCTCCTGGCCGCCGCCGAGTCGCGCGCGACGCCGGCGATCATCAGCCCGCTCCGAGCGTCCCGCACCGTGAGGCCGAGCTCGCGGCGCAGCACTTCCAGGCCGAGGTCGTCGGGGGCGGCGGACGTGGTGAGCGTGAAGCGCAGCTCGCGCTCCTGGCGCTTGGCGCGCAGCTCGACGCTCTTGCCGGGGCCGAGGTTCGTGAGCGCCGTCTCGAAGTCCTCGCGCGAGTCGATCGCCTGGCCGTTGAGCCCCACGATCACGTCGTTCACCGACACGCCGGCCTTCTCCGCCGGCGAGTCGGGGTAGACCGACCGCACCCTCATGCCGAGCCCGCGCGAGGAGGCCCGCGCCCCCTCGGCGGTGAGCGTGGTGCCGCGAAGGCCCAGCCAGACCGGCTTGACCTCCTTGAAGCGGAGCAGGTCGTCGGTGATGCGGCGGACGCGATCGATGGGGATCGCGAAGCCGATGGTGTTGGCGCCGCCGACGATCGCGGTGTTGATGCCGATCAGCTCGCCGAGGATGTTGACCAGGGCTCCGCCGGAGTTGCCGGGGTTGATGGCCGCGTCGGTCTGCAGGAAGTCGGAGAACGTGCGGCCGCTCTCCCCCCTCACCGATCGGTGCACCGCCGAGACGATCCCGGCGGTCACCGTGTTGGAGAGCCCGTAGGGGTTGCCGATGGCGATGACCGTCTCGCCGATCATCAGGTCGGCGGTGCTGCCGAGCCTCACCGCCCGCAGCGCTTTGGCCTCAACCTTCAGCACCGCAATATCGTTGTCGGCGTCGGAGCCGAGTACCTCGGCGACCTCGTACTCCTTCCCGTCGGAGGTGGTGACGTAGATCTTCGAGGCCCCGGAGATGACGTGGGCGTTGGTCACCACGACGCCGCTGGGGTCGATGATCACGCCCGAGCCCAGCGACTCGGAGCGGCCGGTGCGGCCGCGCGGGTTGTCCAGGCCGAAGAAGTCCTCGAAGACGCTGGAGCGCCGCTGCACCAGGCGCTCCGCCGAGATGTTGACGACCGAAGGACCGACCCTTTCCACCGCGGCCACGATGGAGGACCGGCGCTCGGCCAGGTAGGGCTTGCTCTCCACCGCCTGGGGGGGAGCGGCCATCCCTGAAGCGCCGATCGTCGCCGCGAGGAGGAGGGTCGGTCCGAGCATGCGTTGGACTCCTACTCCGCTTTTTTCACGTCCACGACCGGCTCCTTGGACGTCGCCTGGATGCGGATCTGCTTCGGCTTCGTCTCTTCGCGCTTGGGGAGCTCCACCGTCAGCACGCCCTTCTCCAGGCGCGCGGCGATGCGGTCGGTGTCGACCGTGGTCGGCAGCGAGAAGCTGCGCGTGAAGCGGCCGTAGCTGCGCTCGACGCGGTGGTAGTTCTCGTCGCCCCGCTCCTTCTCGAACTTGCGCTCCCCTTCCAGCGTGAGGATGCCGTCCTCGAAGCGCAGGCCGACGTCGTCGTCGTCGAAGCCGGGCAGCTCGGCCTTCAGCACCAGGCGGTCGGACGTCTCGTAGATGTCGACCGGCGGCACCCAGGTGCCCGCGTAGAGCTCCTCCTCGCGCGGGCGCTGCATCGTCTCCTGGAAGGCGCGATCCATGCGCTCGCGCAGCGCGTTCAGCTCACGGAAGGGGTCGGTCCAGCGGATGACGGCCATGTCATTCCTCCTGCTTCAGGGGCGATCAAGGTCAGTGGACGCTTGCGGTCGCGGGCATCTGCTCGGTGACGCCGGGAAGGAAGACCAGCTTCCCGTCGGGCGAGAGGTCGAGCGTGATGCTCTCGCCCTCGCCGATCTGCCCGGAGAGGAGCTTGAGCGCCAGCGGGTCCTGTACCAGCTTCTGGATGTTCCGCTTCAGCGGCCGCGCGCCGTAGACCGGGTCGAAGGCCTCGTGGGCCAGGTGCACCCGCGCCGGCTCGGTCCAGCTGAGCTTGATGCCGCGCCCCGCCAGTAGCGCCGCCACCTTGTCGAGCTGCAGGTCGACGATCCGCTCCATGTCCTCGAGCGCCAGGCGGTGGAAGACCACGATGTCGTCGATGCGGTTCAGGAACTCGGGGCGGAAGTGCTCGCGCAGCACGCCCTCGATCCCCTTCCTGAGGTGCGCCTCGTCCCCCTGGAACTCCTGGATGACGTGGCTGCCGACGTTGGAGGTCATCACGATCACGGTGTTCTTGAAGTCCACCGTGCGCCCCTTGCTGTCGGTCAGGCGGCCGTCGTCCAGCACCTGCAGCAGCGTCGACCAGACGTCGGGGTGGGCCTTCTCGATCTCGTCGAAGAGGACGACCGAGTAGGGCTTGCGGCGCACCGCCTCGGTGAGCTGGCCCCCCTCGTCGTGGCCGATGTAGCCCGGCGGCGCGCCGATGAGGCGCGAGACGGTGTGCTTCTCCTGGTACTCGGACATGTCGAGCCGCACCATGGCGTTCTCGTCGTCGAACAGGAACTCGGCCAGCGCACGGGCGGTCTCGGTCTTGCCGACGCCGGTCGGGCCCAGGAAGAGGAACGAGCCGATCGGACGGCGCGGATCCTTCATCCCGGCGCGGGCGCGGCGGACTGCCGCCGAGACGGCGTCGACGGCTTCATCTTGACCGATGACGCGCATCTTGAGGCGCTGGTCCATGCGGAGCAGCTTCTGGGTCTCGCTCTCCACCATCCTCGAGACCGGGATGCCGGTCCACTTGGAGACGATGGCGGCGATGTCCTCCTCCTCCACCTTCTCGCGGAGGATCGCCCCGTGCTTCTGCAGGTCGTCCAGCCGCGCCTGGGCGGCGGCCAGCTCCTCGTTGAGCTTGGACATGGTCCCGTAGCGCAGCTCGGCGGCGCGGTTCAGGTCCCCCTGGCGCTCGGCCGCCTCGGCGGCGGACTTGGTCTCGTCGATCCGCTGCTTGATGCCGCGGAGCTTCTCGATGGCGTCCTTCTCGGCATGCCAGCGCGCCTTCTTCTGGGCGATCTTCTCTTTCAGGTCCGCCAGGCCGTGCTCGAGGTTGCCCAGCCTTTCCCGCGCGACCCTCGAGTCGTCCTTCTCCAGGGCCTTCTTCTCGATCTCCGCCTGCAGGATCTTCCGCTCGATCTCGTCGATCTCGGTCGGCATCGAGTCGATCTCCATCTTCAGCTTGGAGGCCGCCTCGTCGATGAGGTCGATCGCCTTGTCGGGCAGGAAGCGGTCGGAGATGTAGCGGTCGGAGAGCGTGGCCGCGGCCACCAGCGCGGCGTCGGTGATCTTCACGCCGTGGTGCACCTCGTAGCGCTCGGAGAGGCCTCGCAGGATCGAGATCGTGTCCTCGACGGTCGGCTCGCCCACCTGCACCGGCTGGAAGCGGCGCTCCAGCGCCGGGTCCTTCTCGATGCGCTTGCGGTACTCGCCGACGGTGGTGGCGCCGATGGCCCGCAGGTCGCCGCGCGCCAGGGCCGGCTTCAGCATGTTGCCGGCGTCCATGGCCCCTTCCGCGGCGCCGGCGCCCACCAGGGTGTGCAGCTCGTCGATGAAGAGGATGACCTTCCCCTCCGACTCCTCGACCTCCTTGAGGACCGCCTTGAGGCGCTCCTCGAACTCGCCGCGGAACTTGGCGCCGGCCACCAGCGCGCCCATGTCGAGGGCCACGACTCGTTTGTCCTTCAACGATTCCGGCACGTCCCCGGCCACGATGCGGCGGGCCAGACCCTCCACGATGGCGGTCTTGCCGACGCCCGGGTCGCCGATCAGCACCGGGTTGTTCTTGGTGCGCCGCGTGAGCACCTGCATCACCCGGCGGATCTCCTCGTCGCGGCCGATGACCGGGTCCAGCTTGCCGCGCCGGGCCAGCTCGGTGAGGTCGCGCCCGAAACGCTTCAGCGACTGGTAGGTGTCCTCGGAATGGGGGTCGGTGACGCGGGACGATCCGCGCACCTCCTTCAGCGCCGTCAGGACGCTCGCCTCCGAGACGCCCTTGCCGGCCAGGAGGCGAGCCGCCTTCGACTTGCCTTCCCGCACGATCGCCAGGAAGAGGTGCTCCCCGGCCACGTACTCGTCCTTGAAGCCGGCGGCCGCCTTCTCGGCGCCGTCGTAGATCTTCGAGAGAGCGGGGGAGAAGCGGGGCTCGTGCCCGTCGCCGGAGACGTGCGGCAGGCGCTGCAGCTCGGCGTGGATCTCTCGAGCCGCCAGCGGGACCGGGACGCCGGCCTTCTCGAGCAGGGCGGGGACGACCCCCTCCTCCTGCTCGAGGAGCGAGAGCGCCAGGTGCTCGGTGGTGACCTCGGGGTGTCCTTCCTCGCGGGCGATCTGGAGGGCGCGCTTGGTGGCTTCCTGGGCTTTCAGGGTGAGGCGGTCGAAGTTCATGGCACGACCAATCTAATATCTGAGTCTTCTGATGTCAAGTCTGATCTGACATGGATGCTGTAGGGTGTGCGAGAGACCAATCCACAAGTGATTGAAAGCAAGACTCCTACCGATTTCCAGCGGTGGCTTCGGCGACGCCCTTGGCCCGCAGGAGGCAGGCGTCGCACCGTTCGCAAGCCTTTCCACCGGGTCCCGGGTCGTAGCAGGAGGTCGTCCACGCGGGGTCCAGGCCCAAGGCGAACGCAAGGCCTACGATCTGCGCCTTCGATAGCCGGAGGAGGGGGGCGCGGATCGCCAGCGGGCTCCCCTCGATGCCGGCCTTGGTGCCCAGCCGGGCGACCCTCTGGAAGGCCCGCAGGAACTCGGGGCGGCAATCGGGATAGCCGGAGTAGTCGAGCGCGTTGGCGCCGAGGACGATCTCGGTCGCGCCGGTGACCTCCGCCGCCGCCAACGCCAGCGAGAGGAAGAGCGTGTTGCGTGCCGGCACGTAGGTGACCGGGATCGCCTTCTTGCCGAGGGCCCGCTTGGGGACGGCGATCCGGCGGTCGGTGAGCGCCGAGCCGCCGAGCTGTGACAGCGCCGGCACGCGCAACACGCGGTGCGAGTCGACGCCGTACCGCCTGGCCAGCCTGCGGGCGAAGGCCAGCTCCACCCTGTGGCGCTGGCCGTAGTCGAAGGAGAGCGCGTGCACGCGCCAGCCCCAGCGCGAGACGAGCGCCAGGCAGGTGCCGCTGTCGAGGCCACCCGAGAGGAGCACGACCGCGGTCCTCTCGCCCGGGACCGGCGGGCGGGGAACGAGGGTCCTCATCGTCCCGGCGCGTCTCCCCAGAGCAGCTTGTGGAGCTGGAGGTTGAGGCGCATCGGCAGCCCCGCGTCGCGCACCCACTCGGCGACCTCGGCGGCGATCGGCGAGGCCTTGCCTTCGAAGACCGGCGAGACCAGCACGCGCGTGAGCGCGTGGCGGCGCACCAGGTCGACCGCGAAGTCGAAGTCGCGCCGGTCGGCCACCACGAACTTCACCTCGTCGCGCGGGCCCAGGAGCGCCAGGTTGTCGAGCAGGTTGGAGGACTCCATGCCGGAGCCGGGGCACTTCACGTCGACGACCTTGATCGCCCGCGGGTCCACGCGGTCGAGCGGGACGTGCCCGCCGGTCTCCACCAGCACGGTGAGGCCGGCGTCGAGGAGCGTCTCGCAGAGAGGGTAGAAGCCCTCCTGCTCGAGCGGCTCGCCGCCGGTCAGCTCCACCAGCGACACCCGATGACCCAGCACCTCGGCGGCCACCTCGCCGACGGTGCGACGCGTGCCGCCGTGGAACGCGTAGGCCGAGTCGCACCAGACGCAGCGCAGCGCGCAGCCGGTCAGCCGCACGAAGACGCAGGGGAGGCCGGCGAAGCTCGACTCCCCCTGGAGGCTGCGGAAGACCTCGGTCACCTGGATCGGCGTCGAATCGCCGCTCATGCGGCCAGCGCGTCCCGCACCGAGTGGAAGGCGCCCCAGCAGAAGCCGCCGAAGAAGACGAGCAGGAACGGCACCGAGGCCCAGGAGCCGGTGATCGCCGCGGCGGCGAGGGCGACGGCGATGTGGAGCGCCAGCGCGACCTCGGCCAGCGCCAGCGGCCGCACCCGCGTGCGGTAGACGCGGCCCGCCGCGACGGTCGCGCCCAGCTTCGGCGTGCGGTGGAAGGCGGTGCCCGAGCCGGCCAGCGCCTCGATCACCCCCACGGCGTTGCTGAGCGCCATGCCGATGCCCAGCGACATCATGCCGGGCACCAGCCGCAGGTCGCGCCAGGAGCCGCGCCCCAGCTCGCGCTGCGAGACGAGGTAGAAGAGCCCCACCGACAGCGAGGAGATCAGGAAGAGCGGCGCGTCCAGCCAGAGGAGGCGCAGCCAGCCGAGCCGCTGGCGCACCTCCAGCGAGGGCACCAGCAGCAACGCCAGCAGCACCAGCAGCGGGTAGGACAGGTTGTTGGTGAGGTGGGTGAACGCCTCCAGCTTCATCCGCCCCGGGAGCGGCGCCCGCAGCACCCGAGGCAGGAGCTTCCGCCCCACCTCGATCGACCCCTTGGTCCAGCGCGCCTGCTGCGACTTGAAGTCGGCCATGCGCGCCGGCAGCTCGGCCGGAGCGGTGACGTCGCGCAGGAAGACGAAGCGCCAGCCGCGCAGGAGCGCGCGGTAGGAGAGGTCGAGGTCCTCGGTGAGCGTCTCCCCCGACCAGCCGCCGGCGTCCTCGATCGCGGCGCGCCGGAAGACGCCGGCGGTGCCGTTGAAGTTGAAGAAGAGGCCGGCGCGGAAACGCACGCAGGACTCCATCACGAAGTGGCCGTCCAGGAAGATCGCCTGCAGGCGCGTCAGCAGCGAATCGTCGCGGTTGAGGTGCCCCCAGCGGGCCTGCACCAGCGCGGCGCGCGGGTCGGCCAGGTGCGGCAGCGTTCTCTCCAGGAAGTCCGGCTCCGGCACGAAGTCGGCGTCGAAGACGGCCACGAAGGGCGCCGGCCCGTCCGGCCGCAGCGCGTCGAGCCGCAGCCCTTCGGCCAGCGCGCCGGCCTTGAAGCCCTCCCGGCTGCCGCGGCGCACCTGGACCACGTCGACGCCCTCGGCCGACAGGCGGGCGATCACCGCCGCCGCCACCGCCGAGGTCTCGTCCCCGGAATCATCCAGGAGCTGCAGGCGCAACGGTCCGAGCGGCGAGCGAAGACGGGCACAGGCGGTGAGGAGCCGATCCACCACGAAGCGTTCGTTGTAGACCGGGAGCTGCACCAGCACCGCACCGCCGAGCATCTCCGGCGGGAACGGCGGCTCGGGAGGGTCCGCGCAGCGCACTCGATAATGCGTACGGATCAGCCGCAGGCGATGGGACCCGTAGAAGGCGAGCGCCAGGAGCGCCCCGTAATAGCCGATCAGGAGGAGGAGCGCGGAGGCGCTCATGCGAGGAGAAGGCTCACGCGGGTCCTGATCCTAGCCGCCTTCGTGCGCATTCCGTTCGTGCTGCTGCCGCCGGTGCTTTCCGACGACGTCTACCGCCTCCGCTGGGACGGGCGGGTGCTGGCCTCCGGCCGGGATCCCTATCGCCACCCGCCGTCGCACCCGTCGCTGCGCGGACTCCGGGACGCCGAGTTCGCGAAGATCAACCATCCCGACGTGCCGACCGTCTACGGGCCGCTCGCCGAGGGGCTGCTGGGCCTCCTGGCGCTCTCCCCGGCGAAGGCGTCGCTGGTCTCCCTCAAGGCGACCGCCGCGCTCTTCGACCTCGTCACCGTCGCGTCGCTGGAGGCGCTGGGCGGCTTCGGACCCGTCGCCGCGTTCCTCTATGCCGTGCATCCGCTGGCGGTCGTCGAGACCGCAGGCGAGGGGCATCTCGACGGAGCCGCCGTCGCGCTGCTGCTGGCCGGCTCGGCCCTCCTGGCTCGCGGCCGGGCGATCCCGGGCGCGCTGGCGGTGGCCGCCGCCGGGCTGGTGAAGATCACGCCGCTGGCCGCCGCGCCCGCCCTGCTGCGGTCGGCGCGCGGCACGGCGATCGTCCTCGCCGCGGGGCTCTTCACGCTGGCGCACGCGCCCTTCGCCGCCTCGGGAGGGCCGCTGCGCGGCCTCACCACCTACGCTCGCTCCTGGGAAGGGAACGGCGCGGTCTACCCCGAGCTCGTCGGCGCGCTGAAGGCGGTCCACGCTGCTGCGCACACCAAGCGGCTCTACGGGCGCGTCAAGGCGGTGCTGGGCCATCCCGCCCTCCTCGACCGCGCCTGGAGCTTCTTCTACGACGAGCTCCTCGCGCGGGTCCTGCTCGGCGTCGCCTTCCTGGCGTCGCTGGGTTGGGTCCTCACCCGCGTGGCCGACCCGCTGCGCGCCGCCGGCCTCTCGCTGGGCGCGCTCCTCTTCTTCTCGCCGACGCTCCACCCGTGGTACCTCCTCGAGGTGCTCCCCTTCGCGTTCCTCTTCCGCTGGACGTCGGTCGCCTGGGTGGCCGGCGCCGCGCCGCTCGTCTACCTGACCGCGCTGACGCCGGGGGCGGTCCGGGCGATCGAGTTCCTGCCGGCCGCGGTCCTCTATCTCGCCGTGGATCGCCGGAACTCATGAGGGTGCGCCTGGAGCTCGCCTACCTCGGCACCCGGTTCGAGGGGTGGCAGCTGCAGGACCCGCTGCGCGAAGGACTCCCACCGCGCACCGTGCAGGGGGAGCTGGAGGCGGCGCTCCTGAAGCGGTACGCGGTGCCGATCCGCGCGCACGGGGCGGGGAGGACCGACGCCGGCGTCCATGCCGAGGCGCAGGTCGCGCACTTCGACCTGCCGGACGGCGCGCCGGCCATCCCGCTCCCGGGCCTGGTGCGCGGCCTCAACACGGCGCTGCCCGAGGACGTGCGGGTGACCTCGGCGGCCGAGGCGGCGCCCGACTTCCACGCGCGCTTCTCGGCGGCGGGCAAGGTCTACGTCTACCGCCTGCGCCGTGGGGACTGGCTGCACCCGCACCGCGGACTGGTGGAGGCGCTGGCGCGCGAGCCGCTGGACGTCGCGGCGATGCGCGCCGCGGCGGCGGCCCTGGTGGGGGAGCGCGACTTCGCCCCGTTCTCGGTTCAACGTGCTGGGGGAACCACTTCGCGGTTCCCCCCTTCCCCCTCCGGCCGCACCGAGGCGGGCAACACGGTGCGGCGCCTGGCCCGGCTGACGGTCGAGGAGGAGGGCTCGCTCCTCGTGGTCACCGCCACCGGCGACGGCTTCCTGCGCGGCATGGTGCGGCGCCTGGTCGGCACCCTGCGCGAGGCCGGGCGGGGGCGCCTCGCGCCGGAGCATGCCGTCCAGCATCCCGGGCCGACCGCCGAGGCACGGGGATTGACGCTTCAGCGCGTGCTCTACCCGCCCGGCTAGTCCTATTGCGGTACCGTCGGCACCGCTAGGATCGCCTGCGCCAAGTCTCCGGCGACCCTAGAATAGTAAGTTCGTCCGCGGCGCCAGATGATCAAGAAAGACGACATCGCCAAGCCCGACACACCCGACAGGGCGCTCCTCGACTCGCTCGAGCTGGCGCGCCTGCCGCGGCACGTGGCGGTGATCATGGACGGCAACGGCCGCTGGGCCCGCCAGCGCCGCCTGCCGCGGGTGGAGGGGCACCGGGCCGGCATCACCTCGGTGCGCACCACGGTGGAGACCGCGGCCCGGCTGGAGCTCGAGGCGCTGACGCTCTACGCCTTCTCGATCGAGAACTGGAAGCGCCCGCGTCTGGAAGTGATGACCCTGATGTCGCTCCTCAAGGAGTACCTGCGGCGCGAGCTGAAGACGCTCCTCGACAACGACATCACGTTCCGGGTGGTGGGCCGGCTCGAAGGCCTGGACCCCAGCGTCCGGCGCGCGCTGCAGCACGCGCTCGACGCCACCGCCCACTGCCGCGGCATGGTCTTCAACATCGCCCTCAACTACTCCGGGCGCGCCGAGATCACCGACGCCGCCCGCTCGCTGGCGCGCGACGTCGCCGCCGGCCGGCTCTCGCCGGACGACATCGACGAGGCGGCGCTCGCCTCCAGGCTCTATACCGCCGAGGTCCCGGAGCCGGACCTCCTCATCCGCACCAGCGGGGAGATGCGCATCTCCAACTTCCTGCTCTGGCAGATCGCCTACTCCGAGATCCACGTGACCCCGGTGCTCTGGCCCGACTTCCGCTGCCGGCACTTCCTGGAGGCGATCGCCGAGTACCAGAAGCGCGAGCGGCGCTACGGCGGGATCCTGGAGCCCGAGCACGAGCGCCACGCGGCCGATCCGGAGCCCGCCCCCGAAGAGCGTCCCGCCGCCGCCCTGTCGCGATGAGGTTTCAGCGCGAGCTGACCGCCGCGGTGCTGATCCCGGCGGTCGTCGCCATCCTGATCCTCGCGCCGACCTGGGCCTGGGCGCTCCTGGCCGCGCTGGCCTCGTCGCTGGCGCTCTGGGAGTTCTACGGCCTGGTGCGCGCGGCCGGCTGGGTGGCGCCGCGCAACGTCGGGCTGCTGCTGCACCTCGGCATCCTCTGCGCGGCCTACTGCAAGATGCCGGAGCACCTCCTGGGGCTGGTCGGGATCACCGTCTACCTGCTGCCGACGCTGGTCCTCTTCTCGGGGCCCAAGGAGGCGACCCTCTTCCCCTCCTCGGCGGCCTCGGTGCTGGCGACGCTCTACGTGGCCGGAGGCGGGGCGGCGATGATCGGCCTGCGCGCCGTCGGCTGGAAGCCGGTCCTCCTGCTGCTGGTCGTCGTCTGGGCCGGCGACTCGGCGGCGTACTACGTCGGCCGGCGCTGGGGGAAGAAGAAGCTGGCGCCGGTGGTGAGCCCGAAGAAGACCTGGGCCGGTATGGTCGGGCAGGTGGTCGCCGGGGCGCTGGTGACGGTGATCGCGGTGCTCTGGAACGGCGTGCCGTCGCCTTTGGCGCTGGCGCTGGCCGCACCTCTCGGCGCGGTGCTCTCGGTGGTCGCCGCGGTCGGCGACCTGGTGGAATCGAGCTTCAAGAGGAGCGCCGCGGTGAAGGACTCCGGCGGCCTCCTGCCCGGGCACGGCGGACTCCTGGACCGGCTGGACTCCTTGCTCTACGCTTCGCCGGCCTTGCTGCTGATCGTCACGCTGCTGCCGGACGCATTACCCCATTGAGGGCCATCGCGTTGATGGGAGCCACCGGCTCCATCGGTACCTCCGCGCTGTCGGTGGTGGAGAGCTTCCCTTCGCGCTTCCGCATCGTCTCGATGTCGGCCGGGACCAACCTTGAGAAGCTGCTGCCGGCCATCGCCGCGCATCGCCCCAGGGTCGTCTCGGTGAAGGCCCGCGAGGATGCCGAACGGGTGCGGGCGGAGTTCCCCGGGCTGCTGGTGGGCTGGGGCGCGCAGGGGCTGGTGGACGTGGCCACGTATCCCGAGGTGGACGTCGTCCTGGGGGGCATCGTCGGCGCGGCGGGGCTCGCCTCCGCCTATGCGGCGGTCAAGCTGGGCAAGACGCTGGCGCTGGCCAACAAGGAGGTGCTGGTGACCGCCGGCGAGCCGGTGATGCGCGCCGCGCACGCCTCCGGCGCGCAGGTGCTGCCGGTCGACTCCGAGCACTGCGCGCTGCACCAGGCGCTGAAGTGCGGGACGTCCGGGGAAGTCTCGCGCCTGGTGCTGACGGCCTCCGGCGGCCCGTTCCGCACGCGTCCCATCGAGACGTTCGGGGCCATCACCCGCGCCGAGGCGCTGGCGCACCCCACCTGGAAGATGGGACCGAAGATCACCATCGACTCGGCGACCATGATGAACAAGGGGCTGGAGGTGATCGAGGCGCGCTGGCTCTTCGACGCGCCCCCCGAGAAGATCGACGTCGTCCTGCACCCGCAGTCGGTCGTCCACTCGATGGTGGAGTACGTGGACGGCTCGGTGATGGCGCAGCTCTCGCCGAACGACATGCGCTTCCCGATCCTCTACGCGCTCTCCTATCCCGAGCGTCTGCCGACGCCGCTCCGCAAGCTGGACCTGGCCGCTCTGGGCCGGCTGGAGTTCTTCGCCCTGGAGCCGGCCCGCTACCCGGCGGTGCCGCTGGCCTACCAGGCGCTCCGGGCCGGAGGCTCGGCGCCGGCGGTCCTGAACGCGGCCAACGAGGTGGCGGTGGCGGCCTTCCTGGAGGACCGCATCCCGTTCGCCGGCATCGTGGAGACGGTCGGGCGGGTGCTCGAGCGCCACTCCGCCGGTGAGGTGCTGACGGTGGACGCGGCGCTGGAGTACGATGCCTGGGCGCGGCGAGAGGCAGCCTCGGTCCTCCCGGCTGTCGCCGCAGCCTCAAGCTCAGCGCCTGCCTAACGCCGGGCGCTCAGGATCCCGATGCACAACATACCCACGAACATCCTGGCCCTCATCTTCGTGCTGTCCGTCCTCATCGTGATTCACGAGGGGGGGCACTTCGCGCTGGCGAAGCTGTTCAAGTTCCCGGTCGAGGTCTTCTCGCTCGGGTTCGGCAAGCGGCTCTTCGGCTTCAAGCGCAAGGAGACCGACTACCGCGTGTCGCTCATCCCGCTGGGCGGCTACGTGAAGGTCGTGGGCCTGGGGCCCGACGAGAGCGACATCGTGGCCGGGCACACCGCCGAGCCGGCGCAGCCGGGCTCCCGGTTTCAGCGGCTGCTGATCCTCTTCGCCGGTCCGGTCATGAACCTGTTCCTGGCGTTCGCGCTCCTCGCCGGCGCGCTGGCGCTGGGGGTGAGGGTGCCGCGCCACCTCTACGAGCGGCCGGTCGTCAAGCACGTGGAGAGCGGCAGCCCGGCGCAGAAGGCCGGCATCCAGGTGGACGACGAGGTGGTGAAGCTCTCCGGCACCCCGGTCAGCACCTGGCGCGAGGTGGAGGAGACGCTGGCGCTCGGCTCCCGGCAGGACATCGCCGTCGAGGTGAGGCGTGCCGGCCAGCCGGTCTCGCTAACGATCCGCCCGATGCCGCTCACCAAGGAGCACGAGCGCTACGACATCGGCGACACCGGACTGAGCCCCTACCTGGCCCCGATCATCGGCAACCTGGTGCCGGGCTACCCCGGACAGAAGGCCGGCCTGAAGGTCGGCGACAAGATCGTGGCGGTCGAGGGGCAGCCGGTGACCGACTACTGGGAGGTCGTGCGCCGGATCCGCGAGATCTCCTCGACGTTCCCGGCCGACGCGCCGCGCCCCATCAACATGGTCGTCGAGCGCGAGGGGAAGAGCGTGCCGTTCTCCATCACCCCGCGCCGCGAGGAGGGATGGAAGATCGGCTTCACACCCCGCTACGAGTGGGTGCCGCGGCGGCTCTCCCTGGGGGAGGCGGCCAAGGCCTCGGTGCAGGAGAACGTCCGGATGGCGAAGACCACCTTCGGCATCGTGGGGCGGCTCTTCAGCGGCCGGGGCTCGATGCGGCAGCTCTCGGGTCCGATCGACATCGCCAAGTTCTCCGGTGAGGCGGCCCGCTCCGGGGCCAGCGAGCTGCTCACCCTGATGGCGATGCTCTCGCTGCAGCTCGGGATCCTGAACCTGCTGCCGATCCCGCTCCTGGACGGCGGCCAGATTGCGGTGACGCTGCTGGAGACGATCGCCCGCCGCGACTTCTCGCTGAAGGTGAAGGAGCGGCTGCTGCAGGTCGGCTTCGTCTTCCTGGTGCTGGTGATGGCGGCCGTCCTGGCGCTGGACGTCCTGAAAAACTTCGGGTTGTAGAGGACGTTACTTCGGCGGCGCCGGCGCCGCGCCCGAGTTCGTGAGGCCCTTGCGCCCGAAGCGGCGATGGAGCCCCTTGGAGAGCGCCACCTGCTTGGCGTAGTTCAGCGACCAGATCGCCGCCGGGAGGCCGGCCACGTTCATCGGCAGCGCCGCCGCCGCCAGCGCGAAGTGGCGCGCCTTGGCCCTGCCGGTGTAGTCGGGGTTCTTGAAGTCGGTCACCGAGCGGTAGTACTTCAGCAGCAGCTTGTAGACGTCGCCCAGGACCCCGGTGAAGCCCATCTCGCTGCCCCAGGCCAGGCACTCCCCCTGGCGGATGCCGGCCAGGAACTCCTTCCAGGTCTTGCCGGGCGACAGCGTGAAGACCGAGGCGATCGGTGGGTAGGTGTGGGCGTCGGAGCCTCCCACCAGCGCCAGACAGCCGTTCTTCTGCTTGGCGGCCTGCAGCACGTCCTCGACCAGCGCGTTGTGCTGGTAGGCCATCGAGCCGTTCTTGACCTCGAAGACGTCGAAGAGCCCCAGCATGGTGGCCAGGAAGTCCTCCGGCGCCTGCCGCATCCGGTAGGACTGGAAGAGGTGGTTGGCCGAGTAGAGCAGCCCCTCGGCGCGCAGGTACTCGACCAGGTGGAAGATGTTCCGCCGCTTCTTGTCGATCACCTTGTGCTGCGCCAGCGTGAGGTCGAAGACGTTCACGTGGATGCGGTGGCCGGTCTTCGGGAAGAACGTCTCGACCTCGGCCGAGACGAAGAAGTCGGTCAGCTCCGGGTGGCGGTCCTGGAACTTCAGGCAGCCGTCCACGGTGTCGTGGTCGGTGAAGGTGACGAAGTCCATCCCGCGCGCCTTCAGGAGCCGGTAGACCTCGTCCGGTTCGTTGTAGGAGTCGCGGGAGTTGGCCGCCTTGAAGTACTTGAAGATCGAGGCGTTCGTGTGGACGTGAAGATCAGCCCTCGAGAGGGGGAGTGCCGGCCCCGGGATGCCCTCGACGGGCTCGCGGCCGTTGCCCTCCGACCCCATCCAAGGAGTGTCCTGCCCGGCAGCGGTGGAGTCAAGGCGTCGATCTGGCGCGGCATCCTGTCTGCTAGATTCCACGTGATGGGAGGGATTCTCGGTCGGGTGATCTACGCCTTGGCGCTTCTGGTGGTGCTGGTCGTCACGACCTGGATCTCGTTCTCCCGCTTCGTCCTGGGCAAGCCACAGGACGTGCCGAACCTGTCCGGGCTCGGTATCGAGGAGGCGCGGACCGTGGCCGCCGTGCAGGGGCTCGAGGTCGTCTCCGACCCGTCGCGCGCCGAATTCGACGACAAGGTGCCGCCGCAGAAGGTGCGGGGGCAGTCCCCGTCCGCCGGGACGGCGGTGAAGGCGGGGCAGACGGTGCGCGTCTTCCTCTCGCTGGGGCCGCGCACCATCCGGGTGCCGGAGCTGGCCGGGCTCTCCTCGCGCACGGCGGTCCTGTCGCTGGCCAAGAACGGCCTCAAGGGAGGCCAGGTCGCCTCGGTGCGCGTCTTCTCGCCGGCCGGCGTGGTCGCGCAGGGCTCGCTGTCCGGGACGATCGCCGTGCCGGACGCCCCGGTCGACCTGCTCGTCAACCGCGGGGCGCCCGACGTGGCCTGGGTGATGCCGGACCTCATCGGCCGCGACTTCGAGCAGGTGCGCCTGGCCTTCGAGGCGCGCGGCTTCCGGCTGGGCGGCGTGAAGAGCCAGGCCTACGAAGGCGCGGCCGCCGGCACCATCCTGCGGCAGTTCCCGGTGGCCGGCTACCCGGTCACGCTCAAGGACACGCTCTCCTTCGTGGTGGCTGCCGGAGAGGCGGTGTCGCCGCTTTGACCGTCCGCCTGGCGCCCTCGATCCTCTCGGCCGACTTCGGGCGGCTGGCCGAGGCGGTCTCCGCCTGCGAGGCCGGCGGCGCCGACGCCATCCACTTCGACGTGATGGACGGCCGCTTCGTCCCCAACCTCACCGTCGGCCCGGTGGTGCTGAAGGCGCTGCGGCGCGAGACCCGCCTGCCGTTCGACGTCCACCTGATGATCGAGGAGCCGTTCCGCACGCTCGACCAGTACCTGGAGGCGGGCGCGGCGCGCGTCTCGGTCCACGTGGAGGCCGAGCCGCACCTGGCGCGCTTCGCCGACCGGGTGCGGGAGAAGGGCGCGGTGCCCGGTGTGGCGATCAACCCCGGCACCTCGCTGCACGCGCTGGACGAGCTCCTGCGCATCGTGGACTTCGTGCTGGTGATGACGGTCAACCCCGGCTGGGGCGGGCAGGCCTTCCGGGCCGGCTCGCTGGAGCGGATCGCCCGGCTGGCGACCCGGTGCAAAGAGCTCGAGAAGAACGTTGAAATCGCCGTGGACGGCGGGGTCGGACCGGACAACGCGGCCGACCTCGTGAAAGCGGGCGCGCGCCTCCTGGTGGCGGGCTCCTCGGTCTTCGGCAAAGGCGGCATCCGTGAGGCGCTCTCCGCGCTTCGGGTCGCGGCGGAAGGAGGTCTCACGTGGGGAACCGAACGGTACTGAAGGCGGTGGCTCTGGGGGCGGCGCTGGCGGGGCTCTCCGCCTGCTCGACCGTCGATCCGGCCACCCGCCTGACCCGCGAGCTCTTGGCCATGCCCAAGGAAGAGGCCTACGCCAAGGGCGAGTCGCTGGTGGCCAAGAAGAAGTACGAGAAGGGGCGCCCCTTCCTGAAGTTCGTCGCCGAGAACTACGCCAACGACCCGATCGGCAAGCAGGCCGCGCTGCGGCTGGGCGACTCTTACTTCGACGAGGGGGGACCGCTCGGCTACCTCGAGGCGCAGAGCCGCTATCGCGACTTCCGCAACCGCTATCCGTCGCACCCGCGCTCGGACTACGCGCTCTTCCGGCTGGCGCTCTGCTCCGACCGGCAGGCCGAGAAGCCCGATCGCGATCAGGCGAACACCCGCCTGGCGGTGTCGAGCTACCGCGAGCTTCTGCAGACCTACCCCGACTCCCCCTACGCGACCGAGGCGCGCGCCCGACTGAAGGTCGTGATGGACCTCCTGGCCGAGCACGAGTACCGCGTCGCCCGCTACTACTTCAAGCGCAAAGCCTGGGCGGCCGCCAAGGGGCGCTACGACACGGTGCTGGGAGCGTTCCCGAGCTTCGGCGGGCTCGACAAGGTGCTCTTCGAGTCGGGGGTCGCCGAGCGCCGGCTCGGCAACGAGGCGGAATCCAAGGCGCGCTGGGACCGCCTGCAGCGCGATTACCCCGAGAGCCCGATGGTCCGCAAGCTCAACGGCCAGAAACCCACGACCGCCGTGGTGGTGCAATCGGTCGGCGGGGGATAGACCACTAGCCTTTTGCGGTACCTGCGGCACCGCGAGGATCGCTTGGGCGCGAGGCGGTGCCTGCGGCACCGCGGAGATCGCCTCCGCCAAGTCTTCGGCGACCCGTCCTAGCCAACGAGGTCGCAATGCGGTAACTTAAGGGCTGAAGTCCGGTTGTCTCTGGCCCGCAATGGAGGTCGTGATGCGTTGTCGCGCAGCCGTCCCACTCCTCGGCCTGACCCTCAGCGCCTCCGGGCTGCTGGCCGCCGGCCTGGCCCAGCAGCAGCTGGACAAGCCGACGATCAAGATCGAGATGCTGCAGGCCCCGGGCGCAAACGAGAACGCCCCGGTGCCTCTCGGCACCGAGCACGACGTCTACTGCGACGGCTGGCTGGGCGAGCTGCGCGAGCCGGTGATCGGGATGATCGCCAGCGCCGAGGCCATCGACAACCGCGACAACTTCATGGAGACCGACCTCCTCTACCTGAACATCGGCGCCGAAAACGGCGTCACGCCCGGCATGGAGTTCTGGGTGGTGCGTCCGGGGCGCGTCGTCTACCAGCACAACTCGCTGCTCGACGAGCTGGGGCGCATCTACGACACGCCGGGGCGGGTGCGGGTCATCTGCGTGCACGAGAGCTCCTCGATCGTCGAGGTCGTCCGCTCCTGCGAGAACATCCAGATCGGCGACCTGGTTCAGCCGTTCGAGCCGGTGCCGATCCCGATCGGCCGCCGCTCGACGCCGGTCACCTCCTGCGACGTGCCGAACGGCAAGATCCTCGGGCACATCGTCGACGTGAAGGACCAGGCGGTGCCGATCGGCTCCGGCACCGTGGTCTTCCTCGACCTCGGCGAGCAGAACGGCATCGCGCCGGGCGACTTCTTCACGGTGTTCCGCCCGCGGCAATCGGCCTACGGGACCCGCACCATCCTCGGTGAGGTCTCGGTGCTGCGGACCTCGCGCCAGGCGTCGCTGGCCATCGTGACGCTGATGCACGACACGATGTACCGCGGCGACGACATCGAGCTGAAGTAGCTTGACGGACGCGGCGCGCGCCGCCAGCGGCGCATCGCCTCTGGCGATCCCGCACTCGACGAGCGGCGCGCGCTAGGTTCGCCAGCCTCGACCCGGGCGTGCTACTGTCCGCTCGCACCAACTCTTCAATTCACTCGGCTCCATCTCGCTTCCGAGGAGACGCGTCTCGTGACCATCGACGGCCAGCTCCAGCGCATCATCGACGAGCTCGTATCCAAGGGCGTCCCGCTCGAGGCCGCCCGCAAGGAATTCGAGCGCAAGTACGTCTCGGCCGCGGTCCAGAAGGCTCAGGGCAACATGGGGCGAGCCGCGAAAACGCTAGGCATCCACCGCAACACGCTGCGGACCAAGATGTCGCTGCTCAAGGTGAAGCCGACGGATCGCGGTAGGAGCTAAACACATTGGGGGAACCAGGCTTGGTTCCCCCCTGCCCCCTCCATCGGATGCGCACCCATCGGTAAGCAACCTAGCGGGGGTGTACCCCGCCATGGGCCATCTCGCGCAGGCGCGCGACTCGCTGCTCGGTGGGCGGGTGGGTCGCGAAGAGCCGGGCGAACGTCTCGAACGGGTTCACGATGAAGAGGTGCGCGGTGGCCGGCGCGCCCTCCAGCGGCAGCTGGTGCGCGGCCCGCTCCAGCTTGGTGAGCGCCGAGGCCAGCGCCAGCGGCTTGCCGGAGAGGCGCGCGCCCGCCTCGTCGGCGCGGTACTCCTTCTGCCTGGAGATCATCGCCTGCACGATCATGGCGGCGATCGGCGCGGCGATGATGCCGACCAGCGCCAGGATCGGGTTGACGCCGCCGCCGCGGTCGTCGCGGCGGCCGACGCCTCCCCACATCGCGAAGCGCGCCAGCATCGAGAGCGCTCCGGCCAGCGTGGCGGTGATGGCGCCGATCAGGATGTCGCGCCCCAGCACGTGCCCGATCTCGTGCGCCAGCACGCCCTCCAGCTCGTCCCGGTCGACGATCCTCAGGATCCCCTCGGTGGCCGCCACCACCGCGTGCTGCGCATCGCGCCCGGTGGCGAACGCGTTCGGCGCGTCCTGCGGGATGATCGCGACCTTCGGCATCGGGATGCCGGCGCGGGTGGCCAGCGAGCGCACCACGTCGTAGAGGACCGGCGCCTCTTGCTCGGTGACGACGCGCGCGCCGTACATGGCGAGCACCATCCGGTCGGAGAAGAAGTAGCTGAAGAGGTTCATGCCGCCGGCGACGAGGAGCGCCAGCACGGCGCCGCGCTGTCCGCCGAGCGCGCCTCCGACGGCCACCACCAGGACCGTCAGGAATGTCATCAGGAAAACGATCTTGAGCGTGTTCATCTCTCTGCCCCGTCCGCAACGGTGGCGGACATCGCAGAGGGAACGCGCCGGCCGGCGGGCTTAATCCCTCAGTTCTTGTCCTTCGAGACCTCGTCCTTGCCCGACTGCCCGGTCTTCATGGCGTCCTTGAAGTTCTTGATCCCTTCACCGACGCCGCGGCCGAGCTGGGGCAGCTTCGCCGCGCCGAAGATGAGCACGACGATGAAGAGGATGACGAGGAGCTCGGGCAGTCCGAGATTAGGCACGGGGGCCTCCCTTCAGGCGAGCGATGATACGCCCGCGCGCTCCAGCAGTTGCAGCAGCCCCTGGTAGCGGCTCTGCCCCGCGGTGGCCCGCCGCAGCACCGCCAGCGTGGTGTCGCGGTGCGGCCGGTAGACGGCCCGGCCGAGCTGGAGCATCTTCTCGAACGTGCCGAGCACCTTCCAGGCGCGCTGCAGCAGCACCGCCTCGGAGTAGGCCGACGGGTCGGCACCCACCCCGGCGCCGGCGCGCTCGAAGCGGAGCGAGACCGGGTCGTAGTCGCGGGGACCCATGCGCAGGTCCTGGAAGTCGATCACCGCCAGCTCCCCAGCGGGCGTCCGCATGAGGTTGTTGGCGTGGAAATCGCGGTGGGTCGGTACCGGCGCGCCGGCGGCGGCCGTGGCGGCCAGCTCGCCGGCCAGCCCGTCCCAGGCGGCCGCCTCACCGGCCGTCAGCGGCGCTTCGCCTCCGCGCTCCAGCGCCCAGTGGCGGGTCATGGCCAGCTCGCGCGCGAAGAAGGCGGCGTCGAAGGGAGGGTTCCAGGCCTGGACGCGCTCCGGCGCGAGGGAGCGCACCGCGCCCAGCATCCCCTCGGCCTCGTCCAGCAGGCGCGCGCGGTCCTCGTGGGGCGCCTCGGCGAGCTCGTCGGCCAGGTCGCGGTCTCCCAGGTCCTCGATGAGCGCCGCGGCGATGTCGGGCGCGTCCTCCTCCAGCCGCGGCACCCGCAGGCCAGCGCGGTCGAGCTCCCCCTGCAGCTCGGTCCAGTTGCGCTGCGGCGCCGATCCAGGCTCGGGGTAGAGGACCACCAGCCGGTTCACGCCTCCCGCCGGCCTCACCCGGAAATAGCGCCGGCCTCCCACGTCGCCCGACAGGCGGCAGGGCGCCTCCCGGAGCGCCACCAGCCCGAAGCGCTCCAGCGCCTCGGAGAGGCTCGGGTCCAGGGTCACGCCGCCGGCTCCTCCACCACCTGCACCGAGAGGAGCTGCTGGTAGCTCCTGGGGCGGCCGCGCTCGAGGTCCACGACGTCCGAGGCCTGCACGATGCGGTCGGCGACGTCCATTCCGGAGACGACCTCCCCGAACGCGGTGTACTGGTTGTCGAGGAACGTCGCGTCCCCCACCACCACGAAGAACTGTGAGGAGGCCGAGTCGGGCTCTTCGCCGCGGGCCATCGAGACGATGCCGCGCCGGTGGCTCACGTCGTTGAACTCGGCCTTCACGTTGCGCTCGCGCCCGTTCTCGTCGGTGTTGCCGCCGGTGCCGAAGCGGAAGACGCGCTTGGGGTCCTTGGTGATCGGGTCGCCGCCCTGGATCATGAAGCCGGGGATCACCCGGTGGAACAGGGTGCCGTCGTAGAAGCCGTGCCGGGCGAGCTCCAGGAAGTTGCGCACGTGGTTCGGCGCCTTGTCGGGGAAGAAGCGGAGCGTGATGTCTCCCTGGGACGTCTTCAGGACCGCCCGTGCCATGGCGCACCTCCGCGGGTCATCGCTTGGTCTTCTTCTTGGGGACGGGCTCCGGCTCGCCCGGGGACACGATCTCCACCTTCTGCAGCTTCTGGTAGCTGCGCGGCCGTCCGCCGGTCAGCGGGTCGGTGGGGTCGGCGTTGGACAACTCGACGAGGCGGTCCACGACCTCCATGCCGCTCTCCACCTCGGCGAAGGCGGTCCACTGTCGGTCCAGGAACGGGGAGTCCTTCAGCACGATGAAGAACTGCGAGGAGGCGGAGTTGGGGTCGCTCTGCATGTGCGCCATCGAGACGGTGCCGCGGCGGTGGGTCGTCTCGTTCAGCTCGGCCTTGATCGTGACCGGTGCGCCGGAGCGGTCGGTGACCGTGCCGGTCCCCCAGATGGCCGTCTTCTTCGGGTCGCGGGTCAGCGGGTCGCCCCCCTGGAGGACGAACCCGGGAATGACGCGATGGAAGAGCGTGCCGTCGTAGAGGCCGGAGGCGGCGAGGTCCACGAACGCCTTCACGGTGTTCGGGGCCTTGTCGTTCAGGAAGCGCAGCGTGACGTCCCCCTGCGAGGTCTTCAGAACGGCCTTCACCGTCGCGTAGTCGCGCACCCTGGCGCGCGCCTCCTGGCGACGGGGCGCGCCGGCCCCGGCGGCCTCCAGGGCGACGCCCAAGGCCAGCAGGGCGACGACCGGGACCATGACCTTCACTCGCACGGTGTCCTCGAACGGCAAGTCGCGCCTTGTGAAGCGCGCGGAGCCGACGGATGATAACCGGCAGTGAAATTGGCCGAGACGTTCCTCGCCATCCTGGACCGCGTCTCGGCGGACCTCGACGTGGTGCACCTGAAAGCCGAGGTGGACGCCCTGTCGGCGAAGCACCCCGGCCTCCCGGCGCGGGAGGTCGGGCGGCTCATGATCACCTCTACGGCCCGCAAGGCCGCGGCGTTGGGCGCGGTCGCCAGCCTGCCTCCGGGGTGGGCGGCCCTGGCGGCCGCCGGACCCGAGCTGAGCACGCTGCTGGTCCTGCAGAGCAGGCTCATCCTCGGGCTGCACCTCCTCTATGGAGGCGTTCCCGAGCCTCAGGAGCGCGCCCTGGAGGTCCTGGCCGGCCTGGCTTCGGGCGCCGGCATCAACGTCGGCCGCCGCCTCTCGACCAAGCTGGCCGCCGAGGTCGTCGAGAAGCTGGTGCTCCGGATCGTGGGGAGGCAGGCCACGCACATGGTGCCGATCCTCGGGGCGGTCGCCGGCGCGGCGCTCAACTACGCGGCGGTGCGCGGCATCGGCGAAGCGGCGCTGCACCGGGTGGAGAAGCTCTACGGTCCTCCCGACGTACCGGGCAAGGGACCGGCGGTGGACGTCGAGGGACGCGTGAGCTGATGACCGCGGGCGGCGGCGACGTCGCCGACGTCGTCATCGTGGGTGCCGGCGCCGTCGGGCTGGCGCTGGCCTTCGAGCTCGCCCGGCGGGACGTCGAGACCGTGGTCGTGGAGCGCGCCGGCCCCGGCGATCGGACCAGCTCGTCGCTCGGCGCCGCGGCGGGGCTGGTGAACCCACAGGCGCATCCCGGGGTCGAGCCGGAGGCGGTGCGCGAGCTCTCGCTTTTCTCGCGCCGGCTCTATGCCGACTGGGTCGACGCGCTGGAGGGGGAGTCGGGACTCTCCTGCGACTACGACGTGCGCGGCGGGCTGACGGTGGCGCGCTCCGAGGCGGAGGAGGTGCTGCTGGATCGGGCCCTCGACTGGCAGCGCCAGCGCGGGCTGCCGTTCGAGGTGCTCTCGGCGGAGGAGGCCAGAGGTCGGGAGCCGTCGCTGGGCGCCGGCGTCCGCGCGGCGTTCGCATTCCCCGAGGACGGACAGATCGCGCCGCCCAAGCTGGCCCGCGCGCTGGCGCTGGCGGCCCGCAACGCCGGCGCGCGGCTGCTGTCGTGGACGCCCGCCACGGCGGTGATCGTGGAGGGCGGCCGGGTCTCGGGCGTGCGGGCCGGGGCTACCTCGATCCACGCAGGCGTGGTCGTCAACGCGGCCGGCGCCTGGGCGGCCCATCTGGCGGGCGTGCCGCCGGCCCCGATCGCGCCGGTGAAGGCGCAGCTCGTCGCCTTGGATGCTTCGGGCGATCCCGACCGGCTCAGGCGCTTCGCCTTCGCGCCCGGTCTCCTCCTGGTGCCGAGGCGCGACGGCACCCTGGTGATCGGCTCCCCGCTGGAGCATGCCGGGTTCGACGCGCGTCCCACCGCGGCGGCGGTGGCTTCGCTGCTGGCCGGCGCCGCCGCCCTGGTCCCGGCTCTCGCTGCGTATCCGGTGCTGGACCTCTGGGCCGGGCTGCACCCCTCGTCACCCGACGGAGTGCCGATCCTCGGCGAGACGGCGGTCCCCGGGTACTGGCTGGCGGCGGGGCACGGGCGGAACGGGACCCTCCTGGCACCGGGCAGCGCCGCGCTGCTGGCCGACCTGCTGACGGCCCAGCGCTCGGCGATCTCACCGACACCGTTTTCTCCTGCCCGCTTCGCTATCTGACGAGAGATGTCGCGCCTTAGACCCATGCTAATCTCGCGGGTCTGTACGGTGGGAGGCAACGGATGATGCGTTCAACCCTCTACAAGGCCATCCGGGCCACGGCGGACACGGCCTGGAACGGCTTCCAGTGGGTGAACCGGAAGGTTCCGGCACGCGCCTTCCACCCGGAATGGTCGCCGGAGCCGCTCCCGAAGTCTCATCAGCGTACGAAACCGCCGCTCGGTTACCCGCGACGCACTGATTCTCTGTGCCCGGTCTGCACGAAGGAAGTCCGCGACGCCATTGTCGAAGGCCGCCGCGAGCTCTCCGAGCTGATCAAGGGGCACCCCGGCGAGATCCCGGCCGACATCGTGAAGCGCGGCAACGAGATCTGGATGATCAAGACCTGCCCGAAGCACGGCCTCTTCGAGGACCTGATGTCCTCGGACGCCGAGTTCTTCGCGCGCCTGGAGGAGAACTTCTTCGGGCGCGACGTGAAGCTCGCCAAGGACAAGCTGCACGACCACGGCTCGGCCTCGATGAAATTCGGCCGCGGCGCGGTGCTGACCGTCGACCTGACGAACCGCTGCAACATGATGTGCAACCCGTGCTTCATGGACGCGAACCAGGTCGGCTACGTGCACGAGCTCGGCTGGGACGACGTCAAGGAGATCCTGGACAACGCGGCCTCCATCAAGCCGCGGCGCCAGCTCTCGGTGCAGTACTCCGGCGGAGAGCCGACGCTCTCGCCGTTTTTCCTGCAGGCCACCAGGTACGCCAAGGAGATCGGCTACTTCTCGGTCCAGTGCGCCACCAACGGCGTCCGCTTCGCCCAGGACGCCGGCTTCGCCAAGGAAGCCTACGAGGCGGGGCTGCGCCTGGCCTACCTGCAGTTCGACGGCGTCGGCAACGACGCCAACCAGCACCGCGGCGTCGGCAACCTCTACGACGTGAAGCTGCGGGCGCTCGACAACCTGCATGCCGCCGGCATCGACGTCACCCTGGTGACGACGATCGTGAACACCGTCAACAACGACCAGATCGGGCACATCCTGAAGTTCGCGGTCGAGAACATCGCCAAGATCAACGCGGTCTCGTTCCAGCCGGTCTCCTTCACCGGCCGCGACGAGGACATCGACGCCGAGACCCGCAAGCGGCAGCGCTACACGCTCACCCACCTGGCCCACGACATCAAGGCCCAGGCCGGTGTCGGCGAGCCGATGCGCGACTGGTTCCCGCTCTCCGCCTCCGGCCCCTTCTCCGACCTCCGCGACCTGCTGGGCGGCCTCGAGGCGCAGTGGGGCTCGCTGAAGTGCGGCTGTCACCCCAACTGCGGCATCGCCACCATGATGCTGGTCCACGAGAAGACCGGCCAGGCCGTGCCGGTGACGCAGATCCTCGACGCCGACCGCCTGCTGCGCGACCTGACCGTGGTCACCGACGCCGCGCGCGGCAAGGTGCTGACCGTGCTGCAGGCGGCTCTGGCCGTGGCCCGCAACATCCGTCCCGAAGGCGTCCCGAAGAACCTGGGCATCTGGAAGACGCTGAAGGTCATGGACGGCCACACCGGCAAGGGCATGGGCATCGCCAAGGCCTCGCGCTACGAGTGGCGGGTGCTCCTGGTCGCCGGCATGTGGTTCCAGGACCTCTTCAACTACGACTTCCGCCGCACCGAGATGTGCATCATCCCGTACGGCACCCAGCTCGGCGAGATCTCCTTCTGCGCCTACAACACCGGCGCCGGCTGGCGGAAGATCGTGGAGGAGATGTACCAGAGCGCCACGCTGGCGCAGTGGTACAAGGAGAAGGGGCGTCACCCGGTCTACGCCGGTGGCAAGGCCGTCCCGCTGCCGACGTTCCGGCCCGGCGCCGCTCCCGACGAGCCGGCAGAGCTGCCGGCCGCGGCGCGCAGCGCCTCGCCGGCCAGCCTGGTGCTGCTGCCGTCGTTCAGCGAGGCGTCCGGCAAATAAGTAGGACGGGCGGTTATCGCCCGTCCGGCCGGTAGGTCACCGAGTTCCGGGGTCCTTCCCAGACGGTGACCTCGGCGAGCCGCGCACCTTCGGCCAGGAGGCCGGAACGCTCGATCTCCTCGGCCACCCAGAGCGCCACGTTCTCGGCGGTGGGGTTGCGCCGGTCGAACGGCGGCACGGTGTTGAGGTCCCTGTCGTGCAGGCGTGCGGCCAGGCTCTTCACCAGCGCCTCGGTCGGCACGAAGTCGACCGACAGGTCGTACTGCTGGAGCGCCTCGGTGGCGAGCGCGACCTCGATTTTCCAGGAGTGCCCGTGCACCGGCTCGGGGCCGCCAACGTAGTCCCGCAGGTGATGCGCCGCCTCGAACGTCGCATGGCACCTGACGGTGAAGCTCATCGCGGTGAGAATACCCGTGATGAGACTCCGCGCGCCTGCGCTCCTCCTTTCGACGCTCGCGACGGTGCTCACCGCCTGCGGCCGTCCACGCGCCGGCGGGCCGGGCTCGCTGCCAGTGCCGCCGGGGGTGGGACCGCGGGTGGCGCGGGTCGAGTCGGGGCTGCTGCCGCCGGTGCTGGTGGAGGGGGAGCGCGGCCTCCCGCTCGCCGAGCGCATGCGTCACTACAAGGTTCCCGGCGTCGCGGTGGCGGTGATCGACGGCTACGAGGTGGCCTGGGCCAGGGGCTGGGGGGTGACGGCGGCGTCTCCGGGAAGCGCGCCGGTCAGCGGCGAGACGGTCTTCCAGGCCTCCTCCATCAGCAAGCCGTTCACCGCGGTCGCGGTGCAGCGGCTCGCCGAGCGCGGCTCGCTGAAGCTCGACCAGCCGGTCAACGCCCTCCTCGGCCGCTGGAAGCTGCCGGGCGGCGAGCAGGTGCTGCTGCGCCACCTGCTGTCGCACACGGCAGGCATCGGCGTGCAGGGCTTCCCCGGCTTCGAGCCGGGCGAGCCGATGCCGACGACGCAGCAGGAGCTGGCGGGCGAGCCGCCCTCCAACACCCGCACGGTGCGGGTGGAGCAGCCGGCCGGACGGCGGATGCGCTACTCCGGCGGCGGATACCTGGTGCTCCAAGCATTGCTGGAGGAGCGGGAACGCCGGCCGTTCGGCGCCCTCCTCCAGGAGCTGGTCCTGGACCCGGCCGGCCTCGCCGACAGCGCCTGCGAGCAGCCCCCCTCGGCACGGGTGCGCGCCCACGCGGCGCTGGGGCACGACGAGGAGGGCAAGCCGCTGGCGGGCGGCTTCCGGGTGCACCCCGAGCTGGCGGTGGCCGGACTCTGGACCTCGGCGCGCGACCTGGCGCTCTTCGCGCGGCAGGTGATGCTCGCGGCCTCGGGGCGCGGCGGCGTGCTGCTCTCGCGTTCCTCGGCCGAGAGGATGCTGACGCCGCAGAAAGGCACCGGCGGGCGGATGGGGCTGGGCCTCTTCCTGCTGCGCAAGGGGAGCACGACCTACTTCGCTCACCCGGGCGGGAACTGGGGCTACAGCGCGTTCTTCGTGGCGAGCGCCGCCACCGGCCAGGGTGTGGCCGTGCTGACGAACGGCGACGGCGGCGAGCCGCTGGCCCAGGAGATCGTGAGGGCGGTGGCCCGCGAGTACCACTGGCCCGGCTACCTGCCCAAAGAATGGCGGCTGGTGAAGCAGGAGGAGCCGGCCCTGGCGCGGCTGGCGGGGCGCTACCCGGTGGATGCCGACGAGGTCCTCACGGTGCGGCGCGCCGACGATCACCTGGTGCTGGAGCCGGTGCTCGGCGCTCCGATGGCGCTCTACCCGGTCGGCGAGGGGCGCTTCGTCCGCCGCGACGAGGAGGCCACGCTCCGGTTCGTGGAGAAGGGGAGCGGCCTGCGGCTCGAGCGCGAGGAGCAGCCGGCCCTGGACCGTGTGTCCGAGGCGCCGCTCACGCCGTCCGAGCGCCTGCTGGCGGCTGGCGAGGACAAGGACAAGATCGTCGCCGCGATCGGCGCGCTCAGGACTCTCGATGCCAAGGGCCCGGCGCTCGCGCAGGAGCGCCTCACCGAGCGCGGGCGTGAGCTGCTGCGCCGCGGCCTGCCGCGCGCCGCCGAGGCACTGCTGGCGCTGGACGTCGCGCTTCACACTGGCTCGGCGGCGGCGCATGACGCCCACGCCGAGGCGCTGCTGGCGCTCGGGGATCGCGAGGGCGCCCGCAAGGCGAGCGAGCAGGCTCTCGAGGCGCTGGCCACCGATTTCACGCCGACCGCCTCCTGGCGGGTCGTCTACCGCAAGAGAGCAATGGACCGGCTCACCGTCAGGTGAGACGGTGGACGCGGGGCGGTCAGCAGGGCGGGTCGCCGGAGACTGGTCGCCGAAGACTTGGCGCAGGCGATCCTCGCGGTGCCGTAGGTACCGCACATTGACGCGCGGAGGCGATCTTCGCGGTGCCGTAGGTACCGCCTCATGGCCGGCACGTCTCGCCTAGCTCAGCAGCGTCCGTTCCCGCATCACGCCGATGGCGTGCTGCCCCTCCGGCGGGAGCCCGTAGCGGCTCTCCAGCAGGCGCTTGGGCGTGGTGGCGCCGTCGCCCGCCAGGCGGAGGCGCTCCACGAACGTCTCGCCGTCGGGCAGGGTGATGCGGTAGATCGCCTCCTGCGCCGAGCGGCCCAGCGTCGGCGTGCCGGCGGGCAGCTCCTCGACGGCGGTGATCCGGAGGCCCTCCGGGAGCCTCGCGTTGACGGCGTCGAGATGCTCCGGCGCGAGCGGCTCGGCGACGTCCAGGTCGAAGAGCTCGTGCAGCGACTGGTGGCCGAGCGGCAGAGCCGGCCCCATCGACATCCGCATGTGCGGGTTGTAGCCCTCGGTGTAGCGGGCCGGGACCCGCGCCGCGCGCAGCGCCCGCTCCAGGACGTCCATGGTGTTGCGGTGCGAGAGGTAGCGCGCGTCCCCCAGCTTCTGGAACGTGAAGCGCACCGTCCGCGCCTGGGCGGGCACCTGGCTGGCGCCGCCGCCCACCTTCTTGCGCTCGTGCAGCGGTTGCAGGTCGGGCGCGGCCCTCTGGCGATAGGCGGCCCCCTTGGCCTTCTCGGCGTAGGCGCTGCCGTGCCCGGCGGCATCCCCCTCGAAGGAGGGGAGCTGGCCCGGCATCGGGTTCGCCAGCACCGTGTCCTTGCCGTTGCCCGGCACGCCGCAGGCGTAGCAGTGCCCCCACTTGCAGTCCTCGGTGACCATCTCGCGAAGCGCCTTCTTCCACTCCACCTCGAGGAAGCGCTTGTTGATCGAGGCGTCGACCACGTCCCAGGGCAGCGTCTCGGTGTGGTCCTTCTCGCGCAGGTGGCGCGCTTTGGGGACCCCGGCCGCCTCCAGCGCCTCGTTCCAGCGCTCCCAGGAGAAGTGCTCGCTCCAGCCGTCGAAGCGCCCGCCGCGACGGTAGACGTCGAGGAGCGCCGCCGACATGCGGCGGTCTCCCAGCGACAGCAGCGCCTCGATCTCGGCCTCGCGCGGCTCGTGCCACTTCATCTTGGCGCCGCGCACCGTGCGGAAGCGCCCCTTCAGGTAGGCCAGCTTCCGCTCCAGCGTCTCCACGCCGTCGAAGGCGCACCACTGGAACGGCGTGAAGCTCTTGGGCACGAAGCAGCCGACCGAGACGTGCACCGTCGGCCGCACGCCGTGCTTTTTCCCCTGGGCGAGGATGTCACGCACCAGCGTCACCAGCTCGTCCAGGTCGGCGTCGGTCTCCGAGGGCAGCCCGATCATCGTGTAGACCTTGATGAGGTCCCAGCCGCGCGAGAAGGCGACGTCGGCCGCCTTCACCATGTCGGCGTTGGTGAAGGTCTTGTTGATGACGCGGCGCAGCCGGTCGGAGCCGGTCTCCGGCGCGAACGTGAAGCCGGACTTGCGCACCTCGGAGACCGCGTCGGCCAGCGCCACCGAGAACGCCTCGGCGCGCAGCGACGGGAGCGAGATGGAGACCTTGGTCTTGGCCAGCTCGGGCGCCAGGCAGGCCACCAGCGGCTCGATCTGCGAGTAGTCGGCGGTGGAGAGCGACAGCAGTCCGACCTCCGACCAGCCGGCCTCGTCGATGAACGCCTTAGTCATGCGGGCCACGTCGGCGGGGTCCAGCTCGCGCACCGGCCGGTACCAGTAGCCGGCCTGGCAGAAGCGGCAACCCTGGGTGCAGCCCCGCATGATCTCGAGGCCCAGCCGGTCCTGCACGATCTCGACGGAAGGGACCAGCGGCTTGTCGGGGTAGACGTCCGGCGAGAGGCGCTCCACCCAGACGCGCTTGGCGCGCGCCGGTGCTTCGGGAACGTTGGGCGCGTAGGAGACGACGCGGTCGCCGTCGTACTGAACGTCGTACAGCGAGGGCACGTAAATGCCGGCGCACTGCGCGAAACGCAGCAGCCGCTCGGGGCGCGCCAGCGCGCGCGTGTCGCGCACGACCTCCAGGAATGCCGGCAGCGCCTCCTCGGCGTCGCCGATCAGGAAGACGTCGAAGAAGTCGGCAACCGGCTCGGGATTCGCGGTACAGGGGCCGCCGCCGATCACGATGGGGTCGCCGTCGGCCCGCTCGGCGGCCAGCAGCGGCACGCCGGCGAGGTCGAGCATGTAGGGGACGTTGGTGTAGTTGAGCTCGCTCTGCAGCGAGAAGCCCAGCACGTCGAAGTCGGCCACCGCGGCGCAGGACTCGACGCTGAAGAGCGGGATGCGCTCGCGGCGCAGCACCGCCTCCATGTCGACCCAGGGTGCGTAGGTGCGCTCGCAGGCCCAGCGCTCGCGGCGGTTCACGATCTCGTAGAGCACCCGCGTGCCGGTGTGGCTCATCCCGATCTCGTAGGTGTCGGGGAACGCCAGACAGACGGAGAGCTCCATCTCGCCGAGAGGCTTCTTGATGGTGTTCCTCTCCAGGCCGAGGTAGCGCCCGGGGCGCTCCACCGACAAGAGGAACGGGTCGATGCGAGGACGGAGAGAGGAATAGCGCAAGAGGACCTCGAACCGCGTAGCTTAGCCGAAGAGCGTCCGGTGCACGAGCGCGCTCGACACCATCATTTCTCGCGATTGACTCCCCGCGTTCCGGGTCCTAGAGTCGCCGCGGGAATGGCACTCGACGAACGCACGCGCGGCATCTTGAAGGAGCTCGGCAACGCGCTGAACGCGGCGGTCTCCTCCTCGGAGAAGGTGCACGAGATCCTGGCCAAGGTGCGCGAGGAAGGCTTCGAGGCTTACCTGATCCTCGACGCGACGGTGGCGCTCGACAAGCGCGGCCGCCGTTCGTCGGCGCACCTGCCGTCCATCCGCCGCGGAGCCCCGCCGCGCGGCGACGCCGAGACCGCCGTCTTTCAGATCACCGTGAAGGACCTGAACCTCCTGCGGGCGCTGGGCATCGACCCGACGCGCCCGATCCGCGCGCGGCGCGCCGCCTCGGCCACGACCGTCACCATGCGCACGACGGTCGCGCGCAGAAACGGCTAGTCCTTCCCGCGCCGCGCGGCGCCGGCGCCCATGAGCAGCACCCTCACCAGCAAGCGCGCGCTCCTCGGTCTCTCCGAGGCCGAGCTCGCCGACGCCTTGCGCCCGCTGACGCTGCAGCCCTACCGGGCGCGGCAGATCCTGCGCTGGCTGGTGGACCGGCGGGCCGCGGCGTTCTCGGAGATGACCGACCTGCCGGCCCGCCTGCGCGAGCAGCTCTCGGAGAGCTTCGAGGTCGGGTTGCCGCGGATCGTGGCCCGCACGCCCGCCGAGGACCGCTCCGAGAAGTTCCTCTTCGAGCTGGACGACGGGGCCAAGGTGGAAGCCGTCTACATCGTGGCGCGCGCTGCAGACGTCGAGGCACGCGTCACGGTCTGCCTCTCCTCGCAGGCCGGCTGCGCCGTCGACTGCCTCTTCTGCGTCACCGGCCGCATGGGCGCCGGCCGCAACCTCACCGCCGGAGAGATCGCCGGCCAGTACCTGGCGATCGCGCGCGCGCGCGGCATCCGGCCGCATCAGGCGAACGTGGTCTTCATGGGCATGGGGGAGCCGCTCCTGAACGTGCCGAACGTGCTGGGCGCGCTCGACCTCCTGGAGCGGGACGTCTCGATGTACCGCGTCACCGTCTCGACCTCCGGGATCGTGCCCGGCATCGAGAGGCTGGCGGAGCGCGAGAGGCGGCCGAACCTGGCGATCTCGCTCTGTGCCCCCGACGACGAGACGCGCACCCGGCTCATGCCGATCAACCGTACCTACCCGATTGCCGACCTCTTCCGCGCGCTGGCCCGCTGGCCGCTGGAGAAGGGGCGCCGCCTCACGTTCGAGTACGTGCTGATCGCCGGGATCAACGACTCCGAGGAGACGGCCCGGAAGCTGGTAGCGCTGGTGCGCCGCCTCCCGTGCAAAGTGAACCTCATCCCGCTGAACGAGTCGGCGGAATGGCTGCCCGGATTGAAGCGCCCCTCGGAAGACGTGGTGGACGCCTTCGGCCGCGTGGTCGCCAAGGGTGGCGTGCCGGTGACCGTGCGCTGGTCGAAGGGCCTCGGCGCGAATGCCGCCTGCGGTCAGCTCAAAGGGCGCGAGACCCCACGCCGGGCGTCAGGGCGCCGGGACCACAGCCGGGACGAGCTGAGCCGCCAGCGCCGGCGTCCCGTTGACGAGGCGTAGCACCGTCACACCCTTCCTGGGCACGTGGTTTCCGGGCGCGAAGCTGATCTCGCCGGTGAGCGCCGGGAACGACTGGGTGGCCTCCAGCGCTGCGATCACCGCCGCCTTGTCGCGGCTGCCGGCCCGGCGCACCGCGTCGGCCAGCAGCTTCAGCGTGTCGTAGCCCAGCGGCGCGAAGGCGTTCTCCGGCGGGTGGCCGAAGCGGGCGCGGTAGGTCGCGATGAAGTGGTCCATGGCGGCCGAGGCGCCCGGCTGCACCAGCGCGTGGGTCGTGAAGTAGACGTCGTTCGAGGCGGGCACGCCCGCGACGGTGGCCAGGTCCGGCGTGTCGTAACCATCCCCGCCCAGGATCGGCATCGCCAGCCCGGCCGCGCGCAGCTCCTTCACCACCAGCCCGATCTCGGCGGGGTTCGCCGAGACGTAGAGGAGGTCGGGCAACGGAGCCAGCGCCTTGATGGCGGCGATCTGCGTGTCGAGTTGGCTCACGTTCGCCGGGTAGCTCGCCTCCCCGGCGATCGAGGCGCCGGCGAGCTGCAGCCAGCGCGTCTTGAAGTAGCCGCCCAGGAGACGCGTGTACTCGGTGTCGGCGTTGCTGAGAACGAAGGCGGAGCGCAGCGTCAGGGTGTTGTAGGCGAACTCGGCGCCGGCAGCGGCCTGCACGTTGTCGCCGAAGCAGGCCAGGAAGAGGTTGGGTCCGACCTGGGACGGGAGCTTCGGCGAGGTGGCGCCCACGGTGATGAAGGGAAGCCCGGCGGCGGCGGCGATCGGACCGGCGGCCAGTACCGAGTCGCTGTCCACCCAGCCGATCAGCGCGTCGACCTTCTGCCCGTCCACCAGCTGGCGGGTGACCTTGACGACGACCGCCGTGTCGGTCTTGGTGTCGCGCTCGAAGAGCTGCAGCTTCTTGCCGAGGAGGCCGCCATGGGCGTTGATCTCCTCCATGGCCAGGAGGGCGCCGTCGGCGGCGGGGACCGCCAGCGATTCCAGGCCGCCCTTGGTGTTGAAGCCGCCGCCGACCGAGTAGGGGCGTTCGGCCGCGGCCGCGCCGAACGCGCACCCCAGAAGCACGAGGGAGAGCCACCGGTTCTGCATGATGTTGGGAATGATAGCGAGCGGATCTACGATCCACCCCATGGTGCCGACGCGCGCCGCGCTGGGAACCCTCCTCCTGGCCACGCTCCCGCTGCGGGCGCAGCAGCCCGCCCTCCTCGAGCAGCTCGGAGCCGCGGTGAAGGACTGCCAGCTGAGCGCCGACGTGGCGCTCGAGCCCGGCGTGGTCCCGGTCCTGCCCTCCTGGTCGGTGCAGGTGAAGTCCACGCCGATCTTCCACTTCGACGCCGACGCCGTGGACGGGCGCGTCACGACGCTCCGCGCGAGGGTCGAGGAGGGAGAGCTGATCCTGGTCGGCAAGGGGATGCTCCCGGATGTCGTCATCGAGGAGCTGGAGGTGGACGGCGCGACCGGCGTGAAGAGCGCGAAGTTCCACGGCCGCGGCCTCGGCGCGCTGGTGATCGGTCTCTTCCGCGGCACGGCGATGGGAGCGCTCAAGAAGCTGCGCTTCAAGACGGACCTGCCCTCGGTGCTCAAGGGGGACGTGCTGGAGTCCGCGGAGAAGGCCACTCCCCCGCCGCCCACCGCTTCCCCTGCCGATCCGTCCGCCGCCGCTCCTCCGCCGACGCCCGCGCCGCCGGGTCCGTCGTTCCTGGACCTCGTCCACGAGGTGCGGCTCACCCGCTTCGCGCTCACCGCCTTCCCCGAGAGGACGCTCTCCATGGAGCCGCTCCTCGAGCTCACCACCGGGCGGGGCGACGAGCCCTTCCGCATGGAGCTCTCCAGCGCGACCTGGCGTCCGGCGCGCGGAGGCGTTCCGGCGGCCTTCACCGCCGAGGGGACGGTCGACGGCGCCTTCACTTCGGGGCGCTTCGCCTACGGCGCCGACGCCCTGGCGTTCAGCGCCGGCACGCTGGCCGGCGGCCGCTTCAGCGCCAGCAGCCAGGAGGGCAAGACGTCGACCTCGCTCTCCGCCAGCCGCTTCGCGCTCGACCTGCAATCGGGGCGCTTCCTGATCGGCGGAGTGGCCGTGGCCCTGGGCGCGCCATCCCGCTTCGTGGCCGAGGAGCTGGCGGTCTCGCCCGGCAACGAGGTCTCGGCGCTGCTCAGCCTGGACCTGCGCGGCGAGACCGGAGAGATCGCCGCCAGCGGGTCGGTCCTGTCGCTGGCCAACGTCGCGCTCAAGGCCGACAAGCTGAAGGTCGCCAACAACCGCGCCACCGGCGACGCCGAGGTCAGCTTCGAGTACGGCGTCCAGCACACGTTGAAGGTGCAGTACCCGGTGCAGGGGATGGAGCCCAAGACGGTGCCGCTGGAATTCCACGGGCCGTTCTCGGCGAGGCTCCACCTGGAGAACGCCGGCGCCGGAGACGAGGGGAGCGTCACCGGGGACTACGTCTTCAAGACCGCCTGGCCGCCGATCCAGCAGGCGGCCTTCGAGGTCCTGCGGGCGCGCTGGATCCAGGACCTGCCCCCCGCCGTCAAGAAGGTGCAGCTCTCGGTCGAGCCGGAGGAGTTCGCCCCCTGCGGCCCGTCCTGCTTCGGCATGCGCCTGGTGCTGACCGTGGAGAAGACGAAGGACCCGAAGAAGAAGTCCAGCTGGTTCCGCCAGGTCTGCCACCCGGAGGGGCAGGCCACGGTGGTGGTCGACAAGGAGGCGCGCGCCTTCGTGCTGAAGGACGCCAAGCTGCAGCCGAAGTGCGAGGGAGTGCTCGGCGTCCTGGTCAACTTCGTGGCGCCGTTCTTCGCCAAGAGCTACCAGGACATGGTGCTCTTCCAGATGCCCAAGGAGCTCCCCTTCAGCGTCGACGACGTGAAGAGCGGGGCGCTCTGGCTGGAGATCTCCGGCCGGGTGGCCTGGGGTAAAGTGCCCGACGGCTCTCAATAAAGCACAGGCAGGGACCAGCATGCCGAAGACCATCGACGAGCTCTGTGTCGACACGATCCGGACGCTCTCCATGGACGCCGTGCAGAAGGCGAACTCGGGCCACCCCGGCACGCCGATGGCGATGGCGCCGGTGGCCTATTGCCTCTGGCAGCGGTTCCTGCGTTTCGACCCCGAGGACCCGATCTGGCCGAACCGCGACCGCTTCGTGCTCTCGATGGGGCATGCCTCGATGCTGCTCTACTCGATGCTGCACCTCACCGGCGTCAAGTCGGTGAATCCCAAGTACGAGACGCTGGGGGAGCTCTCGGTGCCGCTCGACGACATCAAGCGCTTCCGGCAGCTCGACTCCAAGTGCCCCGGCCATCCCGAGTACCGCTGGACGTCGGGCATCGAGACCACCACCGGACCGCTCGGGCAGGGTGTGGCGACCAGCGTCGGCATGGCGATCGCCGGCCGGTGGATGGCGGCGCACTTCAACCGGCCCGGCTTCCCGATGTTCGACTTCGACGTCTTCGCGCTGGCCGGCGACGGCTGCATGATGGAGGGCGTCTCCAGCGAAGCCGCCTCCCTGGCCGGGCACCTGAAGCTGGCGAACCTCTGCTGGATCTACGACAACAACAAGATCACCATCGAAGGGCACACCGAGTGGGCGTTCTCCGAGGACGTGGCCACGCGCTTCATCGCCTACGGCTGGAACGTGACCCGGGTGGGGGACGCCAACGACCTGGAGATGCTGGAGCGGGCGTTCCGGACCTTCAAGGTCACCCCCGACCGTCCGACGCTGATCATCGTGGACAGCCACATCGCCTACGGGTCGCCGAACAAGCAGGACACCCACGCCGCGCACGGCGAGCCGCTGGGCGCCGAGGAGATCAAGCTCACCAAGCGCGCCTACGGCTGGCCGGAGGACGCGCAGTTCCTGGTGCCCGACGGCGTGCGCGAGCACTTCGCCGGGGTGATGGGCCAGCGCAGCAAGAAACTTCGTGACGAATGGATGGAGCTCTTCGCGCGCTACCAGGAGCAGTACCCGGCCGAGGCCGACGCGCTCTACCGCATGCAGCGGCGCCAGCTGCCGGAAGGCTGGGACAAGGGCATCCCGGAGTTCCCGGCCGACGCCAAGGGGGTGGCCGGGCGCGACGCCTCGGCCAAGGTGCTGAACGCGATCGCCCAGAACGTCCCCTGGCTGATCGGCGGCTCGGCCGACCTCGCCCCCTCGACCAAGACGCGCCTGACGTTCGAGGGCGCCGGCGACCAGAAGGCCGAGACCCCCGGCGGACGCAACTTCCACTTCGGCATCCGCGAGCACGCGATGGGCTCGGTGCTCAACGGCCTGTCGCTCTCCAAGATCCGCCCCTACGGCTCCGGCTTCCTGATCTTCAGCGACTACGGGCGCCCGGCGATCCGCCTCTCCTCGCTGATGGAGCTGCCGGTCCTCCACATCTTCACGCACGACTCGATCGGCGTCGGCGAGGACGGGCCCACCCACCAGCCGATCGAGCACCTCGCCTCGCTGCGCGCCATCCCCGGCCTGGTCACGATCCGTCCCGGGGACGCCAACGAGGTCGTCGAGGCGTGGCGCTACATCATGCCGCTGCGCCACCAGCCGGTCTGCCTGATCCTCACCCGGCAGGCGCTGCCCACCCTGGACCGCACGAAGTACGCGCCGGCCTCGGGGCTGGCCAAGGGGGCCTACGTGCTGGCCGACGCGCCCGACGGCAAGCCGAAGGTCCTCCTCCTGGCCAGCGGCAGCGAGGTGTCGCTCTGCGTGGAGGCCTACGAGAAGCTGACTGCCGAAGGCATCGCCGCGCGCGTCGTCAGCATGCCGTCCTGGGAGCTCTTCGAGGAGCAGCCGGCCGAGTACCGGGAGTTCGTGCTGCCCAGCAGCGTGACCGCGAGAGTGTCGGTGGAGCAGGCGTCGACCTTCGGCTGGCAGCGCTACACCGGCCTGACCGGCGCGCGGATCGGCATGAAGACGTTCGGAGCGTCGGCTCCGCTGAAGGAGCTGCAGACGAAGTTCGGCTTCACCGGGGCCGGCGTGGTGGAGGCCGCCAAACGCCAGATCCGCTAGACGACTTCATCCGCGCCCAGGTCCGCTCGATGAAACGCGAGGGGAGCCCGGGTGTGCCGGACGCCGGCGAGTGCCTGGAGGTGGCGCGGGTGGCCGAGACGTCGGTCGCCAGCTACGCCGGCATCCGCGCCGGAGACCTCCTGCAGTCGGTCGGCGGGCGACCGGCCACCGTGGCCGGGCTCCGTTTCCTGCAGTCGGCGGCCACCGAGCGCCGCTACCAGTTCTACTCGCCGGCCAGCGGCGAACGGCTGCGCATGGAGGTGAGCGGTATCGAGCTGGGGCTGGAGCTGCGCGTCAGCGCCGCCGCGCTGCTCAACGCCGCCGCCGCCGCTCCTCCCGATGCCGAGTCGCTGCGGCTCCTCTGGGAGAGCGGCAAGTGGGCCGGCCTGGAGAAGCTCTGCCGCCGCCTGGTCGGACCGAAGCCCGGCCTCTTGCGCCGGCTCCTCGGCAAGACGCCGCAGCGCGACACCCCGGCGCTCCTCCTCCTCGGGGCCGCGCTCTACGAGCTCGGCAAGAAGAAGGAGGGGCTCGAGCTGGTGAACGAGTACGACCGCCGCTTCTCGCGCCGCTGGGGCACCGAGTTCATGGCGATCAGCCGCTACGTCCACGCACGACAGGCCTTCGCCAGGAAGAAGGACGAGGAGGCGCTGGAGCACCTCAAACGCTCCTACGAGCTCTATCCGCTGGGGCGCATCGCCGACGCGCTCGCCGACATGACCGGCACGCGCCCCGAGAGGGCCGCCCGCTGGCAGGGGCGGGTGATCCCTCTGAAGTACGAGCTGCCCCCGGTCGACGGCTACACCCAGTCGGCGTCGCTCTCCGCCGCGCTGGAGACGCTCGCGCCCGGGCAGCTCTTCGGGCTCTGCTTCCTGGGCGGCCTGCGCGCCAGCGCCGCCTACAACGACTTCATGCTGCGCTGGACGTCGCACGCCCAGTACTTCGCCGACTACCTGCCGGGCCTCCACGTGCTGACCAAGGAGAGCAAGCGTCCGGGGGACCGACCCGAATGGATGAAGGCCGAGGACACCGCGCGGCTGCGGAACGTGCCGTTCACCGTGCTGCACGACCGCACCGGCGAAGCCAACGAGCTGGCGGCGCCGCTGGCGTCTCCCGGGATCCTGCTCCTGGACCGCGACCGCAAGGTGGTGTACGAGGGGGAGCTCTCGGGCGCCGATCTCTGGGACGCGATCGCCACCGCCATGAAGGCGGCTGCCGCCGCGGGGAGCGCGGCTGACGCCGCGAGGCCATGAACATGAAGGCGGCTGCCGCCGCGGGGAGCGCGGCTGACGCCGCGAGGCCATGAACATGAAGGCGGCTGCCGCCGCGGGGCAGCGCGGCCCAGCATGACCGGCGGACAGGCCGCGATCCTGCTGGCGGCTTCCGTCGGAGCCGGCGTCATGAACTCCATGGCCGGCGGCGGCACGCTGCTCACCTTCCCGGCGCTGCTCCTGACCGGAGAGTCGGCCATCCAGGCGAACGCCACTTCCACGGTCGCGCTGCTGCCGGGGGCCGCCTCCAGCATGGCCGCCTACCGGGACGAGGTCGCCGCCCACCGCGACTGGCTGAAGACGCTGCTGCTGCCGAGCCTGGCCGGCGGGCTGGTGGGCGCGCTGCTGCTGCTGCGCACGCCGGAGCAGACGTTCCGGAAGCTGGCCCCGATCCTGATCCTCTTCGCCACGCTGCTGTTCGCCTTCCAGGCGCTGGTCGCCAGGCCGGCCGGCGAACCGCAGGGGCCGGCCAAGCCCCGCCGGCTCGGCGTCGCGGTGCTCGCGCAGTTCCTGGTCAGCGTCTACGGCGGCTACTTCGGCGCCGGCATCGGCATCCTGATGCTGGTCATCCTCGGCTTCCTGGGGCTCTCGGACATCCACGCCATGAACGGCCTCAAGAACTTCTTCGGCATCTGCATCAACGTCACCGCGGCGCTGCTCTTCGTGGTGAACGGCGCGGTCGACTGGGGGCCGGCGCTGCTGATGGCCGCCGGCTCGACCGTCGGCGGCTACGGCGGCGCGCGCTTCGCCAGGCGCATCGGCCAGAAGAAGGCGCGGGCGGCGGTCATCGTGATCGGGCTCGTCATGGGCATCAGTCTCTTGGTGCGACAGTAGACGCGCTGCGCAAAGGCGGGCCCTTATCGCCCGCCTTTCAGACTTCGCCCACGTTGAAGCCCATCGTGCCGAGCAACGCTTCCTCGAAGCGGACTCCGGTGAAGCCGGCCTGCTCCATGAGCCGCGCCACGCCGCGCTGGCCCGGGTAGCGCTCCAGCGAGGCCGGGATGTAGGCATAGGTCTCCCGGTCGCGGTGGAAGAGCCAGCCCATCAGCGGCATCACGCTGTTCAGGTAGCCGAAGTAGAGCGCGCTGCGGATCCGCCCCGCCGGCTTGCCGAAGTCCAGCACCACCACGCGCCCGCCCGGCGCCAGCACCCGCTTGATCTCGACCAGCGCCGCCTGCGGGTCGGCGATGTTGCGCAGCCCGTAACCGATGGTGACCAGGTCGACGCTCGCCGCCGGCAGCGGCAGCCGCAGCGCGTCCCCCTGCGCGAAGGCGTTGCGGCTGCCCTGAGCGCGCTTGCGCGCCCGCGCCACCTGCAGCATCGGCAGCGTGAAGTCGACGCCGAAGACCCGCAGGCCCGAGGCGGCCTCCTCGGCCAGGAACCCGAGGTCGCCGGTCCCGCAGCAGAGGTCCAGCAGCCTGAGCGGCGCCTTTCGCCCGGCCAGGGCGATCCGCACCGTGCGCCGCTTCCAGACGCGGTGCAGGCCGAAGCTCATGACGTCGTTGACGAAGTCGTAGCGCCGGGCCAGGCGCGAGAACATCTCGCGCACCCTCGGCGCGCGCTCCTCGTCGTAGGAGAGGTACTTGTTCGGCCGTGCCATCGGTCGAACGAGTGTATCTTCGAGGAGCGGTTGGAATGAGGCGCTGGAACGGGTGGGGAGACGAGACGGTCGCTCCGGCGCTCCCGGAGGCCGCCGGACGCTTCCTCGCCGCCGAGCTCGGAGAGCCCTCGCCGCCGCGCGACGCGACGCTGGCCGAGGCGCTCGGATCGGTCGCGCGCTCACGGCTGCCGGAGGACGCGAGCTACACCACGGACGCCGAGGCGCGCCTGCGGCACGCCCGCGGCCAGAGCCTGCCGGACTGGGTGGCGCTTCGCAGCGGGCGCCTGGAGCGCTTCCCCGACGCCGTCGCCTTCCCGGAGAGCGCCGCCGACGTGCGCGACTTGCTGCGGCTGTCGCGCCGTCGCGGCGTGCGCCTCGTCCCCTACGGGGGTGGCACCAGCGTGGTCGGCCACCTGACGCCGCCGAAGGGAGACGCGCCGGTCCTCACGGTGTCGCTGGCGCGCCTCTCGCGCCTGACCGCGCTCGACCGGGAGAGCCGCCTGGCCACGTTCGGCGCGGGCGTGCTGGGGCCGGAGCTGGAGGCGCAGCTGCGCCCGCACGGCCTCACGCTGGGCCATTTCCCGCAGTCCTTCGAGCATTCCACGCTGGGCGGCTGGGTCGTCACCCGCTCGAGCGGACAGCAGTCGATGGCCTACGGGCGCATCGAGCGGCTCTTCGCCGGCGGGCGGCTGGAATCGCCGGAAGGGACGCTCGTGCTGCCGGCGTTCCCGGCCTCCGCCGCCGGACCGGACCTGCGCGAGCTGGTGCTCGGCTCGGAAGGGCGGCTCGGCATCCTCACCGAGGCGGTGGTGCGCGCCAGCGCCCTGCCCGAGGAGGACCGGGTGCTGGCGTTCTTCTTCCCCGACTGGGAGCGCGGCCGCGCCGCCACGCGCGAGATGGCGCAGGAGGGGCTGCCTCTCTCGATGCTCCGCCTCTCGAACGTGGTGGAGACGCGCACCACGCTCCTCCTCGCCGGTGGCGAGAGGCTGATCAGGCTGCTGACGCGCTGGCTCTCGCTGCGCGGCGCCGGGGACGAGCGGTGCCTGCTGCTGGCCGGTGTCACCGGCAGCGCGTCCTTGGCGCGCTTCGGCGCCCGGGCGGCGACGGCCGTCGCCAGGCGGCATCGCGGCGTCGGCGGACCGCGGGCCATCGGCGAGGCCTGGTCGAAGAACCGCTTCCGCGCCCCGTACCTGCGCAACGCGCTCTGGGAGCGCGGCTGGGCGGTGGACACGCTGGAGACCGCGGCGACCTGGGACCGGATCCCGGCGCTGGTGGAGGCGGTGGAGGGGGCGCTGCGCGGCGCGCTGGGGGCGGCGGGGGAGCGCGTCCACGCCTACACCCACCTCTCGCACTGCTACCCGAGCGGCTCCAGCGCCTACACCACGTACCTGTTCCGCGCGGCGACCTCGCCGGAGGAGACGCTGGAGCGCTGGAGGCTCCTGAAGGGTGCCGCCAGCGAGGCGATCGTGAGAGGCGGTGGCACCATCAGCCACCAGCACGGCGTCGGCGTCGACCACGCGCCCTACCTGCCTCGCGAGAAGGGGGAGCTCGGGATGAAGGCGCTCGGCAGCGTCGCCGCGGCGTTCGACCCGGACGGGCTGATGAACCCGGGCAAGCTCCTCGCGTGAGTGCCAAGCGGCAGGCCGTCTGGGCCGAGATGGAACGGGATGGAGAGCCGTGGGACCTCCTGGTCATCGGCGGAGGCATCACCGGTGCGGGGCTGCTCCGCGAGGCGGTGCACGCCGGCCTGAAGACGCTGCTGGTCGAGCGGCGCGACTTCGCCTGGGGCACCTCCAGCCGCTCCAGCAAGCTGGTGCACGGCGGGCTCCGCTATCTCAAGGAGGGGAGGCTGAAGCTCGTCGCCGAGTCGGTCCGCGAACGGACGCGACTCTTCTCCGAGGCGCCCGGCCTCGTCGAGACGCTGCCCTTCCTCCTGGCCAGCTACCAGGGGGACAGCCCGGGGCCGCTGGCTTACGGCACCGGCCTGGCGCTCTACGACATGCTGGCGCTCCGCTGGGACCACCGGTGGCTGGACGCTCAGGACGTGCTCTCCCGGGCGCCGAAGCTCTCTCCCGAGAACCTGGCCGGCGGGTTCCGCTATGCCGATGCCGAGACCGACGATGCCCGTCTGGTGCTCCGCCTGGTCTTCGACGCGGTGGCCGCCGGCGGCGTCGCGCTCAACTACTGCGGCGTCGAGGAGCTGCTGCGGGACGGCACGCGGGTGGCCGGCGCGGTCGTGCGCGACGGCGTCACCGGCGCCACCGCGCGGGTGAAGGCCCGCGCGGTCGTGAACGCCACCGGCGTCTTCACCGATCGGCTGCGCGCCCAGGTCGGCGCCGCGGCCCGGATGCGGCCGCTGCGCGGCAGCCACCTCGTGTTCCGCGGCGACCGGCTGCCCGCCGAGGCGGCGCTGGCGTTCCTCCACCCGCGCGACCGGCGCTTCATGTTCGTGATCCCCTGGGAAGGGGTGACGCTGGTCGGCACCACCGACCTCGACCACACCGGAGACCTCGACGAGGAGCCGTCGCTGCAACCGGAGGAGGCGACCTACCTGATGGAGGCGGTCTCGGCGCTGTTCCCGTCGGCACGGCTGACGCGTTCCGACGTGATCGCCAGCTACAGCGGCCTGCGGCCGGTGGTCGGCACCGGCCGCCTGAAGCCGTCCGAGGAGCCGCGCGACCACGTGATCTGGGACGAGGAAGGGCTGGTGACCGTCACCGGCGGCAAGCTCACCACGTTCCGCATCGTGGCGCGCCAGACGCTGGAGACGCTTCGCCGCCGGCTGCCGCGCATGCGGCTCACCAGGGGTCCCCTCTTCCCGCCGGCCCCGCGCCGCGCCGACCTGCCGGAGCCGCACGCGCGCCGGCTGAACGGCCGCTACGGCGCGGCGGCGCCTCAGCTCCTGTCGCGCCCCGCCGAGCTTGCCCCGGTGCCCGGCACGCCGGTGCTCTGGGCCGAGCTGCGCCACGGCGCCCGCGCCGAGCGGGTGGTGCGCCTCGAGGACCTGATGCTGCGGCGCACGCGGCTCGGCCTCCTCCTGCCCGAGGGGGGCGCCGAGCACCTGCCGCGCGTCGAGAGGATCTGCCGCGAGGAGCTCGGCTGGGACGCGCGGCGCTGGCGGGAGGAGCAGGCGGCCTACCGCGCGCTCTGGCGGCGCTGCTACGGACCGCCGTCATGACGAACGCCAAGGACCTGCTGCTGGCGCTCGACGTCGGCACCCAGAGCGTGCGGGCGCTGCTCTTCGACCCGCGCGGGAACCTGCTGGCCAAGGAGCGCGTGCCGCTGGTGCCCTACGTTTCCCCTCATCCGGGCTGGGCGGAGCAGGACCCCGACCTGTACTGGCGCTCCCTCTGCGAGGCGACCGGCAGGCTCTTCGCGCGGCCGGACGTCGACAAGGAACGCGTGGCCGGCGTCGCGCTCACCACCCAGCGGGCGACGGTGGTGGTGCTGGACGAGGCGGGGCGGCCGCTGCGGCCGGCGATCGTCTGGCTCGACCAGCGGAAGACGCGGGGGCTGCCGCGCCTGGGCGGGCTGTGGGGTCTGCTCTTCCGGGTCGCCGGCGTCACCGAGACGGTGGCCTACTTCCAGGCCGAGGCCGAGGCCAGCTGGCTGCGCGCCCACCAGCCGGAGGTCTACGCCCGCATCCGCCGTTACCTGCTGCTCTCCGGCTACCTGACCTACCGGCTCACCGGCCGCTTCGCCGACTCCACCGGCGGGCAGGTGGCCTACATACCGTTTGACTACAAACGACTTCGCTGGGCGGGACGGCGCGACTGGAAGTGGACCGCGGTGCCGGTCCGCCCGGAGTGGCTGCCCGAGCTGGTGCCGCCGGCCGCCCCGCTGGGAGAGGTCACCCGCGCCGCGGCCGAGGAGAGCGGGATGCCGGCCGGCCTGCCGGTGATCGCCGCCGCCGCCGACAAGGCCTGCGAGGTGCTGGGCTCGGGGGCGCTCGACCCGCGCATCGGCTGCCTCAGCTACGGCACCACCGCCACCATCAACACCACCCACTCCCGCTACGTCGAGCCCATCCCGATGGTGCCGCCCTATCCGGCCGCCGTGCCGGGGCGCTACAGCCTGGAGGTGCAGGTCTACCGCGGCTACTGGATGGTGAGCTGGTTCAAGCAGGAGTTCGGGCATCGCGAGGTGGAGCTGGCCCGGCAGCGAGGGATCGAGCCGGAGGAGCTCTTCGACGAGCTGGTGCGCGAGGTGCCGCCCGGCTCGATGGGGCTCCTGCTGCAGCCCTACTGGTCTCCCGGCGTCCGGATCCCCGGGCCGGAGGCCAAGGGGGCGGTCATCGGCTTTGGCGACGTCCACACCCGCGCCCACCTCTACCGCGCGATCCTGGAGGGGCTGGCCTACGCGCTGCGCGAGGGGCTGGAGCGGACCGTCAAGCGCTCCGGCGTGCCGGTCACCGAGATCCGCGTGGCCGGCGGCGGCTCGCAGAGCGACGCCGCGCTCCAGATCACCGCCGACATCTTCGGCTTGCCGGCGGCGCGGCCCCACGTCTACGAGGCGTCGGGGCTGGGCGCGGCGATCGACGCCGCGGTGGGGCTGAAGCTCCACCCCAGCTTCGAGGCCGCCGTCTCCGAGATGACGCGGGTGGCGCGTGTCTTCACGCCCGACCCGGAGACCTCCGCGCTGTACGGCGCGCTCTATCAGCGCGTCTACAAGCGGCTCTACGCCCGCCTCAAGCCGCTCTACGAGGAGATCCGCGAGATCACCGGCTATCCGGAACGCCCCGCGTGATCCGCCGCTGGCTGCGCAACCCGCGGATCGTCTGGGGCGGCACGGCACTCCTGGTGCTGTCGGCCTTCCTGGCGCTCTTCGGGCGCGTGCTGCTGCGCGACGAGACGTTCATCGACCGCGACCTCCACGCGTTCTTCCGCCCGGGGCGGGCGCTGCTGGTGCGCCTGGTGCACGAGGCTCACGGGCTGCCGCTCTGGAACCCCTACCTGGCGATGGGGCAGCCGTTCGCCGCGAACCCGAACTCGGAGCTCTTCCATCCGCTCTCGCTGCTCTTCTTCGTCCTGCCGTTCGAGTGGGCGTTCCGCCTGCAGGTGCTGCTGCCGGTGATCGTGAGCGGCGCCGGCATGGCGTTCCTGCTCCGCACCCTGCGCCGCAGCCCGGCGGCCACGCTCTTCGGCGCACTGGCCTGGGCCGGGGGCGGCTACATCGTCTCGACCACCAACGTTCTCAACGTTCTCTACGCGGTGTCGGTGCTGCCGGCGGCGCTGGCCTTCGTGGTGCGGCTGGCGCGAGGGGGGCGCCGGCGCGACGCGGTGGCGCTGGCGGCGCTCGTCGGGCTCCTGGCGCTCCCCTGCGAGGTCCCGACGGTCTACGCCTTCGCGCTGCTGGCGGTCGCGGCCGCCGCCGAAGGGGTGCGCCGCGGCGGCCCGCCACGCGAAGCTGGTCGCCGCCTCCTTCTCACCGGAGGGGCGCTGGCGCTGGGTGCCCTGCTCGCCGCCGCCACGCTGCTGCCGGGGCTCTTCCACGCGAAGAAGACGATCCGCGCGCACGGGCTCGACGCCGCGCTGGCGTCGGCCTGGTCCACGCCGCCCCTGCGCCTCCTGGAGCTCGCCCAGCCGTACGCGCTCGGGCACATCGAACGGACCAGCGACCGCTGGTTCTGGGGCGCGCCGCTCTACGGCGCGGTCGGCTACCCGTACCTCTTCACGATCTACGCCGGGCTCCTGGCGTTGCTGCTGGCGCCGCTCGCCTGGACCGGCCGCCGCCGCCTGAGCCCCGCCTGGGGCCTGGCGGGGCTGGTCGGTCTCTTCCTGGCGCTGGGCAGCCACACGCCGGTCTACGAAGCCGCGCGCCGCGCGGTGCCGTTCTTCTCCAGCTTCCGGATCCCCGAGCGCTTCCTGGCGGTGCCGCTCCTCGTCCTCTGTGTCGCCGCGGCGACCGGCTTCGACGCGCTGCTGCTGGGCCGCCGTCGCACCGCGCGCTTCCTGGCGGGCGGCGCGGCCCTGCTCGGCTGTGCCGGCCTGGCCCTGGCGCTCCTGGTGTGGTGGGCGCCGCTGGGAGAGGCCGGTGAGCTCTGGACGCGTTTGGGCGCGTCGCCGCTGATCGCGCCGGAGCTCGGGCGCACGCTGGTACGCGACGGCCTGCGTTTGGCGGTCACCGGCGGGGCGTTCGCGCTGCTCTTCGCCCTCTTCGACAGATTGGGCCGCCGCGCCGCGGCCGCGCTGCTCCTGGCACTGGGTTGCGGCGAGCTCCTGGAGGTGACCGCGCGGACGGTGCGCACCGTGCCGGCCAGGCTCGCCGCGGCGATGCCGCCGCACCTGGCGCAGGCGGTCAAGCGCGGCGTCCAGGGCCCGCTGGTCTTCCTGGAGACCAGGATCCTCCCGCACTACCTGTGGGCCGGTCCGCCGATCCCGGCCACCTGGGGGCTCTCCACCGGGCTCGACGCCGACGTCGACCTCACCCAGCTCCGCTGGTCGATGGAGGCGGTCACGCTCTTCCTGCGCGCGATCGGGCGAGACCCGGCGATGACCGCGCCCATCCTGCGCCGCCTGGGCGCCGAGGCGCTGGTGACGGCGGCGCCGGCGGGCGCGCCGAATCCGGTACAGATCGCGTTCCTGGCGCGGCCGCGGCCCTTCGCGTTCGCGGTGACGCGCATCGAGCCTCTGGCCAGCGAGGAAGCCTGGGTGGAGGCCGCGCTGCGCCTGCGCGAGGAGCTGGCGTCCACCGCCTGCGTGCTGGTGAGCGAGGCCGGAGAGCTGCCGGCCCGCCCCGCGCCGGCGGAGGTGAAGGTGGTGGCGCGCCGCCCCGGCCGCGTCTCCCTGAGCGTGGCCGCGGCCGGCCCGGAGTCGTCCTTCCTGGCCATCAACCAGAGCTGGGATCCCGGCTGGCGGGCGACGGTGGACGGCGATCCGGCGCGGCTCCTGCGCGTCGACGTGCAGCTCTCCGGGATGCGGGTGCCGCCCGGCGAGCACCGCGTCGAGCTCGTCTACCGGGACCGTTCCGTCTACGCCGGCCTGGCGATCTCCCTGGCCGCCGTGCTCGGCCTGGTCTGGCTCGCGGTCAGGCGACCGGCCGCAGCGGCTCCGCCCCCGCCCTGAGCGCCTTCTTGTCGAACTTCCCGACCGAGGTCTTGGGCACCTCGTCCAGGAAGCGGATCTCGTCCGGCACCCACCAGCTCGCCACCCGCTCCTTCAGGAACGCGCGCAGGTCGTCGCTGGTGAGCGTCCCGCGGGCGTCGGGCTTCGCCACCACGTAGGCCACCGGGCGCTCCTGCCAGGTGGGGTGCGCCAGCCCGACGACCGCCGCCTCCAGCACCGCCGGATGCGACATCAGCGCGTTCTCCAGCTCCACCGAGGAGATCCACTCGCCGCCCGACTTGATGACGTCCTTGGCGCGGTCGACGATGCTGACGAAGCCGTCGGGGTCGACGCTGGCCACGTCGCCGGTCTTGAACCAGCCGTCGGCAGTGAAGCGCTCGGCGTCGGCGCCGTTCCAGTAGCCGGAGGCCACCCACGGCCCGTGGACCTCGATCTCCCCGAAGGCCACGCCGTCCCAGGGCAGCTCGGCGCCGGTGACCAGGTCGGCGATGCGCAGCTCCACCAGCGGTGCCGGGGCCCCCTGCGTCAGGCGCAGGCGCATCTCGTCCTCGGGCGCGTGCCAGCTCCGCAGGTTGCCGAGGGTGCCGATCGGCGACGTCTCGGTCATCCCCCAGGCGTGCACGATGCGCAGCCCGCGCCGGTCCATGGCCTCCATGAGCGCGCGCGGCACCGCGGCACCGCCGCAGAGGACGCTCTCCACGGACGGGAGCCGCCCGTCGATGGAGTCGAGGTAACGCGCGAAGTTCAGCCAGACGGTCGGCACGCCCGCCAGGATCGTGGCCTTCTCCTCGCTGGCCAGGCGGTAGAGCGACGGCGGGTCGCCCATGAAGCGATCGGGCAGCAGCATCCGGGCGCCGGTGATGGCCACGGCGTAGGGGAGACCCCAGCAGTTGGCGTGGAACATCGGCACCACCGCCAGCACCGCCGAGCTCTCCTGCACGTTGAGGCCGCCGGTCATCCCCGAGACCATCGCGTGGAGCAGGTTCGAGCGGTGGGAGTAGAGGACGCCCTTGGGCATCCCGGTGGTGCCGGACGTGTAGCACATGGCCGCAGCGTCGCGCTCGTCCATCGCCGGCCAGGGGTAGCGCACGTCTCCCTCGGCCGCCAGCAGCTCCTCGTAGTCGAGGAGCGCGAAGGGGGCCTGCGGTACCACGGCGCCGGGGTCGGCCATCACCACCACGTGCTCCACCGTCGGCATCCGGCCGGCCAGCTTGGCCAGCACCGGCAGCAGCGAGGCGTCGACCACCACCACGCGGTCGCCGGCGTCCTTGACGATGAACTCGAGCTGGTCGGGGTGGAGCCGCAGGTTCAGGGTGTGGACGACCGCGCCCATGCAGGGCACCGCGTAGTACAGCTCCAGGTGGCGGTAGTTGCTCCAGGCCAGGGTGGCGACACGGTCGCCCGGGCGCACACCCAGTCGGCGCAGCGCCGCCGCCAGCCGGTGCACGCGCGTCACCAGCTCGCCGTAGGTGTAGCGGTGCACGCCGTGCTCGCGCAGCGACACCACCTCTTTGCGATGGAAGAGTCTTTCCAGGCGCCAGAGCAACTGCGGCAGCGTGAGCGGCGCGTCCTGCATCAGACCCTGCATCGGAATCTCCTCGGCGGAGTCTACGGGGCGAGCGGCTCGCGCAAGCGGAAGACCAGGATCGAATAGCCGACCACGTCCACCAGCTCGGCGCGCGCCAGGCGCCGCTGCCAGAGCGTCGGGTCCGCCTCGCCCACCCCGCGGTACTTCGTGGCGCTGATCGCCAGCCAGCCCGGCACCAGCGCCTGGGACGCCGGGCGGCTCTGCTCGCCGGCGCCCCAGAACGCGTGCTCCAGGTTCACGAAGCGGATCCCGTAGTAGCGCGGGTCGGCGCTGCCGAAGTAGACGAGGTTGACCGGCTCGCGGACGCCGCGCTCCTCCAGCCAGCGCGACAGGCGCGGCAGGTCCTGCCCCCAGTCGAGGCTGGAGTCGGCGAGCACCTCGTGCCCGTGGCGCGGGCCCCCGGCGAGCTCGTTCACGTAGGCCAGGTGGCGGTTCACCACGACGTCGAAGGGCGTGAAGACCACCAGGCAGGAGAGCGCTGAGAGCCCGGCCGCGGCCAGGAAGCGGCGGGGCAGCGCGCCGCAGGCGACGTAGAGGAACGGGTAGATCGGCAGGATGTGGCGGTGGCCGATGTTCAGGTTCGTCCGCAGCGAGACCGCCAGGTAGACGGCCACCGGCACCAGCAGGAAGAGGAGGTCGCGGCGGCGGTCGCGGCGCCGCAGCGCGGCCACCAGTCCAGCGGCGATGGCCACCAGCGTCGGCAGCGGCGTCTTGTAGAGGAACGTCCAGAGGAAGTAGCTCCGGAACCCCACCGTGGAGGACTCGCCGCGCAGGAACGAGGCGCGGCGGATCGAGTGGCCGCGCACGAAGGCGAGCCCGTAGAGGTAGGGCTCGGGCAGGAGACGCAGGTCGTGCGTCTTCACCAGCAGCCGGCCGGCGGTGCCGATCGGGAACTGCGCCGGATAGGCGGCGCCGGCGGGGATCCCTTTCGGGTACTGCTTCAGCAGCGCCTCGTTCGCGTACCAGAAGCGGACCTCGCTGCGGATCGGCATCGGCGTGCCGGCCGCCGCGAAGCGGAAGCCGTAGGCCGCCCAGATCGCGCCGTAGGAGACCACCAGCGCAGCCACCAGGAGGAGCGCGCGGCGAGCCTTGTCGCCGCCGGCGGGGATCAGCAGCGCCAGCATCGGCAGCAGCAGCAGCGCCGAGAACTTCGCCAGCATCGCCAGCGCGAAGAAGCTCACGAAGCCGGCGGCGTTGGCGGGCGAGGGGCCCCTGGTGAATCGCCAGAACAGGTAGAGGGTCCCGAAAAGGAGCATCGCGGTGCCGGCGTCGGTCGTGACCAGCCCGGCGTGGGCGATGAAGCTCGGGTCGAAGCAGAGAAGAGTCACCGAGAGCGCTGCCCCCCACGCGCCCCAGAGCTCGAAGGAGAAGCAGGCGACGAGGAGTACGAGGCCCGCGCCAGCCACGACGAGCAGCCCGATCCTGGCTCGGCGGAAGGCCGTTTCGGCGTCGTTCAGGAAGTCGCTGCGTGGAAGGGACACCGTCGTCGGCGTGCCCCAGCCCGTCACTCCGAACCGCTCCATGGCCGTGTCGCGCGGGGCGAAGAAGAGCAGATAGGCGTACTGCAGCCAGGCCCCGTCGCTCCGCGGCGAAGCGTCCCAGGCGCTCTTCAAGAACGGCAGGCTTCGTGCGCCGGCTTCGGGTTCGTGCCTCGGCCACAGCGGCATCGAGAGAAGGGGAAGGGCGGCGATCCATTTCGAGAATGGCAAGTGCTCGGCGCTGACGCGGTGTTCCCCGGTCGTCATCGTGCTGTAGCCGGAGGCGAGATGAATCGGCTCGTCCCAGGTGGGCGAGGTGGTGAGAATGTCTCCTAGCGCCAGCGCGAGAAAACCCGCCAGCGACGCGGCCAGGAGCACGGCGGCGGCACGGGAGCTCACGAGCGAAGGCAAGATAGCATCGCTTCGTTCGACGCATGGTGAGTGACGCGCAGCCGAGACGCCTGATCGGACCCTTCGACGCGACCATGCTGGTGGTCGGCTCGATGATCGGCTCCGGCATCTTCATCGTCTCCGCCGAATCCTCGCGCCTGCTCGGCACGCCGGGGCGGCTCCTGGCGGTCTGGACGGTGGCCGGCCTCTTCACGATGCTCGGCGCGGTGGCGACCGCCGAGCTGGCGTCGATGATGCCGGAGGCGGGCGGGCCGTACGTCTTCTTCCGCGAGGCCTACGGACCCCTCTTCGGGTTCCTCTACGGCTGGTCGCTGGTGACGGTGGTGCAGACCGGCACCATCGCCGCCGTGGCGGTGGCCTTCGCCCGCTTCCTGGGGGTGCTGGTTCCGTCGGTGACCGGAACTGCCGCCAAGCTGGTGGCGGTGGCGGTGATCGCCGTCCTCACCGCCGCCAACGCGCTGGGGTTGAAGACCGGCACCCGGCTGCAGAACGTCCTCACCGTGCTGAAGTACGCGATGCTGCTCTCGCTCACCGTCGGCGGCGTGGCGGTCTTCTGGAACCGGCCCTGGGCGTCCTCCGCTCCCCTGCCGAATGCTCCCAGCGGCTGGCTGCTGGCGCTGGCGTTCTCCAGCGCGCTGGTGGGTCCGGCTTTCTCGCAGTCGGCCTGGACGAACATCACCTTCGCCGGGGCGGAGGTCCGGCGGCCGGAGCGCACCTTCCCGGTGGCGCTGCTGCTGGGCTGCGCGCTGGTCACGGTCCTCTACGTGGCGACCAACGACGCCTACCTGAAGGCGCTCGGGCTGGAGGGCATCGCCCGCGCTCCCTTCGATCGCGTCGGCACGGCCGCCGCCGAGCGGATGCTGCCCGGGGCCGGCGCCACGTTGATGGCGGCCGGCATCCTGGTGTCGACATTCGGCTGCAACAACGGCCTCGTCCTCTCCGGCGCGCGCGTTCTGTACGCGCTCGCCAAGGACGGCCTCTTCTTCGGGTTCGCCGCCAGGCTGAACCGGGCCGGCGTGCCCGGTCTGTCGCTGCTGACGCAGGGCGTCTGGGCTTCGCTGCTGGCGCTCTCCGGTACCTACAGCCAGCTGCTGAAGTACGTGGTCGCCGCCGAGCTGGCGCTCTCGGTGCTGCTGGTGCTGGCGGTGCCGGTGCTGCGCCGCAAGCAGCCGGATCGCTCTCGCCCGTACCGCACCTGGGGCTACCCGGTGACGCCGGTCCTCTACGCGGTGCTGGTCACCTGCGCGACCGTGCTGCTGACGATCGCCAACCCCGCCACCACCTGGCCCGGCTACCTGCTGGTTGCCAGCGGCGTGCCGGTCTACTTCATCTGGCGAGGCGCACGACGCCGGTGAGGATGCGGCCGGTCCCCTTTCCGTCGCGCCGGTAGGAGGGGAGGTCGGGTCGCGAGGCGGTGCAGAGCCCGGCGTGCTGCAGGCGGGTGACGCCGCGGAAGCGCAGCAGCGCCTCGTCGAAGGCGGCGACGTCGAGGAGGCTCCGGTCGCCGCGCGAGGCAACGATCGCGCCGTCCGGCACCGGCACGCCCTCGTAGGCCTGCCGGAGCGCGTCGATCACCTCTGGTCCCACCTGGTAGCGGTCGCGCGAGATGGAGGGGCCGAACGCGGCCACCAGGTCCGCTCCTTTCACACCGCGCGCCTCCAGCGCGTCCAGCACCGCGTCCACGATCCGCAGGGCCGTGCCGCGCCAACCGGCGTGCACGGCGGCGGTCCAGCCGGTGACCGGATCCAGCAGCACGATCGGCACGCAGTCGGCGGAGGCCACCGCGACCAGCGTACCGGGAACGCCGGAGAGGATGGCGTCGCCGGTGCCCGGCGCCTCCAGCACCTCGCGCCCGTGCACCTGCTTGGGCCGGATGGACCGCGAGGCGCCCAGCGCCGCGCGCAGCCGCTCCAGCGCCTCGTCCGAGGAGAGCGCGTCGGGTGCCGAGGCGCGGGTGGTGAAGCCGGCGGCGAACCCTTCGGGGAGCCCGGGGAAGAGGCCGATACCGTCCCTCACCAGCAGCTCCTCCGCCACACGGCATGCTAGAACACGCCCGCCGATGACATGGACCCGTGAGGAGCGCTCGGTGCTCGCGAAGCTCAAGAGCCCCGAGGTCGTGCAGCGCTTCCTCGACGACCTCTCCTACAACAAGGAGAAGGGGGGTGAGACCTGCCGCTCGCCCCGCCGCGTCCTGCGCGACCGCGTCGCCCACTGCCTGGAGGGTGCCCTCTTCGCGGCCGCGGCGCTGCGCTTCCACGGGCGGCCGCCGCTGGTCCTGATGATGCACGCGGTGCAGGACGAGGACCACCTGCTGGCGCTCTTCCGCGAGAAGGGAGACGGCGGCGCCTGGGGCGCGATCGCCAAGTCGAAGTTCGCCGGGCTTCGCTTCCGCACGCCGGTCTACCGGACGCTGCGCGAGCTGGCGATGAGCTACTTCGAGCACTACTGCAACCTGCGGGCGGAGAAGACGCTCCGCGCGATCTCCGGGGCGATCGACCTCTCGCGCCTGGATCGCCTCGACTGGGAGCGCGCCGAGCACGAGCTCTGGGACCTGGCCCACGCCCTGAACGGCCGGCGCCGCACCGCGCTGCTCCGCGAGGGAGAGACCGCCGGGCTGGGACGGGTCGACGAGGTGCTCTTCCGGGCCGAGCTGTCTACCGGTCTCTTGCCTCGGCCGGCCTGGCTGCGCGACCCGAGCGGAAAAGGTTAGTCTCTTCTCCATGAAGAGCCGTTTCTCGACGCTGGTCGCTGTCTGTCTGCTCGCCCTTCCCGCCCTCGGGGCCGACAAGAAGCCGGAGCCCGAGAAGAAGAAGGAGCTCCTCTCCGCCGACACCTTCGAAGGGCTGGCGTTCCGCGGCATCGGCCCGTCGGTCGTCTCCGGCCGAGTGGTCGACTTCGCGGTGGTGCCGGGGCGGCCCACGCTGAAGACCTACTACGTCGCGGTGGCCTCCGGCGGCGTCTGGAAGACCACCAACGGCGGCACCACCTTCTCCCCGATCTTCGATAAGGAAGGCTCCTACTCCATCGGCTGTCTGGCGCTCGACCCGAAGGACCCGCTCACCGTCTGGGTGGGGTCCGGGGAGAACAACAGCCAGCGAAGCGTCTCCTACGGCGACGGCGTCTACCGCTCGGTCGACGGCGGCAAGACCTGGGAGAACCTGGGTCTGAAGTCCTCCGAGCACATCGGCATGATCCGCATCGACCCGCGCGACTCGAGGGTCGTCTACGTGGCCGCCCAGGGACCGCTCTGGAAGGACGGCGGCGATCGCGGCCTCTACAAGACGACCGACGCCGGCAAGAGCTGGAAGGCGATCCTAACGATCTCGCCGATGACCGGCGTCAGCGAGGTGCATCTCGACCCGCGGAACCCGGACGTCCTCTACGCCTCGTCCTACCAGCGGCGCCGCCACGTCTGGACGCTCATCAACGGCGGCCCGGAGTCGGCGCTCCACAAGTCGACCGACGGCGGCGCCAGCTGGAAGAAGCTGGAGAAGGGGCTGCCCAAGGCCGACAAGGGGAAGATCGGCCTGGCGATCTCGCCGGCCGAGCCGGACACTGTCTACGCGGTCGTCGAGGCGCGCGACGAGAAGGACCGCGGCTTCTACCGCTCGACCGACGCCGGCGCCAGCTGGGAGCGGATGGGGGACCAGGTCTCCACCAGCCCGCAGTACTACAACGAGATCTTCGCCGACCCGCTGGACGCCGACCGCGTTTACGCGATGGACACCTGGATGATGGTGACCGAGGACGCCGGCAAGACCTGGAAGAAGGTCGGCGAGAAGCACAAGCACGTGGACAACCACGCGCTCTGGATCGACCCCGAGAACACCAGGCACCTGCTGGCCGGCTGCGACGGCGGTGTCTACGAGACCTTCGACCGGGCGGCGACCTGGCAGTTCAAGGCCAACCTGCCGATCACCCAGTTCTACCGGCTGGCGCTCGACAACGCTGTCCCCTACAACGTCTACGGCGGCACCCAGGACAACAATACCGTCGGCGGTCCCTCGCGCACCTTCACCACCCACGGTGCCACCAACGGCGACTGGTTCGTGGTGGTCGGCGGCGACGGCTTCCAGCCGCGCGTCGACCCCGAGGACCCGAACATCGTCTACGCCGAATGGCAGCACGGCGAGCTGGTGCGCTTCGACCGCAAGACCGGCGAGCGCATCCACATCCAGCCCCAGTCGGGCAAGGGGGAGGCGCCGCTCCGCTGGAACTGGGACTCGCCGCTGATCATCAGCCCCCACCAGCGGACCCGCCTCTACTTCGGCGCCCAGCGCCTCTACCGCACCGACGACCGCGGCGACCACTGGACTCCGATCAGCGACGACCTGACCCAGCAGATCGACCGCAACAAGCTCAAGGTCATGGGGCGCGTCTGGGGCGCCGAGGCGGTCGCCAAGAACAACTCGACGTCCTTCTACGGCAACCTGGTCTCGCTCAGCGAGTCGCCCAAGAAGGAGGGGCTCCTCTACGCCGGAGCCGACGACGGCCAGGTCTCGATCACCGAGGACGGCGGCAAGACCTGGAAGAAGCTCACCCGCTTCCCCGGGGTGCCCGAGTTCACCTACGTCGCCGACCTCGAGGCCTCGGCGCACGACGAGGGGGTCGTGTACGCCGCCTTCGACAACCACCAGCAGGGAGACTTCAAGCCCTACCTGCTCCGGAGCGCCGACAAGGGCGTGACCTGGGTGTCCATCGCCGGCAACCTGCCGGAGCGAGGCACCGTCTACACGGTCGCCGAGGACCCGGTGAGGAAGGAGCTCCTCTTCGCCGGCACCGAGTTCGGCGTCTTCTTCACGCTCGACGGCGGCAAGAAGTGGTTGCAGCTCAAGGGCGGCTTGCCGACGATCGCGGTGCGCGACATCGCCATCCAGGCGCGCGAGAACGACCTGGTGCTGGCCACGTTCGGGCGCGGCTTCTACATCCTCGACGACTACTCGGCGCTGCGCGGCCTCACCGAGGCTGTGCTCGAGAAGCCGTCGGCGCTGCTGCCGGTGCGCAAGGCCGGCCTCTTCCGCCCGGCCGACCCGCTCGGCTCGCGTGACCAGGGCTCGCAGGGGGACAGCCTCTACGTGGCACCCAACCCGCCGCACGGCGCGGTCTTCACCTACTACCTGAAGGAGGAGCTGCAGACCAGGAAGAAGCGGCGCCTCGACGAGGAGAAGAAGCAGGTCGAGAAGAGCCTCGACACACCGTACCCGCCGTGGGAGACGCTGCGCGCCGAGGGGCGCGAGGAGGATCCAGCGGTCCTGGTGACGATCAGCGACACCGACGGCAACGCGGTGCGGCGCCTCAGCGGCCCGGTGAAGAAGGGCTTCCAGCGCGTGGCCTGGGACCTGCGCTTCCCGGCCGCCAACCCGATCGAGCTGAAGCCCGAGGAGGTCGACCCCTGGGACGAGCCGTCGCGCGGGCCGATGGCCGCGCCGGGCACCTACAAGGTCTCGCTGGCCACCCGCGTGGACGGCGTGGTCACCCCGTTCGGCGAGGAGACGTTCCGCGTCGAGCCGCTGCGCGTTCAGCAGCTCACCCCCGAGCAGCGCGCCTCGCTGCAGCAGTTCCAGCAGCGGACCGCGCGCCTGCAGCGCGCGGTGCTCGGCGCCATCGAGGCCGGCAAGGAGATGCAGAAGCGCATCGACTACCTCAAGAAGGCGGTCACCGAGACCCCCAGGGCGGACGCCAAGCTGCACGCCGAGCTGATGACGCTGCAGAACCGGCTGAAGGACCTGCAGGAGGAGCTGCGCGGCGGCAGCGAGCGCTCGCGCTACAGCGAGCCCGAGGGGCCGTCGATCCGCGAGCGGGTCAGCAGCGTCGTGGACGGCCACTGGAGCTCCACGTTCAGCGCCACCGGCACCCACGTGAAGAGCTACGAGCTGGCGGCCGAGGACTTCGCCTCCGCGCTGACCCGGCTGCAGGCGATCGACAAGGACCTGCGAACGATCGAGGACCGGGCCGAGGCGGCCGGCGCGCCGTGGACTCCGGGGAGGCTGCCGCGCTGGCAGAAGGAGTGACGGCGTCCTAGAAGGGAAGCGCGGCGCCGGCATCCATGTTGCTGTGAGCTCCTCAGCGTCCACCAAAGGAGGGCCCGACATGAAACTGACGCTGTGGATGCTCTCGACGGCCGCCCTGGCGGTGACCTGCTTCGCCGCATCGTCCGTGAGCGCGACCTCCCTTCCGGCCCAGGCCCTGTCGGAACCCGTTTGCCGCGGCCGGCTGGAGACGGCCGTCCGCTCGCTCCTCCGGCTGGAGAACCCGGCCGACCGCGCCGAAGCCGCGCAGCGCGCCGTGGCCGGCCTCGCCAGGCGGCCGCGCCCGACGCGCTCCTTCCTGGTCGCCGGAGCCTCGGGCACCCAGTACTACTTCAACCTCGGCACGGCCGGCGGGGCCTGCTCGCTCGAAGCCAATGCCTACACCACCTTCTCGTCGGCCATGGACGAAGAGGCACGGCTGAACGCGCGAGGGAAGCTGGCCTACACGCAGAGCCTGCCGCTGGACGGTTGCGGCTGCACCCCCTGAGCCGATGGTCACGTTCGTCACCTTGTTCCTCGGGCTGATCCTCGGCTCGAGCGACGTGACGGTGGCGGTGGGACCGGGCGTGGCCAGGGTGGAGGTACGGCTCGACGGTGCGCCGGTTGCCGCGTTGACCGCGCCGGACTGGTGCGCGAGCGTCGACTTCGGCCAGGAGCTCATCCCCGGCGAGCTGGTGGCCATCGCCTACGACGCCAAGGGGCGGGAGCTCTCGCGCGCGCGGCAGCCGATCAACCGGCCGCGCCCCGACGCCGAGGCGACGTTCGTGCTCGAGCGGGGACCTCGCGGCAAGGGGACCGTGGCGCGCCTGTCCTGGCACAACATCGCCTTCGAGACACCCACCTCCGTCCAGGTGACGTTCGACGGCAGCCCGCTGCCGGTGGCCGACCCGCGCCAGTTCACGCTGCCGGATCACGCTCCGGAGCAGCTTCATCTCCTGCGCGCCGAGCTGCAATTCCCGGAGAGCATCGAGGCGGTGGCCGAGCTTCCCTTCGGCGGCCTCTACAAGGACGAGGCGCTCTCCGAGCTCACCTCGGTCGTGGTGCAGCTGGGCACGCGAAAGAAGCTGCCTGAGGCGGCCAAGCTCTCGGGTTGGTTCCAGGGCGAGGGGCAGACCCTGCGGCCGGTTGCGGTGGAAGAGGGCCCGGCCGAGGTCGTCTTCGTGCTGGACGAGAGCGCGCTGGCGCCGCTCCAGACCATGTCCGCGCCGTCGATGCGCCCCCGCACCACGGCGGCGTTCGGCAAGGACCAGCGCTTCCGCTTCCTCTGGGCCGTCCCGACCCGGCGGGAGCACTCCGGCTTCCAGCACGACCTCTTTCCGCGCAGCGAGGACATCACCTCCAGGGACGGCGGCTTCTTCCGCGCGGCGGACCGCGTCACCCGGGCGCGGGTGAGCGGCCTGCCGCAGCGGCTCGCCGACGCGGTCGCGGTGGCCGGCCTCTCGGCGGTGCGCCGCGAGCGGCGGCGCGCGGTCGTCCTCCTCCTCGGGCCGGAGCCCGTGGACGAGAGCCGCAAGAGCGTCGAGGTGGTGCTGCGCTACCTCTCGCGCATCTCGGTGCCGTTCGAGGTCTGGTGCCTCCACCCCGGGGCTGCCTCCAAGGCCGAGCGCTGGGGGGGCTGCGAGGACGCCTCCAACGAGCGCCGCCTCACCCGCGCGGTCTCGAAGCTGTCGGACGCGCTCGAGAGGCAGCGCATCGTCTGGCTGGCCGGTGTCCACCGTCCCGAGCTGGTGGTGCTGGGCCCCCAGGCGTCCGGCATCGCGCTGGCGCGCTGATGCTCCTCGGCGCCCTGGCGCTCGCGCTCTTGCCGGCGGCCACGCCCACGCCGCGCCACGCGTCGCCGGTGCGACAGGAATCGCCTCGCCAGACCGTCGCTCTCCAGGAGGGGACGCGTCTCCATTCGGAGCCGGACGCGTCCTCGCTCTCGGTGGCCGTGATCGATGCCGACGTGACGCTGCCGGTCCTGGAAGTGCGCGGCGAATGGAGGCTGGTGCGCTGGGGCGGCGTCGTCGGTTGGATGTTGCCGGGCGACGAGACCGGGCCGTCCCTGCTGGCCGAGGAGCCGGAGGATATAGACGTATCGCCCGCCGGCGTCGCGGCCCCGGCGCCGCTGGAGATCGTTCAGCGCCTGCTGGGACCTCGGGCGCGCCAGCAGCGCCTGGGCCCGTACACGCTGTTGACCGACGTGCCTGCCGGCGAAGTCTTCGACTCTCTGGCTCGCATCATCCCTTCGGTGGAGGAGACCTACCGTAGGCGCTTCGGCGTGGAGCCTGGTCCACCGAACGGCGAGGTGATGGTGCTGTTCCAGAACGCTTCGGCGCTCGAGGTCTACGAGAAGAGGATGACGCCGGCGACGATGCGGCGCGGCGGGCATGCGGCCAACGCGCCGGCCGCCTTCGGGGTGGGAGAGGGCACGGCGGAGGACCTGCGGGGCGCGTTCATTCATGCGCTGGTTCACACCCTCTCCCGCCGCGCCGGGCTGCGCCTGCCGGCGTGGCTGCACGAGGGAATGGCCGAGGACCTCGCCTGCGCGCGCGTGACCACCGGCGATCAGCTGCTGCCGGGTACGCTGCGAGAAGGTCCGCGTTCGGCGGTGGAGGCGACCGTGGCGCGGTGTCGACGGGGAGAGCTGGGTAACGGATTCAAGCTGATCGCGAACCTGGAGGGTCCCGAGAGCACCCTGGGTGTGCTGTTCGTCCGCTACCTGCTCGACGTGGAGAAGAAGGACCATCCGGCAGCGAGATTCCGCAGCCGGGTGGCGGCGTCCTCGAGAACCGAGGTCGTGAGCGCGTTCCAGCTGCTGGGGATGAACGTGTTCGGATGCTCGGCCATGTCGAGAGCGGCCGCGCTGTCGGACGCTTCGAGCCAGGGCTCTCGACGCTGAGCCGCAGCAACTGAGGGACAATCTCCCCGGACGCTCATGGTGACCTTCCTGACCCTCTTCCTCGGGCTCTTCGTGGGCACGCGCGAGGTGGCCCTGGCGGTGAGAGAGGGCGTCACCGCGGTGGAGCTGAGGCTCGACGGCGCGACCGTGGCCCGCCTGACCTCGCCGCCCTGGCGCACCACCGTGCCCTTCGGAGAGGAGCTCGCGCCCCACGACCTGGTGGCGATCGGCTACGACGCGCAGGGGAAGGAGCTCTCACGCGCGCGGCAGCGCATCAACCGGCCGCGCTCGGAGGCCGAGGCGGCGCTGTCGCTGGAGAAGGGGGAAGGCGGCAGGACCTGGGCGCGCCTGACCTGGAGCAGCATCGTCGCCGAGAACCCCCTCAAGGTGAGCGTGACCTTCGACGGAAAGCCGCTGCCGGTGGCCGACCCGCGGCGCTTCCCTCTGCCCGGCTACGTGCCCGAGCAGCTCCACTTCCTGAGGGCGGAGCTCGACTTCGAAAGCAACGTGGTGGCCGTCGCCGAGCTCACCTTCGGCGGGCACTACAAGGACGAGACGCAGGCGGAGCTGACGGCCCTGGCGGTGGTGCTCACCAAGGGGAAGCGGCTGCCGCAGGCCGAAGGGCTGGCCGGCTGGTTCTCCACCGAGGGGCAGCCGCTGAAGCCGGTGGCGGTGGAGGAGGGGCCGGCCGAGGTCGTCTTCGTGCTCGACGAAAGCGCACGGCGCCCGCTGGAGATCCTGCGGCTGCAGGAGATGACCCGCCGCGTCGGCCCTTACTCGATCGACCCGGAGCTCCGCTTCAGCGCCGCGTTCCGGCGCGATCAGCGCTTCCGCTTCCTCTGGCCGGTGGCCATCCGCAAGCAGCACTCCGGCGAGACCTACGAGCTCTTCCCGCGCACCGAGGACTTCACCAAGGAGGACGGCGGGCTGATCTACCTGCTCTCGCACGTGCAGCGTCCGGCCGGCCCGGAGGCCGCGCAGCGGCTCGCCGACGCCGTGGCGGTGGGCGGGCTCTCCGCCACCGACCGCGACCGGAGGCGCGCGGTGGTGCTGATCCTGGGCCCGCGAGCCGAGGACGAGAGCCACGGCTCGGTCGAGCAGGCGCGGCGTTACCTGGCGCGTCTCGGGGTGCCGATGCAGGTCTGGTGCGTGGGCGCCGAGGCCGTGCCGGCGGCGGCGCCGTGGGGCGGCTGTGCCGAGGTGTCGCGCCTCGACGCGCTGGAGCGGACGCTCTCGGCGCTCTCTCGCGAGCTCGACCGGCAGCGCATCGTCTGGGTCGCCGGCATCCACCTGCCGAGCCGCATCGAGCTCGCCCCGCAGGCCGACTCCATCACCCTGGCCCGATGACGCCGCTGCTGGCTGCCGCGCTGCTCGTCCTGGGGGAGCCGACGCCGACGCCTCCCTCGCTGCCGTTCCGCTCGACGATCGTCTCCGAGGAGAGCGGTGGCGAGCGGGTGACGTTGCCCGAGGGCGCTCGCCTCCACGCCGAGCCGGACGCCCGCTCGGTCTCGCTGGCGGTGGTCGACGCCGAAGCGGAGCTGGCCGTCGTCGAACGGCGCGGCCGCTGGGTGCGGGTCTCCTGGAACGGCCTCAAGGGATGGGTCCTCGAGGGGGAGGAGACGGCCGCCGCCGCGACCCTGGGGGCCGGTCTGCGCGCGCCGGAGCCGCGCCGCGAGCGCCTGGAGGAGGCGCGGCGGCTGATGGGGCGCCACGCCGGCGAACGCGCGCTGGGCCCCTTCGCCTGCCTCACCGACGTGCGCGACGGGGCGCTTCTGGAGATTCTGGGCAAGACCGCGGCCTCGGTGGAGGCGGCCTACCGCTCGCGGTTCGGCGTGGACGCGGGGCTCCCGCACGGCGAGGTCGTCGTCCTCTTCGCGCGCGAGTCGACCTACCGCGCCTTCGAGCGCCAGGAGCCGTCGATCGCCGGCCTGGAGGCGATGGGGCACGCCGGCAGCGGCCTGGCGGCGCTGCGCGCCGAAGGCCTCGACCGGGACGAGCTGCGGGGCGTGCTGACCCACGAGCTGACCCATCTCCTGAACCGCCGCGCCGGACTGCAGCTGCCGGCCTGGCTCGAGGAAGGGATGGCGGAGGACCTCGGCTACTGCCGCTTCGACGCCGAGGGTCGTCCGGTCCCCGGCACGCTGCGGGCGCGCCTGGCCTCGGACGCGCGCACGATCCCGGCGGCCGGGGGCGGGCGCATGCGTTTCACCCGCGTCTCGCTCAGCGGTCCGCAGGCCGCAGTGAACGACGTGGTGGAGGGGGGCTCCAGGCGGGCGACGCCGGTGGCGGATCTCCTCGGCATGCCCTGGCGCACGCTGGTGACGCCGGAGAACCGCCCCCGGACCTACCCGCTGAGCGCGCTCTTGGTGCGCTACCTCCTCGACGGCGAGAACGGCAGCCGCGCCGGCGCGCTGCGGCTCTTCCTGGGCTCGCGGGTGGCCTCGGCCGGCTCCAGCGAGGCGCTGCTGGCGCTGCTGGAGCCCGATCCGGCCCTCCGCGCGCAGCTGACCGCCAGCCTGGAGAGCGGCTTCGCCGCCTGGCTGCCCCGACAGCGGCTGGCTGTAAGCCATTAGGCGGTACCTGCGGCACCGCGGAGATCGCCTCGCCCAAACGGTCAGCAGCGCGGGTCGCCGGAGACTTGGCGGAGGCGATCTCCGCGGCGCCGTCCAGGCGCCGCACTGAAGATCTAAGCCACTTGCGCGTCGGCCACCAGCAGTGCGGCGTCCAGGGCGCGCACCGCCTCGTCCATCTCCTCCTCGGTGATGATGAGCGGCGGCGCCAGCACCAGGTGGCTGATCCAGCCTACCGCCGCGACCCCCTGCTTCATCAGCTCGGTGGTCACCGCGTCCACCACCAGCGGCTTTCGGGCGACCTTGTCCTGCGGAACGTTGAACGGCTCGCGGGTGGCGCGGCTCTTCACCAGGTCGAGCGCCCAGAAGAGCCCGAGGCCGCGCACCTCGCCGATCGACGGGTGGCGCTCCATCAGCCCGCGCAGCTTGGCTCCGAAGACCTCGCCCATGGTGCGGGCGCGCTCGATGAGCCCCAGCCGCTTGTATTCGTCAATGGCCGCCACCGCCGGCGCCAGCGTCAGCGGATGCGCCTCGTAGGTGTGGCCGTGCGCGAAGTAGTGGTCGTCGAAGTGATCGGCGATCGCGCGCGAGGTGGCCAGCAGGCCCAGCGGTGAGGCCGCGCTGGTGATCCCCTTGGCGGTCACCAGCATGTCGGGCACCACGCCCCAGTTGTCGACGGCGAACCATTGCCCGGTGCGCCCCCAGCCCGACATGACCTCGTCGGCGATCAGCAGCACGCCCCGCCGCTTGCAGATCTCGGCCAGCCTGGGAAGGTACTCCTTGGGCGGCACCAGCACGCCGTTGGTGCCGACCACTGGCTCGACCATGACCGCGGCCACGTCTTCGTCGTGGTCGATCATGTAACCCATGTAGTCGGCACAGGCGACGTCGCACTCGGGATGGGTGCGTCCGAGCGGACAGCGGTAGCAGTTCACCTCGGGCCCGAAGATGACGCCGGGGATCTTGCTGCTTGGCTCGGCGTACCAGCGCCGGAAGTCGCCGGTGGCGGCGATCGAGCCGGCCGTCGAGCCGTGGTACGAGGTGTAGCGGGCCAGGATCTTTGTCTTGCCGGTGTAGAGGCGGGCGATCTTGATGGCTGCCTCGTTGGCCTCGGTGCCGGAGGTGGTGAAGAAGAACTTCTCCAGCCCCTTGGGCAGCACCTCCAGCAGCCTCCCGACCAGCTCGACCCGGACGTCGCAGGTGTAGCCGGGACTGATGAAGGCCAGCTCGCGGGCCTGGCGGCAGATCGCCTCGACGACCGCCTGGTTCTGATGTCCGAGGTTCACGCACATCAGCTGTGCAGAGAGGTCGAGGTACTTCCGCCCGGACGCGTCCCAGAACCAGCACCCCTCCGCCTTGGTGACGTGCAGCGGCTTCCAGCCCTTCTGGAAGCGCCAGGTGCCGTAGGTATAGCGTGCGGTGATCTCGGATGCGTCCTGCATGGACGCTATTGTGACGGTTCAGGCCCGGTCTAGGCCATTCCCTTCCAGCGTGGTGACGCCCAACGGTTGCCGCACTTGAAGCAGACGAGGTGGTCGGCGGACCCGGAGTGCTTGCGGCACTTGAGGAAGCGGAACATCACGTAGCCTGGGCAGGCCTTCTCGACCTGGAACGTGGACCCCCCGCACTTCCCGCAGAAGGTGCCGGATCCAGACCGGGTCTTTGTCATGGACATGATCGATGACCTCTCCCGGGATGTCACTTCCCCGGGACAGGCCACCCGATGCAGGGCCCTAGCCTCGTAATCTAGCGCAGCCAGGGCTAAGGTCAAGCCCGCCCGTAGTCGTAAGCAAACTAGACCAAAGTCAAGACACGTGTCGTAGCAGCAGGGACAGCTCGCGCACGCCCCCAGCTGGGATCCAGAGCAGGTTCTTGCCGCTGGCCAGCGCGCCGCCCGGGGCCGTCCAGGGCTCCAGGCAGACGAAGTCCTTCTTCTCGACCGTCCAGACCACCCAGCTCGAGAACTCCGGAGAGCCCTCAAGCTCGATGCGCGAGCCATCGGCCAGGACCAGCGAGGCGTCGTCGCTGCCGTGGTCGCGGAGGTGCAGGTCGACCTCGGTCCGGGTGAGGTCGAAGCCGGGGAAGGGCCCCTCCACCTTGGTGACGTTGTCGAAGGCGCGGGTGGCACGGGTGTCGATGCGCGTGCTGCCTTTCTCTCCGTCCGCTACCAGGAAGTAGGGGTGAAAGCCGGCGTGCAGCGGCATCGACTCCGTCCCGCGGTTCTGGTAGCGCTGGGCGATGGTGAGCTGCGGGCCCTCCAGCCGGTACGTGAACTCGAGATGGAAGTCGAAGGGGAAGCCGGCGCGGCTGGCCTCGTCCGACCACAGGCTCAGGGTCGCGCTTCGCGTCTCGTGGGCGGTGACCTGCCAGGCCCGGTTCCTGGCGAAGCCGTGCTGCTTCAGCTCGTAGCGGCGGCCCTGGTGCTCGAACGCGTCACCGGTCAGCCTCCCGGCGATCGGGAAGAGGATCGGGATCCCCCCGCGCACGTTGCGGGTCTCGTCCAGGAGCGACGCCTCGTCGAGATAAAGGACCTCGCGGCCGGACGCCGCGAAGCGGGTGACCATCCCGCCGCGCCCCGGGGCGAGCTCCACGCGGGAATCCCCGTCGCGGAGCTCGAGGAGCGTCAGCGGCATCGGCGCGGGACGTTAGCACGCGCTCCTGAGCCGTTCCGCGGCTAGGCGCGGCGCAGGGTGCGCCAGACCGCCCGCACCAGCGCCGAGGGGCGAAACGGCTTCTCCAGGAGGTCGCCGCTGGCGCCCAGCTCCTCGCGGCGCAGCACCATGTCGTCGGAGTAGCCGGACATGAAGAGGATCCTCAAACCGGGGCGCAGCCCGGAGAGCCGCTGGGCCAGCCGTGGACCGCTCATGTCGGGCATCACCACGTCGGTCAGCAGCGCGTGGATCGGGCCCTCGTGCTCGGTGGCCAGGCGCAGCGCGGTGTGCGGGCCGTCGGCTTCCAGCACGTTGTAGCCCTGGGTGCGCAGCACGATGGCGGAGAGGCGGCGCAGCGCTTCCTCATCCTCCACCAGGAGCACGGTCTCGGAGCCGCGCAGCGCCTCGGGTTCCTCGTCGTCGGTCTCGCGCTCTCCGGTGCCGGTCTCCACCGCCGGCAGGTAGACCTCGAAGGTGGAGCCGCGGCCCGGCTCGCTCCGGACGGCGACGTGGCCACCGCTCTGCCGCACGATGCCGTAGACGGTGGCGAGCCCGAGGCCGGTCCCCTTCCCCTGCTCCTTGGTGGTGAAGAAGGGCTCGAAGATGTGGGCGATCGTCGCCGCGTCCATGCCCAGGCCCGTGTCGGAGACCGACAGGCGCACGAAGCGCCCCGGCGGCACCGCGAAGGGAGGCCGCGAGAGCGGCTGGTCGAGCGAGACGTTGCGCGTCTCCACGGTCAGCTTGCCGCCGTGCGGCATGGCGTCGCGCGCGTTCACCACCAGGTTGACGATGATCTGCTCCATCTGGCTGGGGTCGGCGCGCACGCTCCAGATGTCCTCGGCCGCGTCGGAGACCATGTCGATGTCCTCGCCGATCAGCCGCCGCAGCAGGCTGTCGAGGTCCGAGACGATCCTGCGCAGGTCCAGCAGGCGCGGCGCCAGCACCTGCCGGCGGCTGAAAGCCAGGAGCTGGCGGGTCAGCTCGGCGGCGCGGCGGCCGGCCTTGAGGATCTCCGAGAGCCCCTCGGCGACGTCGGCAGGCGGCAACGGCGCCGGCTCCTCCGGCGCTGCCCCCTCTTCCGTCCCGGGCGGGAGGCTTGCCAGCATCAGCTCGGCGTGCGCGTTGATGACCGTGAGCAGGTTGTTGAAATCGTGCGCCACGCCTCCGGCGAGGCGCCCCACCGCCTCCATCTTCTGCGCCTGCCGCAGGTCCTCCTCGAGCTTCTTCTGATCGGTGATGTCGGTCCAGGAGCCGACCACCTCGTCGCGCTTGCCGCCGGCGCCGGTCACCAGGCGCATCGCGTCGCGCACCCAGACGTAGGAGCCGTCCCGGCGCTCGACGCGGTACTCGCCGACGGCGGCGCCCGCGGAGAGGAGCTGCGAGCGCAGCGTCACCACCGATTCGTGGTCCTCGGGATGGACGTGCGCCAGCCACCAGTCCGAGCCGAGCGCCGCTTCCGGAGCCAGCCCGATCACGTCCGCTGCGTTGGGGCTGATCCAGGTGAGGAACGGCGTGGCGCCGTCGACCCGCATCGTGAAGAGCACCGTGGGGCTGGAGGAGACGATGTGCCGGAGCCTCTCCTCCCGCTCCTTGATCGCCTCCTGCGCACGGCGCCGCTCGGTGATGTCCTCGACCATCCCCTCCACGGCGGCGTCCTTTGCGCCGGCGGCCCGCGCGTTGAGCCGCACCCAGGCGATGCTGCCGTCGCGCCGCTTCAGGGGCACCTCGTAGCCGGTGAGGACCCCGGAGTCCCCCACCACCGCCCGCACGTGGTCCCACCAGGCCTGGTCCACCGCGTGCCGCGCCGCGTCGGCGCCGGCGGTGACGAGCTCCTCCGGAGAGAGGTAGCCCAGGATGCGGGCCAGGGCGGGGTTGGCGTTCAGGAAGCGGCCCTCCCCCGTGGCCTGGAAGATCCCTTCGACGGCGTTCTCGAAGAGCGACCGGTAGCGGGCCTCGGAAGTCGCCAGCATCGAGAGCGTCTGCCCCATGGCCGCCGCCTGTCCGAGCTGCGCCGAGAGGGCGCGCGCGAAGGAGAGCCAGCTGGTCTCGGCCAGCGACTGCGAGTCCGAAGCCAGCACCAGCGCGCCCCAGCGGCGTCCCAGAGCCACCAGGGGCACGACCAGCGCCGACTGCTGCTCGAGCTCCTGCTGCAGCGCCACGGCTTCCGGCTTGCCGCTCGTCTCCAGCGGCATCGGAGTGCCGCGCTCGATGGCCTGCTTCAGGAACTCGCTCTGGCCGAAGGCGTGGCTGGCTCGCGAGATCACCGAGGCGGGCAGGCCGCACTGCGCGTCCAGCCGGAGCCGCCCGTCGGGCTCGAGGACGTAGAGGAGGCCGGTCGAGAGACCGGTGGCGTCGAGGCAGTGGACGAGGATGTCGCCCAGCACCTTCCCCATGTTCTGCGGCTGGACCAGGGCCTCGCAGATGCCCCCGATGACCGACAGCGTGGCCGCGTGGATGGCCGTGCGTTGGGTGAGCGCGCGGTTGGCCAGGAGCTGCTTCTCGAGCTGCATCAGCACCCGGGTCCGGTAGGTGCGCTCGAGCTCCTCCGAGCGCTCCGGCGGCGGTGGAGGCACGGCGGCGGCGATCACGTCCAGCAGCGCGTCGGCGGCCTCGCGGTAGTCGCTGGTGCGGCGCACGAAGGCGCTGGCGCCCATGCGCGAGGCGAGCTGGCGGTCTTCCTCCTCGAGGTACGAGGCGGAGACCAGGACCACCGGGATGCCGGTCAGCTGCGGGTCCTCGCGCACCGTCATGCAGAGCTGGAAGCCGTCGGTGCCCGGCATCAGGATGTCGCTGAGGATGACGTCCGGCGGCGAGTGCCGCGCGCGCTCCAGGGCCTCGGTGGCGCTGGCCGCCATGGAGACCTTGAAGCCGGCGTGGCCGAGCCGCACGTCGGCCAGCTTCCGGTTCATCGGGTCGTCGTCGACGACGAGCACGTGCGGGCGCCCCTCCTCGACGACGCGGGCCACCGGCGCGCGCAGGCGACGCTGCACCGCCTCCACCAGCCGCGACGGCTCCATCGGCTTCATCAGGAAGTCGTCGAAGAGGCCGCCGCGGGCGCGCAGCTCCTCCAGCTTGCTGGTGCGCCCCGAGAGCACCAGCACCGGCACATCGCGCCCTTCGGGCCGCCGGCGGATCTCGCTGAGGAGCTCGGTGCCGTCGAGGTCGGGAAGCGCCAGGTCCTGCAGCACCAGCGCCGGCTTCACGTCGGTCAGGAGCTGCAGCGCGCCCGCGGCGTCGCTGGCCTCCTCAACCAGGTAGCCCTCGCTCTCCAGCGCGTAGCGGACCATCTTCCGGGTGATCGGGTTGTCCTCGACGATCAGCACGGTCTGCGCGGCCGGCGCGGCCACCGCCAGCCGCTGCCCGGAGCTGCGCTGCCGCGGCCGGCCGACGAGCCGCGCTACCAGCGCCGGCAGCGTGCGGGTGTCGATCGGCTTGGCCACGTAGGCGTCGCACCCGGCGGCGCGGGCGCGCTCCTCGTCCCCCTTCATGGCGTAGGCGGTCAGGGCCAGCACCAGGACGTCCTTGGTGTCGGAGCGCGACTTCAGCAGGCGCGTCAGCTCCAGGCCGTCCATCCCGGGGAGCTGCAGGTCCATCAGCACCAGGTGCGGGTGGAAGGTCTCCAGCACGTCGAGCGCCTCGGTGGCGTCGGCGGCGGTCCGCACGTGGTACCCCTCCCCTTCGAGCAGCACCCGCGCCAGCTTCAGGTTCGCCGGGTTGTCGTCGACGATGAGGACCGGCGGGCCGTTCATGATCCCTGCACGCTCATCCGCAGGGTCTGCCCCGAGCTGGTGCGCCCGGTGCTGGCCCGCGGCAGCACGGCGTAGAAGAGGCTGCCCTTGCCGGCGTCGCTGGAGACGCCGACGCGGCCCCCCTGCACCTCCACGATCCGCTTGACCAGCGCCAGGCCGAGACCGGTGCCGGAGAACTTCTTGGCGGTGCCGGAGTCGAGCTGCTGGAACTCCACGAAGAGCCGGCCGAAATCCGCCGGGCGGATGCCGACGCCGGTGTCCTCCACCTCCAGCCGGAACTCCGTCGCCCCCTCCGGCAGCACCCGCACCTCCACCCGCCCCTTCTCCGGCGTGAACTTCAGCGCGTTGGAGAGGAAGTTGTAGAGCACCTGCTTGAAGCGCGCCGGGTCGGTGACGATCTCGCGCACCTCGGGGGCCACCGTCACCCCGACCGGGATCATCTTGGCGCCGGAGAGCGTCCGCAGCGTGGCCCGCACCTCCTCGATGAGGAGCTCCACCTCGACCGGCTCCGGGTGCAGCACCATGCGCCCGGCCTCCACCTTGGAGAGGTCGAGGACGTCGTTGATCAGCTTGAGCAGGTGGTGCGAGCTGGTCAGGATGTCGCCCAGGAACTCCTTCTGCGTGGCGGTCACCGCGCCGACCCGCTCGTCGTGGAGCAGCTCGGCGAAGCCGATGACCGCGTTCAGGGGCGTCCGCAGCTCGTGCGACATGTTGGCCAGGAACTCGCTCTTCATGCGGCTCGCCTCCAGCGCGCGCCGCCGCTCCTCGCGGCCGATCGACTCCAGCCGCTTGCGCTCGGTGATGTCGCGGATCGCGCTGGAGACCAGGACCCCCTCCTCGGTCTCCAGCGGGCTCAGGCTGATCTCCACCGGGAACTCGGTGCCGTCCTTGCGGATCCCGAAGAGCTCCATGCCGGCGCCCATCGGCCGCACCCGCGGGTCGGCGAAGAAGCCGGCGCGGTGGTCGGGGTGCTTGTCGCGGAAGCGGTTCGGCACCAGCATCTCCACCGAGTGCTCCAGCAGCTCGTCGCGGGTGAAGCCGAAGAGGCGCTCCACCTGGGCGTTCACCAGCACGATCCGGCCGTCCTTGTTCACGATGACGATCGCGTCGGGCGCCGACTCCAGGAGGTCGCGGAACTTGCGCTCGGCGCGCTTCCTGGCGGTGATGTCGCGGATCGCGCTGGAGACGACCGCGCCGTGCTCGGTCTGCAGGGGGCTGAGGCTGATCTCCACCGGGAACTCGGTGCCGTCCTTGCGCAGGCCGAAGAGCTCCGCGCCGCTGCCGGTCGCCCGCGCCGGCGGGTCCGGCGTGTAATCGGCGCGGTGCATGGGGTGCTTGCCGCGGAAGCGCTGCGGCACCAGCGAGTCCGCCATCTGCCCCACCAGCTCGTCGCGGCTGTGGCCGAAGAGCCGCTCGGTCTGCGCGTTCACCAGCAGGATCCGGCCGTCGGCGTTCACGATCACCATCGCGTCCGGCGCCGATTCCAGGAGTCCCTGGAACCTCGCCTCCAGCGCCGAGGCCTGGCGCCGGAAGCGCGACTGGGTGATGTCGCGCATCGTCAGCGTGACCCGTGCCTCGCCGGGGGTCTGGGAGGGCACCCGCCGGGCGCGCCCCTCGGCGTAGACGACGCTGCCGTCTCGCCTGCGGCAGACGTACTCCGCCCCTTCATGGGCCGACGGCTCGGCGAGCTGCCGCGAGAGCGCGGCACGGGCGGCGGCCGCATGCTCCTCCGGGAAGATCAGGTCGACCAGGTCGTGCCCGAGCGCCTCGTCGCGACCGTAGCCGAGCGTCTCCTCGGCGGCGCGGTTCCAGAGCACGATCTTGCCTTCGGCGTCGAGGACGACCACCGACTCCGGCAAGAGGTCCAAGGAGCTTGCGTCGTCGCTACCAACCATGTTTCACGTTCTCGGCCTGTCCTCTGCGCCGGGCCGGCGCGCACAGGGAAGGTCGACGGCAGGTCTCCCGCTCACGATCTTATCTTGGCAAGGGTCTAGGAACCGGGGCGCCGAGGGAGTGCGAACGCTAGCCTCGAGGCGAGTGCCGGGCGGGGCACGAACGCGTCGTAGGCCACCCTGGCGATCGCCGCGATCGTCTTCTCGCGAGCGGGGATGCCGCGGCGCGAGGACTTCAGGTAGACCGAGATGGCCAGCGACGTGCCGTCAGGCAGCGTGATCAGCCCGACGTCGGAGGCCGTCCTCTGCAGCGTGCCGGTCTTGTCGTAGACGACGGTGCCCGGGGGCAGCTCGGCGCGCAGGCGGTCGAGCCCGGTGCGGCAGCGGCGCATCAGCTCGAGGAGGAGATCGGTGCTCGCCGGCGAGAGGAGCTCACGCCGCTTCAGGCGCGCCAGGAACACGGTCATCGCCTCCGGGGTCGTGGTGTCGCGGGGGTCCTCCTCGAACGCCCTGGCCGCGGTCTGCGGAGGGTGGCTCTCGAGCCAGTCGGCGATCTCCCCTTCGCTGCGGCTCACGTCGATGCCGGGAGCCTGCAGCTCGCGCAGCGTGCGCTCCACCGCGGCAGGCCCACCCACCAGCCGGAAGAGGAGGTCGGTCGCGGTGTTGTCGCTGTCGAGGATCATCGCGTCCAGCAGCTCGGACACCCGCAGGCGCAAGCCGGTCTTCCGCGAGAAGCGGCGGCGGACCGTATCGGCTCCGAAGAAGCGCAGGTCGGCGCGCCGCACCTCGACCGGCGCGTCCAGGCGCAGCGTCCCGGCGTCCACGCGCCGCAGCAGCGCCACCGCCAGCGGCAGCTTGCAGGTGCTGGCCGTCGGGAACCGCACGCCGGCGTTGTGGCCGGCGGCGCGGCCGCTGGGCAGGTGCACGATCGAGACGCCGACCACCCCGCCGGCCGTCGCCGCGACCTGAGCGATCTGCCGCTCCAGCTCCGGCTCGCGCTGCGGCGCGGCGGCGGCGCCTCCCGCTGCCAGCCAGAGAGCCAGGGCCAGGGCGAGCCTCACGACGGACCTCACGGTCCTCCCCCTGCACGATTCGCGCCGCGCGCCCGCAGCTGGCGCTAGCGGCTAACGGAAGAGGATCAGCCCGAACTCGGAGACCGCGCGGTAGCCGAGCGCTTCGTAGGCGCGGCACGCGCCCGGGTTGCCGCGGTCGGTGAAGAGGACGCTCCGCGCCACACCTCCGGCCCGGGCGTCGAGGAGCGAGCCGGCCACCGCCGCGCGCCCGTAGCCCCGGCCGCGCAGCCCGGGAGGCGTGTAGACGCCTCCCACCTGCACCACGCCCGGGAGGCGCGCGTTGAACGCGGTGAAGGAGACGACGCGGTCCTCGCGCACCAGCACCCAGGCCTCGCCGGCGGCGAGGAGCCGCTCGACCTCCTCGCGGCACTGCGTCACCAGCCCGTCCGAAGGTGCGGCGCCGAGCGTCTCCAGGTGATAGGCGACCCGCCACTCCGAAGCCAGCGGCACGTCCTTCTCCAGCAGGCTCCGGCAGCGGACTTCGCCGCTCGACAGGGCCTCGGGCACCCGGAGCTCGGAGAGCGCCAGGGTGAAGAGCTCGTCGCGGTGCAGGATCGCCGTCTCGGCGTTGGCCAGCCCGAGGGCCTCGCGCGCGGCGAGCGCCTGCTCCCAGGGTCCCGCCAGGCCGGTCACCGGTCGCCCCGAGGCGGCGGCGGCCGCCCGCACCACTTCCGCCAGCGCGCGCGGCGCCTGCACGCAGAGCATTCCGAGGCCGTAGTGGGCGGCCACCCCGACGATGAGGTCGCCATGGAAGGCGGCCGCGTAGGGACCCTGATAGCGGCCCCCCTCGCCGGCGAGGCCGGAGCTCCGCAGGTTGGAGAGCAGGAACATCGAGCTCTCGGCATGCGGGCGCAGGAAGCTCTCGAGCGCCGCCTCGTCGCCGGGCGCCAGCAGCCGTATCGTCTCCACGGCGGGCAGAACTTACATCAGAGCCCGAGCCTCAGGCGGGCAGCAGGTGGGCGATGGAGTTGGCGTAGTAGCGCAGCAGCGGCAGCTCCTCGGGGCGGGCCCGCAGGAGCCCCTCCTCGTCGGTCACCGCCCGGCGCATGACCAGCACCCGCAGGCCGGCCGTCACCGCGTAATCCTCGTCGCGGCGCGGCAGGTAGACGCAGGCGCCGCGCTCCTTCAGGACGCCGAGGAGCTCGGCGGCGGTCGCCTTCAGCTCCAGCTCGGTGAAGCGGCGCTCCGGCTGGCGGGCGAAGACGCTGGCCACCAGCGCCACCGGCAGCACCGGCACCGAGCGGGCGATGGCCGCCATCAAGTGCTCGCCGAGCGCGCCGACGGCCTCGAAGCGCTCCTCCTTGTCGAGCTTGCCGAGGTGGAGGGAGCGCTCGTCCAGGTACTGCCGCAGCGAGATCGGCGCGCCGAAGCTCACCGCCGCGTACCCGAAGCGGTGCCAGCGCGAGAGCGCCATCAGCTGCAGGTTCTTGACCACGTAGTCGAGCGTCTTCTCCATCGCCTCGAGCCCCTTGGCGCGCTTGGCGCCGGGGGCGAGGTCGAGGAGCAGCGTGCGGTCCTCCAGCACCCGGTCGTAGTTGATGCCGACCGGGATGAAGGCGACGTCGCGCTCGCTCTCGGGCTCGAAGCCGCGCACGATGTAATCGAGCAGGCCCAGGCGCGGCGTCCCCAGCTTGCCGTCCCGGCTCAGCCGGCCTTCCGGATAGGCCGCCTGGGTCACGCCGGCCTGCGTGGCCATCTGCACGTAGCGCCCCAGCACCTTGCGGTAGAGAGGGTCCTTGGAGTTGCGCCGCACGAAGTAGGCGCCGGTGGCCCGGACCAGCTGCTCGACCGGCCAGATGCGCGCCCACTCGCCGACCGCATAGGAGAGCGCGCTCCTCTCCGAGGCCAGGAACGAGACCAGGATGTAGTCCATGTTGCTGCGGTGGTTCATCAGGAAGACCACCGTCGACTTCGGGGGGATGGCCGCCAGCGCCGCCTCGTCCGAGCTCCCCAGCCGCACCCGGTAGAGGAGCTTGGCCGCGCCGCGCGCCAGCGCGTAGCCGATCCGGAAGTAGAAGTAGGCGTTGAAGGCCGGCACGATCTCGCGGGCGTACTCCTCCACCTTCGACAGGGCGACGTCGCGCGAGACGCCCTGCTCGGCGGCCCAGGCCTCGGCGGCGTCGACCACCTGCGGGTCGTAGAGCAGCCGGTCCACCAGCACCTGACGCTTGGTCAGCCGGAACGGCTCGATCCGGATCTTCAGCCGCGCCGCCACCTCGTCGAGCGTGCGGCTGGCGCGCCGGCGCAGGTACCAGCGAACGCTGGGGAGGAAGAGCCCGGCAATCACCGACCAGGCCGCCAGCGCCACCAGCAGGGCGAACAGCCAGTAGGGGAGGGTGATCTGCGGCAACGGACTGCCGCGATGATGCCCTACTGCGGCAGCAGGGTCCTCGGGTCGTTGGTGGCGTTGTCGATCAGCGCGGCGTAGGCCGCGAAGGCGCCCAGGGGCGTGGCCGTCGAGAGCGTCAGCCGCGCGTCCTCCACCGGCCCGGCCACCCCGAGCTCGCGTGCCACGCGGGAGACCTGCCTCATGCCGAGCGGTGCCAGCGCGAACTGTCGGCTGCCCAGCAGAGCTCCGTCGGGAGATGTCAGCGCGACGTCCACCTGCAGCTCCGCCTCGGTCGCGTTGGCCAGGATGAGGTTCGTGCGGAACGTTTCGTCCTCGCGCACCAGCGGGATCGTGCGCGCCGAGCCGGACCTGATCGCGTCCGCCAGGCGCACCGGCGCCACAGACTGACCGTAGGTCCCGCTACCGCCCGGCGTCGACGTCTGCGAGAGGATCGCCAGCGACGGCGAGCTGGACGCGATCCGCACCGCGCCGAAGTCCTCGGACAGCTCGAAGAGCTCGCCGAGGAAGTCGCGATAGGTGACGGTCTTCCCCGGCGCGAGCGTCACGCTCTTCTCCGCTCCACCGCGCCCGTCCTGGTCGTGGCCCAGGAACTTCAAGGTGACCGACACCGCGGCGGAGCCGGTGTTGGCCAGGGAGAGCTCCGTCGTGAACGTCGCGCCGCCGGCGCCGGGCGCGCGCGCCGCCGACGGCAGGATCCAGGTCTCGGCCGGCGGCACCGGCTCGGCCACCAGCTCCCAGACGTCGCCGTAGAGGCGCTCGCCGCTGCCGCCGAAGACCAGCAGCCGGTCCTCGTCCTCGACGTAGGCGGTCATCGCGCTGTTCCGCGGCGCGGGCGCCCCGGCGATCTCCAGCCGCGTCCAGTTCGAGGCGCCGAAATCGTACGACCAGGTCTCGTTCACGTTGCCGCCGGAGGTGGATCCGAAGACGACGTAGAAGCGGCCGTCGCCGGCGAGGAAGCTGCTGGCGAAAAACCTCCCGGCCGGCGTGACCGGGGCGGTGAGCTGGCTCCAGCTTCGCGACGCCAGCTCGAAGGCCCAGAGGTCGTCGAGCGGCCCGGAACGCTGGCCGCCGTAGAGGATGAGGCGGTTGGCGTCGCGCTGGAGGGCCACCGTGTGCAGGCAGCGCTCGACCGGTGTGACCGAGGGCGTCAGGTCGCTCCAGGCCGCAGTGTCGAGCGTGGCCAGCCCCAGCGCCTGCGCGTCGCGGTAACGGCCGGCGTCGGTGAAGCCGCCGAACATCACCAGCCGGCGCCCGACGCCGTCGTAGACCGCCGCCGAGCCGTAGCGCGCGCGAGGTGGCGCGCCGGCGGCCAGCGCGGTCCAGGCTCCGGTCGCCAGGTCGAGCGCGTAGGCGTCGTCGAAGAAGCCGGCGCCCTGTCCCGACCAGACCACCATCGCGCGGTGCACCGGGTCGTAGACGGCGACGTGCCCGAAGCGCGGCGAAGGGCCGGCGCCGGTCGTCGCCAGGCGCGACCAGCGGCGCGAGTCCACCTGGAAGCTCCAGACGTCGGCGAGCGTTCCCTGGGCGCCGCGCCCTCCGAAGAGCACCATCCGCCGGCCCGCCGGGTCCCAGACCGCGGTGCCGTTCTGCCGCGGCTCGGGGGCGTCTCCCCCGGAGGGAGTCAGCTCGCTCCACCGCCAGCGGGTCTCCGGCGTCGTCGCCGCGGCGGCCGGCAGCGATGCCAGCAGGAGCGTCAGGGCGGCGAGCGTTCTGCGGCAGGTCATCGCCGAGGAATCTCTCCTGAGCCGGCGTCTATTCCACGCGATAGACTTTGGTCACGTTTTCAGGGGAGGTGACCGAGTGTCCGGCGCGACGCATCCATCCGACGTCTTCGGGAGCACGGCGCCGAGCGGCGGGGGAGTGTCTCCCGAGCGCACCCTGATCGGCCGGGTGATCGACGGCTACGAGGTGCGTTCGCTGCTGGGGCGCGGCGGCATGGGCGAGGTCTACAAGGCGCACGACGTGAAGCTGGACCGCCCGGTGGCGATGAAGGTGCTCTCCGACACCGAGTCGCGGGACCGCGAGTTCGCGCTGCGCTTCGAGCGCGAGGCCCGCGCCGCCTCGGGGCTCAGCCACCCGAACATCGCGCACATCTACACCACCGGCCGGGTGGACGGGCGGCCGTACTACGTCATGGAATACGTGGAAGGGGCCTCGCTGGGCGCGCTGCTGGACCGCCGCGGACGCCTGGCCGGATCGCGCATCCTCGACTACCTGGCGCAGGCGGCCGAAGGGCTGCGGGCGGCCTGGGAGCAGGGGATCGTCCACCGGGACATCAAGCCGGACAACCTGATGCTGGACGAGCGCGACCAGCTCAAGATCGTGGACTTCGGCCTGGCCCGGCGGCCCAAGGAGGACGTGGCCATCACCCACGCCAGCATGGTGGTGGGGACGCCACGCTACATGTCGCCGGAGCAGGCAACCGCCCGCCCGGTGGACCACCGCTCCGACATCTACTCGCTGGGCGCGACTTTCTACCACCTCATCTCCGGCGAGGTCCCGTTCGACGCGCCGGAGGCGTTGGCGCTGATGATGAAGCACGTGAGCGAGCCGCTCACGCCGCTGCGGCTGAAGCAGCCGAACGTGCCGCGGGCCGTCTGCGACATCGTGGAGAAGATGCTCGCCAAGCGCCCCGAGGACCGCTACCAGACGTACGACGCGCTGCTCTCCGACGTGGCCGCGGCCCGGGCCGGCCGCGCGCGGCCGGGAGCGCCGTCGGCCCATGAGCCGGCCGACGCTCCGCGCATCCACATGCGTCCGGAGACGCAGCCGGCGGAGGAGCCCAAGAGCCCGATGGTGCCGCTCCTGGTGGCGGTGGTGATCGCCCTGGTGGTGGTGCTGCTGGTGATGGTCAACCGCTCGCCGACCGGCTCGGACGGCGCCTCGACGGCGCCCGCCTCCGACAAGGACGACGGCAAGGGGCGCGACACCGGGCGCGACGGAGAGAAGGGGCGCGACAGCGCGCCGCTCCCGGGCATGTTCGGGGCGATCGACATGGCGCTCCACACCAAGACCCTGGCGCACCTGCGCAAGCTCACGATGGCGATCGAGAGCTATGTCGCCCAGCGCGACACCCTGCCCGACACGTTGGACCCGGTGGTGAAGCAATACGAGATCCCGCCCGAGGAACTGCGCGACGGCTGGGCGCACCCGCTGCGCTACGAGAAGCTGGCCGGCGTGAAGTACCGCCTCTCCTCCGCCGGCAAGGACGCGCGCTTCGGCACCGGCGACGACATCGTGATGGAGAACGGCCGCCTCATCCAGGGGGAGCTGCGGCTGCCCGGCGTGCCGACGTCGCGCCAGATGCGAGGCGAGGACCCGCCGCCCCAGCCGGTGAGCGGCGACGAGGACGCCCCGCGCCAGCGGACGCCGGCGCCGGAGCCCACCTGGCACGACCGCAACGCCCAGCCGCTTCTCTCGGAGCCGAAATGACGAGCAAGAGTTCGATGGCCCTGGCCCTGGCGCTCTCCGGCCTCACGCTGGGCGCCGCGCCCCCCGGCAAGCCCCCCCGAGCGAAGAGCGTCGACCTGGCCACCTGCGCCGTGGTGGACCTCTCCCACGCGTTCGACGAGAAGACGATCTACTGGCCCACGTCGCCGACGAAGTTCGAGCTGAAGCAGCTCTCCTTCGGAAAGTCGCCGGGCGGCTGGTTCTACGCGGCCAACACGATCTCCGCGCCGGAGCACGGCGGCACGCACCTCGACGCGCCGATTCACTTCGCCGAGGGGAAGCAGACCGCCGACCAGGTGCCGGTGCGCCGGCTGGTGGTGCCGGCGGTGGTGATCGACGTCTCGGCCAAGGCGGCCAAGGACCTGGATTACCGCCTCTCGGTGGAGGACGTCGCCGCCTGGGAGAAGCGCTTCGGCCGCATCCCCGCCGGCTCGGCGGTGCTGCTGCGCACCGGCTGGGGGAAACGCTGGCCCGACCGCAAGAGCTACATGGGGGACGACACGCCGAACGACGCCAGCAAGCTGCACTTCCCCTCCTTCGGCAGCGAGGCGGCGCGCCTGCTGGTGAAGGAGCGCGAGGTGAACGGCCTCGGCGTCGACACCGCCAGCATCGACTACGGCGCCTCGACCGACTTCCAGGTGCACCGCATCGCGGCGGCCGAGAACGTCTACGGCCTGGAGAACCTCGCCAACCTGGAGCAGGTCCCGGAGACCGGCGCCTGGATCGCGGCGCTGCCGATGAAGATTGCCGGCGGCTCCGGAGGCCCATTGCGGGCGGTGGCTTTCGTTCCCTAGCGAGACGGGCAGCAGAGCGGGTCGCCGGAGCCTTGGCGGAGGCGATCTCCGCGGTGCCGAAGGCGCCGCCTTAACATCACGCATGTCCCTCGCCGCCGGCACGCGGTTCGGCCCGTACGAGATCGTGTCGCCGCTCGGCTCCGGCGGGATGGCCGAGGTCTACCGCGCCCACGACCCGAAGCTGGGGCGCGACGTCGCGCTCAAGGTGCTGCCCAGCGCCGGCGCCGACCGCGCCGGCCTGGCGCGCTTCGCGCAGGAGGCGCGCGCCGCCTCGGCGCTGAACCACCCGAACATCGTGACCGTCTACGACATCGGGCAGGAGGAGGAGATCCCCTTCATCGCCATGGAGCTGGTGGACGGCAAGTCGCTGCGCGAGCTCCTGAAGGGCGGCCCGCTGCCGACGCGCAAGTCGCTGCTGCTGGCGGCGCAGGTCGCCGACGGGCTCGCCAAGGCGCACGACGCCGGCATCGTCCACCGCGACCTGAAGCCGGACAACGTGATGGTCACCAAGGACGGCTTCGTGAAGGTCCTGGACTTCGGCGTCGCCAAGCTGAACCGCGAAGGGCCGGCCGCGGGCGGCCTGCCCTCGACGCCGGCCGACGGCTCGGCGATCACCGCGCCCGGGCTGGTGGTCGGCACCGCCGCCTACATGTCGCCGGAGCAGGCGCGCGGCGACGCCGTGGACTTCCGCTCCGACCAGTTCGCGCTCGGCTCGCTGCTCTACGAGATGCTCACCGGCGAGCGCGCCTTCCACCGCGGCACGCCGGTGCAGACGATGGCCGCCATCGTGGACGAGGAGCCGGAGCCGGTGACCGCCAAGAACCCGCGCCTGGCGCCGCCGGTGCGCTGGATCGTGGAGCGCTGCCACGCCAAGGACCCGGAGGACCGCTACGCCTCGACCCGCGACCTGGCGCGCGACCTGAAGGCGCTGGAGGGGCGTCTCTCCGAGACCGCCTCGGCGGCCACCGCGGCCTTCGCGCCCTCGCCCGGAGCGCGCAAGAGGACGCTGCGCCTGGCGGTCACCGGCGCCGCCTGCGCCCTGGCCGGCGCCGCCGTAGCGCTGCTGCTGTCCTACCGCCCCGAGCGCGATCCGCCGTCGCTCCAGCCGCTCACCTACTCCGGCGGCGACTTCTCTCCGGCCGTCTCGCCGGACGGCAAGACGCTGGCGTTCGCCTCCAGCCGCGACGGCGTGCCGCGCCTCTGGCTGAAGACGCTGCCGGCCGGTGCCGAGGCGCCGCTGACCGCCGGCCCCGACGACTTCCCGCGCTTCTCGCCGGACGGGGCGCAGCTCCTCTTCATCCGGCAGGAGGGGAACGAGCACTCGCTCTACCGCGTTCCGCTGCTGGGCGGCGAGCCGCGGAAGCTGCTGGAGTCGGTGGTGCACGCCGACTGGATGCCAGACGGCCGCCAGGTGCTCTACGTGCGCTGGCAGGACGAGGCCGCCGGGCGGACCAGCGTCCTCGGCCTGCTGGACGCCGAGGCGGGCTCGGTCAGCGAGCTGCTGCGCGTGCCCGACCAGTCGCTGCTCTTCCCGCGCGTCTCGCCGGACGGCCACACCGCCGCGTTCATCGGCAGCGCGCTCTCCGGGGTGCCGGGGGCGGTGCTGGCGGTGGACCTCCGCGCCCGGACACTGCGCAGCCTCACCCCGCCGGCTCACGGCGTGCACTTCTCGTCGGCGGCCTGGAGCGGCGACGGCCGCTCGCTGATGGTGCTGCGCTCCGAGTCAGCCACGCCCTTCGTGGTGAACACGAACCGGGCGGCGCGGCTGCTGCGGCTCTCCGCCGGCGGGGGGCCGGGCGACGGCCAGACGCTGCTCTTCACGCCGGGCTTCGGCTCGGTCATCGACGTGGCCGGCGTGGAGCGGCTGGTGCTGGAGACCCGCGCGGTGCGCGGCAACCTGCGGGAGGTCCTCGGCAGCGGCGCGCACTGGCTGACGCGCGGCAGCAGCGTCGACCGGCAGCCGTTCTACACGCCGTCGGGCGAGGAGGTCGTCTTCTCGTCGAACAGGAACGGCAACTGGGACCTCTGGGCGGTGGCCACCAGGACCGGCTCGGTCCGCAACCTCACCGAGCACCGCGCCGACGACTGGGACCCGTCACTCACCGACGGCGGCAGGAAGCTCCTCTTCAGCTCCAGCCGGAGCGGGCACTTCGAGGTCTACGTCGCCAACGCCGACGGCACCCAGCCGCGACAGCTCTCGCAGGACGGCGTCGACGCCGAGAACCCGACCGCCACGCCCGACGGCAGCGTCGTCGTCTACAACTCCTCCAACCCCACCAAGGCCGGCATCTGGAAGGTGCCGGCGGGGGGTGGGCCGGCGGCGCAGCTGGTGGCCGGGCGCACCTTCCTGCCGGAGGTCTCCCCCGACGGGCAGCACGTCCTCTACGTCACCAACGTCGGCGCGAACGTGCCGGTGGTGCGGGTGGCGCGCCTGGCCGACGGCGCCGCCGTCGACTTCGAGATCCGCGCCGGCACCGACCGGCTGGGCACCGTCGGCACCGGCCGCGCGCGCTGGATGCCGGACGGCAAGGCAATCGCGTTCCTGGGCCTGGGCGAGCACGGGCAGCGGACGATCTACGTGCAGGACTTCCGGCCCGGTGTAGACACCGCGGCGTCGCGCCGGCCGCTGCCGGGGCTGCCGGCCGAGCTGAACGTCGACACCTTCGGCATCTCGCCCGACGGCAAGCGCGTCGCCGTGGAGCACCTGGAGGAGCTCTCCAGCGTCATGTCTGCTGAGGGAGTGCCGGGCGTCCGTCCGCCGCGTTAGTCCGAACGTTCCCGCGTCCCGAGAAGCGCGTTCAGGACGAACGCCGCCAGCGCCCCGGCGGTGATGGGCGAGCCCAGCGCCGTCGCCAGCGTCTGCGGCAGCTTGCTGAGGATCTCGGGCCGCACGGCAATGGCCATGCCGATCGCCAGGGACACCGCCAGCACCAGCATCTCGCGCGTCCCCAGCTCCACCCGCCGCAGCATGTCGATGCCGGCGACCGCGACCATCCCGAACATCACCAGGCCGGCTCCGCCCAGCACCGGCCGCGGCATCACCGCGACCACCGCACCGAGCTTCGGGCAGAGGCCCAGCACCACGCAGAGCGCGCCGGCGGTGGCGGCGACGCTGCGGTCGACGACGCCGGTCAGCTTCACCAGGCCGATGTTCTGCGAGAAGGCATTGGTGGGCAGCGCGTTGAGCAGCCCGGCCAGGCCGCTGGCGACCGCGTCGGCCAGGATGCCGCCGCGCACCTGCGATTCGTCGGCCTTCTCGCCGCACACCTCGGCCAGCGCGAAGACCTGCCCTGCCGTCTCGATGGACGTCACCATGTAGGCGATCGCGAACGGCAGCGCGGCGGCCAGGTGGAACGTCGGTTTGATGGTGAGCGGCCAGGGGATCGCGACCCATCGAGCGTTGTCGATGACCGAGAGGTCGACCCAGCCGAGCGGCAGCGCCACCACGTAGCCGGCCAGGAACCCGAGCAGCACCGCCACACGCTGGAGGAAGCCGCGGGCGTAGGCGCTGATCAGCAGGATCACCGCCAGGACGAAGAGCGCCAGCAGCAGGTTCCGCGGCGCGCCGTAGTCGGCGGCGCCGGCGCCCCCGGCGGCCCAGTCGACGGAGACCGGCATCAGGGTGAGGCCGATCAGCAGCACCACGGTGCCGGAGACGAGCGGCGGGAAGAAGCGCTTGACGTAGCGGTAGCAGAGCCCGATCGCGACTTCCACCAGCGAGGCCAGCATCGCGCCGCCCAGCACTCCGGAGAAACCGTAGACCTTGCCGACGCTGATGGCGTGCCCGACGAACGTGAAGTCGGTGCCGCAGACGAATGGCAGCCGCGAGCCGACCGGCCCGAAGCCGGGCGTGTGGATGAAGGTGGCGACGCCGCCGGCGACGAGCGCCGCGCTCACCAGGAACGCCGTCTCGGCGGGGCTCATGCCGAGCGCTCCGGCCACGATCAGCGGCACCGCGACCGTGCCGGCGAAGAGCGCCAGCACGTGCTGGATGCCGAGCGCAATGAGCCTCAGCGGGGTAAGCTCGGATTGGGCCAGAACTTTGAGCATAACGTCAGCAGACGGGGTCGCCGGAGACTTGGCGCAGGCGATCTCCGCGGTGCCGAAGGTACCGCCTCGCTGGGCCAAAGTCATCGACCAGACACGCTGCATCGGCTGCCACGCCTGTTCCACTGCCTGCAAGTCCGAGAACGAGGTGCCGGTCGGTGTCCACCGCACCTACGTGAAGTACGCCGAGGTGGGACTCTTCCCGCAGGCGCGCCGCCTCTTCCAGGTGACCCGCTGCAACCAGTGCGCGCACCCGCCCTGCGCCGAGGCCTGCCCCACGTCGGCGATGTTCCAGCGCGCCGACGGCATCGTGGACTTCGACAAGTCGATCTGCATCGGCTGCAAGGCCTGCATGGCGGCCTGCCCCTACGACGCCATCTTCATCAACCCCGAGGACGGCGCCGCCGAGAAGTGCAACTTCTGCGCGCAGCGCATCGACGTGGGGCTGGAGCCGGCCTGCGTCGTCGTCTGCCCGACCGAGGCGATCCTGGTCGGCGACCTGAACGACCACACGTCGCGCGTCGCGCGCATCGTCGGCCGCGAGGCGGTGCAGGTGCGGCGCCCGGAGAAGGAGACGCTGCCCAAGCTCTTCTACAAGGCGGGACACCAGGCCACGCTCGACCCGCTGGCGGCGCGCCGCCCTGGCGGCGGCCTCTTCATGTGGAGCCAGCAGGGGGAGGGCTCGGACCTGGTCACCTCCGGGCATCCCGGCCCGCACAACAGCGCGGCGGCGGCGCTCCTCGCCTACGACGTGCCGCACCGCATCCCCTGGGACTGGGAGGTCAGCCTCTACACCTGGACCAAGAGCCTCGCCTCGGGGATGTACCTCATCGTCGCGGTGCTGGCGCTGCTCGGCCACCTCGAGCAGAGCAGCCCGCTCTTCACCTGGGCGGCGCCGCTCCTGTCGCTGGTCTTCCTGGCGGTCACCGGCGGCCTCTTGGTCGGCGACCTCGAGCACCCGGAGCGCTTCTACCTGATCTTCACGCGGCCGCAGTGGCGGAGCTGGCTGGTGCGCGGTGCGGTGATCCTCACCGGCTACGGCCTGGCGCTGGCGCTGCACTTAGCGCTGCCCGCATTGCGGGCGCCGCTGCTGGTGCCCGGCATCGTGCTGGCCGCGCTCACCGCGGTCTACACCGCCTACCTCTTCGCGCAGGCCAAGGCGCGCGATCTCTGGCAGAGCCCGCTGCTGCCGCCCCACCTGCTGGTGCAGGCGGTGCTGGCCGGCGCGGCCGCGCTGCTCCTGGTGGCGCGGCGCTTCGAGCCCGACCTGCTGCCGCTCTTCACCACGATGACCGCGGTCACGGCCGCCGCGCATCTGCTGCTGGTCGCCGGAGAGGTCACGCTCACGCACGCCACGGCGCACTCGCGCCTGGCGGTCCGCGAGATGACCCACGGCCGCTACCGCCGTTTCTTCCAGGCCGGGTTGCTGCTCTGCGCCGTCGCGGTGGCCGGGCCGTTCCTGTCGCTGGCGCCGGCGCCGCTCGCGCTCCTGGCTCTGGCCGGGCTCCTCTGCCACGAGCACGCCTACGTGCAGGCGGGTCAGGCGGTGCCGCTGGCATGAGGAAGGAAGGGGAGACCTTCTATCCCGGGCCGAGCGGCATCCACCTGGCGGCCTATCCGCCCAAGGAGCGCTGGGACGACTGGACCGAGCTGGACTCCAAGTCCTGGCCGCGCCGCGTGCCCAAGCGCTACGTGCTGGTGCCGACGACCTGCTTCAACTGCGAGTCGGCCTGCGGCCTCCTGGCCTACGTGGACCGCGAGACCGGCCGGGTGCGCAAGTTCGAGGGGAACCCCGAGCATCCGGGCTCACGCGGCCGGAACTGCGCCAAGGGGCCGGCCACTCTCAACCAGGTGGAGGACCCCGACCGCATCCTCTACCCGCTCAAGCGCACCGGCATCCGCGGCGAGGGGAAGTGGGCGCGGGTCAGCTGGGAGGAGGCGCTCGACGACATCGCCGGCCGCATCCGCGCCGCGATCTCCGAGGGGCGCGGCAACGAGGTGATGTACCACGTCGGGCGCCCCGGCGAGGACGGCTACACCGAGCGCGTCCTGGCGGCCTGGGGCGTCGACGGCCACAACTCGCACACCAACATCTGCTCCTCCGGGGCGCGCGCCGGCTACCACTTCTGGATGGGGCTCGACCGGCCCAGCCCCGACCACGCCAACGCCAAGGTCATCCTGCTCATCTCCAGCCACCTGGAGTCGGGGCACTACTTCAACCCGCACGCGCAGCGGGTGATGGAGGGGAAGGCCAACGGCGCCAAGCTGGTGGTGATCGACCTGCGGCTCTCCAACACCGCCACCCACGCCGACCTCTGGATGGCCCCCTATCCGGGCAGCGAGGCCGCCATGCTGCTGGCGGTCGCCAACCACCTCCTGCAGGGCCGTCTCTACGACCGCGAGTTCGTGCGGCGCTGGTGGAACTGGGAGGAGTACCTGGCGGCGCGCCATCCGGAGCTGCCGGCGACGTTCGAGAGCTTCGAGGAGGTGCTGCGCGGCCTCTACGCCGACTACACCTTCGACTTCGCCGAGAAGGAGTCGGGCGTCGACGCGGCGCAGATCGCCGAGATGGCGCGGCTGGTGGCGACCGCCGGCACGCGCCTCTCCACGCACAACTGGCGCAGCGCGGCCGCCGGCAACTTCGGCGGCTGGCAGGTGGCGCGCTGCCTCTTCCTGTTGAACGCTCTGACCGGCGCGATCGCGACGGAAGGGGGCACCTACCCGAACGCCTGGAACAAGTTCGTGCCGCGCCCCATCCACGTGCCGCCGCACCCCAAGACCTGGAACGGCCTGAACTGGCCGGAGGAGTTCCCGCTCTCCATCCACGAGATGTCGTTCCTGCTGCCGCACCTCCTGAACGACGGGCGCGGCAAGCTGGCGGTCTACTTCAGCCGCGTCTACAACCCGGTCTGGACGAACCCCGACGGCTTCTCCTGGATCGAGGCGCTCACCGACGAGTCCAAGTTCGGCCTCCACGTCGCGCTCACGCCGACCTGGAGCGAGACCGCCTTCTTCGCCGACTACGTGCTGCCGGTGGGCCTGGGCAGCGAGCGGCACGACCTGCACTCCTACGAGACCCACGACGCCCAGTGGCTCGGCTTCCGCCAGCCGGTCTTGAAGTCCTACCGCGAGCGGCTGGGACAGACGGTGACCGACACCCGGCAGGTCAACCCCGGCGAGGTCTGGGAGGAGAACGAGCTCTGGATCGAGCTCTCCTGGCGGGTCGACCCCGACGGCGCGCTGGGCATCCGCCGGCACTTCGAGTCGAAAGAGCGCCCCGGAGAGAAGCTGACCGTCGATGAATACTACGGCTTCATCTTCTCGCGGTCGGTGCCCGGCCTCCCCGAGAAGGCCGCGGCGGAAGGGCTGACGCCGCTCGCCTACATGCGGCGCTACGGCGCCTTCGAGGTCTCGCGCAAGGTGGGCGCTCTCTACGAGGAGGAGGTCCCGGCGGCCGAGCTCGAGGAGACGGCGGTCAGCGGCTTCGGCCGGGTCTACACCCGGACCCCCAAGCCCGACTCGCCGAACGTGGTCCCGGTGCCGACGCCCGATCCCGACGCCGAGGGGCGGCGGCCGGTCGGGGTGAGCGTGGACGGCGTGGTCCGGCGCGGCTTCCCGACGCCGAGCGGCAGGCTGGAGTTCTATTCGCCGACGCTGGAGGCCTGGGGCTGGGGGGAGTGGGCGCTGCCGACGTACATCAAGAGCCACCTGCATCCGGAGCAGCTGGCGGCCGGCGAGCTGCCGCTGATCCCGACCTTCCGGCTGCCGGTGCAGATCCACACCAGGAGCGCCAACGCCAAGTGGCTGGACGAGATCGCCCACACTAACCCGCTCTGGCTGCACACCTCGGACGCGGCGCGGCTGGGACTCGCGACCGGCGACCTGGTGCGGGTCTCGACGCGGATCGGCCACTTCGTGGTGAAGGCCTGGGTGACCGAAGGGATCCGGCCCGGCGTCGTCGCCTGCAGCCACCACATGGGGCGCTGGAAGACCGAGGAGCAGGGGCAGCGGCAGATGATGGCCACGGTCCGACTCGAGAGAGGAGGCACGAACGGCAGCGGCTGGACGCTGCGCCGCACGGCCTCGATCGCGCCCTACGCCTCGTCCGACCCCGACACCCAGCGCCTCTGGTGGAGCGACAGCGGCGTGCACCAGAACCTGACGTTCCCGGTGCAGCCCGACCCGATCTCCGGCATGCACTGCTGGCACCAGGTGGTCCGGGTGACCCGGGCCGAGGCAGACGACCGCTACGGCGACATCCACGTCGACACCGCCAAGTCGCGAGCCGTCTACCAGGAGTGGCTGGCCAGGACGCGACCGGCCTCGAAGTTCTCGCCGGACGGCACCCGCCGCCCCTACTGGCTGATGCGGCCGCTGAAGCCGTCGCGCGAGGTCTACAGGCTTCCCTGAGCTCCGGCGACGTTGGTTCGGGAATTGCTCCCCCCAGAGTGGGAGGTTCCGATGACGGGACGTCGATTGCTGACCTACGCCGCGCTGGTCCTCGCGCTGGCCATCCCCGCCGAGGCCAAGCGCACCAAGCCATGGAAGACGCCGCCCGGACAGGCGAAGAAGGGGCGCACCGCGCCGCCGGGGCTCGCCAAGAAGTCGGGGTTGCCGCCTGGTCTCGCCAAGAAGGGCATCGTCGGCACGAGCTCCGGCGTGAGCGTGGTCACGCCGTCGCGGACCACCTACGCGCCCGTTCAGGGCCGGTCGTCAGGACGTAGACTGCCCCGGTGAACGAGGGGGGCTCTCCGCTGGAGAGCCTGATCGCGATCCTGCAGCTCGCCTACTCGGGGGAGCGCGCCGCCGGCTATGCCTATCGCGGCCACGCGCGCTCGGTCAAAAGTGCCGAGGAGCGGGCGGCGATCCGCAAGATCGAAGACGAGGAGTGGCATCACCGGCGGCTGGTCGGAGAGATGCTGCGCGACCTTGGCGCCCGACCCAAAGGTGGGCGGGAGCTCCGCGCGCTCGTGATCGGGCGAACGCTCGGGCTGCTCTGTCACGTCTCCGGCTGGTTGCTGCCGATGTACGGGGCGGGCCGTCTGGAGAGCCGCAACATCCGCGAGTACGAGGCCGCGGCCCGCCATGCGACGGAGAGCGGCCACCCGGAGCTGGTGGACTGCCTCCTCACCATGGCCGAGGTGGAGTGGGACCACGAGGCGTACTTCCGCGCCAAGGTCCTCTCGCACCGGTGGGCCGCGCGGATCCCGATGTGGCCGGTGCCGCAGCCCAAGGAGACGATCCGCGCCGCCTAGCCGATTCCCGCTGCCGCCCGTCGGCGCGGCTCGATAATGGCTTTCACCTATGCCCTACGAGATCCTCGTTGTGGACGACGAGCCGGATCTCGAGTTCGTCGTCCGGCAGAAGTTCCGGGGTCCCATCCGCCGGCAGGAGATGACGTTCGTCTTCGCGCGGAGCGGTCTCGAGGCCCTCGAGAAGCTGCGGGCCAGCCCCGCCGTCGACCTGGTCGTCACCGACATCAACATGCCCGGCATGGACGGGCTGGCGCTGCTGGCTCGGCTGCGGGAGCTGGATCCGCCGCCGCGTGCCATCGTCGTCTCCGCCTACGGAGACCTCCGGAACATCCGCGCCGCCATGAACCGCGGCGCCTGCGACTTCCTCACCAAGCCGGTGGACCTCAGCGACCTGGACGCCACGGTCCGCAAGACGCTGGCGGAGGTCCACGCCTCCCAGGAAGCCATGGCGGCGCGCGAGGAGCTCGTCGGCCTGCGCCGCGACCTCGAGCTCGCCCAGCGGATCCAGCGCGCGCTCCTCCCGCGGCCCCATCCCACGGAGACGTCGCGCGGGCCGGTCGAGGTCTGCGGGGAGATGCTCCCGGCCCGCGTCCTGGGAGGCGACTTCTACGACCATTTCGACGCCGGCGACGCTCGGCTGGGGTTCCTGATCGCGGACGTCTCCGGCAAGGGCGTGCCGGCGGCGCTCTACATGGCGATGAGCAGCGCGCTGCTGCGCTCGGCGGCGCACCAGGCCGCCTCGCCCGCCGAATGCTTCCAGAAAGTGAACGACATCCTCTCCACGCAGGGGTTCGACTCGATGTTCGTGTCCGCGTTCTACGGCGTCCTGCACCTGCCGTCCGGCGAGCTCGAGTACGTGAATGCCGGGCACCTCCCCCCCTTCCTCCTCCATTCCACGGGGCGCGTCGAAGCGCTCGAGCTCCCGCCCGGGCCCGTCCTGGGACTGTTCGAAGGTTGCTCCTTCGAGTCGAGAAGGACGTTGCTCCTGGCGGGCGATCTGGTCTGCCTCTATACCGACGGCGTCACCGAGGCGGAGCAGGCTTCGAACGAGCAGTACTCCGCCGCCCGGGTGGCGGCGTTCCTGGAGAGGAACGCGACCGCGTCGCTGAACGAGATCGTCCGCGGACTCTGCAGCGAGGTGCTCGATTTCTCCTCGGGGGTCGACCAGACCGATGACATCACCGTGCTCTGCGTTCGCCGGACGGCCTGAGGCGCCGGTGTCCGGCTCACGCCTCGCTCGCGCGGCGCTGGCGGCGCTGGCGCTTCTCTCGGTCGCGGCGTCCCGGCCGCCACGCTTCTCGAACCTCACCAACCGCGACGGTCTCTCGCAGTCGAGCGGGCAGGCGCTCGCTCAGGACGAGCGCGGGTTCCTCTGGATCGGCACCGCCGACGGGCTGAATCGCTACGACGGGGTCGAGTTCAAGGTCTACCGACCCGTCCCGGGCGACCCGGCGAGCATCGCCGAGAGCAACATCGGCGCGCTGGCGGCCGCTCCGGGCGCGCTCTGGGTCGGCGTCAACGGGGTGGGGCTCGACCGGCTGGACCTGGCGACCGAGACCTTCAGGCACTACCGGCACGATCCGCGCGACCGGACGAGCCTGGGCTGGGTGCGGGTGACGCACATCGCGATCGGACCCGACGGCGGCGTCTGGGTGGCGATCGAGGGGCATGGGATCGACCGCCTCGACCCGGCGACCGGGCTGATCCGCCATTTCCGGCACGATCCGACCAGGCCCGACAGTCTCGCCAGCGACGACGTGAACGATCTCGCGGTGGGCGGCGGCTCGGTCTGGGCGGCCACCGCGAACGGCCTGGATCTCCTCGAGCCGACGGGCGCGGTGCGCCACCTGGCGAAGGATCCCGTCTACACGCGCTCCGCCGGCGCAGCGGCCGCGACGGCGCTCACGCTCGACCGTGCCGGAGCCCTCTGGATCGGCTCCGGCGGGCCGGCCGTGGAACGGATCGATCCGAAGAGCGGCGCGCTCCGCCGGTTCGAGATCCCGCCCGATGCCGACCGCACGCCGCCGAACGCCCTGGTCGAGGACCGCGACGGCATCCTCTGGGCCGCGATGCGGCCGCGGGGCCTGCTGCGGATCGACCCGCGCACCGGCGAGGTCGTCTCGGTGAGGCACTCGGAGACCGACGACCGAAGCCTGCCGCTCGACGCGGTGATCCGGCTCCTGGTCGACCGCGCCGGAGACCTCTGGGTGGGGACCTGGGGCGGTGGTGTGGGACGCCTCGATCGGCGTGGCAGCTTCGTCGACACCTACGGCTCCTCTCAGAGCTCGATCACCGGCCTGCCGCGCGGCGACGTGCGGGCGATCCACGAGGACCGCCGGGGACGCATCCTGGCCAGCGTCTTCCGGAACGGCGTGATCCGGATCGACCCGGCGTCCCGAGCCGCCGAGCCGTTCTGCGGGGGGCCAGGGGACGCCGACCGCTGGAACGAAGGGAACGACATGCTGCCGGAGGGGGAGGCGCTCTGGCTGGCCACCGACCGCGGGCTGAAGCGGGTGGCCGAGGAGACCGGCCGGGCGATGCCGCCGGCGTGGCTCCGGACGGGACATCCGCTCTTCACCATTCGTGTGCACGCGCTGGCGCGAGACAGGAGCGGCGTGCTTTGGCTCGCCACGAGCTCCGGCCTGGCACGGCTCGACCCGGTCACCGGAGCGACGCGCTTCTACAGCAACGACCCGGCCGATCCGGGGAGCCTTCCCGCCACCCCGCGTCTGGAGCACGTCCTCGTGGACCGCAAGGACCGCGTCTGGGTGGCGTTCAAAGACTACGGGCTGGCGCGGCTCGACCGCGATACCGGACGCTTCCACCGCTACACCCACGACCCGGCCGATGCGGGATCGCTCGCCGACGACGACGTCCAGCGGATCTTCGAGGCGTCGGACGGAGCCCTCTGGCTGGCCCTGGAGGGCGGAGGCGTCGACCGGCTCGACCCCGAGACCGGCGCCTTCAGGAACTACTCGATGCGCGACGGGCTGCCGAACGACGTCGTCTACGCGGCACTCGAGGACGCCGGCGGACACATCTGGGTGAGCACCAACTCCGGCATCGCGCGCCTCGACCCGCGGCGGGGCGGCGTGTTGCGCTGGGACGTGCGCGACGGGCTGCAGGACCAGGAGTTCAACTACGCGGCGGCGGCGCTCGGCGCGTCGGGTGTGCTCTATTTCGGGGGCGCCCTGGGGATCAACGTGATCCGGCCTGGCGACCTCCAGCCCGACGATGACCGTCCGCCGGTCGTCCTCACGTCGCTCTCGATCCGGAACCGCCCCGCCGCCCTCGCCAGGGCGGCTCCCTACCTCACCCAGCTGACGCTCCGGCACGACCAGAGCTTCTTCACCATCGCCTTCGCCTCCGTCGGGTTCCGCCGCGCCGACAAGGCGCTCTACACCTACCGGCTCGAAGGCGTGGACCAGGAGCCGGTGGTCACGTCCCGGCGCTCGGCGAGCTACACCGACGTGCGGCCGGGGCGCTACCGCTTCGTGGTCAGCGCCCAGAGCGGCGACGGGGCGCGGAGCAAGAGCGACGGCGTGCTGCTGCTGCGCGTGCTCGCGCCCTGGTGGGCCACCTGGTGGATGCGGAGCCTCTACGCGCTCGCCCTGCTCGGCGCGGCCGCCGGCATCCACCAGACACGCCTGGCGCTGGTGACGCGCGAGAAGGAGCGGCTCGAGAACAGGGTCGGTGAGCGCACTCACCAGCTGGTGGAGAAGAACGTGGAGCTCCAGACGACTCTCGAGCGGCTGCGCGCCACCCAGGACCAGCTGGTGCTCTCGGAGAAGATGGCCTCGCTCGGCCAGCTCACCGCCGGCATCGCCCACGAGATCAAGAACCCTCTCAACCTGGTGAACAGCTTCGCCCGGCTCTCCATCGAGCTCGCCGCCGACCTGCAGGCGGCGCTCTCCGGCTCGAGGGAGAGGCTCGATCCGGAGGCGCTGGAAGGGATCGACGAGGACCTCCGCGACCTCACGTTCAACGCCGGCAAGGTCGAGGAGCACGGGAAGAGGGCGGACGAGATCGTGCGGGCGATGCTGCTCCACGCGCGCGGCGCGTCCGACGAGCGCCAAGCCGCGGACCTGAACGCGCTGGTCAAGGACTCGGTCGCGCTCGCCTACCACGCCAGGAGGGCGCGCGACAGCTCGTTCCAGGCCGCGATCGAGGAGGTCTACGACCCGTCGGTTGGCGTCGTCGAGGTCGTCCCGCAGGAGATCGCGCGCGTCGTCCTGAACCTCGTCGACAACGCGTTCTATGCGGTGCAGGCGAGATGGACGGACGGTGGCGGCGCAGCGGCCCCGACCGGGCACCCGACGGTGTCGGTGACGACCGCGCGGCGGGACGCGACCGTCGAGGTGCGCGTCCGCGACAACGGGTCGGGCATCCCCGAGGCGGTCGTCGCCAGAATCTTCGAGCCGTTTTTCACCACGAAACCGGCCGGGCAGGGGACCGGGCTCGGCCTCTCGCTCGGCTACGACATCGTGGAGCGGCACGGCGGAACGTTGCGCGTGGAAAGCCGCCAGGGCTCGTTTACCGAGCTGGTGATGACCCTGCCGGCGCCCCGGCACTGAGCGGCGCGGACGTCGTGTAGCCTCGACGCCGGAACACTGAGGACATGGAGATCCTGGAGAGCCGCGTCCGCGGAGTCCTGGTCGTGGCGCCGGTCGACCGGCTCGACGCCGTCGGCGCGCCCGAGCTCTCGGAGCGGCTCCTGGACCGGATCTCCGCCGGAGAGCCGCGCATCGTGCTCGACCTGTCCCGGCTCGTCTACATCAGCAGCGGCGGCCTGCGCGCGCTGGCGCGGGCGGGGCGGGAGCTGCGCGCGGCGCGGGGCAGGCTCGACCTCGCCGGAGCGGCCGGCGCGGTCAAGGAAGTGCTCGAGCTGTCCGGATTCTCCGGTGCGTTTCCCATGTTCGCCTCCGCCGAGGACGCCGTCACCGGCGCTTGATCCGGTCTAGGAGCTCGCGCGGCGGAGCTCCGCCAGGCGCCGCAGCATCCAGACGATGCGCTCGAGCGTGCTGGTCATCTGGAAGACCACGGTCCTCTCCTGCCGCCCGAGCGCCGGCTCGTCGAGGTGCGCGCTGCGGACGCGGCCCAGCGCCTGGTTGCGGTCGGAGGTCATCCGCGCCAGCTCTTCGAAGTCCTCCGGACGGCCCGACCTCAGGGCGTCCCCGGCGATCAGCAACGTCGCCTGGAGCGCCTCGGCCAGATGCCGGCCCAGCTCGGAGAGCGAAGGCGACGACGTCGCCGTGTCGAGCGTGTTGGCGAGCTGGTAGACACCGTCCTCGAGCGCGATGAGAAGCCGCTGACGGCCGGCGAGGTTCAGGAGCCTTTGGGACGCCTGCTCCGAGAGCTTCTCGCGCTCCAGGCCGGCGAGCGAGCCTCCGAGCGAGGCCAGGGACTTGAGGAGAGCGCCGTGCCGCAGCTCGAAGTGCTCGGCGCCCGCCGGCGGCGCGTCCTCGACGTAGCCGTCCAGCAGCCGCGGGACCACGCCGAGGATCCGGTCCTGCTCCGCCTCGACGCGCGCCATCATCCGCTCCGGGCTGTTGCGCACCACGTCGTGCATGAGGGGGCTCCGGATTCCGAGCGCCACGATCAGCAGCCGCGTCGCGAACGCGCCGGCCAGGGTGAAGAGGACCTCGTAGAGGATGGTTCCCCGCCGGGTCTCCTCCGGCTGCAGCGTCAGGAAGAGCGCCAGCAGCAGCCCCCAGAGGAAGGGCACCTCGGGATAGAAGCTCCCCTTCAGCCCCGGGTTCGACGGGTCCGCCCGGATGACGTCCCGCAGGATCCCTCCGCCGGCGGCGGTGAGGGCGGCCAGGCACGGCCCCCACAGCCAGAGCGGCTCTTCCCGAGCCTCGATCGCCACCACCACGCCGATCACCGTGAACGCCGCGAGGCCGACGGCGTCGAACACCTCGAAGAGATCGTGCCCGATGCGGACCAGGCCGTATCGATCGCGACGGGCCTCGAGCGGATCGACCGGAGGGGGCTCGCGACGCAGCCGGTCGTAGACCTTGAAGGCGAGGTAGCCCACCAGCACGGTCGCCACGACGCTCCCGAGGTAGATCGGGTTCCTGGTGACGCCGATCGGCCGGCGCCCCACGATCAGGTCGCGCACCAAGCCGCCGCCGACCGCCGGAAGCGCCGCCAGCACGAAGGCTCCGAAGAGGGAGTAGCGCTCCTTTCGGGCCAGGAGGAGGCCGGAGATGGCGAAGGCGATCGTGCCGGCGACGTCGATCAGGAAGAACCAGCGCTCGTTCACCGTGGACGACAGCGCCGAGAGAAGGGCGGAGATCCGGTACTCGCGCAGCAGCCTGGCATAGGCGCCGCTCCGTCTCATCTCGGCGAGGCTGTTGTCGAACGCCCTCACCAGCTCCGGCGACGTCGTCTTCTTGCTGAACATCACGTGGACGTCGGCCGTGCGCACGACCAGCGGGCAGGCCTCGACCAGGGAGTGCCAGCCCTGCTGCCACGCCAGCTTCGATCCCGCCAGCCGGTCCACCAGGAGCCCGTCGATCTGCCGCGTGATCAGCCGGCTGAAGTTCTCCGCGTCCGTGCCGACGGCCCGCGCGTCCAGCGGCCCGGCCGGGTCCCGCATCGCCGCCTCGACCTCCGGACCGTAGTCGAAGCCGCTCACGATCCCGAGCCGGAACCCGGTACGCCGGAAAGACTCCAGCATCTCCGGCACGCTTCCGAAGCGGTTCCTCTGGGCCTCGCCTCCTCGCACGTAGAGCACCATCGTCTCGGTGCGGTACGGAGCGGAGAAGTAGGCGTAGGCCTCGCGTTCGGGGTTGCGGACGGCGCCCGCGGCGATGTCGCGACGCCCCGACTCGAGGTCGAGCTGGTGCTGCGCCCAGGGCACCTCCTCGTAGGAGACGGCGATGCCGGCGCGCTGGAGGACGGCGCGCACCAGCTCCACGTCCAGCCCGGTGAGAAGGTCGATGCGGCCGGCGTTCTCCTGGTACTGGTACGGGTACCACGGGTACCAGCCGCCGCGGAGGACGCGTGTCTGCTCGGCGTGTGCGGCAGGCGTCGGGGATGCGGCGAGCACGGTCTGGCCTCGCCAGGACACGAGGGCGCAGCAGAGCAGGGACAGTCCGGCGGCCTTCACGATCACCTGGCCGGTCTCCTTCCGATGCGTCTTGCCTTGGAGACTATCGCAGCCGGCTAGCCGATCTCCTGCCCGCAGTGAGGGCAGCAGCGGGGCGCGCGCCGCTTGGCGATCTCCTCGGAGAAGCCGCTGGCCACGATGCCGGCCGGCAGCGCGAAGAGCCCGATCCCGATGATCCCGATCGCGCCGGCCAGCAGCTTCCCGAGCGGCGTCACCGGATAGATGTCGCCGTAGCCGACGGTGGTGAGCGTCACCACGCCCCACCACATCGAGGCCGGGATGCTGGAGAAGCTCTTCGGCTGCGCGTCGTGCTCCACGAAGTACATCAGGCTGGACGCGGTCAGCAGCAAGACGCAGCCGAGGAGCGCGGTGACCCCGAGCTCCTCCCGCTTGCCGCGCACCACCGTCCCCAGCGTGTGCAGCGCCTGCGAGTAGCGGGCGATCTTGAGCGAGCGCGCCAGCCGGAAGAGCCGCAGAGCCCGCGCGAACCGCAGGTCGACCGGCAGGATCCAGGGGAGATAGGCCGGCAGGATCGCGCAGAGGTCGATGAGCGCCATCGGGCTGAACGCGAACTTCAGCCGGCCGACGACCGGGTGCGCGTAGCGCGGATCGACGGTGCAGCTCCAGAGGCGCAGCAGGTACTCCAGGGAGAAGATCGCCACCGAGGCGACCTCGAAGACGCGCAGGCCGGTGCGGTGCTCGGCCTCGAAGCTCTCCACCGTCTCCAGGACCACCGCGCCGACGTTGGCGAGGATCAGGACCAGCAGCAGGATGTTGAGCACCCGCTCGTAGCCGCGGTCGTCCGCCTCGACCGCCAGGAGGTGGTAAACGCGTTCGCGAAGGCTCTCCCGTCCGCGCGCAGGGTTCGACGTCTCTCGCATCCCTTCATAATCGCGCGGTTTCGTGACAGCGCCCGTCAGCCGCGACGACGTTCGCGCCGACCTCTTCACGGGTCTCACCGTGGCGATGGTGGCGCTGCCGCAGGCGGTGGCCTTCGCCCTCCTCTCCGGGGTGCCGCCGGCGCACGGCATCGCCACGGCGGGGGTGGCCGCGGTGGTGGCCGGTCTCTTCGGCCGCAGCGCGCAGGTGGCCAGCGGCCCCACCAACACCACCAGCCTCCTCATCCTGGGCGCCATGGCGCCCTTCCTCGGGGCCAACGGCCTGGTCGGCGAGCAGGGGCTGCCGGCGCTGGCCGCGCTCACGCTGCTGGCCGGGGCGCTGCGGCTGGCGCTGGCGCTCAGCGGGGGATCGCAGCTGGTCCGCTTCCTGCCGGAGTCGGTGCTGGCCGGCTTCACCGCCGGCGCGGCCACGCTCATCGTCGGCATGCTGGCCGACGAGGCGCTCGGGCTGCCGGCGGTGCGCGCCCAGACGTTGCGCGCCGAGCTCGCCGGGCTCGCCGAGCACGTCGGGCACGGCCGCTTTCCGGCCGCCCCATCGATCTGCCTGGCGCTGCTGATGCTGGCGGTCGGGCTCGCCGGGCGGCGGCGCTTCCCGCGCTTCCCGGTGGCGCTGACCGCGCTGGTGGCGGTCTCGGCGCTGGTCTGGGCCTTCGGACTCGACGAGGCGGCCGGCGTGCCGATCGTGGCCGACCGGACCGCCGTGCCGGCCGGCTGGCCCCGGATGACCCTGCCGAGCACCGACTTCGCCGTCCTCGAGCGCCTGCTCACGCCGGGGATCGCGATCGTGCTGCTGGGGACGCTGGAGCTGACCGTGTCGGCGCGAGCCGGCGGCCAGCGGCCCGACATGCGGCGGGAGATCCTGGCGCAGGGTTGGGCCAACGTGGCCTGCTCGGCGACCGGAGGGTTCCCGGCCTCGGCCAGCTTCACCCGCTCGGCGCTGCTGCGGCTCTTCGGCGCGCGTACCCGGGTGGCGGCGGTCGCCTCGGGACTCTTCACGGTGCCGGTGGTCCTCTTCGGCTCGCGTTTCCTGGAGCACGTGCCGCTGGCGGCGCTGGCCGGCGTGGTGATGGCCGCCGCCTGGTCGATGCTGGACCGCGCGGCGCTGCGGCGGCTCTGGCACGGATCCCGGGAGACGCGGCTCCTGCTCGGCCTCACGTTCGTCTCGACGCTGGTACTGCCTTTGGAGCGCGCGGTGCTCCTCGGCATCGGCGCCGGCCTCCTGCTGCACATCGCCAACACCAGCTCGCCGCGCCTGACGCTGCTCACCGAGGCGGACGGCCGCCTCCGCCGCGTCGCTCCCGGCGAGCGCCCGGAGACGGTGGTGCTTGAAGTCAGCGGGAACCTGCACTACGCGGCGGTGCCGCCGTTCCTGGAGGAGGCGGAGCGGCTCCTGCCGGAGAGCGCCCGGACGGTGGTGCTCGACCTCTCGCACGCGCACGAGATCCGATTCACCGCGATGCGCGCGCTGGAGCAGCTCGACGAGGAGCTGCGCCGCGACGGCGCTCGGCTGATCCTGGCCGGCGTGGAGGACGACGTGGTGGACCTCTTCCGGCGCTCGGAGACCACGCTCCGCTTCGTCCAGCTCGAGCCCGAGCCGGGGCGGAGCGTGGAGCGGGCCCTGGCCGGCGGTATGATTTCCCCACCCGGAGGCCCGCCATGAGAAAAGCCTTCGTCCTCGCCTCTCTCCTCCTCCTCTCCACGTCCGCGGCGCGCGCGGCGTCGGGCCCTTGCCCGGTGCTGCCCTACAAGCCCGGGCACCAGCCGCAGCGGACGGTGCGCGTGCCGAAGCAGCCTGCCACCCGGTACGTCTCGGAGCTCGAGATCCAGCGCCAGTGCAACATGTGGCTGAACTCCTTCCAGCCGGTCGTGGAGTTCGCCCCGGCCGTGCCCGCGCGCACGGTCTCCGCGGCAGCCCGCCGCTAGAATCCGCGCCTGCTCGACGAAGGCCTCCCCCGCAGGAAACGTGTGCGCCACCTGGCGGCGGCCCTGGTCTTTTGCGCGCCGGCGTCCTTTCTCGCCGCCCAGTCGGTCACCCGGGTGCGCGCGCAGCAGCTCCCCGATCGGAAGGTCGAGGTGCTCTACGACCTGTCGGGAGCGGAGACCGGCGGCGCCACCGTGGGCGTCGCCTTCTCGAGCGACGGCGGCGCCAGCTTCCCGATCGCTCCGCAGCCCTCGACGCTGTCCGGGCAATTCGGCTCCGGGATCCCCAACGGGACCGATCGGCGCATCGTCTGGGAAGCGTCCGCCCAGCTGCCCGCCGGCACGTTCGGGACGAACTACCGGGCGGCGGTCACCGCCACGAATCCCACGGCACCGACTCCCACGCCGACCCCCACGCCCACCCCGCCGCCGAGCGGTCCGTGCGTCGCGCCGACGACGGTGACGCTTCCCGGCAACGTGCCGATGGAGCTCGCCTGCATCAAGGCCGGCTCGTTCCCGATGGGCTCGCCGGAGGAGGAGCTCAGCCACCAGATCAACGAGCAGCCGCTCCACGGGGTCACCATCAGCCAGGACTTCTACCTCGGCCGGACCGAGGTCACCCAGCGGCAGTGGCGGGCGGTGATGGGCGCGCTGCCGAACCTGAACTGCCAGGTCGGCACCGCCGGCGTCGGCGACGACTATCCGGTCTACTGCGTCTCCTGGACGGATGCCGCCGGACCGAACGGGTTCCTGCAGAAGCTCAACCAGCTCCTCGGCACCGACAAGTTCCGGCTGCCCACCGAGGCCGAGTGGGAGTACGCCGCGCGAGCCCGCAGCGTCACCCGCTTCTTCTTCGGCGATGCGCTGAACTGCGACGAGACCTGCGGGCCCTGCGCTTCGGCCGACCAGTACCTCTGGTGGTGCGGCAACAACAGCCCCTACGGGACGAAGCTCGTCGGCAGGAAGCTGCCCAACGCCTGGGGCCTCCTCGACACGCTCGGCGGCGTCGGCGAATGGGTCAAGGACTATTACCACCCCGAGTACTACGACGGGTCGCCGTCCGTCGATCCCCCGGGACCCTCCGTCGGCCTCGGCACGAACCGGGTGATCCGCGGCGGAAGCTGGATCCAGCAGCTGCAGTACTGCCGGCCGGCGCGGCGGTCGTTCGGCGACCAGGACAACCGCTACGGCGACACCGGCTTCCGCGTGGCGAGGTCGCAGTGAGCCGTCGGGCCGCGCTGCTCCTCGCCTCGTCGCTATTCGCGCTGCCGCTGGCTGCCGACACCGGCATCTCCAACGTCTTCACCCTGGACCTGCGCGAAGGCTGCGCCCGTCCGGCGGCCCCGTCGTTCCAGAGCTCGCCGGCCCGCGCCGTGGCCGGCAACCCCTTCACCCTGAGCTGGTCGCCCACCCTGGCCGGCGACCCCAACGCCACCTACCAGCTCGACGTCACGACCAGCGCCGATTGCAGCAGCAACCGCAAGCGCTACGTCACCTCGGCGACCTCCGTCACGCTGGCGACGGTGGACGGGGAGACCGCCACCTACTGCGCGGTGGTCCGGACCGTCACGTCCGGCGGCTGCGCCGGCGACGACTCGGCCAGCGCGCGCGTCGTGGTGGAGCCGGCGCCGGCGGTCTTCGTGGTGGTGCGCCCGCAGCAGCCGCGCGAGGCGGTCGGCGTGGAAGGCCAGCCGCCCGCCGCGGGTACGATCCAGATCAAGAACATCGGCAGGCGCGCCGCGTCGCTGACGCTCGGCTCGAGCTCGTCGCTGCTGAGCCCCTCGCCCGGCTTCGTGCCCGGCGTCGCGCCCGATCAGGTGGTGAGCGTCCAGCTCGACTACGACCCCTCCAGCACTCGCGCCCGCGGCCTGCTGACGGCGTCCCTGCGCGGGTCCTGGAACGACGGCGTTGAGAAGAGCGTCGCGACGCTGGTCGCGCTGACGACGCTCGGCTCGGCGCCCACGCAGGACGCCGCCGGCTCGCGCCTCCGCTTCTCCGACACCAGCGAGGTCCATTTCCTGGCGGCGGCGGGACAGACGCCGGCGCCGCAGGCCGTCACCCTGCGCAACACCGGCACCAGCCCGGTCCGGGTGGTCCCGACCGTCGGCCCCGGCGGCACCTGGCTCCTCCTCACCGGCAACGACTTCGTCACGCCCCTCGAGCCCGGGGAGACCCGCGCCTACACGCTGAGCGTGAACCGCGCCCGGCGCGCGACGGCCGAGGGCAAGCCCCCGTTGGCGACCTACCTCACCTTCAGCAACGCCGACGGCAGCGACGGCGATCGGGCCGTGCTGCCGGTCTACGACGAGGAGCCACCGGCGGCGACCAGCGGGGCTGGCCGGAGCCCGCTCGGGGCCGGCGAGTCGTCGCTGGTGCTCAGCTCCACGGCGCGCGCCCAGGGGGCCGGCGCCTTCTTCCTCTCCGACGGCTGGATCCGCAACCAGCGTTCCGAGGTGGCCGCCGCGCAGCTCTTCTACACGCCTGACGGTCAGGACGGCCTGAGCGGCGACGTCAAGAAGGCCGACCTGCAGCTCCAGCCCTACGGCACCTACCGGCTGGCGGACGTGCTGCGAGGACTCTTCCAGGTGGAAGGGGGCAGCGGTCACGTGGAGCTGCGCTCGCCGGCGATCGCCGGCCTCTCGGCGCGCACCACGGTCGACTCGCTGACCCGGAACGAGGGCGGGATCGCGCGCTTCGGCGCCGAGATCCCGACGGTGCGCTCGGGCCAGGGCGCGCGCGCGTCGCTGGGCGCCGGCCCGATGATCCTGCCGGGCATCCGCGGCGGGCCCGGCTCGCGCTACCGCACGAACCTGATCCTCTCGGAGACCTCGGGGGCACAGGTGCAGGCGCGGGCGCGGCTGCGGAGCGACGGCGGTCAGCTGCTCTCCGAGGTGACCCGCACGGTCGCGCCCTACTCGAAGCTGCAGATCAGCTTCAACGACAGCGGCCTCTTCCCGGCCAACGTTGCCTTCGAAGGCGGGAGCCTGGAGGTCGAGGCGATCGGGGGGAGCGGCGCGCTGGCCGCCTTCGCCACCGTCATCGACAACGATTCGCAGGGCTACACCACCCGCGCCGGCCGCTTCGTGGCCGCCCGGCTGGGCGCGGCGCCGGCCCGCTTCGCCGTGCCGGCGGCGGCGCACATCGCCGGCGCTGGAGGCGCCTTCTTCCGGACCAACCTCTTCCTGCGCAACGGCGCCGAGCGCGAGGTCTCGTTCACCGTCCGCTACCGCAAGGATGCGAGCGCGACGTTCGCCGACCCCCCCGGCTCGTCGGTGGCGGTGACGATCCCGGCGCGCGCCGCCAAGGCCTACGAGGACGTGCTGGTCAGCCTCTTCGGGCTGGCGCCCGAGGCCGGCACGGCGGGGATGCTGCTCCTGGAAGGGGCGGACGTCGCCAACGTGGTCGTCGCCTCGGAAACCACCACGCCGATCGCCGGCCCGGACGACCTCTCGCGCGGGGTCTCGCCCAACACGCTGGCGGCCTACGCGCCGCAATCGCCGGAGGCGCTGGGCGATCCGGGCGCCGGCGCGGCGGGTGTCGTCTCGCATCCGGCGCTCGAGGAGAGCAGCCGCTTCCGCACCAACCTCATCCTGGCCGAGATCGCCGGCCAGCCGGTGGAGGTCAACATCCGTCTGGTGGCCGCCGCCGCGCAGGGGGCGGCGCTGGCGCAGCGGACGGTGTCTCTGGAGCCCTTCCAGCGCCTGCAGCTGAGCCGGGTGATCGCGCAGCTCGCCGGGCCCGGCCCCGACTACCTGGACGTGGAGACCACGGTGGAATGGGTCTCCGGCACCGGACGCGTGATCGCGGTGGCCACCAAGATCGACAACGACCCCGACTCCAAGCGCTCCGACATCTACGTGCTCGGGCCCTCGGGAGCGCGCCAAGGCCTGGTCGGGTACTAGCCGCGCTCCTTGACAACCCTCGAGCCGGGCCGGACGATCACGGGCTCGTGAATGGGACAGTCGAGGGACGACACTAGCGATGGCGGGAGGTCCGGTGGTGCTGGCCGCGGACCACGGCGGCTTCGCGCTGAAGGAGGCGCTGAAGCGCCACCTCTCGGGCCGGGGCGTCACGATCCTGGACGCCGGCACGCACGCCAAGGAGCCGCCGGTCGACTATCCGGTCTTCGCGCGCGCGGCGGCCGAGGCGGTGGCCTCGGGGAAGGCCTGGCGCGGGATCGTGGTGGACGGCGCCGGGATCGGCTCGTCGATGGTGGCCAACAAGGTGAGCGGCGTGCGCGCCGGGATGGCCTTCGACGTGGCCACCGCCAGGAACGCCCGCGAGCACAACGACGCCAACGTCCTGACGCTCGGCGCCGGCTACCTGCCGGAGCCGCTGGCGCTGGAGATCGCCGACGTCTTCCTCTCCACCGACTGCACCGCCGACCGGCACAAGCGGCGGGTGGCGATGATCGACGAGATGGACGGGGGCCGAAGGAAGAATGAGACGAGTTCGATGAGCGCGACTCCGGACTTCGAGGCCCTGGTCGGCCGGATCACCCAGATCCTGGCCAGCAACCCCTCGCTGCTGAACCCCTCCACCTGCGCGGGGGGCGGCAGCGCCTCCTGCACCGGCTGCGCCTCCGGCGGCGGGAGCTGCAAGGGGTGCGTGGACGCGGTCCGCTCGGTCATCGAATGCGTCGGCCCCGGCTGCCGGGTCTCGGCGGCTCCCGGTGGCGCGGCCCAGGTGCCGCAGGAGATGGCCCGATACATCGACCACACCCTGCTGAAGGCCGACGCCACCTATGGCGAGATCGACAACCTCTGCGACGAAGCGGCCAAGTACGGCTTCGCCTCGGTCTGCGTCAACGCCATGCACGTCAAGCGCTGCGCCGAGAGGCTGAAGGGGAGCCGCTCGGTGGTCTGCACCGTGGTCGGCTTCCCGCTGGGGGCGACGCCCAGGGAGATCAAGGCCCTGGAGGCGCGGCGCGCGATCCGCGACGGCGCCCGCGAGGTGGACATGGTGATCGCCATCGGGGCGCTGAAGTCGGGGGACCAGCGGTACGTGGAGGACGACATCCGCGCAGTGGCCGAGGCCGCCCACGACGGCGGGGCGATCCTCAAGGTCATCCTGGAGACATCCCTCCTGACCGACGACGAGAAGGTGGCCGCCTGCCAGGCCGCCAAGCGCGCGCGGGCCGACTTCGTGAAGACCTCCACCGGCTTCTCCACCGGCGGGGCGACCGCCAACGACGTCGCCCTGATGGCCCGGGCGGTGGAGGGAAAGCTGGGAGTCAAAGCATCAGGCGGCATCCGCTCGGCCGAGGACGCCCAGAAGATGATCGCCGCCGGCGCCACCCGCCTCGGTGCCTCGGTGGGGGTGAAGATCGTCAAGGAGTCGAAGGGGGAGAAGGTCGCCGCGGGCGGAAAGGCGGGCTATTAGCGCATGGCGGAACTCCGCAGCTTCGTCTACCTCGACGCCCTGCAGCCGCAGGTGGCCGCCTACATCGGCACGATCGCCCGCGGCTTCCTGCCGGTGGCCTTCGAGGCCTCGCTCATCGTGGAGATCTCCCCCGGGATCGAGATCAACAACGTGACGGACATCGCCGTGAAGGCCACCGACGTGCGCCCGGGCATGCAGGTCGTGGAGCGCCTCTACGGCATGCTGGAGGTGCACAGCATCTCGCAGGCCGACGTGCGGCAGGCGGGCGCGGCCATCCTCAGCGCGCTCTCGCTGAACGAGGCCGACCGCATCAAGCCGCGGGTTCTCTCCTCGCAGGTCATCCGCCACGTGGACGACCTGCAGTGCCAGCTCATCAACCGGAACCGCCAGGGCATGATGCTGGTCGCCGGCGAGTCGCTCTACATCCTGGAGGTGGAGCCGGCCGGCTACGCCGCCTTCGCCGCCAACGAGGCGGAGAAGGCCGCCCAGATCAACGTCGTCGACGTGCGGATGACCGGCGCCTTCGGGCGCGTCTACCTCGGCGGAGAGCAGCGCGACATCGACGTGGCGTCGGTGGCGGCGATCAAGGCGATCGAGTCGATCACCGGCCGCGAGGCCTCGCAGGGACGGAAAGACTGATGAGCGCCACCGCGATCGACCTGCGGTCCTACGTCTTCCTCGACACGCTCCAGAAGCAGCACGCCGCCTTCATCGGCACCGTCGCTAAGGGCTTCCTGCCGCTGGGAGGCCAGGCGTCTCTCTTCGTCGAGGTGTCGCCCGGCATCGCCATCAACCGGCTGACCGACATCGCCGTCAAGTCGACCGCGGTCACGCCCGGCATGCAGATCGTCGAGCGCCTCTACGGCCTGCTGGAGATCCACCACGACACCCAGGCCGAGGTGCGCCGCGCCGGCGAGGCGATCCTGGCCGAGATCGGGCATACCGAGGAGGACCGGATCAAGCCGGAGATCCTCTCCTCGACGGTGATCCGCCACCTCGACGACCGGCAGACGCAGCTCATCAACCGGACCCGCCACGGCCACATGATCGTGGCCGGGGAGACGCTCTACGTCCTGGAGGTCGCGCCCGCCGCCAACGCCGCGCTGGCCGCCAACGAGGCCGAGAAGGCGGCGCACATCAAGGTGCTGGAGATCATCTCGTTCGGCTCCTTCGGCCGCGTCTACCTGGCCGGCGAGGAGCGCGACATCGAAGTGGCCCGTCCGGCGGCGGAGAGGGCGATCCAGGGGCTCAAGGGACGCGCAGGAAAGTAACGCAGAAGGAAGAGGGGGACGACATGGCCGAAGCACTGGGGATGATCGAGTGCCGCAGCTTCGCGGCGATGGTCGAGGCCGCCGACGCGATGGTGAAGGCCGCCAAGGTGGAGCTCGTCGGCTACGAAAAGACCGGCGGCGGCTACGTGACCGCGGTGATCCGCGGCGACGTGGCGGCGGTCAAGGCGGCGGTGGACGCCGGCCACAACGGCGCCTCGCGCATCGGCGAGATCGTGGCCACCCACATCATCGCCCGCCCGCACGCCAACGTGGACCTGGTGCTGCCGCTGGGCCGCAAGGCGGACGTGGAGAAGGAGCTCAGCTCGCGAGGCGGGAAGTAGCGTCCCATGCTCCTGGCCAAGGTCGTGGGGACCGTGGTGGCGACGCGCAAGGACCCGAAGATCGAGGGTCTGAAGCTGCTGCTGCTGCGGCAGGTGAACCCCGAGAACCTCAAGGAGGGGGCCTACGTGGTGGCCAACGACGCCGTCGGCTGCGGCGTCGGCGAGCTCGTGCTCTACGCGTCCGGCTCGTCGGCGCGGCAGACCGAGGTCACCAAGGACCGCCCCTGCGACGCGGTGGTGATGGCGATCGTGGACAGCTGGGAGATCGACGGGGTGCAGCTCTACGAGAAGCACTCCTCCGAGCACGGCTACGGTGACGCTTGAGCTCGCTGCCGCCGGACCAGATACGCCGCCTGGCGGAGGTGATCGCCAGGGAGATCATGGCCGGAGGGATGCCGGCGATCCGCTCCGCGGATCGCTCGAGCGAATCGCGAGGCGATTCGCTGTCGGGTCCTCCGGTGGGCCTGGGCGACGGCATCTACGCCAGCCTGGACGACGCGGTCGCGGCCGCTCGGGTGGCCTACGGCGCGCTGGGCGCGGTGGGACTGGAGAAGCGGAAGGAGATCATCGAGGCGATGCGGGTGGCGATGCGCGAGGTCGCCCGCCCGCTGGCGGAGATGGCCCAGCAGGAGACCGGCCTCGGCCGCGCCGACGACAAGGTCCTGAAGAACCTCCTGGTCACCAACAAGACGCCCGGCCCGGAGGTCCTGGAGCCGGAGGCGATCTCGGGGGACAAGGGGCTGGTCCTGATGGAGCCGGCGCCCTTCGGCGTCATCGGCGCCATCACTCCGGTCACCAACCCGTCCTCCACCATCATCTGCAACTCGATCGCGATGGTCTCGGCGGGCAACGCGGTCGTCTTCAACCCGCATCCGAACGCCAAGCGCGTCTCCGCCGGCACGGTGCGCCTGCTGAACCGCGCCATCGTGAAGGCGGGGGGCCCGCCCAACGTCCTCTGCTGCATGGCCGAGCCGACCATCGAGTCGGCCAACGCGCTGATGAAGCATCCGCGCATCCGCCTGGTGGTCGTCACCGGAGGTGGAGCGGTGGTCGCCGCGGCCATGAACTCCGGCAAGCGCGCCATCTGTGCAGGGCCTGGCAACCCTCCCGCGGTGGTCGACCAGACGGCAGAGATCGAGAAGGCCGGGAAGGACATCATCTTCGGCCACTCCTTCGACAACAACGTCATCTGTACCGACGAGAAAGAGGTCATCGCCGTCGACTCCATCACCGACAAGCTCAAGGCGGTGATGAAGGCCAACGGCGCCTACGAGCTGCCGGCGCAGGACCTGCCGCGGCTGGAGAAGGTCATCTTCGAGAAGGGCGCCGGCCCGCGAGGGCACGCGGTCGTCAACCGCAAGTTCGTCGGCAAGAACGCGTCGGTCATCCTGGCTGAGCTCGGCATCAGCGCCGGCCCCGAGGTGCGCACGGTGCTGGTCGAGGTGTCGAACGAGCACCCGCTGATCTGGACCGAGCAGATGATGCCGGTGCTGCCGATCACCCGGGTCAAGACGGCCGGCGAGGCGATCGAGCTGGGCCTGGCGGCGGAGGGAGCGAACTACCACACCGCCACCATGCACTCGCGCGACATCGTCAACCTTTCGGAGATGGCGCACCGCTGCAACTGCTCGATCTTCGTCAAGAACGGGCCCAACCTGGCCGGGCTCGGCTACGGCGGCGAGGGCTACACGTCGTTCACGATCGCCTCGCCCACCGGTGAGGGGCTGACCGGACCCCGCCAGTTCTCGCGCTGGCGCCGCTGCACCATCGTCGAGAACTTCCGCATCACCTAGTGGCCGGTCCCGCGCTCTCGCTGCTTCTCCTTTCGGAGGTCCCGGCGGGGCTGAAGGTCCTGGACGCGATCTCCAAGGAGGCCGAGGTCGAAGTGCTGCAGGCGGGCACGATCCAGCCGGGGCACTACATGGTGCTCTTCGGCGGGGACGTGGCCGCGGTCGAGCGCTCCTTCCAGCGCGCGCTCTCGGTCGCCGGGCCGCACGTCCTCGACAGCGTGCTGCTGCCGCACGCCGAGGAGCGCGTGGCGCCGGCGGTGCGGGACGGCGCCGTCCGCTGGCCGGCGCCCGGCGACACCCTGGGCGTGCTGCAGGCGCCGACGCCCCCGGTGCTCCTGCGCGCGGTGGACGCGGCTCTCAAGGGCGCTCTGGTCGAGCTCGTGGAGCTGCGCGTCGGCGACGGCCTGCAGGGGAAGGCGATCGCCAGCCTCTGGGGGGAGACGCACGACGTGGAGGCCGCGGTCTCGCTGGCGCGGGGCGTGTTCGACCGCACGGCCTTGGGCACCTTCTCCACGGCCGTCATCCCGCGCGCCGACGCCAGCGTGCTGGCGGCGCTCGGGTCGGCCAGCCGCTTCTTCAAGGACTGGCGGGGCTGATGAACCGGAGAGCAGCCGCGCAGCGGTTGGTCGATGGTCCTTTACTGCCGCCGAGCGTGCGGCGCGAAGCGCGCACGGGAGGGGGGGGATGAAGCTGGGACGCGTGATCGGCACCCTGGTCGCCACCGTGAAGCCGGAGGGCATGAAGGGGCTGAAGCTCCTCATCGTGCGGCCGCTGACTGCCGACCTGAAGGACGACGGCGACCCGTTCGTCGCCACCGACGCCTCGGCGCAGGCGAGCTCCGGAGACCTGGTCACCTGGGAAGCGGCCCGCGAGGCCGCGCTACTGCACGACCCCTGGTTCGTGCCGATCGACCACGCGGTGGTCGGCATCGTGGACCAGCATCATCTGGGGGAATACCCGGGGAGGCGCGGGTGATCCTCGGCCGCGTCCTGGGCACGGTCGTCGCCACCGTCCAGCATCCCTACTACTCCGGCAAGAAGCAGCTGCTGGTGGGCGCGCTCAACCCCGACGGCACGCTGGACGGCAGCCGCTACATCCTGGCGCTCGACACCGTGGGCGCCGGCGTCGGTCAGACGGTGCTGGTGGAGGACGAGGGGAACTCGGCGCGCCAGATCCTGGGGGACAGCAAGGCGCCGGTGCGCTCGCTCATCGTCGCGATCGTGGACGACGTTACGGAAGGGTGAACTTCGGCCGGGGCGTGAAGTCCTTGTAGCGATCGCGCTGCTCTTCGGTCCAGTGAAATTGCTTGAGCCACCGGGCGTACTCGGGAAGCGTCATGGGACCCGGGCGATTCCGCTCCAGCGCCTCGGCCTCCTCGGGAGTGGTCCGAAACGCGGTGTCCAGGTCGAGCGCCTCAGGGCGTGGTCTTGAGTCGGGTATAGAGCTCGGGCATCCCCACACGAACGAAGGCCTCACGGGCGGCATTCTGATCCGTTTTCGGAAGCGAGAGAAGCAGCCGGATGTCCTCGGCGTCGCGCAGCACCCGGATCGGCTTGTTCTTGATCGCCCTGACCTTCATGGCGATGAGATGCTCCGCAGAAGCTACCAGGAGCGGCAGTCCATCCGGGCCTCGCACCTCGAGCGCGGCGCCGAAGACGGCGGTGCTTGTCGCGGCGTCCGCCCAGAGGAAGTCCACGTCGCCGATCTCGGGGTCAGCATGGCGCAGGTTCGTGAATCCGTCGCAGTCGAAGAGGACGCGGAAGCCGCGCTCGCCGACCGCGCCGAAAAGCTCGCGGCGACGCTGATCGTCGACCAGCAGGTCGGTGTCGTGGGTGGTCCTGGTGGATCCATAGGCGGCCATCGCCACGCCCCCGACCACCATCCATCTTGCGCCCGCAGAATCCAGGCAAGGCCTGAGGATCCCCAGGATCCGAACGAGGTCCACCGATCGATTCTTCCATGCTCCCGGATGACAGCCTGTGCCGAAGGAGCCCAGCCGCGCGACAATAATGGGCTGTGCCAGCGCTGCTGAGCTTCTATCCGCAGAGCGCTCCCTCGCGGACGGTGGTCCTCTCCGAGGGAGACATCCTGGTCGCGGGACGGGACCCGGACTGCGAGATCCTGCTGGTGGACGGGCGTGTCTCGGCGCGCCATGCGCGCTTCGAGTCGAGGGCCGGGCTGTTCCGGGTGCACGACCTGGGCAGCAAGAACGGCACGTTCGTGAACGGCCTCCGGGTCACCGACTCGCGGCTCAGCGACGAGGACTGGATCAGCTTCGGCGGGCTGCCGGCCCGCTTCAAGCTGGCCAGCGAGAAGGACGTCGAGGACGTACGGAAGGAGCGGGTCTCCCGCTCGCAGTCGTCGGCCGAGCTGAACCTGGCGCTGGAGCGCGAGCCGGACGCGCGCGGCCTGCTCTCCAGGCTGGTGGAGTCGGCGGTGACGGTGGCCGGCGCCGAGCGCGGCTTCGTGCTGGTCCAGAGCGCCGGCGGGACGATGCACGCCGTCGCCGAGGTGGCCGCCGCCCACCCGCATCGCAGCGGCTTCGCCGGCAGCCGCGGGGCCGTCGAGCGCGTGCTGGCCACCGGAAGGCCGGTGGTCACCTCCAACGCCGGCGCCGAGGCGTTCCTGGGCAAGCGCCCCAGCGTGCTGGAGCTCGGCCTGGGCGCGGTGGCCTGCATCCCGCTCCACGAGGGGGCACGGCTGATCGGCGTCCTCTACCTGGACGGCAAGCGCGCCGGCGCGGCGTTCACCGAGCTGGACGTCGAGCTGCTGGAGACGCTCGCCGACCGCGCCGGGATCCTGCTGGCCAGCCAGCGGCTCGACATCGAGCTGCGCGAGCTCGCCGACGCCAGCCTGGTGGTGGCGGTGGAATAGGTCCGACGTGGCCCAACGCACCGAGACGAACACCGACCTGAGCCTGCAGCTCGCCCCCGGCACGCTGCTGGCGGGGCGTTACCGGCTCGACGTGCCGATCGGGCTCGGCGGCATGGGCGTCGTCTACCGCGCCCGCGACGAGGAGCTCGGGATCGACATCGCGCTGAAGCTGCTGCGCCCGGAGGTCGGGCGCGACCCGACGCGGCTGGAGCGTTTCCGGCAGGAGCTGCTCCTGGCCCGCGAGGTCAGCCACCCCAACGTGGTGCGCATCCACGACATCGGCGAGCACGACGGGCTCCGCTTCCTGACGATGCGCCTGGTCGAGGGAACGTCGCTGCAGCGGCTCCTGGAGCGCGAGGGGAAGCTGACGGTGGAGCGCGCGGTCACGGTCTTCAGACAGGTGGCCGCCGGCCTCAAGGCTGCCCACGACGCGGGGGTCGTGCACCGCGACCTCAAGCCCGGGAACATCCTGATCGACAAGACGGGCAACGCCACCATCAGCGACTTCGGGGTGGCGCGCTCGCTCACCGGCGGCGGGCTCACTCGCACCGGCGCGGTGGTGGGCACGCTCGACTACCTCTCGCCGGAGCAGATGTCGGGCGAGGCCGTCGACGGGCGGAGCGACCTCTATGCCCTGGGCATCGTCTTCTTCGAGATGCTCACCGGCGAGCTGCCGTTCCACCCCGGCTCCACCGCCGAGGTGGTGGCGCAGCGCCTGGGCGGCCGCCCGCGCGAGCTCCCGCCGCTGGAGGGCCCGGTGCCGGACGCGGTCAAGCGCGTGGTCCGGCGCTGTCTGGAGCGCAACCCGGCCCGCCGCTACGCCGATGCCCAGGTGATGCTCGACGACCTCGAGGGCGGCGGCGGCTGGACACGCTTGCGGGCCCCCGGCTGGACCTGGAAGGCGGCCGCGGCGCTGGCGGTCGTCGCCGGTGGCGCCCTGCTGGCGACCCGCGCGGGCTTCAAGCCGGGCGCGGCGCCGGCCACCTCGGCGACTTCGGGCACCTCGGCGAGATCGGGCACGCCGGCTCCGGCCGCGGTGCCGGCGGCGCACCACGGGGTGGCGATCCTCCCGCTGGCCGACGAGACCAGCGATCCCGAGCTCGCCTGGGCCGGCAGCGGCCTGGCGGAGATGCTGGCCTCCGGGCTGGCGGAAGACGCCTCGCTGCGCATCGTCGACTCGCTGCGCGTCCTCTCGGCGCTGAACGACCTGCGGCTGCAGCCGGGGCGCTACGACGAGAAGAGCCTGCGCGACGTGGCCGGCCTCTGGAGCGCCGACCGCCTCGTCTACGGCTCGGTGCGCAAGGCCGGCACCGCGGTGCGCGTCGACCTGAAGCTCGCCTCGGTGGACCCTTCGGGCGCGCTCTCCTCGGAGCTCCTCAGCGGCGAGGCGGTCAGCCCGGACGGGCTCTTCGCGGTGGTGAAGGACCTGTCGCAGAAGCTGCGCGCCAGGCTCGGCTCGACCACGGCGCTCCCGGCCGGCTCGGAGGAGCCGGAGACGCGGTCGCTGCCGGCGGCCCGCGCCTACGAGGACGGGCGGCGTCGTCTGCTGGCCGGCAACGACGTCGAGGCGGCGCCGGCCCTGGAGCGCGCGGTCGCCGCCGACCCGAAGTTCGCCGCGGCGCTGGAGAGCCTGGCCGCGGTCTACGCGAACCTCGGCCAGGACGACAAGGCGCTCGACGCCGCCGACAAGGCGCTGGCCGCGGTGGGCAACAGCCCGACCCGCCTCGGCTACCGGGTGCGGGCCCGCGGCGCGCTCCTCAAGGGGAGTCCGGCCGAGGGGGAGAAGGTCTACCGCGAGCTCCTGGACCGCTTCCCGCACGACGCCGAGACGCGCATCGACCTGGCGCTGGCGCAGGCGGCGCAGGGGCACAACGCCGAGGCGGTGGAGAGTCTGAAGAAGGTCGTCGAGGTGGACCCCAACGACGGCCGCGCCTGGTTCCTGCTGGGCAAGAGCAGCATCCTGGCCGGTGACCCGCGGCGCGCCGCCACCGACTACCTGGTCCGCGCGCTGGCCGCGCAGGGGCGTGCCGGCAACGAGAAGGGGCGCGCCGACGTCCTCAACGCGATCGGCGTGGCGTCGCAGCAGCTCGGCGACAACGCCCGGGCGCTGGAGAGCTACACCGCGGCCCTCTCGGCGCGCAAGACCGTCGGCGACAAGCGCGGCGCCGCCTCCACGCTCCGCAACCGGGCGCTGGTCTACCGCGGCAGCGGCAAGACGCGGGAGGCCGAGGCCGACCTGAACGAGGCGCGCCGGCTCCTGCAGGACGTCGGGGACACGCGCGGCCTCTCCGACGTCCTCAACGACTTCGGCCTGCTGCACGAGGGGCGCGGCGAGTACGACCAGGCGCTGGCGGCCTACCAGGAGGCGCTGCGGGTACGGCGCGGGCTCGGCGACGAACGGCTGCTGGCCCAGAGCTACGACAACGTCGGCTTCATCTACTACCTGCAGGGAGAGTTCGACCACGCCCTGGTCTACTGGCAGCAGGGGCTCGACCTTCGGCGGCGCGGCAACGACAAGGGAGGGCTGGTGCTCTCGCTGCAGAACCTGGGGTTCCTCGGGCTGGCGCAGGGCAAGTCGGACGAGGCGCGCAAGTCGTTCACCGAGGCGCTGCAGCTGGCGCGCGAGGTCGGCAACAAGGAAGGAGTCGCGGTCACCATCGGGAACCTCGGCGTCCTGCACCGGCTGGAGGGGCGCTACGCCGCGGCGCTCGACTCGCTCAAGGAGGCGGTGACGATCTCGAAGCAGCTCGACGCCAAGCTCCTCCTCACCGAGTTCACGCTCAAGGAAGGGGAGGTGCTGCTGGAGCTGAACGCCGTAGACGAGGCCGCCCAGCGCGCCGCCGCGGTGGAGACCTGGGTGAAGGAGACCGGCAACCGCGAGCACGAGGCCGACCTGCTGGCCTTCCAGGCGCAGATCCACGCCGCCCGCGGCGAGAAGGACGCGGCCCGCGCGGCGGTGCTGAAGGCCGCCGCCTCCGCCAAGGCCAGCGGCAGCCGGCTGGCCCGCCTGCGGACCGAGCTGGCGGCCGCCTCGCTGGACGCCGACGACGCTCAGCGCGCCGCCCGCCTGACCGCCATGCTGAAGGACGCCGAGTCGCTGGGGCACGCCGTCCTCTCGCGCGACGCCGGTGAGGCGCTGGCCCGCGCCGAGCTCTCCCGCAAGCGCGCCGCCGACGCCGAGCGCGTCGCCCGCAAGGCGCTGCAGGGTGCAGAGCGCGCCGGCTTCACGACCTGGCGGCTGCACGGCCTGCTGAGCGAGATCCTGGCGGCGCGGGGTGACGCCGAGGGCGCCGCCCGCGAGCGCGGGGTGGCGGCCAGGCTGCTGACGGCGGTGAGAGAGAGCGTGCCGCAGGCCTACCGGGCCGGCTTCGACAAGCAGCCCTACGTGCTGGCGGCGGAGAGGCGCGGCGGGTGATCGAGCGGCCGCTGGACGAGACGCTGCCGGTCGGCGGCGACGGCGAGGCGCAGGCGCGCCTGGCGTTCGCCGAGCAGCTGGCCCGCATCCGCGCCCGCAACCTGGCGCTGATCGCGCGCCTGGAGGAGTCGGAGAAGCGCTTCCGCCGCATCTCGCGAGGGGTGCTGCGCCTGCAGGAGGAGGAGCGCGGGCGTCTCTCGCGCGACCTGCACGACGGCGTGGGCCAGCTCCTCACCGCGCTGCGCATCCAGCTCGAGCTGCTGGAGAAGGAGGCCAGCGCTGCGGCCTCACCGCTGGCGCCGCGCCTGGCCTCGGCACGCGAGATGGCCGAGAGCTGCCTCAACGACGTACGCCAGCTCTCGCGGGTGCTGCGGCCGCCGATGCTGGACGAGCTCGGCGTGGTGCCGACGCTGCGCTGGCTGGTGCGGAGCTTCCAGGAGAAGACCGACCTCACGGTGCGCTTCGTGGCCGACGGGGAGGAGCGGCGGCTGGACCCCGACGTGGAGACGCTCCTCTATCGCATCGTGCAGGAGGCGCTGACCAACGCGGCCAAGCACGCCGGCAGTGCCGAGGCCTCGGTCAGCCTCTCGCTCGGCGAGCGGCGGGTCATGCTGCGGATCGAGGACGACGGGCGAGGCTTCGACGCCGGCGCGGTGCTGACCGCCGAGGACGAGCACGGCTTCGGGGTTCGCAGCATGCGCGACCGGGTCTTCTTCCTGGGTGGGCGCTTTGCCCTGCACTCGACTCCGGGCAGCGGCACGCGCATCGAGGTCGAGCTGGACCTCGGAGAGCTGGGGACCCCGACGGAGGTCGCAAGATGAGCACACCGGTTCGCGTCCTGGTGGCCGACGACCACACGATCGTGCGCGACGGCCTGGTCGGCATCCTGCGCGGCGACGCCGGCATCCAGGTGGTCGGCGAGGCCAGCGACGGGGCGGAGGCGCTGGAGAAGGCGGTCAAGCTCCGCCCCGACGTCATCCTGCTCGACATCAGCATGCCCCGGCTGAACGGGCTGGAGGCGGCGCGCCGCATCCGCGAGGCCGTCCCGACCGCCCGCATCCTGGTGCTGACGATGTACGAGGACGAGGAGTACGTGCTGAAGATGGTGCGCTCCGGCGTCTCCGGCTACCTGCTCAAGGAGAGCGCCGCCTCCGACCTGCTGGCGGCCATCCACGCGCTGCGCGCCGGCCAGCGCTACTTCGGCCCGCAGGCGCAGCGGGCGCTGGCCGAGTCGCTGGAGAAGGAGCTGCCGCTGCCGGAGGACCCGTACGGCAGCCTCACCGACCGCGAGCGCGAGGTCTTCCAGCTGGTGGTGGAAGGGAAGACGAACGCCCAGATCGCCGAGCTGCTCTGCATCAGCCCCAAGACCGTCGACAACCACCGCACCCGGCTGATGGAGAAGCTCGGCCTGCACTCCGGCGCGGAGCTGGTCCGCTACGCCGCCCGCCACAAGCTGCTGCGATAAACGCTCGCCCTAGGGCGAGGTCCGCCTAGTCCGCGCCGCGACGTCATTGGGGTGCATCCCTCATTGTTACCGCGGCGCGCCGGAGCATAGATTCCTGACGCGGAGAACCCTTGCCTGGACAGGCGCGCCGTCGAGGCCCAGACGACGCCGGAGACCTCGTGATCGAGCGACCAGCGACCGGGACGGGGGGAGCGTGAAAGCCCTCCTCGTGGGTCAGGACGACGCCTCCTACGAGGTGCTCGCCTCGGTGCTGCGCGACCGGCTGCACGAGGTCGTCCAGGCCGCCGACGCCGACGTCGCCTGGGAGGCCAGCCAGGCAGGGCTGCCGGCCTTCGTCTTCCTTCCCTCGCCGGTGGACGCCGCGTTGCTGGCGCGGCTGCGCGCGCTCCCGGTCGGCGACCAGATCGTGGTCTTCGCGGTGGTGGCCGCCGACCGCCCCGACGACTGGTCGGCGGCGCTGGCCGCCGGCGCCAATGACTACATCCCGCGCCCGGTCGACCCGCGCCTGCTGGAATGGCGGCTGGCCATCGCCGAGCGGCAGTCGGGCGCGATCCGCCGGCAGCGGCGCGTGGAGGACACGCTGCTCAAGCTCGAGAAGGCGGTCGCCACCATGCAGCTCGGGGTGACGCTCTCCGACCTCGACGGCCGCATCGTCTTCGTGAACCCGGCCGAGGCGGGCCGGCACGGCTACGGCGTCGACGAGCTGGTGGGGCAGAGCGTGCGCATCTTCTCGGCCGGTCCGGTGGCCGCCCGCACTCCGGAAGGGCTCTCGCGCATCGGCCGCTGGAGCCGCGAGCGCTGGAGCCGCCGCAAGGACGGAGCGCTCATTCCGGTGCGCCTCCTCTCCGACCTCTTGACCGACAAGAACGGCCAGCCGATCGGCGTGGTCACCACCTGCGAGGACATCACCGAGCGGCGGCGCGCCGAGGAGGCGCTGCGCGATTCGGAGCTGCGCTATCGCAGCCTGGTGGACAACGCCAGCGACCTCATCGCCACCGCCGCCTCCGACGGCAGCATCACCACGCTGAACCCGGAGTTCGAGCGGATGACCGGGTTCCCGCGCGAGGCCTGGGTTGGCAAGCCCTTCGCGCCGCTAGTGCACCCCGCCGACCTGGAGCGCACCATGGACTCCTTCCACCGGGCGCTGGCCGGCGAGCGCATCCCGCTGGCCGAGGTGCGGCTCCTGACCAGCTCGGGGCGCTACATCGAGGCCGAATACACCGCCGCCCCCCAGCTCGACGGCTCGGACGTCTGCGGGGTGCTGGCGATCTTGCGCGACCTCACCGCCAGGAAGCGCAGCGAGCGGCTGGACGCGATGCGCTCCTCGGTCACCCAGCTCCTCTCCCAGACCGCCAGCCTGGGAGAGGCGGTGCCGGCGCTGCTGGAGCTGGTCAGCCGCACGCTGGAGTGGCCGGTCGCCGAGTACTGGCGCACCGCGGCCGGGCCGCTCGGAGGCAGCTCCAGCCCGGCGCTCCAGTACCTGCACGTGGCCGCCGGCTCCGACCTGCGGCTGGCCACCTACGGCAGCCGGGTGCGCGAGATGAGCGCGGCGCCGGGCGTGGGCCTGCCGGCGCGCGTCCTGGTCGGCGGCGAGGCGCTCTGGGTGCGCGACGTCGCGCGCGACCCCGACTTCCCGCGGGCCGCGCTGGCGCGCGACGCCGGACTCGGCGGCGCGGTCGCGTTTCCGGTGACGGCCGGCGGCGAGGTGCACGGCGTGGTCGTACTGATCGCTGCCCAGACGCGCGAGCTCGACCCGGAGCTCTTCCGCGTGCTGCTCGACGTCGGCCGCCAGCTCGGCAACTTCATCCGGCGGGCCAGCGCCGAGGCCGCCCTGCGAGCGAGCGAGGAGCGGTTCTCGCTGGCGGTCCTGGGCGCCAACGACGGCATCTGGGACTGGAACTTCGCCACCGGCGAGGCGTTCTTCTCCACGCGCTGGAAGCAGCTCCTCGGCTACGCCGAGTCGGATGTCGGAGCCACCCCCGAGGAGTGGTTCTCGCGTGTCCATCCCGAGGACCGCGATCGGCTGATCGCACAGATCTCGGCGCACCTGCAGGGGGCGTCGCCGTTCCTGGTCAGCGAGTACCGGATGCGGCACCGCGACGGCGGCTACCGCTGGGTGCTGACCCGCGGCGCGGCGGTGCGCGACGAGAGCAACACGCTCTGCCGCATGGCCGGCTCGCAGACCGACGTCACCGACCGCCGCGGCTACGACGCGTTGACCCTGCTGCCGAACCGCTCGCTCTTCCTGGAGCGGCTGGAGCTGGCGGTGGCTCGCGCGCGCCAGAACCCGGACTACGGCTACGCGGTGCTCTTCCTGGACCTCGACCGCTTCAAGGAGGCCAACGACACGCTCGGGCACCTGGCCGGCGACCAGCTGCTGGTGGGCGCGGCGCGCCGGCTGGAGGAGTCGGTGCGCCCCGGCGACACGGTGGCGCGTTTCGGCGGCGACGAGTTCACGGTGCTGCTGGACCGCATCCTGGGAGCCGCCGACGCCGTCATGGTGGCCGAGCGCATCGAGGAGAAGCTGAACACGCCGCTGGCGGTGGCCGGGACGCAGCTGCGCATCTCGGCCAGCATCGGCATCGCGCTCGGCAGCACGCGCCAGTCCCGCGCCGAGGAGGTGCTGGCCGAGGCCGACGCCGCCATGTACCGGGCCAAGTCGTCCGGGCGTGGCCGCTTCGAGGTCGCCGGCGCTCCCCGGGAGCGCCTGGTCGAGGGCACGCGGGCCTAGGGATCCTCCTAAGATCGTTTGAGCTGCAACGATCTTCCCGAACGCGCACCTTTTTCACAGCGGTTGTAAAAGCTGCGGGGCGGCTGTCGCCAGCGGTGCGCCGCGTCACCTCGGGGAGAGGGCCGGGCTGGCCCGACCTTTGAAATGGAGGGCCCGGGACTCATAGGAGGTGCCCGCATGAACGTAGCGAAGATGAGGCGAGCGGCGCTCGCACCGGCGCTGGTCGCCGTCCTGGCTTCGGGGGCCTGCGTGTCCAAGAAGGAGCACCAGCAGCTCCAGGCCGAGAAGACGCAGGTTGTCGAAGAGAAGCAGAAGGTGAGCGAGCAGCTGCAGACCGCCGCCGCCGAGAACACCGAGATGAACGCCACCCTCGACGAGGTGCAGGCGAGCCTGGAGGACCTGCGCGGCAAGGAGCTGAAGGTCATCCAGAAGTCGCTCGACGTGGCCCAGGAGGGGCAGGTGCGGGCCGGCCGCCGCGAGCGGCTGCAGTCCGAGCTGCGCACCATCCGGCAGACCATCCACCAGAACCTGGAGAAGCTCGCCAGGCTGCAGAAGGAGAACAAGCGGCTGGGCGTGGTGGCCAAGCTGGCCGACGAGCTGAAGCGCTCGCTGCAGGAGAAGGAGTCCACGATCGCCACGCTGCAGTCGCGCATCGGCGACCTCTCGCAGACCGTCGAGCAGCAGACCGCGACGATCGCGCTGCGTGAAGGCGAGCTGCAGGAGAAGGCGACTTTCATCGAGCAGCAGACGACCGAGCTCCACAAGGCCTACGTGGCGGTGGCCGCCAAGGACGTGCTGAAGCAGAAGGGCGTCGTGCAGCGCAAGGGAGACGTGCTGGGCGTGGGCGGCACCTGGTCCGAGACCGGCCGCTACGACCCGGAGCTCTTCCGCGAGGTCGACGTCACCAAGGAGGCCGAGCTGGAGATCCCGGCGCCGGTCAAGAAGGTGAGGGTGCTGCCCGGCCATCCGGCCGACAGCTACGAGATCGCCTCCGCCGGCCCCGACAAGTCGACGCTGAAGATCAAGGACCCGGACGCCTTCTGGCGTGGAGACAAGTACCTGGTGGTCATGCTCCCGGACTGATCCGGGCCGAAGTGAGGGACTTCAGGGGAAAGGCGGGGGCCTTCGGGCCCCCGCCGCTTTTTTTTTGCGCTCAGCCGCCGATCGGCTGCTTCACCTTGTCGTCCTCGCCAGGCGGCGGCGGTTCCTCGGCATCGGTGCCCGACAGCAGTAGCAGGAGTGTCAGAAAGAGATCGCCCATCACAGTCCTCCCTGTGCACGCCGTGGCGTGCTCGTTCTGGGCGGCTGTCTTTAGAGCGCTCTAGGAGTGGCCGCTTATACCTATAGAGACGGATCGGCAGCCACGTTTTCGCCGCGCGGAAGGAACGGATGTTTTTCTAGGCGGTCTGGCGGTAACGTTGGTAGGGCTGCTCGCCGGTGAGCGATTCGCGGACGTGCCGGATGAGGCCGGCATCAAGGTCGCCCTTTTCCAGGTAAGCGAACAGCTCGTCGAGGGCCGGAGCCTGGAAGGGGTTGGGCTGCACGCGCCGCTTCAGCTCCCGGAGGCTCGCTTGGAGCTCGGCGACGTGCCCGAGCCGCGCCTGGCATTCGGCCGCGAACAGCCTGGTGAGGAGCACCTGCTCCTGCAGCCCTTGCCGCTCCGCTGCGGCCGCCAGCTCCTGATAGGCCGGAAGGGCTCTACCGTACTCACCGCGGAGGAAGTCGATCTCCGTGAGCCCCATGCGCACGGCGTAGGTCAGCACGTGGAACCCGTGTCGTTTGGAGACGGCCAGCGCCTGCGCATAACCGGCGCGCGCGGCGTCGTAAAGCTCCTGGTGGGCGAGCAGGCTCGCGCGGTTGACATGGCCCGCGGCGTAGGCGTTTGCGTCCTCGTCCGGGTCGAGCATCGCCAGGCCGTTGTCGAGGTGCGGCAGGGCGGCTGCGTTTCGCCCCTGCAGCGCCAGCAGGGTGCCAAAGGCGAGCTCGGCGCGGCCGATCCAGTGATCCTGTCCGAACTCCGCGAACGCACGCCGCGCCGAGACCAGCAAGCGCCGCGCGGCGGCGTAGCGTCCCGAGTAGGCGAGCACGTTGCCGCTGAAGTAATCGCAGAGCGCCCTGCCGAAGCCGTCGTCGACGGCCTCCGCGAAGAGAGGGCGCGCCGATTCAGAGCGCTCCAGCGCTTCGTCGATACGGCCCTGATTGAGCAACGCCTGGCTGGCCAGGAGCGCGGCCTCGGCACGGATCTCGGGGACCGGGACCGGTCCCCGAGCCAGCGCCGTAGCGCCGGCGTCGAGGGCCTCCGCCAGCTCCAGCGCCTTCTCCGGAGCCTGCACCGCCAGCGTCGCCCCGCGCTGCGCTGCGAAGAGGAGCAACCACGCTGCATCGGGGTCGTCGCGGTAGCGCCGGAGCGAGGCCACCGGTGTCTCCGAGGTGAGCACATCCCTGGCCAGCTGCTCCGCGCGTTCGACGGCGCGGATCTGTTCGGCGAAGGCGGGGGGCGCGGCGGCGGCCGGCTTCGCGAGCAGCTCCCGTACCGCGCGCTCCTCTTGCAGACCGGTGACGACCGTCCGCGCCTGGTGGAGCCGTCTGGCGCAGACCCCGCACGACGCGGCGTGCGCCGCGGCTTCGTGGCCGCCGTGGCCGGCGGCCGCGTCCAGCAGGTCGGTGGAGAGGGCGTGTCTCATCGCAGGCACTGCAGCAGGCGGCTGACGCAGCGGTTGATCCGCTTCCAGGCGGCCTTCACGCTCGCCGCGATGTCGACGGCGGTCTCGGCGAGCGTCTGCCGCTCGAGGTAGTAGGCCACGATCAGCGAGCGGCAGGTGGGGCTCACCCGGCGCAGCGCGCCGTTCACCGCCACCGCCGCCAGGATGCGCGGCAGCGGGTCGTCGGAGAGGTCGTCCGTCAGCGGAACGGCTCCGCGCCGCGACTTGTCGCGCATCAGGTCGGCGCAGCGGTGGTAGAAGGCGGTGCGGAGGTAGGCCTCCGGGCAGCGCGCCCGGTGCCGCTTGATCAGGACGCGCTGGAAGACGTCCTGCACCAGGTCCTCGGAGTCCTCGCGGCTGAAGCCGTAGCGCGCCATGGCCAGCTTGATGAGGCGCGGCCGCAGCTCGGTGTCCAGACGATGCCAATCCCAGTCGGCGGCGGCGGGCTCGCCGAGTCTCTGCGCCTGGGCGCTCATGGGATCCACGAGGCTGGACACGATCTGTTTACCTTTTAGGTCCAGCGGATTCTCTCAGAACCGCCCCCCGTCGGCGCAAGTGCCGTCGGAAGCCTCAGCGGAGCAGCTCCCGGAGGCGCGCCGCACCGCTGCGGCTGACCGGCAGGCGCGTCCCGTCGGCGAGCACCGCTTCGTGGCCCCCGCCGAGCGCGGCGTCCAGGCGCGCCAGGTGCTCCACGTTGAGGAGGTAGGAGCGGTGGATGCGGACGAAGCGCGCCGGGTCGAGCTGCGCTTCCAGCGCCGCCAGCGTCTGCTGCTTGAGGTGCTCGCGGCCGCGGCTGCGAAGCAGCACGTAGTCGTCCTGCGCCTTGATCCACTCCAGCCGCTCGACCGGCAGGACGACCACCGCCGAGCCTTCCTTCACCGCCAGCCGGCTGAGCGGGCCGGGGCGCGCCTGCGCCGGCAGCGGGGCGGCCTCGCGGGCGCCGGTGCGGATCCGCTCCCGAGCCTTGTCGAGCGCGCTCCTCAGGCGCTCGGGCGGGAACGGTTTCAGCAGGTAGTCGACGGCGTTCACCTCGAACGCGCGGATCGCGTACTGGTCGTAGGCGGTCACGAAGATCACCGCCGGCAGCGGCTGGAGCAGCTGCAGCACCTCGAAGCCGTCCAGCTTCGGCATCTGGATGTCCAGGAAGAGGAGGTCCGGCTTCGCCTCGGCCACCGCCTTGACCGCCTCGAAGCCGTTGGCGCACTCGGCCACCACCTGGAGCTCCGGGTCGTCCTCGAGCTGCTCGACCAGCAGCCGGCGCGCCAGCTCCTCGTCGTCCACCACGACGACCCGCAGCGTCACGCCGCGGGCTCCAGGGCGATCGTCACCTCGGCGCGGAAGCGGCCCTCGCTCATGGTGGTGCGGAGCGACGCATTGTCGCCGTAACGGGCCTTCAGCCGCCGTGAGACGTTGGCCAGCCCGACGCCCTCGCCCCGTTCCGACCCCGCCTCGGCGTCGAACGGGTTCTCGACGGCCAGCAGCAGGGTGCCGCCGCCGCGGCGCGCCTCCACCGTCACGCACCCGCCGTCGACCAGCGTGCCGATGCCGTGGCGCACCGCGTTCTCGATCAGCGGCTGCAGCAGCAGCGGCGGCACCGGCGTCTCGCCGGCGCCGGGCTCGACGCGCTCCTCCACCTCCAGCCGTTTGCCGAAGCGCACCTGCTCGATGGCCAGGAACGCGCGGGCCAGCGCCAGCTCGTCGGAGAGCGGCTGCGACGCCTTCTCGGAGAGCCGCAGGCTGCGCCGGAGGAAATCGGCCAGCAGCACCGACATCGTGCGCGCCCGCGCCGGGTCGATGGTGGTGAGCGCCGCCACCGAGTTGAGCGCGTTGAAGAGGAAGTGCGGGTCGAGCTGCGCCTGGAGCGCCTTCAGCTCCGCCTCGCGCGCCAGCATCTTCAGCTCGACGCCCCGGCGCTCGGCCTCCTGGCCGCTCTCGAAGAGGAGGAGCACGTTGTGGAGCGCGGTGATCAGCACGTGCCCCAGGATCCCGAAGACCAGCAGCGTCGGGATCGAGGAGTTGAACTCCAGCAGCAGCCGCTCGGACCCCGGCTTGTCGCAGAGCAGCGAGACGACGGTGGCGGCCCCGCCTACCCAGACCACGCTGGAGACGACCGCGGCCAGGCCGTGCGTCAGCGCCAGCCGTCCCACCGGCGTCCTGGCCGGCGGCACCGCGCGGCAGACGTACCAGGAGGCCAGCGTCTGGAATGCGTAGACGAGGGCCATCGGCACCGCGAAGCCCGCCGCCTCCGGCCACGTCATGCGGCTGCCGGCGTGCAGCAGGTAGGTGAGCGCGGCGGCCAGCGGGGCCCAGGCGGCCAGGTAGGCGCCGAGCCGCTGCCGCCGGGCGAGGATGGGATGCATTCAGTTTTTGACCTCGCACCCCCCGAACACCGCGTAGCCGTTCACGATCAGCTGGGGCGGGTTGCTGTCCGCGGCGGGATGGAGCGTCTTGTCGTCGCAGCCGCCGAAGACCGCCGAACCTCGCAGCGTCACCGCCCAGGTCGTCGGCACCCGGATGTCCACGCCGCCGAAGGTGGTGCAGACGTCGAGGACCGCCGGGCTCTCCTTGATGGTGGAGGCGGTCAGGTCGATCTCCAGCCCCCCGAAAGCCACGTCGACGCGGCCGCCGCGGAAGTCGTCGGAGGCGATCCTCCGCTCCCCGCCGCCGAAGACCGCGGACTCCTTCAGGACCGAGCTGGTGTTGGCCTCGGTCGGCGAGGGGGCGAGCGGGCCGCCCGCCGGGTGCCGGAGGATCCTGAGCCCCAGCCCCACCAGCAGCAGCGGCCAGAGCTTGAAGGGGTGGAAGGGGAGGATGTCCATCTCCCAGAAGAGGAAGAGCACCCCCACCGCCAGGAGCACATAACCGCCGAGGGAGCGCATCCCGGTCTGCCAGAGCTTGAAGACCGCGAACGCCATCAGCAGCAGCGGCCAGTAGTTCCCGAGGCTCGGCAGGCGCAAGCCAAAGTTGCGCAGCAGCAGCACCGCGCCCACGGCGCTGATGAAGAGTCCCGCGAAGAGACCCGCGGAGCGACGATCGGAAAGCTCGGACATGGACGTCTCCTTCAGGACGGAAGGTAGTTCCGCCACGGCCGGCTGTCGCGCCGGAATCGGCGAACCGACTCGGCGCGCCGGTGAACGTCAGCCTCCGGCGCGTTCCTCCGGCGGGCGCACGTTGCGGAAGGAGGCGTAGAGGGCCAGGTCGTAGGCGATCTTGATCGCGGCGCCGGCCGCCAGCGGCGCGCCCAGAGACAGGTGCTGCATGAGCACGCCGGCGATCGGCGGCGCCACCGCCCAGGCCGCCAGGCGCACCAGGCTGGTGACGCCGGCCGCCACCGTTCGCTCCTCGGGGCGCACGACCGCCATCAGGTAAGACTGGCGCGTCGGCACGTCCATCTCCACCAGCCCCTCGCGCAGCACGAAGAGCGCCGCGGCGATCGGGAAGCTGGGCGCGTAGGCGACGGTGACCAGCAGCAGGCTCGAAGGGATGTGGGTGAAGACCATGGTGTTGACCAGCCCGATGCGCCGGGCCAGCCAGGCGGCGAGGAGGTGCGAGGCGGCGTTGGCCACCCGGGCCATGAAGAAGAGGAGCGCCAGGACGCGAGCCGAGACGCCGAAGCGCTCGAAGAAGAAGTAAGAAAGGAGCGCCGTCGGCAGAAAGCCGCTCCCGAGCGCGTCCACCGCGAAGAGCGCCGAGAGACGCGTCAGGAAGCGGCGGCTCGCCGGCGAGACGGTCAGCCTCGCGGGGGCACCGCTCTCGGAGGCGCCGGAGAGGCGCGCGTAGAGCGGCACGCAGGCGGCAGCCAGGAGCGCCGCCGTCCCGAAGGCGGCAAGACCGGTCGCCGAAACGGGCACCCCGAGCGCCGAGGGCGCTCCGGCCAGCAGCGCGCCCAGCGCATGGCCCGCGTCCTGCAAGGGGTTGAAGACGGCGAAGGAGCGGGTGCGATCACCCTCGGAGCCTGTCGAAGGAAGGATCGCCTGTTCCAGCACCAGCGCCGCGCTCCGATCGCGGCCCATGCCGTTCACCATGCCGAGAAACGCACAGAGTCCGAGGGTCCGCGGGTCGGAGGCCACCGCGCAGGCGGCAGCCCCGGCGGCCGCCAGCGTGGCCAGCGCGATCAGGAATCGCCGGCGCCCGCTACGGTCCGCCCAGAGCGTCGCGGCGAGCGCGGCCACCGCGCCGCCGGCCAGGCCCAAGCCGACGACCAGACCGGCCGTCCCGCTGGTAAGACCGAGCTGCGACAGGTGGAGCCCGAGCACGACCCCGGTGAGCCCTGTGCCGGTGGACCGGAGGAACGCAGTTGCGTAAATCAGGGTCCGGTCCGAAGCTGAAGACGACACGAAGGAGGCAATGATGCGCTGGCAGCCTGGGACACGGAGTCCGGACCTCGAGGACGGGCGGGGAGCCCGTGGGGGGGGCGGTTTCGGCTTCGGCGGGATGCGGTTGGGGCTGGGCGGCTTCGTCATCCTGCTGATCCTGAGCTTCGTCTTCAAGAAGAACTTCTTCGCGCTGCTGGACGGCGGCAGCGGCGCCCCCTCGGCCGGGGTGACCGAGAACGCTCCGCCGGCGCAGACGAGCCCGCAGGAGGAGAAGCTCGCCGACTTCGTGTCGTTCGTGCTGGACGACGTCCAGAAGACCTGGGACACCGTGCTGCCGCAGGCCGGCGCGCAATACAAGCACGCCAAGCTGCACCTCTTCCGCGACGCGGTGCGCTCCGGGTGCGGCGTGGCCGAGGCGGCCATGGGACCCTTCTATTGCCCGGTGGACGGCAAGGTCTACATCGACCTCGGCTTCTACGACCAGCTCCGCTCGCGCTTCGGGGCTCCCGGCGACTTCGCCCAGGCGTACGTCATCGCCCACGAGATCGGGCATCGCGTCCAGGACGTCCTGGGTATCGCCGAGCGCGTGCACCGCGCCCAGGAGCAGAACCCCGGCGCCGCCAACGAGCTCTCGGTGCGCATGGAGCTGCAGGCCGACTGCCTGGCCGGCGTCTGGGCGCACTCCACGGCGCAGCGCCAGGTCCTCGAGAGCGGGGATGTGGAGGAGGGGCTGGCGGCGGCGGCGGCGGTCGGAGACGACCGCATCCAGAAGCAGGCCACCGGGCGCGTCCGCCCGGAGGGCTTCACCCACGGCTCGTCGGCTCAGCGGGTGGAGTGGTTCCGGCGCGGAATGCAGTCGGGGAAGGTCGCCTCCTGCGACACTTTTGGCCGTTCCTAGGCGGCCGCTCTTGAGCGCCTCGCGCCAACCTTAGTCAGGTCGCCCGAGCTTTCCTGAGAGGGTGGTCGGGAGAGCTCGCGGCGCGCACCTTTGGCGGCATGGAGTCCGCCATGAAGCGCACCGTCCTCGCCGACGCCCGCGGGACACTGCGCGGGACGCGCGAGCTGACGCTGCCGCCGTACAGCTCGGCGTCACCTGGAGCGGCACCATCACCGGGGCCGGCTGCTACGGCACCATCGCCTACAGCTACACCAAGGTCGCCAACCTCTCGCTCGCCGAGAGTGAGGACTTCGCTCGGGCGCTGAACTCGGCGCCGGCAGTCCCGGCGCGGAAGGGTCTAGGCCGTCTGGCGTTGCAGGAGCGCTAGGCGAAGCACGGCGCGGGTGGCTTCTCCCTCGGCAGCGCCGAGCGGCAGGCGGGGCGGGCGGACGCGCTCGCTCCCCCAGCCGACCTCGGCCTGCACCAGCTTGATCTCCTGCACGAACTTCGGCACGGTGTCGAGCCGCAGCAGCGGCAGGAACCATTCGTAGAGCGCCCGCGCCTCGTCCCAGGCGCCGGTCCGCGCCAGCTCCAGGAGGCGCACCGACTCGGCCGGGAAGGCGTTCACCAGCCCGGCCACCCAGCCCACCGCGCCGGCCGCCACGCCTTCCACCAGCATGTCGTCGATGCCGACGAAGAGCGCCAGCCGGTTTCCCAGCGCGGCGCGGAGCTGGGTGATGCGGCGCACGTCGCCGCTCGACTCCTTGATCGCCACCAGGTTCGAATGGCGCGCGGCCAGCTGGGCGACCTGGCCGGGGAGGACGTCGGTGCCGTAGGCGATCGGGTTGTTGTAGAGCATCGCCGGCAGCGGCGTCGCCGCGAGGACGGCGCCGAGGTGGGTGAGCGTCTCGTGCGCGTCGCCGCGGTAGACCCATGGCGGCAGCACCATGAGCCCGTCGGCGCCGGCCTCCTGGGCGCTCCGCGCCAGCGCGACGGCGTCCGCCGTCGAGAGCGCGGCGATGCCGGCCAGCAGCGGCGCCCGCTTCTTGGCGCCGGAGCCTCCGATCGCAGCGGCGCAGGTGCGCAGCACGGCCAGCTTCTCTTCCCGCGAGAGCGCCGCCCCTTCGCCGAGAGAGCCGAGCGCCACCAGCCCGGTGCAGCCGCTCTCCAGCATCCAGGACGCGTGCCTGGCGAGCAGCGCGTGGTCGACCGAGAGGTCCTCGGCGAACGGGGTGGTGATCGCGGGGAAGACGCCGTGCCAGCTCACTTCGGTCGCGCCTCTCCTCTGTCTCTCATTTGACCGGGCGGGGTGACCATCATACCGTCGCCGCGTGCGGCTCCAGAGCTTCGTCGGCGGCAGGTGGCGCGTCTCGCAGGCCGACCGCGAGCTCCTCCAGCGCAACCCCTCGGACCCCGACGACGTGGTGGCCGAGGTGCCCGCCGGCACCCGCGACGACGTGGAGGCGGCCGTGGGCGCGGCGTCCGACGCCCTGCCGGCGTGGCGGGCGCTCACCGGTCCGGCGCGCGCCGAGCACCTCTATCGCTGGGCCGGCGCGATCGCGCCGCGCGGCGAGGAGCTCGCGCAGGCGATGGCGCGCGAGGTCGGCAAGCCGATCGCCGAGGCGCGCGGCGAGGTGACCCGCTGCGTCGTGCTGCTGCGCTACTACGCCGGCGAAGCGGTGCGGGCGATCGGTGAGGTGCTCCCGGCGCAGGCTCCGGGCGCGCTGCAGCTCACGCTGCGGCAGCCGCTCGGCGTGGTGGCGCTGATCACCCCCTGGAACTTCCCGCTGGCGATCCCGCTCTGGAAGGCGGCGCCGGCGCTGGCCTTCGGCAACACGGTGATCCTCAAGCCCGCGGAAGCGTCTTCGCGCCTCGCCACGCTGCTGGCGGAGACCGCCCTGGCCGCCGAGCTGCCGCCCGGCGTCTTCAACGTCGTCCTGGGCGAGGGGGATCCGGTCGGCGCCACCCTGGTCGCTCACCAGCGAGTGCGCGCGGTCAGCTTCACCGGCTCGCAGGCCGTCGGCGCGCGGGTGGCGGCGGCCTGCGCGGCGCGCAACGTGCGTTATCAGACCGAGATGGGCGGCAAGAACGTCGCGATCGTGCTGCCCGACGCCGACCTCGGCCTGGCGGCGCGCCTCACCGCCGCCGGGGCGATGCGCTACGCCGGCCAGAAGTGCACCGCCACCAGCCGCGCGGTGGTGGACCGGCGGGTCGAGGACGCCTTCCTGGCGCAGCTCGAGGAGGCGGTGAGGGCGCTGCCGCTGGGGCCGGTCACCGACGCCTCGTCGGCGGTCGGGCCGCTGATCAGCGAGGGCGCGCTGCGCCGGGTGACCGAGGCGCTGGAGGCCTCTCCCGGCGAGCGGGTCCTGGGAGGCGCCCGCGCGGCGGAGCCGTTCGCGCGCGGCTGGTTCCTGACCCCGACCGTGCTGCGCGACGTGCCGCCCGACGCGCCCGCCGCCGCCGAGGAGCTCTTCGCCCCGGTCCTCACCACGTTCCGGGCGCGCGACCTCGACGAGGCGCTCGAGCTGGCCAACCGCACTCCCTACGGTCTCTCGGCGTCGCTCTTCACCCGCGACCTCGCCAGCGCGCTGCGCTACCTGGAGCGCATCGAGGCCGGGATGGTGCGCGTCAACGGCGACACCACCGGCGTCGACCCGCACGCCCCCTTCGGCGGCCTGAAGGGCTCGAGCTCCGGCTCGCGCGAGCAGGGGAGCGCCGCGCGCGAGTTCTACACCGAGCTGAAGACCGTCCAGGTGAACCCCGGTTGAGATTCCCCGCTTCGGTCACCGTGGTCGACTCGCACACCGAGGGCGAGCCGACGCGGGTCGTGGTGGACGGTTGGCCGGAGCTGCAGGGGGGCACCATGGCCGAGCGCCGCGACGACCTGACCCACCGCTTCGACCACCTGCGACGCGCGGTGGTGCTGGAGCCGCGCGGCCACGAGGCGGTCGTCGGCGCGCTGCTGACGCCGCCGGTGTCGGAGGGGTCGCTGGCCGGCGTCGTCTTCTTCAACAACGTCGGCTGCCTCTGGATGTGCGGCCACGGGCTCATCGGCGTGGTGCGCACCCTGGAGCACCTGGGCCGGCTGAAGCCGGGACGCAAGCGGATCGACACACCGGTGGGGACCGTCGAAGCCGAGCTTGGCGAGGACGGCGCGGTCACGATCACCAACGTGCCGGCGCGGGTGGCGCGTCTCGACGTCGCGGTGGAGGTGCCGGGCATCGGGACCGTGACCGGCGACGTGGCCTGGGGCGGCAACTGGTTCTTCCTGACCAGCCTTCCCGGAGAGCCGCTCTCGCTCGGGAACGTGGAGCGCCTCCTCTCGGCGACCGCGCGCATCATGGCGGCGCTGTCGGAGCAGGGCATCGCCGGCGACGACGGCAACCCGATCGACCACGTGGAGCTCTTCGGTCCGCCGCTGCGGCAGGACGCCGACGGCCGCAACTTCGTGCTCTGCCCCGGCGCCGCGTTCGACCGCTCGCCCTGCGGCACCGGCACCTCGGCGAAGCTGGCGTCGCTGCACGCGCGCGGCCGGCTCGGCCTCGGTGAGCGGTGGCGCCAGGAGAGCATCACCGGCAGCCTCTTCACCGGCTGGCTGACCGAGGAGGGCGGCGCGCATCCTGTCCTGGTCCCGCACATCCAGGGCACCGCCTTCGTCACCGCGCGCTCGGAGCTGCTCTTCGACGAGCGCGACCCGTTCCGCGCCGGGATCGACTTTCATTCGGCTCGCGAATGAAGCCGGACGTCCTGGTGGTGGGCGCCGGCATCGTCGGTGCCGCCTGCGCCTACGCGCTCTCGCGTGAGCGGCTGCGGGTGACGGTCGTGGACGCTGCCTTCGCCGGCGGCGGCACCACCGCGGCGGGCATGGGGCATATCGTGGTCATGGACGGCTCCGAGGCCGAGCTCGCGCTCACGGCGTACGGGCGCTCGCTCTGGGAGGAGCTGGCGCCCCAGCTGCCGCGGAGCTGCGAGGACGAGGCCTGCGGGACGATCTGGGTCGCCGCCGACGAGGAGGAGCTCGAGCTGGTACGCGCCAAGGCGCGCACCTACGCCGCGCACGGCGTGCCCGCCCTGCAGCTGGACGCCGCGCGGCTCGCCGAGCTCGAGCCGAACCTGCGCCGTGGCCTGGCCGGCGGTCTCCTGGTGCCCGGGGACCGTGTGCTCTATCCGCCGGCCGCGGCCCGCTGGCTCCTGGCGCGAGCCCGCGACCTCGGGGCGGAGGTGCGGGAGGGCACGCCGGTCGAGCGTCTCGAGACTCGGAGCGCCGGCGCGGTCGTCAACGCCGCCGGGGTGCAGGCGGCGCGGCTGACCCCCGGCCTGCCCATCGAGCCGCGGAAGGGGCAACTGGTCATCACCGACCGCCATCCCGGCTTCGTGCGCCACCAGCTGGTGGAGCTCGGCTACCTCAAGAGCGCGCACGGAGAGGCAGCGGAATCGGTCGCCTTCAACGTGCAGCCGCGGGCCACCGGGCAGCTCCTGATCGGGTCCTCGCGCGAGTACGCCGGCCTGGACGCCACCCTCAACCGCCCGCTGCGCGACGCCATGCTGCGCCGGGCGCTGGAGTTCCTGCCCGGGCTCTCGCGCCTCAGCGCGATCCGCACCTGGACCGGGTTCCGCCCCGCCACGCCGGACAAGCTGCCGCTCATCGGGCGCCACTCCAGCGGCGTCTTCGTGGCGGCCGGGCACGAAGGGCTCGGCATCACCACCGCGCCGGCCACCGGCGCGCTGCTCGCCGACCTGCTGCTGGGCCGGCCTCCGGCGATCGACCCGCGCCCCTACGACGTGATGCGCTTCGCTCATGATTGATCGGCGCCTGCCGGCGCCTGGAGATCGCCTCCGCCAAGTCTCCGGCTTGGCCATGAGGCGGTACCTGCGGCACCGCGGAGATCGCCTCCGCCAAGTCTCCGGCGACCCGATCTGCGACCCGGCTCAGACGGAAACACTCGCCGCCGAGCGCTTGGCCGCCGGCCGCCCGGTGCTGCGCCGTTCGGTCGGCGGCGAGCCGCGCGGCGTGCTCTGCGCCATGGGTGTCTGCTTCGAGTGCCGCATTGGGCCGGAGCAGCGACGCGCTTGCATGGAGCCGGTGGAGAGCCGCTTGTCAGATCGGGTCGCCGGAGCCTTGGCGGAGGCGATCTCTGCGGTGCCGGAGGCACCGCCATATGACCTCGCGGTCATCGGCGCGGGTCCGGCGGGGATCGCCGCCGCCTGCGCCGCCGCCGAGTCGGGGAAGAGGGTGGCGCTCCTGGACGAGGGGCTCGCGCCGGGCGGCCAGATCTGGCGCGGCGGGCGCGTGCCGCCGGCCTGGCGGGAGCGGCTGGAGCGCTCCGGAGTCGTCAGCCTGGACCGGGCCACCGTCTTCGACCTGCAGCCCGGGTTCGCCGTCCAGGCAGAACGGGCCGGTGAACCGTTGCAGCTCAAAGCATCGGCGCTGGTCCTGGCCACCGGCGCGCGCGAGCTCTTCCTGCCCTTCCCGGGCTGGACGCTCCCGAACGTCGTGGGGGTCGGCGCCGTGCAGGCGCTGCTGAAGGCGGGGCTCTCGTTCCGCGACCGGCGCGTCGTGCTGGCCGGCTCCGGGCCGCTGCTGCTGCCGGTGGCCGCGCTGCTGGCCGAGGACGGCGCCGACGTCGCGCTGGTGGCCGAGCAGTCGGCGCCCGTCGACGTGGCGCGCTTCGCCCGCTCGCTCTGGCGCTGGCCCGGCAAGCTGGTGGAGGCGGCGCGGCACCGCCTGTCGTTCCCGGCGGCGCGTTACCGTCCCGGCGTCTGGGTCGTGGAGGCGCTGGGGGACTCGCGTGTGCGCGAAGCGGTGCTGACCGACGGCGAGCGCGTCTTCCGCGAGCGCGCCGACATCCTCGGCGTTTCGTTCGGGCTGCTGCCGAACACCGAGCTCGGCGAGCTGATCGGCTGCGAGCTCGAGGCCGGCGCGCTGCGGGTCGGCGCGCGCCAGGAAACCTCGGTGCCCGGAGTCTTCGCCGCCGGCGAGCCCACCGGTGTCGGCGGGGCCGAGCTGGCCGCCGTCGAGGGGTTCGTCGCCGGCTTCGCCGCGGCCGGACGCGAGGCGCCGGTCGCGCTGCTGCGGCGGCGCGAGAGCCTGCGCGCGTTCTCGCGACTCCTGGCCTCGGCGTTCCACCCGCGGCCCGAGCTGCGTGCGCTGGCTCGGCCGGACACGCTCCTCTGCCGCTGCGAGGACGTGCCGCTCTCGGCGCTCGAGCCGTCGTGGGGGGCGCGCCAGGCCAAGCTCGCGGCGCGCTTCGGCATGGGCGCCTGCCAGGGGCGCACCTGCGGTCCGGCCGCGCGTTTCCTCTTCGGCTGGGAAGGCGACAGCGTCCGCTCGCCGGTCAAGCCCGCTTCCATCGGAAGCCTAGTCGGCGCTCACCCTGGTCGAGCATTGTGAGATCAGGTTCGTCACTGGAAACCGTCCATCTCCTATAAGATTCGCGCCGGCCGGAGCCCCTTGCAGTGAAAACAGCAGTGTTGCCCGCGATTAGCGAGATCGCGCTCAAGGTCCGGAGGCTCTCCGCAGACCTCTGGGGAGACGAGCGCGCGGTCGAGCTGGTCGGCCAGGCCAACAGCTACGTCGACCTCCTCAGCAAGCTGGAGAAGGTCGCCGGCTTCAACGAGCCGGTGCTGATCTCGGGCGAGAGCGGCTCTGGCAAGGAGGGGCTGGCGCAGGCCATCTACCTGCTGTCGCCGCGCAAGGGGCGGCCGATGGTCTCGGTGAACTGCCCGCAGTACCTGGAGGGGAACCTCACCGTCTCCGAGCTCTTCGGACACAAGAAGGGCTCTTTCACCGGCGCCACCGCCGACCGCCGGGGATGCTTCGAGACCGCCGACGGCGGCGTGATCTTCCTGGACGAGATCGGCGACCTCCACATGAGCGCGCAGGTCATGCTGCTGCGCGCTCTCTCGACTGGCGAGTTCCAGCCGCTCGGCTCGGAGGTCACCAAGCGGGTCAGCGTGCGGGTCGTGGCCGCCACCAACCGGCCGCTCGGGCAAGGCAAATCGAACGCCGAGTTCCGGCACGACCTCTACTACCGCCTCTGCTACTTCCTCCTGAAGGTCCCGCCGCTGCGCGAGCGCGGCGACGACTGGGCGCACCTGCTGGAGCACGCCCTCGACCGCCTGGCCCAGCGCTACGGCGTCTCCAAACGCTTCTCGCCGGCGGCGCTGAAGATCCTGGAGAGCTACAACTGGCCCGGCAACGTGCGCGAGCTGCTGAGCGTCGCCACCACCGGCTACGCGCTCTCCGACGGCGAGGTCATCGAGGCGCGCGACTTCATGTCCCACATGGCCGGCGAGGGGGACCAGGCCGGCGAGGCGCCGGAGGATCCCAAGGAGGACCTCTACCGCCGCATCGTGGTGGAAGGCGAGCCGTTCTGGGACGTCGTCTACCAGCCCTTCATGGACCGCGACCTGAACCGCACCCAGGTGCGCGCGGTGGTGAAGCAGGGGCTGCTGGAGTGCGAGGGGAGCTACCGCCGCCTCCTCGACCTCTTCCGCATCTCGCAGGACGACTACCAGAAGCTGATGGACTTCCTGCGGCACCATCAGCTGAAGCCCGTCTAGCCACCGCATTCGATTGTCCGTCCTCGACGCGGTCGTCTTCGACCTCTACGGCACGCTCCTCCACATCACGCGCAAGCGCGTGGCGCGCGAGATCCCGCGGCACCTGGGCGCGCGCCCGGCCACCTGGATGGAGCTGCTGCGCGGCGAGCTGCTGGTGCGGCCGTTCGCCGACGACGCCGCGCTGGTGCACTTCGTGGCCGAGACGCTGGCGCCCGAGCGCGCACCCGGGGCGGAGGCCGCGGCGGTCGCCTGCATGGACGACGAGCTCGCCTCGGTGGTTCCGGCGCCCGGCGTGCTCTCCCTGCTCTCGTTCCTGAAGCGGCGCGGCCTGAAGCTCGGCGCCCTCTCGAACCTGGCCAGCCCGTACAAGGCGGCGCTCTCGAGCGCCGGCATCGACGTGCTGCTCGACGCGGCCGGCTTCTCCTGCGACGAGGGGATCACCAAGCCCGATCCGGAGATCTATCGGCGCCTTTTGAGGCGGCTGGAGGTCGAGCCGGAGCGCACGCTCTTCGTGGGGGACTCGAAGGGGAACGACGTGGAGACGCCGGCGGCCCTCGGCCTGCTCACCGCCGGCATCGGGGTGAGCGGCGGAGACGTCACGCTCGGGGCCGCCGCCGACCTCGGGTTGCTGGACCTCTCGGCGAGGCCCTTCGAGCCGCTCCTGGCGCCGGGGCGGCGGGTGCGCGTCGGAGACCTCAGCGTCGAGGTGAAGAGCTTCCTGCCGGTCGACGACGACGAGCAGGGCCGCTACAACCTGGTCTACGCGGTGGACTCGGTCGACCTCGCCGGCGTGCCGTGGCGCCTCTTCGTGAAGCGCTTCCTCCTGCCGGAGACCGCCTACGTCGAGGAGTTCGCCTATCGCCTGCAGGCCGAGACGGGCCTCGGGGCCTGCGAGGTCTCCGTCCTGGAAGGCCCCGAGCCGTTGCTGCTGATGACCGAGGCTCCCGGCCGCAAGCTGAATCTCGCTGTGGTCTCTGAGGCGGCGCCTGGAGGCGCCGCGGAGATCGCCTCCGCCAAGTCTCCGGCGACCCGGTCTGAGGTGCTCCGGTCTCCGGCGACCCGCATGAACTCCGCCCTTGCGTTCGAGGTGGGCCGGCACTTCGGCTTCGGCTTCCTCTTCTCGAACGCCGACCTGAGGCCGCGCAACTCCTTCCTGCTGCTCACGGCGCAGGGGCCGCGGCTCACCGTCGTCGACATGGAGCACTGCCTCTTCAACCTGGCGATCGAGACCGAGGGGCTCGCCCGGCCGGAGCGCCCCGAGACGTTCGACGAGCTGCCGCAGCCGGAGCTGCTGGCGCGCGTGAAGCGCCGCGTGCTGACCCGCAAGACCTCGCCGCGCGCCAAGCGCACGTTCCTGACCGACGCAGCGCGCGGATCGGAGATCGGGCAGGCCTTCGACGCCGGCTTCCTGGACTTCTACCGGCGGCAGCAGCGGCGCGCCGGAGAGCTCTGCGCGCTCATCTCCGCTCGCGTGCACGCCGAGCCGCCGCTGGTGATCGGCACCCACGCTTATCGCAGGGCCATGGCCGAGGCCGACGTCGAGGACATCCGCCAGCGGCTGGCGATGAGCGCCGAGGACGCGCTGGAGTGGATGTGGTAGCGGTGGCCGCTTTTGTTGATTCCCGCATGGCACATCGTGTGCTCTGACGGGGCTGGACGGCCGGCCACGGCCGTCGCATAGGAGGGCTCCATGGCGGAACTCAGCCGTGGCCAGATCAACGAGCTGGTGGCGGGATTCGCCGCCAGGAACCCCAGCTACCGCGAGGCGCTGCTGAGGGATCCGCGGCGCGTGATCGAGAAGCAGTTCAACATGCACCTGCCCGACGGCCTCACCGTGAAGGCGGTCGCGGAGACTTCCGACACCGTCTACGTCGTCGTCCCATTCGTTCCCAAAACGGGACAGGAGCTCTCGGACGACGCTCTCGAGCTGGTGGCCGGCGGCTTCAAGGACAACAACTGCAACAACACGCGAGGCGGCATCAACACGCACGTCGAAGTGAAGCTGGTCTAGCGTGACCCGCACGCTCGCTGCGCGAGCGAGGAGTTCACGGATCAGCAAAACTGATCATGCTGGGGGGAACACTGATCGTGTTTCCCCCCTGCCCCCCTCGAACGCAACTTCCACCGGCGGTGCTACGGCTGTAAGGTGCGGCGCCGATGCTCTCGCGCGCCCAGCTCGCCGCGCTCGCCGCCGCGGCCGCCACCCTCGACGAGCGCCTCAGCGCCGCTCCTGACGCCCCGGCCGATCTCTCCGCCCTGGAGCCGTGGGCGAAGGCGTTCGCCTCCGGCAGGCGCGAGACGCTGCGCAAGCGGCTGGACTGGGAGGGGCTGAGCGAGGAGCGCGCCGCCTCGGCGCTGGCGAGCGCCGACCCGTTCGCGGGCCGCGAGCTGCCTGCCTGGACCGGGCTCCTGCAGGAAGCGCTGGAGCTCGCTCCGGCGCTGGCCGGGGAAGGCGTTCCGCTCCCGGAGATGGCGCGCCTGTTTCCGGACACACCGCCGCGTTTCGGCGACGTCTGGGTCCCGTTCGTGCGGGCGGCACGGCGCCGGCTGCCACCGGAGCTGCCGCTCACCCCCGAGGCGCTCGCCGAGTTCGAGGGAGCGCTCCTGGCGCCGATCTCCTTCCTCGGCGAGCTCGTCCTCTACGCGCGCTTCGAGAAGGAGCGGCGCTATGCCCCGCTGGTGACGTCTCTTCTCGGGGAGAGCCTGGCGGAGCTGCTGCTGGAGCACCCGGCGCTGGCGCGCCTGGCCTCGCTGCTCTCCCTGGGCTGGGTGGACGCGATGGCCGAGCTCGGCGCGCGGCTCTCGGCCGATCGCCAGGCCCTGCGCGACCTCTTCGGCGCCGAGCTCCCGGTGGTGGCGGCGCGCCCCGGCCTCTCGGACCGGCATGCCGGTGGCCGCAGCATCGCGTTCCTGACGTTCGCCGGCGGCGTCGAGCTGGTCTACAAGCCGCGCTCGGTCGACGCCGAGGCCGGCTGGAACGGGGTCCTGGCCTGGGCCGCCGGCGAGGGGCTGCGCTCGGCTCCGCCGCCGCTGCGCATGCTACGGCGCGACGGCTACGGCTACGCCGAGCGGCTGCACGCGGCGGCGCTGGAGGACCGCGCCCAGGCCGAGGCCTACTTCCGCAAGGCGGGAGCGCTGCTGGCGTTCGCCTGGTTCCTCGGCGCCGACGACCTGCACATGGAGAACGTCATCGCCACGGCAGACGGCCCGGTGGTGGTGGACACCGAGTCGGCCCTGCAGCCGGAGCGGAGCGTGCGCGACGGTGCCCAGTCGGCCGCGGCGCGCGCCGGCGAGCGGCTCTACCGCTCCTTCGCGCGCACCGGCCTCCTCACCACGCTGGCCCTCGACGGCGGCGGCCGCTCGGTGGACATCGGCGGCCTGCGCGGCGAGGGTGGCTTCGTGACCGGCGGGCAGCGGCGCGTCTACCTCGACGTCAACAGTGACCGGATGCGGCTGGCCGCCGAGCCGATCGTCGCCGCGCCGCGCGAGAACCTGCCGCGGCTGAACGGACGGCGCCTGCTGCCCGACGACTACGGCGAGCCGCTGGCCGAAGGCTTCGCGTCCGCCTACCGCTTCCTGCTGGAGCGCCGCGGCGACTTGCCGCTGCACCTCTTCGACGGGGCGCAGACCCGCCTGGTCTTCCGGCCCAGCGAGCTCTACGCGCGCGCCCTCTTCGAGCTCGCCGCGCCGCGCAACCTGACCGGCGGGCTCTCGCGCAGCCTGCTCTTCGACACGCTGAACCGCGTCTTCGCCGGCTCGGACGAGCGGCCGGCGCTGTGGCCGCTGACCGGCGAGGAGCGCCGCGCGCTGGAGGACTTCGACATCCCGTACTTCGCGGTGCCGGTCGGCGCGACGGCGATCCGGTCGCAGAGCGGCGAGGAGGTGCGCGGCTACCTGGCGAGCTCGGGGCTGGAGGCGCTGGCCGAGCGGGCCGCGCGCCTCTCCGAGGAGGACCTCCGGGCGCAGCTCACCCTGCTGCGCGCGCACCTCTATGCCCAGCCGCACGCCGCGCCCGGAGAGGCGGAGGCGCCGCTCTCCCGGCGGCCGGCGCTGCCGCCCGACGACCTGCTGCACGTCGCCTTCGAGCTGGCCGCGCAGGTGCGGGCGCTGGCGGTCGAGGGGGACGACGGCGGCCTCTCCTGGATCACCCCCGGCTCGCTGCGCGAGATCGACCGGCCCTGGAAGGGCGCGGCCTTCTCGCTCTACGAGGGCTCCACCGGCGTCGCGCTCTTCTTCGCCGCGCTGGCGCGGGTGAGCGGGCGCGAGGGGCCGCTGCACCAGGCACGCGCCGCCTGCCTGCCGCTGGCCGAGGCCCTGGCGCGCCCGGACGCGGCGGCGCTCTCCGCAGCCGACGGCATCGGCGCGGCGGAAGGGACCGGCTCCGTCGTCTATGCGCTCGCCCTCTTGTCGCGTCTCACCCGCGACGCCTGGTACCTCGACCTGGCCGAGCGCGCGGCGCGCCTGCTGACGCCGGAGCGGATCGCCGCCGACGAGGCCGACGACGTGGTGGCCGGTTCCGCCGGCGCCGCGCTGGCGCTGCTGGCGCTGCGCGACGCGGGTGGCCCGGAGGACGCGCTGGTCCTCGCCGCGCTCTGCGGGGAACGGCTGCTGGCGCGAGGCCGGGCGCTGGGGCCGGAGCTCCTCGGCTGGGCGCTCGCCGACGGGCGCTGCCTGGGGGGCTTCGCTCACGGCGCCGCCGGCAACGCGGTCGCGCTGGCGCGCCTCGCCGCGGCGCTGGAGCGTCCCGACCTCGGGAGCGCGGCTCTGGCGGCCTGCCGCTACGAGCGGACGCTCTACGACCCGGCCCAGGGGAACTGGCCGATCCCCTCCAAGGACGGCTCGCCGGAGGGGCGGCAGTTCATGACCGCCTGGTGCCACGGCGCGCCCGGCATCGCGCTCGCGCGCCTGGCGATGCTGCCGTCGTTGGACGACCCCGAGCTGCGCGAGGACCTCGACAAGGCCGTGGTCAGGGCGCGCGCCACCGGCCTCCTCACCACCGACCACTGCTGCTGCGGGAATGCCGCGGTGGTGGAGGCGCTGCTGACCGCGGGAGAGCGGCTGGGCCGGTCCGAGCTCTCCGAGGAGGCCCGCGAGCGCGCCGCGGTCATGGTCGGCCGCGCCGTCTCACGGGGCGGTTTCCTCCTCTCCACCACCGACGACGACACCCTGGTGCCCGGCTTCTTCCGCGGCCTGGCCGGCATCGGCTACACGCTCCTCCGGACCGCCCGGCCCGACGCGCTGCCCAGCGTGCTGGCCTTCGACTAGGAGTTTAGGAGTTGTCATGAGCAAGGACCTGCTCCGCTTCGAGCGGCTGAGCTCCCCCGTCCCGCCGGCGTTCGCGTCGATGACGTTCCCCGCCTACACCCACCTGCTGTCGCTGGAGAAGGGTCGCCGCCATCAGGGCATGGCGCTGCTGCCGGTGATCACCCCGGTCGCGGTGGCCGCCTTCGTGGGCCTGGAGGCCGCCGGCCTGGCGATCGCCGAGCTGCCCGACGAGAAGCCGCAGGAGGCCGAGATGCTCTCGCTCTTCGTGCGGCCCACGATGCGCGGCTTCGGCATCGGCACCGGGCTCCTCCAGGCGATGGACAAGGAGCTGGAGGCGCTGCGCTGCACGCGGGCTCACGGGGTGTACATGACCGGGCAGATCGCCCAGGAGCCGTTCGAGCGCGTGCTGGAGAAGGCCGGATGGGCCAAGCCGGAGACGCGCATGCTGTCGCTGCGGGTGAACCTGCCGGACTTCGAGAAGGCGCCCTGGTTCGGGCGTTATCCGCTCGGCGAGGGACTCTCGGTCTTCCCCTGGGCCGAGCTGACGCCGGAGGAGCGCGCCGAGCTCTGGCGCTCCCAGCAGGAGAAGCCCTGGATCGCGCCGAACCTGGAGCCGTGGAAGCACGACGCCGACGGCTTCGAGCCGATCTCCAGCCTCGGCGTGCGCAAGGACGGAAAGGTCGTCGGGTGGGTGATCAACCACGCCGTGGGCGAGGAGACGGTGCGTTTCACCTGCAGCTACCTGAGGAAGGACCTCAGCCGCCGCGGCAAGATCGTGCCGGTCTTCACCGAGTCCATCCGCCGCCTCTTCGGCAGCAAGTACCGGGTCGGCAGCTTCACGGTGCCGCTGCAGCACGAAGGCATGACGCTCTTCGCGTTGAAGCACATCGCGCCGGTGGCGAGCTTCCTAGGTGAGACGCGCGGCACAGAGAAGGCCCTTGGTCGTTGACTCGCCTGGGGGTGGGTGCTAGCGTCGTCTCCGGCGTTCCTGCTCTCCTTTTAGAAGGTCCGGGGATCCCCCGGCCTCGCGGTACTCAAGGGGGTACAAGATGACTCGTCCGGGTCCGACCGCCCTTGTCTTCGTCGCCAGCCTCTGCGCCCTGCTGCCGGCCGCCCGCGTGGCGGCAGAGGTGGTGAAAGGGGACGTGCCTGTACGCCCGCGGCCCTACGAGCCGCCGGCGCTCACGTTCCCGGGCAACAAGATCAGTCTCGTCGATGCGCTGAGGCTGACGCTGCAGAACGACCCGAACATCCGCCTCAAGGCACAGGAGAGTCGCCTGCAGGCCGGTGCCTGGGAGGAGCAGTCGGGCCGCTTCGACCCCAGCCTGCTCGGCAACTTCACCTATCAGCTCCAGCAGACGTCGCTCTCCCAGTCCCAGGTCGAGGCGGAGAAGAAGAAGCGCACCGGCGTCGAAGGGCAGATCGAGGACGCCCGCTTCGCCGGCGCCGAGGCGCGGCGGCGCGTCGACGAGTACGGAGAATGCTCGCTCCAGCCGGACAGCTGCGTCATCTCCGACCCGGGCGAGCTGTCCCAGTACCGGACGCTCCAGGAGCTGATCCGCACCGCTCCCGACGAGAAGACCCGGCTCGACTACATCCGGGTCCGCAACGCCTTCATCGCCTCCAACCTCCGCGCCTACCAGACCGCGCAGCAGATCGCGACCGAGGAGCAGGCCAAGAAGGAGGAGGAGCGCCGCAACCTGGGCGACATTCCCAGGCAGCAGCAGCAGCAGCAGCTGAAGTTCGACGCCACGCTCCTCTTCCCGTTCCGCGACGGCGTCACCCCCGGCCTCTTCGTGCGCGGCGACTGGTCGCGCGACCGCTTCAAGGGGAAGGACAAGGAGCTGGAGAAGGGCGGCAAGGGGAGCGAGGACGTCTACAGCCTGGCGGTCGGCTTCTCGGTCGACGCGCCGCTCCTGCGCGGCGCCGGACGCGAGGCGGCCGCGGCCTTCGAGACGGCCGCCCACATCGACTTCGACGCCAGCAGGAAGGCGCTCCAGCACTCGGCCACCACCGCGCTCCTGAACACCACCTCGGCCTACTGGGCGCTGGTGGGCGCGCAGGAGAACGTGAACGTCGCCCGGCAGTCGCTGGGGCTGCAGGACCGCCGGCTGGAGGTCACCAACGCGCTGATCGACGCCGAGGAGCTCCCGCGCGCCGAGGTGTCGCGGGTGCAGGCGCAGCAGGCCTCGGACCGCGGCCTGCTGCAGAGCGCCGAGCGCGCCATGAACGAGGCGCGCGTCGGCCTGGCCCGGGCGATGGGGCTCACCGTGCAGGAGGACGCCAATGCGCCCTACGCCGCCGACCCGTTCCCGCCGATCGCCGACCCCGCCGCCTTCGGCGCGCTGCGTGCCGACACCCTGATCGCCAGCGGGCTGGCCCGCCGCTTCGACCGGCAGGCGTTCCTCCTCCAGGAGGAGTCGGGCGGCGTGCTGCTGCGCGAGGCCGAGATCGGCCTGCTGCCGAAGCTCGACTTCCACGGCGAGATCTCGGCCGGGACGGTGGGCGAGAAGAGCCTGTCGGCCACGGCCGATCACTGGGCGGCGCCCAGCTTCCAGCTGGGCGTGCAATTCGAGGCGCCGATCGGTAACCACCAGCGGCGCGGCATCCTGCTGCAGCGCGACGCCACCCTGGCGCTGCGGGCGATCAACACCGCCGACCTCGATCGCAACATCAAGGCGGGCATCGTGCAGGCGTACCGCTCTCTCGAGGAGGCGGCGGCTCAGGTGGCGCGCACCCGCGAGGCCGTCGACGCCTACCTCCGCACGGTGGACGCCGAGAACGAGCGCTTCCGCCTCGGGCAGTCGAGCCTCATCGACACCATCCTGACGCAGCAGCTCGAAGTGCAGGCGATGTTCAGCCTGGTGGCAGCGCAGCAGGCCTACGCCACGCTGCTGGCCCAGCTCCGCTTCGAGGCCGGCCTCTTCGTGAACGAGAGAGGAGATGACGACGTCGAGCTCCGAGTAGGGGATCTCCTGACGCTCCCGAGGCCGGAGTGAGGCTGCCGTGAAAGCCGTCGAGAACGAGCCTCGCATGGTCGGGAGCCGCTGGCGGGCCTCTCGTCGGGCAGCCCTGCTGGCCGCCCTCGCCGTCGCCCTGCCGGCGCCGCGCCTGTCGGCCGAGCCCGACCCCGCCATCCCGCGCCGGACACCCTACACGCCGGCCGAGGCCAAGCGGGAGCGCATCAAGCTGAACGACGCCATCCAGCTGACGCTGGAGAACGCGCCGGCCATGCGCCGCGCCCGCGCCGAGGCCGAGCGCCGCCGCGGCGCGGTGATGGAGGCTTCGGGCATCTTCGACCCGAAGATCGTCTTCGCGCCGACCTACACCCGCGCGATCGGCTTCGTCATCGGCGGCACGCTGAAGACCGAGCAGGACAAGCGCGAGCTGCTGCGCATCCTGGACTTCGAGTTCAGCCTGGTGGCGGCCGATATCCAGAAGAACGCCGAGCTCAACCTCGGCCTCGCCCTGCCCCCCTGCCGCGGCTTCGACCTGGGCGGCTTCACCGACCTGAATACCGCGACGTCGACGACTCCGTTCGCCGGGCGCATCACCGTCCGCGGCGACGGCTTCTCGGCGTTCCTCAACAACGGGCAGCTGGTGGCCGCGGTGGTGAACGGGCAGCTCATCTGCCTGCCGTCGCGCTCCGGGACCCAGGCCAACATCGCCCAGGCGCAGCGCGACACCCAGGCGATCCTGCGGCGCACCGACCCGAACGCGCCGAGCTCCAACGACGACGCGCTGACCGCCCAGCTGCTGCGTCTGGCCGACGCGTTCCGCGACATCGCCGCTCGCTCCAGGCAGGCCTCCGCGAACCTGGGGCCGCTGCCGTCCCGCGACGTGCGCGACGTCTTCGGCATCGACCTGCAGGTGCCCATCCCGTTCCGCAACGGCTTCGTGGTGGCGCCGCTCCTGCAGTTCGCCGGCACCCGCGACATGTTCCTCGGCAAGCCGTTCTCGGCCGGCTTCGGCGGCAAGGGCATCCCCACGCAGTTCACCAGCGTCATCGGCCTCTCGCTCACCGCGCCGCTGGGAGAGGGCTCCTTCCTATCGGTGGCCGCCCCCGAGCGCGGCGCCGAGCTCAACTACGCGGCGGCGCTGGAAGACGAGGCGCAGGCGGCGGCGGTCAGCGTGCGCGACACCGTGCTGGCCTACTGGGAGCTGGCCGCCGCGCAGGACCGGGTGGCCCTGTTCGACCGCTCGATCGTGCTGCAGGGGCAGGTCGAGCAGCTGAGCGGCGGGCTGATCGAGGCCGGCGAGATTCCCCGGGTCGAGATCGACCGCGTGCACGCCCGCACCGCCGACCTCAGGTCGCAGGTGGCCGGCGCCCGGCAGGCTCTGGTGCAGGCGCGCGTCGCGCTGGCCCGCGCCATGGGCACCACGCTCAGCGACCTGGACGCCGCGCCGCTGGCCGAGGACCCGCTCCCCGACCCGCCCGGCATCCCCAAGATCGACCTGCCGGCGCTGGTGCAGGCGTCCACCAAGGCGCGCAGCGACATCCGGGCGCAGGTGCGGCGCGAGGAAGCCGCCGACGTCTTCCTGCGGGCGGCGCGCTGGGACATCAAGCCGCGCATGGACCTGGTGCTGCAGGCCGACTACCGCGGGCTCTACGAGCGGAACGACATGCATCCGCTCTACCTGAAGGGCTACTGGTACGCGCTCACCGGCTCGACGCGCGGCGCCAAGGTCGCCAGCGGCCCCAGCGTCTCGGTCAACTTCCGCCTCTCCTTCCCGTTCGCGCTGAACGCGGCGCGCGGACGCTTCGTCCAGTCGGAGGCGCTCTACGACCAGAGCGTCATCAACCGCCGCAACCTGGAGCGGATCGTCCAGAGCCGCACCGTGGAGACCGTCAACTCGGTGATCCGGTCGGCAGAGGAGGTGCAGGCCCGCAAGGATGCGAACCTGCGCTACGACGAGACGATCAAGAGCTCTTTCGAGCTGTACCGCGCCGGCGAGTCGAGCCTGCTGGACTCCATCCTGACCGAGCGCGACCTCACCGGGGCGCAGGTGGAAGCGGTCAATGCGCGGCTGACCTACGCGAACCGCATGACCCAGCTTCGCTACGAGGCCGGGGCGCTGCTAAGGTATTCGTCGCAAGGCGGCGTACTCACCATCCAGGAGGTGACCCCGGTCGGTTTCTCGTTCTTCAAATACGACTGAGTCGATCCAAAGCAAGGTAGCCCCGGCCCAGGAGGTTCCCGAACATGGCAATGGGAGAGGGGATGTTCCGCAAGGCGGCTCTGGAGAAGCTGTCGTCTCCGGAGCAGCTCGACGTCATGATGCAGGTCACGTCGCCCATGGGCTGGATCGCCATGGCCGGGACCGGAGTGATCCTCGGCTTCGTCATCGTCTGGAGCGTCGTGGGCGAGATCGGTATCCGGGTGGACGGCCAGGGCATCCTGCTTCGCGGCGGCGCGACCCAGGACGTCAGCTCCGGGACACCCGGCCGTATCGAGGAGTTCACGGTCAAGCCGGGCGACATGGTGACCAAGGGGCAGGTCATCGCCCGCATCAGCCAGCCCGACCTCCAGCTCCGCATCAGCAACAAGAAGTCCGAGATCGCCCAGCTGGAGAGCGCCAAGGTCATCGTCGGCGGCGGCAGCGCGGCGGCCGTCGGGCCGCTGCTCCGGCAGAAGGCCGAGATCCAGGGGCGCATGGCCAAGCTGAAGCCCAGCATCGACAAGGGGCTGATCCCCGCCTCGCGCATGTACGAGCTGCAACAGCAGCTTCTCGGCGTGGAAGCGCAGATCGGCGCCATGCAGTCGGGGGACGTGGCCAGCGGCAAGGGGCGCGAGATCCAGATCGACAACGCGCGGCGCGAGCTGAAGGAGCTCGAATCGCAGCTCGGCCGCAGCACGGTAATCACCTCCCCGCACCCCGGGCGGGTCGTGGAGGTGACCGTCTCCAGCGGCAGCCTGGTGCAGGCCGGCGCGCGCCTCCTCACGCTGGAGCAGCCCGAGGCGCAGCTGCAGACGAACCTCTACATCGAGCCCAAGGAGGGCAAGAAGATCCGGCCCGGCATGACGGTTCGCATCTCGCCGTCCACCATCAAGGTGGAGGAGTACGGCTTCCTGGTCGGCAAGGTGAAGACGGTCTCCGACTTCCCGGTCACCCGTGACGCGCTGAACCGGGTGCTGCACAACGACGCGCTGGTCGAGACGTTCATGGGCAAGAGCGCGCCGATCGAGGTGGTCGCCGAGCTGACGCCCGACAAGACCACGCCCAGCGGATACAAGTGGTCCTCCTCCAAGGGGCCGCCCAGCCAGATCCAGAGCGGCACCGTGGCTTCCGGCTCGGTCATCGTGGAGAACAAGAAGCCCATCTCGTACGTGATCCCCATCGTCAAGAAGGCGATGGGGTCGTCATGACGCCCGGCCTCTAGGAGCTCACACTCCATGTCGGCCCAACCCAAGCCCGCCGAGCCGCCGCCGCCGGAAGACAAGCCGCCGGAAAAACCGAAGACCCCGCCGAAGCGCCGCGTCGTCGTCCCCACGGTGCTGCAGATGGAAGCCGTCGAGTGCGGCGCCGCGGCGCTCTCGATGATCCTCCAGACCTACGGCAAGTACGTGCCGCTGGAGGCGCTCCGCCAGGAGTGCGGCGTCTCGCGCGACGGCTCCAAGGCCTCCAACATCATGAAGGCCGCCCGCAAGTTCGGCCTGGTGGCCAAGGGCTTCAAGCACGAGCTCGACGACCTCTACACGGTCAAGCTGCCGGTCATCATCTTCTGGAACTTCAACCACTTCCTCTGCCTGGAGGGCTTCGGTAGCAAGGGGCGCGTCTACCTGAAGGACCCGGCGCAGGGGCCGCGCGTCATCCAGATGGACGAGCTGGACGCCTCGTTCTCGGGCGTCACCCTCACCTTCGAGCCCGGCCCCGACTTCAAGAAGTCGGGCAGCAAGCCGAGCATGCTGGGCGCGCTCAAGACCCGGCTGGTCGGCTCCTCGGCGCCGCTCCTCTTCGTCTTCCTGTGCGGCCTGATGCTGGTCGTGCCCGGCCTGGTGGTGCCCACCTTCACCCGCATCTTCATCGACGAGTACCTCGTCTCCGGCCACGCCTCGCTGCTCCAGCCGCTGCTGGGCGCCATGGCGGCCTGCGCCTTCATCCAGATGCTGCTGATGTGGCTGCGGGAGTACTACCTGCTCCGGCTGGAGACGAAGCTCGCCCTCAAGACGTCGAGCCTCTTCTTCAACCACGTGCTCCGTTTGCCGGTCGGCTACTTCGCCCAGCGCTACGCCGGCGAGATCGGCTCGCGGGTCATGATCAACGACAAGGTCGCCAGCCTGGTCTCCGGCAAGCTGGCTTCCACCGCGCTCGACTGCATCCTGATCATCTTCTACGCCGCCCTGATGTTCTTCTACGACGTCGGGCTCACCCTCACCGTCATCGCCATCGCGCTCTTGAACATCGCCGCGGTGAAGGCGGTGGCCAAGCGGCGCGTCGACGCCTCGCGGCGGCTGCAGCAGGACCAGGGCAAGATGATGGGCACGGCCATGAACGGCCTGCGCATGATCGAGACGCTGAAGGCGACCGGCGGCGAGTCGGAGTTCTTCGGCCGCTGGTCGGGCTACCAGAGCAAGGCGCTCAAGGCCCAGCAGGCGCTCGGCATCCTGTCGGCGCTGACCACCGCGGTGCCGCCGTTCGTCAACACCCTGACGACCACGGCGGTCCTGTTGCTGGGCGGCCTGAAGGTCATGAGCGGCGACCTCACCGTCGGCATGCTGGTCGCGTACCAGACGCTGGTCGGCAGCTTCACCCGGCCGCTGGACAGCTTCGTGCAGTTCGGCTCCTCCATCCAGGAGCTCGAGGCCGACATGAACCGCCTCGACGACGTCCTCCGCTACCCGCAGGACAAGATGTACGCGCGGCAGGAGGAGATGGAGAAGAAGGGGCAGATCGACCAGAGGAAGCTGAAGCTGACCGGCCAGATCGAGCTGAAGAACGTCACCTTCGGCTACAGCCCGCTGGAGAAGCCGCTGGTCGAGAACTTCAACCTGGTCATCAAGCCGGGACAGCGGGTGGCGTTCGTGGGGGCCTCCGGCAGCGGCAAGTCCACCGTCGCCAAGGTCATCTCCGGCCTCTACGAGCCGTGGGAAGGGCAGATCCTCTTCGACGGCGTGGCGCGCGCCGACCTCCCGCGCACGCTGCTGGCGAACTCCATCGGCCTGGTGGATCAGGACATCTTCATGTTCAACGGCACCCTGCGCGAGAACCTGACGATGTGGGACAACACCGTGGCCGCGGCCACCGTCATCACCGCCTCCAAGGACGCCGAGATCCACGCCGTCATCGAGGCGCGCGACGGAGGCTACGGGGCGGAGGTCACCGAAGGGGGCAGCAACTACTCCGGCGGCCAGCGGCAGCGCATCGAGATCGCCCGCGCCCTGACCGGCAACCCCACGATCCTGATCCTCGACGAGGCCACCAGCGCGCTGGACCCGTCCACCGAGTCCTGCATCGACGACGCGCTGCGCCGCCGCGGCTGCACCTGCATCATCATCGCCCATCGCCTGAGCACGGTGAAGGACGCCGACGAGATCATCGTGATGGACAAGGGCAAGATCGTGCAGCGCGGCACCCACGACGAGATGAAGGACGTGCCCGGCTTCTACAGCCACCTGATCGGGAGCCATTAGCCATGGCCAGCGCCGGTCTCGCCGCCGAACCGACCGTCCTCTTCAAGCCCACCACCTCGAAGAGCTTCCGGCTGCGCATCGTGGAGTCGCGCAACGAGGGCATCGTCGGGCAGGAGTTCCGCCAGGACGAGGCCTGCCTGATCGGGCGCGCCGACGAGTGCAACATCATCGTGCCCGACACCTCGATCTCCCGTAAGCACGCCCGCATCGACCCCACGCCGGCCGGCTTCCTGCTGACCGACCTCAAGAGCGGCAACGGGACGTGGATCGGCGATCGGCGCGTGTCCGAGACGCTGCTGGAGAACCTCGACCACTTCCGGGTCGGCAACACCGTCTTCGAGTTCCTCCGCGACGACGACGAGGCCGGCGACGACATGGACGCGGTGCGGACCACCGCCATCCCGGTCGCCGACATGATGAACAGCATCATCCTGCGGATCGGGAAGTCGAAGGAGGTGCCGCTCGAGGAGGAAGGGCAGCTCCTGTCGGTCGCCGGCAACAAGCCCTTCCTGATCGGCGACCCGAGCGCCATGTGGATCGTCGAAGAGGGGCGCATCGACCTCTTCACGGTGGCCATCAAGGACGGCGAGTCCTCCGGCGCCCGGCAGTACTTCACCGGCATCGAGCCTGGGCACGCCTTCTTCGGGATGGACTTCGAGGGCTACGCGCTCGGCTCCGGCTTCCTGGCCTCGGGCAAGCCGGGGACGCGCATCCGCAAGCTCTCGATCCCGCGGGTGCAGGAGCTGGTGAACCTGGGCAAGCACAGCGACCGCGTGTCCGGCATGCTGGACACCTGGTGCATCGCGCTGGCCAAGGCGCTGATGCGCGACGTGCCGGCCGGCCCGCGCATGGACCTCGACCTGGAGCCGGGCGTCGAGGTGCAGCTCGACTTCCAGAAGCGCGCCCGCGTCCGGAAGGGAGTCGTCTGGCCGCGCCTGGAGTCGGGGGACGTGGTCTTCTGCGGCCTGTCGGAGGTCGGCTTCGAGGAGCGCGCGGTGCTCTTCCCGGTGAGCGCCGACGGCTGGGTGGAGTCGACCGTCAACGAGCTCAAGATCCTGCCGGTCAAGACCGCCGACGCCGTCAAGAAGAAGGAGCTCTGGGACGGGCTGCAGGCCTTCCACCGCGTCCTCTGCGAGAGCGAGTTCATCAACAAGAAGCTGGCGTTCGTCGACGAGTTCCAGCGTCTCAAGAGCAAGGCCCAGATGATCGAGGCGGCCCGCGAGGCCGCCTACGAGGACATCGGCGCGGTGCTGGCCGCCCCCGGCAAGAAGAAGGAGCGGGTCGAGACCGATACCGAGCCGATCTTCAACGCCTGCAAGTTCGTCTGCAACGCGCTCGGCATGGTCTGCACCAAGCCGGCCGACCTGCGCTCCGAAGCGAGCTTCGAGGACAACCTGCTGGCCATCGCCACCGCCTCGCGCTTCCGCTTCCGCACGGTGGCCCTGCGCGGCGACTGGTGGCACCACGACCAGGGGCCGATCCTGGCCAAGATCGAGCAGACCAAGGAGGCGGTGGCCCTCCTTCCCACCAGCGGCAGCTCTTACGACTGGGTGGACGGGAAGGGGAAGCGGTCCCCGGTCACGCCGGAGTTCGCGGCCACGCTGGACCCGTTCGGCGCCTGCTTCTATCGGCCGTTCCCGAGCGGCCCGCTCAGCGCCAAGCAGGTGATGGTCTTCGGCGCGCGCGGCCTGAAGCCGGAGGTGCTGCGCCTGGCGGGCATGGGCGTCCTGATGGGGATCCTGGGCGCCATGACGCCCTATTTCTCCGGCAAGCTCTTCGACACCGCCATCCCGCAGTCGGAGAAGGGACTCCTCTACCAGTTCTGCTTCGCGCTCTTCATCTTCGCCATCGCCACCAGCGCCTTCAAGTTCGTGCAGTCGATCGCCTCGCTGCGCCTGCAGGGCAAGATGGACTACGCCATCCAGGCGGCGCTCTGGGACCGCCTGCTGGACCTGCCGTCCACGTTCTTCCGGAAGTTCTCGGCCGGCGACCTGGCCGACCGGGCGATGGGCATCGACCACATCCGACAGCTCCTGGCCGGCGCCGGGGTGAGCGCGATCCTGGGATCGCTCAGCTCGCTCTTCTACGTCGGCATCATGTTCATGTACTCGGTGACGCTGGCGGCGCTGGGGATCGTGCTGACGGTCATCTTCGTGGTGGTCAGCTTCCTCTGCAACTACGCGCAGCTCCGCTACCAGCGCGACCAGCTGGACCTGACCGGGAAGCTCACCGGCATCGTGCTGCAGCTCATCTCCGGCGTCGGCAAGATGCGCGTCTCCGGTGCCGAGGACCACGGCTTCAAGGTCTGGGCGCGCGAGTTCGCCGAGTCGCGGCGGATCGGCTTCAGGGTCGGCACCATCCAGAACTACCTGCAGGTCTTCAACTCCGGCTTCCCGATCCTGGCCTCGATGGCCATCTTCACCACCCTGGTCTTCGTGCAGCAGTCCGACGCCCAGAAGGGCATCCAGGGCTCGATCTCGACCGGCGAGTTCATCGCCTTCAACGCGGCCTTCGGCGCCTTCATCGGCGCCATGTCGGCTCTGTCGGATGCGTCTCTCAACCTGCTGAAGGCGGTGCCCACCTGGGAGCGCCTCAAGCCAATCATCACCGCCGCCCCGGAGAGCGACGAGTCGAAGGCGGCTCCCGCGGCCCTCAAGGGGGAGATCGAGGTCAGTAACGTCTGGTTCCGCTACACCGAGGAGAGCCCCTACATCCTGAAGGGCATCTCGCTCAAGATCGAGGCCGGCGAGGCGGTGGCGCTGGTGGGCGGCTCCGGCTCCGGCAAGTCGACGCTGATGCGCTGCATGCTCGGCTTCGAGAAGCCGGAGAAGGGCACCATCTACTACGACGGGCAGGACCTCTCGACGCTCGACGTCCGGCTGGTCCGCCAGCAGATGGGGGTCGTCCTCCAGGAGAGCCGCCTCCTGCCGTCGGACGTCTATCGCAACATCGTCGGCAACACCTCCAAGACCATCGACGAGGCCTGGGAGGCGGCCGAAGCGGCCGGCTTCGCCGAGGACATCCGCAACATGCCGATGGGCATGCACACCTACGTGCCCGAGGGGGGCGGCGGCTTCTCCGGCGGCCAGAAGCAGCGGCTGATGATCGCCCGCGCCATCGTCGCCAAGCCGCGCATCATGTTCCTGGACGAGGCCACCAGCGCGCTCGACAACAACACCCAGGCCATCGTCACCAAGAGCCTGGAGAAGATGCGGGCCACCCGGGTGGCCATCGCCCACCGCCTCTCCACCATCATCAACTACGACAAGATCTGCTACCTCGAGCAGGGCGTCCTCAAGGAGATGGGCCCCTACAAGGAGCTGATGGCCAAGAAGGGCCTCTTCTACCAGCTCGCCAGCGCGCAGGAAGTCTGATGGACAGGCGCGAGGCGCTGCAGGCCGCCGGAGCGCGGGGCGACGTCCTGGAGGAGCTGCTCGTCTATGGCCTGCCGCTGCTGACGCCGGAGAAGGCGGCCTCGCTGTTCCCGCTGCAGCTCCCCGACGACCCGCAGCTGGAGACCTGGCGGCTCTACGCCGCCGAAGCGGCGCGCAGCGGTTCGGCCAACGCGCTCTACATGGTCTTCCCGCAGATGCGCTACCCGGTCCGTAAGGGCATCAGCGAGACCGAGGGCTATCGGGCGGCGTCGCGTCGCGGCGTCTGGCCGGAGGACGACTCCGAGGCGACCGGCGTCTTCCTCAACAAACCGCAGGACGTCCACCTCACCATCGAGGACACGCTGGCCGGGAAGATCCCGATCATCGTGGCCGGCGACCGCAGCGACTTCCAGACGCTGGTGCGCGCCTTCTCGGCGCGGAACGAGCCGGTGGACGTGCCGGCCTCGATGGGCGCTTGCCTGGTGCGCGGCCTCAACAACTGGGACCGCGTCCGCCTCTACCGGCGCCGCTGGGAGGAGAAGCACCCCGGCAGCGACTGGGAAGAGGAGTTCAAGACGAACCTGGTCCCGCAGCGGGACCTCTACCAGGACCGCTTCATCATCCTCTCCAGCGGCCCCTACAGCGGCGTCCCCGCCAAGGAGGCCGGCTTCCCCGACGAGGAGGAGTGGCGGCGCCTCTCGGTCTCGATCCGCCGCGAGCACGAGGCCACGCACTTCTTCACGCTGCGGACCGCGGGCACGATGCGGATCAACCTGGTGGACGAGCTGCTCTGCGACTACGTCGGGCTGGTCCGCACCTTCGGCCGCTATCCCGAGGACCTGGCGCTGCGGTTCTTCGGGCTGGAGTCCTTCCCGGCGTACCGCCAGGGCGCGCGCCTGCAGAACTACCGCGGCAACCCTCCGATCTCCGACGACGCCTTCCGGGTCACCAAGCTGCTGGCCTTCGACGCGGTGCGCAACCTGGCCCGCATGGACCTGGCCTGCCCCGACGACCTGCGCGCCGGCGAGGGGCTGGCGCGCCTGGTGGTCACGCTGATGACGCTGAGCCTCGAGGAGCTGGCGTTCGCCGACCTCCGGGAGAGCGTCCTGGCGCTGGCGCTGGAGCCGACCGGCGTGAGGCTGCGGGTGGAGGTGCCGGCCGACACCGACGGCATCGACCAGGCGACCGAGGCCTGGGCCGGCTTCGCGGGGCGCCTGGAGCTGCCGGGCAAGGTCGTCAAGGACATGAACGTCGTGCTGGACGAGCTCCTGTCGAACAAGATGAAGTACGGCTGGAACGACGGAGGCCGCCACTCCGTGGTCGTGGAGCTGGTCGCCCGCGCCGGGGGCGTGGAGCTGACGCTCTGGGACGACGGCAAGGAGTTCGACTCCATCGGACACATCGACCCCGACACCAGCCAGCCGCTCGACATGCGGCAGATCGGCGGGCTCGGGATCCTGCTCGTCAAGAACCTGACCGACGAGCAGCGTTACAAGCGGGTGGAGGGGAAGAACAGGATCTGGATCAGGAAAAGAGTATCTTGAGATTCGCCGCGCGAGGGGCGCGAGGGGAAACCGAGAGGAGCCAGAAGGCCATGTTTCGATCGAAGAACGCAGCCCTCGTCGTGCTCGTCGTCGCGCTGTTCAGCATCGTGGGGTGTACCTGCACGAGGCTGGATTGCCCGGACTTCGTGATCACCAGCCCTGCCGACGGCGCCACCCTCGAGCCGGGCGACGTGAAGGTCACGATCACCGCCCTCCCGACGACCTGGTGCACGTTCGGCGCGAGCCGGTACGAGATCCGGGTCGACGACGGCACGCCGGTCACCATCCAGCCCGGTGGCGACCTCTCGGCCGTCTTCAGCGGCGTCCGTCCGGGCAAGCACCTGGCCAAGGCGATCGCCTACGGCTACAACGGACAGCCGTCGAGGCACGCGCGGGCCGTCTTCTTCGTCCCCTACCCGCCGCCGCCCCCGCCGCCGCCTCCGGCCCCCACGCCCGCGCCGCCTGTCGCCCCACCTCCTCCTCCGCCGCCCCCGAAGGTCGAGCGCACGCCGGTCGTGATCGAGGGCGTGCCCGACGACATCTTCTTCGACGTGAACAAGTGGGTCATCAAGGCGGACCAGGAAGCCACCCTGAAGGCCTGGACCGACTACCTGCTCAAGCACCCGAAGGCGGTCGTCGACCTGGAGGGCTTCTACGACGAGCGGGGCGGTGCCGCCTGGAACAAGACGCTGGCCACGAACCGCGCCGACGCGGTCAAGAAGAGGATGCTGGCGTCCGGTGTCTACAACGCCCGCATCACCACCGCGATCTACGCCGGCCAGAAGTTCGCCGAGGGCAGCAACGAGGCGGCCTGGAAGATGAACCGCAGGACGCACATCGTGGTCACCGAGCCGTAATTCGGGCTCGGTGCTCAAGGCACGCGAGAAGGGTCCGATGGCAAGGCGGAGGACCGAGGCGACCGAGGCGTAGCAGCGCTACGCCGCAGGTCTGCCGAGAGACGACACCCGAGGCTGGCGCCGAAGGCGACGTCCGAGGTCTCTGGCGCGGGCCGAAGGGCCGCGCAGTAACGCCGCCCAGCGGGCCCTTATCGCGCGCCTATCCCCGGTACATCAGTTTCCGGCGGCCGATGTAGATCACATCGCCGTCCTGCAGCAGCTTCTCCTTGACGCGCTCGCCGTTCACGAAGACGCCGTTCTCGGAGCCGAGGTCGACGATCTTGTAGTGGTTCGGCGTGCCCTCCGGGACGATCGTCGCGTGCTGGCGGGAGACGTCCTTGTAGGGGAGCTGGATCTTGGCGTCCGGCGCGCGCCCGATGGAAGTGGTCTCGGGGCGCAGCACGTACTCCTGGTGCGGCGCATCGTCCACGAAGATCACCACCCGCGGCAGCTCCATCATCATCGTGGCGCCGCCTTCCGTGCCGCTGCCGGCGGCCGGCGCGGCCGGCGCGGGCGGCGCGGGCGGCGCGGGCGGCGCGGGCGGGGCGGGAGGGGCCGGCACCGGCGGCGGGGCGGCCGGCATCGGCGCGGTGTAGGGAGTGGGCGGCGGCGCGTTGTACGGAGCGGGCGGCGGCGCGTACGCCCCCTCGGGCATGGACTGCACCCGGGTGGCGTCGGGGTTGGCCATCGGCATCGGAGGGGGCATCGGCGGCGCCACCGGCGGCGGCATCGGCGGCGGAATCGAACGCCCTCCGGTCGCCTGGACCGCCGGTTCCACGGGGCGGCGTGCCGTGGCCGCCGGGCCGGTGGAGGTGGCGCCGGCGCTGCCGGTGGCGGCACGCTCGAGCTCTTCCAGCGTGCCGAACGCGGCCACGAAGTCCTCCCGGGTGCGCAGCAGCCGCTCCAGCTCCATCTGCCGCTCGGCGAGGCGCTGGGTGGAAGCCGAGTAGCGCGCCTGGAAGTCGGAGTCGGTGAACTCCCCGAGCTCGTTGCGGAACTCGAGCTCCTCCTTCTCCATGCGGGCGTCCTCGGCCGCCTTCTCGGCGGTGGTGGTCAGCGCCCGCAGCTTCACGTACTCGCGGCCGGCGCGGTCCCGCGGCGCCCGCGCCTCGGCGTCCAGCGAGGCCTTGCGGGCCTCGTAGTCGGCGCGCACCCGGCGATAGACCAGCGGCGAGACCTGCGCCTTCTTCGCCTCCATCTTGTCCAGGCGATCCTTCAGGAGGTCCTCGTCGCGGCGGATACGGACCAGCTCTGCCAGGGCCGAAACGTCGATCGATCGCGCTTCGTCGTTCATGCTCTCTTTTCCTTCTGGCGTGGTTGCCGGGGCCGGCCTTGTGCAGTTTACGCCAGTAGAATGGGTGTCCCGCATGCCCGCTTTCGTGGTCAAGCTAGGACTTCAGGTTGGCCGCCGCTACGACTTCGTGAAGGAAGGCGTGCTGGGGCGGGATTCGATGCTCTCCATCCCGATCTTCGACCGGACAATCTCACGCAAGCACGCCTCGGTGGCGGTGAAGAACGGGATCGTGACCCTGACCGACCTGGGCAGCCAGAACGGCACCGCGGTGAACGGGCGGCTCATCAAGGAGCCGGTGGCCCTGCGTCAGGGGGACGAGATCCGCGTCGGCGGCACCGTCCTGGAGTTCCTGCTGGAGGCCGCGCCGCACGACGAGCACTCGCAGGTCGTGCTGGTCGACGCCCCGTCGTCGATCATCCAGGCGATCCCGATCAAGAGCGCCTCGCAATCGCTCATCCTGGGGCGTCCTTCCACCGCCGAGCTGACCCGCCGCCTGCAGCTGGTGCACGACGTCGGGGCGGCGCTGCGCGGCACGCTCGACGAGTCGACGCTCTTGCCCCTGATCATCGGCAAGCTGCTGGAGGTCTTCCCGGTGGCCGACCGCGGCTTCATCCTGCTGCACGACGCCGACGGGGACGAGCTGATCCCGGCGGCGGTGCAGTCGCGCTCCGGGAGCACCAGCGAGGTCTCGATCAGCCGCACGCTGGTCTGGGACGCCTTCAAGAGCCGCACCGCCGTGATCTCGGCGGACGCCTCCGCCGACACCCGCTTCTCCAAGCAGCAGAGCATCATGAGCCTGGGCCTGAGGTCGGTCATCTGCGTGCCGATGCTGGCCGGCGACGAGGCCTACGGTGTCATCGCGCTCGACTCGCTGAAGTCGTCGGGGGCCTTCAACAAGGACGACATGGCGCTGCTGGTGGGCATCGCCTCCCAGGCCGGCCTGGCGGTGGCCAACGCCAAGATGCACCGCAAGGAGCTGCAGCGCGAGCTGCTGGACCGCGACCTGCAGCTGGCGGTGCGGGTGCAGATGAGGTTCCTGCCGCAGCGTCCGCCCCAGAGAACCGGCTGGGACTTCCACGCGTTCTACCGGCCGGCGCTGGAGATCGGCGGCGACTACTACGACTTCCTGGACCTGGCGGGGAACCAGGTGGGGGTCGCGGTGGGGGACGTCTCCGGCAAGGGGATCTCCGCGGCCCTCTGCATGGTCAAGCTGGCGACCGAGATGCGCTTCCATTCCGTCGGCACCGCCGAGCCCGCCGAGATCCTGCGCCGGGTGAACCGGGTGCTGACGCGCGACCTCGAGGAGGGGATGTTCGTGACCTCCACGCTGCTGGTGCTCGACCCCGATTCGCGCCGGGTGCGGGTGGCCTCGGCCGGGCACATGGCGCCGCTGGTGCGGCGCGCCGACGGCACGGTGGTGGAGCTGGCGGTCTCGCGCACGCCGCCGCTCGGGGTGAACGAGGCGGTCGTCTACTCGACCCGCGACTACTCCCTGGCGGTCGGGGACACCGTGGTCCTCTACACCGACGGCATCTCCGAGGCCCAGGACAAGGGGGGCGCGCTTCTGGGTGACGACCGGCTGATCGACGCCATGGCCATCGCCGAGGGGAAGCCGGAGGAAGTGCTCAGGAGCGTGATGAAGGCCGTCGACGACTTCGCCGGCAACGAGCCGCAGGCCGACGACATCACCCTGATCTGCTTCGGGCCGGTGGGAGCCCGCTCGGTCGACTCCACCTGGCGCGCCACCCAGCCGGCTCGCCCGGCCTGATCAGCGCTTGAAGAGGTTTCCGAAGTCGACCTTGGGCGCCTCGGGCGTGGCCGGCTCCTTCTTGCCCTGAGCCTCGTCGCGCGCCGCGCCCAGCACCTTGGCGGCGCGCTCGACCAGGGCCGGATCGGCCGCGGAGGTGCGCGACGTCGACTTGGAAAGGCCGAGCGCCTTGGCCGCCTGCTCGGCCACGCGCTCGCTGCGCGTGCCGTGCGGCGCGCCGGCCACCGCGTCGTCCACCGAGCCCTTGATGGTGAAGACCGAGGTGAAGCCGGCGATGTCGAAGACCTCTTTCACCTGCGAGGGAATCTCGCAGAGCGCCAGGTAGCCGTCGCCGCCGCTGAGCTTCTTGGCCAGCATCAGCAGGATCCGCAGTCCGGCGCTGGAAAGGTATTCCACCGACTTCAGGGTGATGACGTAGCGGCGCTGCCCCTCGGCGAGCTGCTCCAGGACCTTCTTCTCGAACTCGGTCGAGCTCTTGGTGTCGAGCCGGCCCACCGGCTCGAGCACGAGGATCTCGTCCTTCTTGCTTTCCTTGATCTCGAGCGGCACGCTAGTGACCCTCAAACGAGATGGAGCGCTGTTTGTTGGGAGCGCCAAGGGACCAGATCCTAGGCGCCGCGACGCACGCTGGAGTAGGCCCTCCGCGCAGGAGCGGCAACAACGGAGATGGTCCCTTGCCGCCCCAACCCGAAGGGCGCCAGGCCATTGCGCGCGATCTCTGCGTTGCTCCCACGCGAGGCGGAGAGCCTACTCCGGCCTCGGTGGTCGCGCCTTGACCTCGCGTGCAAGCGCCAGGCGCAAACACCGTTCCATCTCGTTTGAGGGTCACTGGGCCCTTCCGTCAGGCTCTTCGGAGGATGGTCTTGACGCCTCCGAACTGCACCCAGTCGCCGTCCTTCACCTCGACCTTCACGCCGGTCGAGACGCGCAGGCCGTTCACGAAGGTGCCGTTCGACGTGCCGATCTCCTCGAAGACGTAGACCCGCCCGTCCTCCACCATCAGCTTGGCGTGGCGGCGGCTGGTGGTCTTGTGGGAGTCCACCTCGGTGAGGTCGATGTCGGGGCTGGTGTTGGTGACCGAGTCGAAGCGCCCGACGCGGATGTCGCTCTTGTTGGGGAGCGGCAGGTCGGTGCCCGACTCGAAGAGCACCAGCCGGTAGCTCGGGACTCCGGCTGGAGCCGGCGGAGCCGCAGGAGGCGCGGGAGGCGCAGCAGCGACGGGCGGGGGCGGCGGCGCCTGCACCGGGGCGGCGGGGGGAGGCGGCGGCGTGGGCGCGGCGGGGGCGGCGGCGCGCACCGGCGGCACCTCGCTGGAGGAGGCCTTGCGCAGGACGA